>JADGMW010000035.1_pt1 | contig 129591 bp, 113 predicted proteins | sample 8641801 | NCBI WGS metagenome assembly JADGMW01 (sample SAMN16272018, study PRJNA661076) | feces metagenome | isolation source: fecal sample from diarrhoea affected cattle A | host: Bos taurus | place: South Africa: Lokaleng Village, Mahikeng | collected 2019-09
GGAAACGGAGGGGTTTTTTGTTTATTAAATGAACCTTCTCCACCTTTCACCCAACACCCAATACCCAACACCCAACCCCTTCCAAATCCCCAAAAAGTTTTATCTTCACATACTTATATTTTAAAAATGAAAAAAATCTATTTATTGGTTGGGCTGTTAACCTTTGTTGGTGGCCTGGCGCAAGTTGACCCCGAACCGATGAATTTTGTACATCGAAAGTTGGCCAACGGGCTGAATGTGGTATCGCTACGAGACAATTCGACGCCTTCGGTTGCGATAAATCTTTATTACGATGTAGGTTCGAAGGATGATCCTCAGGGCCGATCGGGGTTTGCGCACATGTTCGAGCATATGATGTTCAAATCGACCAAGAATATGCAAAGCGAGATGCTCGACCGGTTGACTGAAGATGTTGGCGGCTTTAACAATGCCTCTACACGCGACGATTTTACCAACTATTTTGAAGTAGTTCCCTCACATTATCTCGAAACGCTGATTTGGGCCGAAGCCGACCGAATGGTAAACCTGAACGTTGACGAACAGAATTTCAGTTCAGAACGCGATGTGGTGAAAGAGGAATTTCGTCAGCGCGTTTTGTCGAATCCATACGGAATGTTGTTCGGGCAGTATTTCGATCAATTGTCGTTTGATGTTCATCCCTACAAGCGTCCCGGAATTGGCAATCTCGAGGAGCTGAGTGCGGCTACGGTTGCCGACGCAAATTCGTTTTACAAAACCTATTACCGTCCGGATAACGCATGGCTGATTGTGGTTGGCGATTTTGATCAAAAACAGTTTGATTCGTATGTCGACAAGTATTTTGGCGCGATTGCCAAGCCGTCTGAGCCACTGAAAAAACGCAATATGCCGGTTGAACCCGAACGCACCAAAGAGGTCAGACATTATAAAACGGCACCAACGGTTCCTTTTCCGGCTGTATTAATCAATTATTTGGCGCCACCATCTAAAAGTGAAGATGTTCCTGCCTTGAAGATTGCTGAAGTGATTATGGCCTCGGGTGAAAGCTCGCGACTTTATCAATCGCTTGTCTATGAGCAGAAAATCGCACAACAAGCTGATTTCAGTGCGGATATCAGAGTTGACAAAGGGTTGATTTATCTTCTTGCAATCGCCACCGAAGGCACCTCGCCAGAAACCCTGGAAAAAGCCTTACTGACCGAATTGGCAGAACTTCAGCAGACGCCGGTTTCACCAAAGGAACTCGAAAAAGCCAAAAATCGCGTAATCACCCAAATTTTAAATCAGCGTGAAACAAACCGGGGAAAAGCCAGTGCTCTTGAAAGTGCAATTGCGTACCACGGCGATCCCGCTGCGGCAAATCAGGAGATTGCAAAATTGCAGGCTGTAACGGCGGCCGACATCCAGCGTGTGGTTAACAAGTACATTTCGGATACCAACCGTGTGGTGATTTACTATCAACAAAATGAAAAGAACTAATGAAAATTAAGATATCCAAATTACTGTTTTTGATCGGTGTTGTATGTTTTTGCAACCCGACCATGGCGCAATCGCCGATGCCAAAACCGGGCACACCAAAACCGGTTAACATTCCGGCGGTAGCCGAGTCAACACTTCCCAACAACCTGACCGTGGCGGTGGTCGAGCGCAAGAATGTGCCGCTTGTAACCGTTCATTTGATGATTAAAGGTGGCGCCAACGTTGAATCGATTGATCAGGCCGGACTTGCAAACATGACCTATTCGATGTTGACCAAAGGAACTCAGTCGCGTTCAGCAACGCAGATCGCAAATCAGATCGAATTTTTGGGCGGATCGATAAATACCTGGGCCGAATGGATCACCGGAAATGCGCAGGTGAGCGTGACGAAAGACAAGATCGATCCGGCGATGCAAATTTTGTCGGATGTGATTCTAAACCCGAGTTTCAAACAAGAAGAACTCGATCTTTTAAAAACCCAAACCGGCGACAACATCACCTCCAGCCTTAATCTCCCGGGATTTTTAGCTTCGTATGTCGCTAGTGTTTATTCGTATGGCGAACATCCGAGCGGCGGTACATTGTCGAGCGTGGAGAAAATCACCAGAAGCGATGTTGCCCGTTTCTATGAAACCAATGTCGTTCCCAATAACGCGGTGTTGATCTTTACGGGCGATATTTCGCAATCGCAGGCAATGGCACTCGCACAAAAATATTTCGCGGGTTGGAAAAAAGGAACCGGTTCTACGCCGAATCCGGTAGCCAAACCAGCCAAAAAGAAAGGTGACGTTGCGCGAATTTTAGTAGTCGACATGCCCTCGTCGGGTCAAGCGTCGGTGTCCTATTTTACTAAATTGGGATCGGGTAGGGTAACAACCGACAAATCAAAATCGGTTTTAAGTAGCGATTATTATACGGCTGATGTTTTAAACTCGGTTTTAGGAGGCGGGTATTCATCCCGACTCAACCAGGAAATCAGAATGAAACGCGGATTGAGCTATGGCGCACGCAGCAATTTTGATTGGCGACCGGACAATTCCAATTTTCTGGCATCAACCCAAACCAAGAATGAATCGGCTGCCGAAGTTGCCTCGTTGATTCTGGAAGAACTCAATAAATTAGCTTCGGGAACTTTAGCTGAATCAGAATTATTGCCACGAAAAACGGTTCTTGCAGGCGATTTCGGTCGCGCGTTAGAAACCAACCGCGGACTTGCCAGCACTTTGGCCGATATGTATAGTTTTGGTGTGGCGAGCAGCACTCTGAATTTATACACTAAAAATGTTCAGTCGGTTTCGGAAAAGCAGATCAAATCGTTTGCGGGTTCAAATTTGCCGGGCGGCGATATTGTGATCGTTGGCGATTATGCGATCTTTAAAGACGATCTCGCCAAACGTTTTCCAAACATGAAAATCAATGTTGTTCAAGCCAAGGACGTCGACCTGACAAAACTGAAATAGAACAGTCACGCAAAAAAAGATCCGTACGATAGTACGGATCTTTTCTTTTTTAACTAACCCAATATTAGAAAGCACCGATAAAATGGTTGCCCGGCTTGTTGATAAGCTTAGCGCCTTTTGTTACAGTTCCGGTGTTGCTGTTGATGATATAAACGTTTCCGTCCTGGCCAACCGGAGCAACTGTCATATAAACATCATACCCGTCTACCACAAATCCCTGGTATTGGAAGAAATACATATCAGTCGTGTATGGCAAGTCGAGTTGCTGCGCAGTTTTCGCGTTCAGGTCGATTAAGGCTACAAAGCTTTGAGATTGTTCCGTAAGCGCTGAAACAGGCGCGTTTTCGTGAGTGTAGGTAATTATCGCTTTTCCGTTTCCGGCATATCTCCAGTTTTCGATATACGAACCGGTCACGCCCAAAGCCGCATCAAGGCTAAACACATATGAATTGTCGTACTGGTTGTTTTGGTTGATTCGCAAAATGTGCGATCCGCCGGCTTCACGTTGAGTTGCCTGGTAAATATTGTTGTCGTCGCCTACAAATGCATTAAAGCTTCGGTACCCGCTTGTGTCGCCAAAACCAACTGTTGATGTGATTACAACCGGATTTTCAAGTGACGGATAATCAACTACAACTGATTTTGATCCCAATCGGTCGAAATCCGTTTCGTTTGCACCAGTCGCCGGATTGGTTTTGCGCATCCATGTCCCGATGATAAGTTTGTTTTTTGCCGCATTTAAAACCGGAGCGTCCAATCTGAAAATGTGATGACCTTGAGCTTCTTCTTCAGCTGTAAGCGGAATCTCATATGATTTTGCAGCTGAAATAAGTGCATTCTGCATGTCGATCGACACCACCGTAGCCGTACCAAAGGTTCGGACATAGCTTCCTTCCGGAGTAGATACAACAGCTGGTGTAGTTACATTTACAGCAACTCCTGTCTGATCGCCATCGAAGAGTTTTGCCCAACGCGGACTCGTTCCGGCATACTGCGAAATGTTCACATTACCACCGGTTTGCGAAAAGTTTTGACCGCCGTTCACGATATATTTTGAAAATTCGCCGCCATTTCCGCCGCCGTAAGCGATGTTAAATAAGGTTGATCCATCCATAGACGATTGCAAACGTGCCGTTCGTGCCGATGGAACTAAAAATCCGTTTTCAAAAACGTCAAAACTTTTGCTCGGATCCTGCGCATCTTCTTTGCTGATCGAATAAACAATCGTTCCGCCGTTTCCGTCGCCCGGAACAGCATCAGTGGTTCCCATGACCGCTCCGGCAATGGTAATCCATCGGTCTTCAGTTGATGGTGGTGGCGTTCCTCCATTATTAGTATCGTCGTCGCTACAGCTCGCGAAAAATGCAAGCATCGCCATCGGTAAAACCTTGAAGTATGATCTTTTCATTTGTATTAATTATAAGTTATTGAGTGAATAATTTAGTTTTACATAGAATGCACGTCCGGGTTTTTGAACCGCGAAATTGTCAAATGCCTGCTTGTTGAAAATGTTTTTGGCATCAACCGAAAGTGTAAAGTCGCGTTTCGGGAAAACATAACTCAACCCGAAATCGTGAACGTATTGCTTCGGCACATTGAATTTGTCGATACCGGCGTTATTTCCGTAAGGAACCGACATATAGTTGAAATTGTCAACGAATAAGAAACTGTAGTACAAATTCAGCTTCCCGTCTTTACGGGCAAAATTCTGGATGGTATATTGCGCTGAACTGTTGATGGTAAACGTTGGCTCATTCGGAATGTCCTTTATTCTTCCATAAACATCTTTTGTCGTCAGATCAAATTTTGAAGTATTTAAAATCAGGTTCAAATTGCGCTTAAACGTATAGTTGACTTCGAGATCAAATCCGCGTGATTTCACATTTCCCTGATTCACGAACGGCAAAGTCTGGACATTCGAGTTGATCATCGTCTGAATCGACGTTCCGATTCGGTCATTGATCTTGCGATAAAATCCGTTTACCGCCACAAAAACGTCGTTGTCTTTATAGCTGAATTTCCCCAATCTGAATCCGATATTAAAATTGTTGCTGGTCTCGGGTTTGATGTTCGGATTCTCAACAATGTTGTCGCCGGCATCGCCAAAAACCTCATTTTCAGTCGGCAGCCTTACGCCGCGCTCAGCCGATGTCATAAAGTTGATCTGTGGAAAAACAGCATACGAAATCGCAAGTCCGTAGCCAAAAATGCTGCGGTCGCTGGTTACAATATCCTCAACGCGGGTCGGAACACCGTTAATGGTTTCGACAATCGGATTCATTCGCTCCATCGACTGCTGGTAATGTTTCCCAAACCAGGTCGTTTTCAATTTGCTGTTAAGCGCTGTAAACTCGTAGCTCAACGATGAAATGTTTTTCTGAAGATCGCGGGTTCCAAAGAATTTGCGTTCCAAAACCGATCTGATCTCGTCGTCATCCTCGCGGTCGACAAACGAATAAACATGGTTCAATAAAATCTTGTGATTGTCATTGATGGTATAATTTAAATCGCTTCGAACTGAACCAACTTTCCGCAAAATATTTGCCATCGTCGGTGCGCCTTGCTGAGCGCCACCCGGACGCGGAATCGGATTGCCATCTAAATTGAGGCTTTGCTCGCCATGCCAGTTGTAATTCCACTTAACCGTGTCATTAATATGTCGGCGACGTTCGCCATAAACCGCATGGACGTTCAGCTCAAGTCCGTTGGTAAAAATATCTTTCTTGGAGTAGGTGAGGTGCGCCAGATTTGCATCCGATTCCGTAAACCGCCCTTTATACGGCGTAGTCATAAAAGTTCCGTGTTGAACTTCCTTATATAAATCAGATGCCGTGAATCCGATAAAAAATTTGTCAGCCCATTTAACATCGGTAAAACCGACATCAACAACACCACCAATCGAGCGAAACGCATCATTGAAACGCTTTACGCGAACAAACTCCTGACGGCCATTTGGCAAAATATTGTAGACATTCGAACCCCAAACCTCATAGTCGTTGTCTGAATAATTGTAAAATCCGGAGGCTTTAAATGTCAACCCCGAATCAAATCGGTACATGCCGCTGAAATTGAATTGCGACGTATTGAACGAGCCATAAGAAGACGACACATTCAAATAATTGCGCATCCCGCTTTTAAGCACAATATTGATCGCGCCACCAAGCGAATCGTCTGACAAATGCCCGGGAACAACACCCTTGTAAACTTCAATCCGGTCGATCATTGCCGGCGGAATGCTGTTCAAATCGAACGACGATCCATACATTGAAATCGGAATCCCGTCAATGAAAATTCCAACCGAATTCCCCGACATTCCATTAATATTATAATTTACATCGGCACCTAAACCGCCATTTTGCCTGATTCTGACGCCAACCGTACGATCCAGAAGTTCATTGGTTTGAAGGTTTCGAAGCCCGGCTTCCTTGGTCTCGATCACGCTCACCGCAAAGCCTTTTTCTTCAATTTCTTTCTTGGCCGAAACATGTTTAACAACCACCTCGTCGAGCGTTCGTTCGCCAATGCGATTCATTTTAATGGTCTTTTCAACCACCGACCGATCAATGGTAATCGCAACCGATTTATCGCGGGCCTCAACCGAAGAAATTTCGATGGTATAAGTTCCGTAAGCCAGATTTGAAATGGTAAAAACGCCTTTTTCGTCGGCAATCGCAAACTTGTTCAACCCTTTAACAGCAACAGAAGCGGCAATTACCGGCTGTCCGTCTTCAAATAAAATTTTACCTGAAATACGCCCTTGTTGGGGAAAAGCGAACGATGTAACGAGAAGGAAAAAGGTTAAAAACCTCATGACGATGATTAGTTTGGTGGGGCAAAATTAACTAGTTATTTTTACTTAATCTAAATAAGGCTAAACAAATTTGTAAATTTTTTACAAACACTTGAATTAGAAAGCGATTGGATATTTATTAAGGTTAGGAGCAGTGTGCAAATCAAGCTATTTGGCGGTGTCCCGTCTTTCGCTACAATCTCACTAGCGTGAGGATTTTCGCTGCAACCGGGGCTAGATTTGAGTGTTGGCGCCTGCCATTGCTGCCTTTTTAACCGCCGGTAACTCAACTCGAACCACGCCAATTGATAAATTTTTGGCAAAAAGTTATTTATAATGAGTCTAAGTAAAAGAAAAAAAGTAGCTTTGTAACCGAAATGAGAAACCTTCCCAAAGGTGGTTCTCTTTATAATTAAATACATTTTTAAATGAAAAATGCCATTTTAATCGCAATGCTCGTTGTAGCTTTCTCAATGTCAGCTCAACATAAAAATACGCTCCTTGATGCGTCATTCTGGAAAGCTAATCCATCAACCGAAGCTGTTAAAGCTGAAATCGCAAAAGGGAACTCGCCGATCCAGGCAAATGGCGGAGGTTACGATCCGGTTTCAATCGCAATCAACAACGACGCGCCGCTTGAACCAATCAAATACTTGCTGACTATCGAAGGGAATCCCCTGGATAAACTTACCCACGACAGCCGTATCTATCTTCACTGGGCCGCAAGTCGCGGAAACCTCGAACTCGTTCAATATCTTTTGGCAAAAGGAGCAAACGTAAACGCTGGCGATTCGCATGGAACCATTCCGATCGCTTTCGCAGCAAATGCGGGAATGAACAATGTTGCGGTTTATGAAGCTTTTTTTAAGAATGGAATCGACCCAAAGAAAAAATATAAGGATGGCGCAAACCTTCTTTTACTAGCCGTCGGAAATGATAAAGACCTCGCACTTACCAATTACTTTACAACTAAAGGAATGTCGATTAAAGATACCGACGACAACAAAAGCACGGCATTCGATTATGCGGCACGTGTCGGCAACATCGATCTTCTGAAAACTTTGCTAAAAAAAGGCGTAAAACCAACGGATAACGCATTGTTATTTGCCGCACAGGGTGCCCGCCGATCTGCAAACACATTGGATGTTTACCAATACTTGGTTGATGAAGTTAAGCTTAACCCGGCCGCCGTTTCAAAAGTTGGCGAAAACGTACTTCACAGCATCGTCCGTAAAGACAATCAACTCGACATTGTAAATTACTTTCTTTCAAAAGGTGTTGATGCCAACAAAGCCGACAATGATGGCAACACGCCACTATCAAATGCATCAGCCGGTAAAAACAAAGATATTGTTGAACTTCTCGCTTCAAAATCAAAAAACATCAACCTTCAAAACAAAAAAGGTGAAACCGCACTTACAATGGCGGTCAAAACCGGATCTGCCGATGTTGCTCAACTCTTGATTGCCAAAGGTGCCGACGTGAAAATTCTCGATAAATCCAATAACAATCTCGGATATCATCTGGTTACCTCTTACCGCGCGCCTCGTCAGGCAGCTCCACAAGACGATTTTATGCTAAAAATCAATATGCTTTCCTCGGGCGGACTCGATCTTGCCGCGCCACAAGCCGACGGGAATACGCTTTATCATCTTGCAATCGCTAAAAGTGATATCGCGCTATTAAAGAAACTCGACAATCTTAAGATCGATGTCAACGCCATCAACCAAGAAGGTATGACCGCGCTTCACAAAGCCGCAATGCTATCTAAAGACGATGCGCTTTTAAAACACCTGATTGCGTTAGGTGCCAAAAAAGACATCAAAACCGAATTCGACGAAACCGCGTTTATGCTGGCTTCAGAAAACGAATTCATAGCTTCAAATAAAATTTCAATCGACTTCTTAAAATCATAACATGAACTTCTTAGTCAGGTTAACTCTAGTTTTAGCGCTCGCATTATCATTCAATCAGGCATCGGCACAATCAAGCAAGTACAAATGCATGTTGCAAATGTCGAATTATGTTGGCGAAGGCGCTTACATTGTTGTTTCGGTGATCGATCCAAAAGGTAACTATGAATCGACATTATACGTGATGGGCGATGACAAACAATGGTACAACAGCCTTAAAGAATGGTATAAAGTTTATCAAAAACGACCGAATATCAGTGCAAAAACCGGAGCTTCTGTAACCGGTGGCGATCGCAGCATCACCACGATGGAAATTGACAACGCGAAACTAAACAAGGGTTACAAACTCCGATTCGAAACCTCGGTCGAAAATCAGAAATACCACGTAACTGACGTTGAGATTCCGCTTACCACCGAAGCTCTTTCACAAAAAGCAGACGGTAAAGGTTATATCAGATACGTCAGATTCAGCAAAATTTAGTAGAGATGACGATCTCGATCTGGCGGTATGCGCACCTTGCCTTAGCGGTGTTTTCGTTTCTGTTTTTGGCGGCCGCGTCGATTTCAGGGACTATTCTTGCCGTTGATGCCGTTGATCAGCAACTTCCGGACTATCGTGTAGACGATTTTAACCGGATTACACTTAGTCAGGTTATCCCCACACTTCAAAAGGAATATCTTGAAGTAACCGAATTATCAGTCGATCACCGCGAATTTGTCACGCTACAAGGTCTCGACCACGACGGAAATGATATCAATGCGTTTATCGATCCCCAATCGGGCATCATACTTGGCAACCCTGAACCGCAATCCGATTTTATCAAATGGGTAACCGCGTTTCACCGATCGCTGTTTTTAAAAGAAACCGGTCGGATTTTCGTCGGTATCATTTCTTTTATCCTCGCGCTTATCGCACTCTCGGGAATGGCGCTTGTCATTCAAAGACAAAAAGGCCTTCGACGTTTTTTCGGGAAAGTTGTAAAAGAATACTTTGCCCAATATTATCACGTGGTTGCAGGCCGGTTGCTGTTGATTCCTATCTTGATTCTGGCCTTGTCCGGCGCATATCTTACTGTTGATAAATTCAACTTTTTTACCGCTGAGCCAAAACCGCATCAATTCCCGGAGGAAGTCAATCAAAATCCTTCCAAAGGCAACATCGCCGATTTTACATTCTTCAAAAACACACCGCTTTCCGAGGTTGAAAAAATTGAGTTCCCGTTTGCGCCGGATCCCGAGGAATATTTTCGGATTACATTGAATGGCCGCGAAGTTGTTGTCGATCAATTTAGCGGCGAGATCGTTAGCGAAGTCCCAACCGGCTCTGCAAAATTTTGGACAGACCTCAATCTCGATCTTCATACCGGACGATCAAGCATTATATGGGCAATCATTCTCGCAATTGCCTCGCTTAATATTTTATACTTTATTTTTTCAGGGTTTAAAATGACCTTGAAACGACGGACAATTACCATTAAGAATAAATTTAAAGCCGAAGAAAGCACAATCATTCTACTGGTTGGTTCTGAAAACGGAAGCACGCTTTCATTTGCAAATGCGATTCACCAACAGTTTTTGGCAAACGGTAAAAAATCGTTTCTAACCGAAATGAATCAGTTTAAAACGTTTCCACAAGCCGGGCATATTATTGTTTTTGCAGCTACAAACGGTCTTGGCGACCCGCCGTCGAACGCCACAAAATTTATCGACCTGCTTTCAAATCATTCGTTTGCAAACCTTGTTAATTTTTCGGTAGTTGGTTTTGGCTCACATTCGTATCCTGAATTTTGCGGTTTTGCCAAAAAGGTAGATGAGGCGCTCTCAGATCAGCCGCTTGCAAATCGCTTCCTCGACCTTCATACCGTTGATGACAAATCGGTTGCACAATTTGTAGCGTGGACAAAAGCCTGGAGCGAAAAATCAGAAATTACCCTTGCCGTTACGCCTGCTCTTTACAATCAAAAGCCGAGAAACCTCGACAAACTTTTTGTGCTCGGCAAAACCATCGTCACTGAAAACGAACAAACATTTGTCATCACATTTAACGGCGATAAACTCAAATTTACCTCTGGTGATCTGCTCGCAATTTATCCTGCAAATGACAATCGCGAGCGCCTGTACTCAATCGGAAAAGTTGATGGAAACATTCAGTTGGTGGTGAAATTATATGAAAACGGACTTGGTTCAGAATTTCTGAATTCGCTTTCAGCCGGCGATGTCATCAATGCCCGAATTATCAGCAATACGTCATTTCATTTGCCGACAAAAGCACCTGCAATTGCAATGGTGGCAAATGGAGCCGGAATTGCGCCGTTCCTCGGAATGATCGCTCAAAATTCCAAAAAGAAAAACATTCGGCTTTACTCAGGTTTCCGAAAGGAATCGCCTGTGACGCAACTTTACCGCAAGCACGCCGAATTGTTCACTCATAAAAAACAACTTCAGGACCTTCAATTTGCGTTTTCCCGCGAAGACAGCCGAATCTACGTGATGGATCTCATCAATCGCGATGCGGATTATTTTGCAGAACTGCTCCAAAGCGGCGGTGTAATTATGATTTGCGGCGCTTTGGCCATGCAAACAGATGTTGAAAATACGCTGGGTAAAATCTGCCTCGAGCGAAATCATGTTGCACTCGATTCTTACAAAAGCAACGGCCAAATTTTAACCGATTGTTATTAATGAAACCGTCGAGAAGTTTTACGTTTTTGATCGCGTTAGTTTTGCTAACCAATTTTTCAGCACTTTGCCAATCGCTGCAAAAACGCAGTACAACGCTGATGGGTGGTCGGTTTGACATCACCATCGTCGACCGCGATTCACTTTCCGCACAACAAAACATTGACCGTGTGATTGCCGAAATCAGCCGGATCGAAATGCTAATTTCAGATTGGAAACCGGAGTCGCAGGTATCAAAAGTCAACCAAAACGCGGGAATCGCGCCGGTAAAAGTGGATCGTGAGGTTTTCGAACTAACGCAACGCGCCATCGAATTGTCAAAAAATACCAACGGCGCATTCGACATCAGTTTTGCCGCACTCGACAAGGTTTGGAAATTTGACGGATCGATGACGCAAATGCCCTCAAGGGAGGAGATTGCGAAATCCGTCTCAAAAATCGGTTACAAAAACATTATTTTGGATAGTGTAAATTCGACGATTTTCCTGCGACTACGCGGAATGAAGATCGGATTTGGCGCGCTTGGCGAAGGCTATGCTACGGATATGAGTCGCAAACTGATGATTAAACGTGGCGTCGCCGCAGGAATCATCAACGCGACCGGCGACATGAGCACCTGGGGAAAGCAACCAAACGGAAAAAAATGGATTATCGGCGTTACAAATCCGTTCCGAACGCACAAATTGATAGGCACTATCGAGCTAAGTGACGGCGCGGTCACAACATCGGGCAGTTATGAAAAGTTCGTGATTTTCGACGGCAAAAGGTATTCGCATATCATCAATCCAACGACGGGATACCCATCCACAGGGTTAATTAGCGTCACGATCGTCGGTGAAAGTGCCGAAATCGCAAACAGCATTAGCACATCAATTATGGTTCTGGGCAAGCAAAAAGGTCGCAAATTTCTTAAAACATTCCCCGGGTACAGTGGCATCATGATCACCGACAAAGGCAGAATCATCAAAATCGGAAACAAGATCAGACTCAAAAACCGATTTTTCTAAGATTAATTTTAGAAGCCAATCCCGCTGTCCGCTATATCTTTTTTATGCTCGTGCCTCGCCAAAAAAAGGATGCCGCTTCCCATCGGGGCTAGGTATTACCCAATCGCTGTAACTTTCCTGCAAAACACTATATTTACGAAAAACATTCATCTATGAGCACAAAATGGAAATGGATCGCATCAATTGTGGCGGTATTAGTTCTTGGCATACTGGTTTATTCAATCAACACCACTGCCAGCATCACCGATTTTGCACAAGCTTACAACGATCAGCAATTATTTAATAATGCCCTTGAAAAAGCGAATCAAAACGATGAGGTTAAAACCAGCTTCGGCCAACTTCAACCAATCGATAAACTGGCAATTCTGGAAGGAAATGTCGTTTATCAAAATGATGGAAACACGGTTGTTGCCACCATTCGGATTTCAGGTTCCACCTCAAAGGGAAAGATGGATATCGAGGCGCACAAAACCGGCGAAGTTTGGCACTATGACAAAATCACACTGAGAAATCCCGCGCTTGCATCGGCCATTGAAGTGGAAGGCGCAATCCTAAAATAAGAATCTGGTACTCAATAGAATTAACATTTTCACCAAACGTTAAAGTTAAAGATTTTAACAGATGAAATACGTCTTTTTCCGCTGAATTACAATAATTTTGCGCATTCGTGCAAAAAATCTTACAGCATTTAAAATGGCAATCCCTACAAGAATTTCACTCTGTTTACTGTTTTTATTTCTTTTTAATTCGGTTTTGGTAGCGCAAACAACCGTTTATTCCGAAAACTTTTCCGCGACCTCAAGTTCTGAAGAATCCGTTGCAGGTGCTATTGGTACAAGCGATTGGTCGGTTTCCAGAAGTGGCTCAGATTACGGCGCGAGAATATTCAATGGCAACCTTGAACTTACTAACAATGCAACCAACGCGGCAAACACAAGTGGCTGGATTTTAGCCTCAACATCAACCGACGATTTCGCATCGCCTTACAGAAATATTCTGTCGGAAAATCCGGGAAATGTTGTTTGGACGTTCAACATGCGCCAACGCTCGCTTACGCCAAATGGTTTCGAATCAGGGTCACACGGTGCGGCTTTTATTTTGGCAGGAACATCAGGAAGTTCAACCACATCAGGAACCGGGTACGCGGTAATCTTAGGGAATTCAGGTTCTGCCGATCCGGTACGTCTTGTTCGTTATAGCGGCGGACTCCGGTCATACACCAATATCATTACTTCAAATACCAGCGGAATGACCGATTTTGCGAGACAATATCTCAGCATCAAGGTTATTTACACGCCGATTACCAATACGTGGCAGCTTTTTGTCCGCAACGACGGTACCAGCGCATTTCAGGATCCTTCACAGGGAACACTTACTTTTCAAGGGTCTGCAGTCAACAACCAGTCGACTTCTACAAACCTCGATATGATGGGAGCGCTATGGAATGCCGGTTGGTTGATCACTTATCAGGCGTTTTTTGACAATGTAAAAGTCACAGTTGCCGAGCCAACCATTACTTCAATCGTCCCACCATCTAAAGTTGCAGGAACTCCAGGCTTCACGCTTACCGTCAACGGGACCAATTTCGTTGCAAACGGCGGAAGTATCGTTCAATGGAACTTTCAAAACCGACCTACAACGTTTGTATCTTCAACACAAGTTATCGCCACAATTCCGGCGACAGACATTCTGCTACCTGGAACGGCATCAGTTAGGATTGCCAATGGTTTTACGCTATCGAATTCGCAAATATTCACCATCGATGCTCCGGCCACACCGGTTGTCACGCCTTCAACCAACTCCCTTGCTCAACTAAACACCGTGTCAGGAACGGCATCCGCCAATGCGTCATTTACATTGACAGGTGCAAACTTAACCGGCGACGTTACAGTTACGATGCCTGCAAATTTCGAGGCTTCTACAAACGCCACAACCGGCTTTGCCCAAACTTTGACCCTCCCCAAAAGTGCCACGGGTTCTTTACTAACTCAACCGTCAACCATCTTTGTGCGAATCAGGTCGACTGCCACCGTCGGAGTAAATTCGGGTTCAATCTCGGTATCAACTCCGGGTGGTGCTACCAAATCGATTGCAGTCACCGGTCGTGTGATGGCGCTCCAGCCTACAATTGCTGCATCCGCACTAACTTTTACAAACGTATCATCAACCTCTTTCAGAGTCAATTTCACACCCGGAAATGGGACATCCCGAATTGTCTTGATTAAAAGCGGATCGGCAGTCAACAGCGCACCGGTTGATGGAACTACATATTCGGCGTCGTCAATTTTTGCAAACGGTTCCGAACTTGGAACGGCTAACTACGCTGTTTACAACTCGACCGGAAACTTTGTAACTGTTACAGGTTTAACGCCGGCAACCACATACCACGTTGCTATTTATGAATTTAACGGAACTTCGTTAACTGAAAATTACGCGACAACTCCGATGGTCGGAAACCGCGCTACACTTAATCCACCTTTGGGCTGGCCAATTTTTGCGGCGAACACCGTAAATACAATTAATTTTGATGATACGGTTGACGGTGTTAATGACGGGCACTTTCAGGGCGTGGGCGTTTCATCTCTGGGCGAGTTCGGCGAACTGAATTCAAATGCATTCGCGTTTACCGGATTTAGCAGCGGGAATGTCGCTTTTGGCGGAAACTCGCCCGAAGATTCAGACTACGATCGCGGTTCTGCTGAAAACAATGTGTCTGAAAGCGGACTTTATGCTTTTGAAATTTCACCTGATAATCAGGCACTCGGAATTCAATCTGCCACTGGAAATTTCGCGCCAGGGACCGTCACACTTCGTTTTCAAAACCGTACTGCTGCGCCAATTACTTCGATTAATGTAGGTTATTCGGTTGCCATTTTTAACGATCAGCCGAGTGCAGCCAATTTCAATTTTAGCCATTCAGCAAACACAACATCTTTTACGGCAATTCCTGAAGTCGACGTTGTATCAGGTGCTTCCGCAGATGTCGTACCAGAGTGGAAAACCCGCAACCGAGCGGCGACAATTACGGGATTAAACATTCCGGTAAGTGGCTATTATTATCTTCGTTGGTCGACAAATGGCGTATCGGGGAGCGGCGAGTTCGACGAATTTGCTCTTGATAATATTTCGCTTGTTGCCAATCCGTCAACCCAGTTTGTTACATTCTCCGGGTCGGCTGAAGAAATGGTGCTTCAAGGAAATGCAAGTCTGTCAGATAACTTAACGATCAACAATCAACTGACTTTTGGCGGTGGAAAACTGGTAATCAACGGTAAAACGCTTAACATCGGCGGAAATATAACCAATCAAAGCGTTGGTGGAATTCGCGGTGATGCTACAGCTCACGTTGTTGTGTCATCACCATTAAACATCGGACTTAGTTTCGACCAATCCAACATAGGAACGACAAATCTTGTAAATGAATTGCGGATTGCAAGTAATTCAAGTAACATCATTCAACTTTTGTCGCCGATTCAGATTAATGAAACCTTGTCAATATTTTCAGGGCAAACGCTGGATCTGATGACAAATACCATCGGTGGCGCGTTACCGACAATTAATGTAAACGGAACAATACTGACTCAACGTCCTTTGGGCGGACTCCCGAGCGGTAAAACATGGAATGGCGACGGACTTATTCATTATAATTCAACTTCGGCAATTCAAACTGTTGCGCCGGGAACTTACAATAATTTAACGTTGTCGAGTCCGCTTGGTAGCGTGGCATCAGCGAATTTTACGGTAAACGGGATTTTGAATCTGCCAACAGCAAATCCATCAGCAACAAAAGGAAGTTTGTCGATGGAAACTTTTTCGCTACTCATGGGAGCCGATGCAACAAATGTTGGAATTGGCGATGTAACCGGGATCACGACAAGAAACACAGTTATTGCAAACCATAAATATACTTTTGGAAATCCGCATACCTCGATCGTATTTGCGGCGCTCGGAACGTTACCGACGTCGATGAGTTTGAAGGTTAACATCGGGGAAGCACCCGCTTGGCGCCCGGGAGCGATTAAAAGACATTTCGATTTTATACATACCGGTGGTTTAAATACGAGATCATACATCAAAGCGCACTACCTCGATTCAGAGCTCAACGGCAATAACGAAAATAGACTGGTTGATTGGGCCAACATCACCGCAACCAACAGCATTGTTGAACAAGGACGATCGAACTTTAACACGCAACAGAACTGGGTCGAACTCAATAATGTTAACCTCAGTGTTTATTTTGAGCCGACGTTTGGTAAAGTTTTGCTGACACTCGACGAAATGGAAGCTAGTCTGGTTACATGGAACGGTTCGGTTAGCGATTCGTGGACAACTGCTGAAAACTGGACGCCAAACGCAACGCCGTCTGATGATACTTTAGTAATCATTCCGGATGCCGCAACTACGCTGCACGACCCGACAATAAACCCGCTGACTCGTATTGGTGAGATCACAATCGAGGCCGGCGGAATTGTAAATACCATCGAGAACTCGCAGTTGACTATAACCGGTGGGGCAGGAGCTTGGCTAAATTTTGGAACGTACAATGCGCTTGAGGGAAATCGGGTAATATTTACCAGCAATCAGGCGACCATTGCCGGAAATACAACGTTCCATCATATAACAGTTGCAGAAAATGCCTCACTACGTACTATGACGAACAATGTGATGCGTATTGCCGGGGATTTTGTCAATAATGGAATTTTCAGCGCCGGTGGAGCAAACAACACGGTAAATTACATCGGTACAAATCAGAATGTGGTGCTTCCGCTTTCTGGAAATGATTCGTATGTAAACCTGACAATTACAGGAAGTGGTGCGATTCTACCTCTATTGTTAACCATAAAAGGGCATTTAACAACCAATACTGTAGTTGACTTTTCAGGAAATACCATAATAATGGATGGAAATGAACGTCAGCGCATCCGCGGAAGCGTTCCTGCCATCTTTAATAACCTTGTCTTAAATAATATTGCCGATTTTCAGTTGGAAAATGATATCTCTGTTTTGGGAACGTTGACCATGAATGATGGTAATTTGTTTATTCGCAATAGAAATCTTACTCTCGGACAAAATCCGGTGGTTGGCAATTTCTCTGCTACAACTATGATCGTCGCTGATGAAACCGGTATGGTTGGCCGCAACTATCAGGCGCCGGGATCGTACTTATTTCCCATTGGAGAAAATAGGTCCAATCCTGGGTATTCACCGATTAATGTTGAAATTACTTCAGGCACGTTCAATAACGGATTTGTGAGCGTTTCTTTAACTGATGCGATCCATCCAAACAACAGCAGTGTGCACCAACACCTGACCAGATATTGGAACGTTACACAAACCGGAATTTCGGATGCTGTCGCCAATGTTACTGCGTCGTTTCTAAATTTTGACATCGTTGGATCTGCTAATGAGATTGCAGCCGCACAATTGAACGGCATTTTCGATCAGCAGTCAAATCCGTGGATTAAATTCGGTCCTATCGGCGCTAATTCGCTTACAGTAACGGGAGCTCAAATCCCGGAAGGTCAATTTTCGTCGTTCACCGGAGTAAAAGCCCAAAACCTGACCGTTGATATTGCCGGCTACGGCGAATTCTGCATGGGCGCCGACATTCTTCTTGAAGCGCTTATCTCAGGTGGCGACGCGCCGTTTACATATAGTTGGACAGCAGATCTCAGTTCGACATCAAAAGCCGTGGTTCCAAGTACGACTTCAGGAACGACAATTTATCAGGTAACAGTAAAAGATGCCAACGGATTTACAGCTACAAATTCGGTTGAAATAACTGTTTTCGAATTGCCGGTTGGTGGAACCATTGCCGCAAATCAGGTTGTTTGTTCGGGAACGCTTGCCGCCGATTTAATCCTGCAAAACTACACCGGAACTATTCTGCATTGGGAAAGCAGCTTGTCGCCAACTTTTGAAACAATCAATATAATTGAAGAATCTACCGATGTACTTGCTGCCACCGAAATCGGATTGTTAACCGAAACCACATACTTTAGAGCTAAAATCGGTAGCGGAACTTGCGACGCCGTTTATTCGAACATCGCACAAATTACAGTTTCTTCTACAACCTGGAACGGAACCGAATGGTCAAACGGACAACCTGCGGCCGGTGTTGGCGTCGTATTTACGGGCAACTTTACGGCGACTACCAGCTTTACGGCGTGTAGCATAACCGTTCAAAACGGCGCAGTTGTAACCATTCCGTCCGGAAATACGGTTACTTTGGCAGGTGCGATAGACGTTCAAAGTGGAAATTTCATTCTGGAGAATAATGCAAATCTTATTCAGACATCTGAAGTCGAGAACAGCGGTAACATTTCGGTTAAACGAGTGAGTTCGCCGTTATTCCGACTCGATTATACGATGTGGTCGTCGCCGGTTTCAGGAATTCAAACGTTGAAGAATTTCTCGCCAGCTACAACTGATAACCGATTCTACATCTTAAACACCTTGACAAATACATTCAACGATGTTGATCCGCTTACCACAACTTTTGAAACAACCCGCGGTTATTTGATCAGAGTCCGGAATACGCATGTTGCCGCGGGAAGCTCTGCGCCGCCACAAACTTGGCAAGGAACTTTTACCGGCGTTCCAAACAACGGAACAAAAACATTCGGGACCCAAACAGGTGGTTTGCGATACAATATGATCGGAAATCCATATCCATCAACCATTGATGCAGATCTTTTCCTGGCGGCAAACCAAGAAAACATCGACGGGACATTGTATTTCTGGCGTCGTTTGAACAGCGCTCCTGTTGATGGTGAAGCACACTCGGCGTATTATGCGACTTATACCATTGCAGGTGGAACTGAAGTTAACCCAGATCCCGAGGCGCCAAATGACGAGAATAAACCAAATGGCATCATTCAGTCGGGTCAGGGATTCGTAGTAATCGCCAAACCGGCCGCGGAAAATATCGTATTTAATAATTTAATGCGAACACCGGATCATCAGGGGCAATTCTTCCGTCAGGGGCAATCAGATCGAAGTCGTCTTTGGCTAAACGTTCGTAACAGCAACGGTTTGTTCGGACAAATGCTGGTGGCTTACATGGGTAGTGCGACAAACGGAATTGACCGTGCGGATGGTAAATATTTTAACGACGGAACCTTTGCGCTTACCTCTTTAATCGAAGGTGGCGAATACATCATTCAGGGTCGCGCGCCATTTGTTGAATCGGATGTGGTGACACTCGGCTTTAAATCGCCTACCGCCGGACTTTACAACATCGAGTTGGATCAGGTGGACGGACTCTTCGCAGGCAACCAAAATATTTATCTGAAGGATAAGTTCACAAATGTGACGCACGATCTAAAATCAGGTAGCTACTCGTTTTCCTCTGATGCCGGAAATTTCACCGACCGTTTCGAAATCGTATATCTCCAGCAACCCGAATTGTCGACTCCCGATCAAATCAAAAAGGCGGTTACGGTTTATAGTTCACAGTCGGATATGATTGTCGATGGTGGCCAAAACACCTTATCATCTGTTGCTGTTTACGATATCAGGGGAAGGTTTTTAATGGGATCAACCGATATCAACAAAACTCAGATTGCGTTTGCCAATGTCAGCCAGGAACAAGTATTGATCGTTAAGATCACACTTCAGGACGGTATGGTGATCAACAAGAAATACATCAATAAAAAATAGACGATTTCGTTATGAAGATGCCAAAATATTTGTTCCTTCTTTTCTGTCTGCTAATCGAGTTTTCAGCTTTTGCCCAGGATTTCCCTTCTGAAGATGAAGAGGATGATTTGCAAGGCGACGATCCCGCAGCAGTTCCAGTCAACGGCAAGCTTTTGTGGCTTTTAGTTGTCGGGATTGCCTTTGCGTACTATAAATTCAACACTATAAGCCGCGCAGAAACGCAGGGTTGATTGCTCTCATATTTTCAATTCTGCGATTTTTAGGAATTCCGGATTGGTTAAATGTGTGCTAATTGATCCAACGTGAAGCGAGTTTTTCGTAACTTGATGTTCTACAAAATCATTCGGCAGATTTTTCACAATTTGCCGTCAGTAACAGAACGTTAAAATCATGGAAAAACTGAAAATCGGCTTGCTTGTCGGCAGCCTTCGCAAGGAATCATTTAATTTAAAAACCGCCAAAGCGCTGATGTCGATTGCGCCACGAAGTCTTGATCTCGAACTCGTCGACATTTCGAAACTGCAGTTTTTTAACCAGGATCTCGAAGAACAGCCAACGGCCGAATGGGAGGAATTTCGTCGGAACATTAAATCTTTAGACGGCGTCATTTTCCTGACACCTGAATACAACCGATCGGTTCCAGGAGTTTTAAAAAACGCCATTGACGTCGGATCTCGACCGTACGGCCAAAGCGTTTGGGATTCGAAGCCGGCTGCAATTGTTAGCGTCACGCCGGGAAATTTGGGCGGATTTGGTGCAAATCACCACCTTCGGCAATCGCTTGTTTTTCTGAACATGCCAACTATGGCACAACCTGAAGCTTATATTTCGGGAGCTTCCAAACTTTTTGATGACACCGGAACGTTGACCAACGATTCCACCAAAGAGTTTTTGACCAAGTTCATGACCGCATTTGAATCGTGGGTTTTACTGACCCGACAGTCAAAGAATTGATTTGATTAAAAACGCCTGTAGTTTTGCAACCAAGAGCGACTGCGCCAGGGATTGAAGTGGAAATCCTTTTGCGACCTCAGAAGCAAAAGATTGCAGCGAAAAGCCCGTCCGGCGCCATAATTCTCAGACATAAAAAAATCACGATAGCTGAAAAGTTACCGTGATTTTTTGATTTATCGAATTTTAAAATTCGGACGTGAAGAATAGTTTTACGTTTGGATACTTGCTTTGCGTCATTTGGATGGTGAAATCTGAATCGGCTAAAAACACCAGCTGACCATATTTATCGTGCGCCAAAAACTTTTGCTTGATGCGCTTGAACTCCTTGAATTCCTCGCTTTTCGGATCGTTAGGTTTCACCCAACACGCCTTGTGGACCGGGAAATTCTCATAGGTGCATTTGGCGCCATATTCGTGTTCGAGACGGTATTGAATGACCTCATACTGAAGCGCGCCAACGGTTCCGATCACCTTTCGATTGTTCATTTCAAGCACAAACAACTGCGCGACACCTTCGTCCATAAGCTGGTCGATGCCTTTGTCGAGTTGTTTTGCCTTCATCGGATCGGCGTTGTTGATATAGCGGAAATGCTCGGGCGAGAAACTCGGAATTCCCTTGAAACTCATTTGTTCGCCTTCGGTTAAGGTGTCGCCGATTTTAAAATTCCCGGTGTCGTGCAAGCCCACGATATCGCCCGGATATGAAATGTCGACGATTTCCTTTTTCTCGGCAAAAAACGCATTCGGACTCGAAAATTTGAGATTTTTGCCCTGACGAACGTGCAAATATGGTTTATTTCGCTCGAAAGTTCCCGATACAATTTTGACGAAAGCCAAACGATCGCGGTGTTTTGGATCCATATTGGCGTGGATTTTAAACACAAAACCGGTCATTTTAGGTTCTTCCGGCGCAACCAAACGCGTTTCAGATTCCTTTGGCCGTGGCGACGGTGCGATCTGGATAAAGCAATCCAGAAGTTCGCGAACCCCGAAATTGTTCAACGCCGATCCGAAAAATACCGGCTGAAGTTTGCCTTCAAGGTATTCCTCACGGTTAAACGGCGGATAAACTTCATCGATAAGTTCAAGCTCATCGCGTAGCTTTTCGGCTGGTTTTAGTCCGATGATATCTTCGAGTTCCGGCGATGAAACGTCTGAAAACGCGATGGTTTCTTCAATATTTTTACGGCTGTCGCCAGAAAATAAGTTGATGTTCTTTTCCCACAAATTGTAAATTCCCTGGAAATCGTAACCCATTCCAATCGGAAAACTCAGCGGAGTCACCCGTAAACCGAGTTTCTGCTCAACTTCGTCCATAAGGTCAAACGCATCTTTACCTTCCCGGTCGAGTTTGTTGATGAAAACGATCATCGGAATGTTGCGCATTCGGCAAACGGCAACCAATTTTTCGGTTTGTTCCTCGACACCTTTTGCCACGTCGATTACAACAATTACGCTATCAACTGCGGTCAGCGTTCGGAAAGTATCTTCAGCAAAATCCTTGTGACCGGGCGTATCGAGAATATTAATTTTCCGATCGGCGTAATTAAAGGCAAGCACTGAAGTCGAAACCGAGATTCCACGTTGGCGCTCGATTTCCATAAAATCGGAAGTCGCACCTTTTTTAATTTTGTTATTCTTAACCGCGCCCGCTTCCTGAATTGCGCCACCAAAAAGCAGCAATTTTTCAGTTAAAGTCGTTTTTCCGGCATCGGGGTGAGAAATAATGCCAAAGGTTCGTCTGCGTTCAATTTCTTTTAAAAAGCTCATGTTTTGTAAATAGGTTGCAAAAGTAATTAATTATTGGCAATTGCAGGTCGGCGTGGCTGAATGCTTTGGGCGTGCCGGCGGTTGATGTTTTCAGATGAGGTTTCGCTCGGTAAATTCCGCCGTCGGGCTGTTCGTTACAATCTGTTTCGGCTCGGCGCAGCCGAGCCGAAACAGGATTTCCACTGCCATCCCTCACGCGAGGGCCAACCAGAGGTAGCTCGTTCAATAAAATTTTCGTTAATACATTGCGGCCGACTTGCGTAATACAATCGATTGTTTATTTTTGTCAGCCATAACCTTCGCCAACGCTACTTTGTTGGAAAGTGTAATTTAAATCTGGTGTTACATAAATGAAAATCAAACAATTACTGCTCGGTTTCTTGATGATGAGCGCCCTTGGGTTTGCACAAGATGTCAAGAAAGAAGTTCTTTTTACAATTGATGGAAAACCGTATTACACTGACGAATTTACGCGGGTCTACAAGAAAAACCTCGATCTGGTCAAAGACGAATCACAACGCGATCTCGATCAATATCTCCAGCTTTTTGTCGGTTACAAACTAAAGATCAACAAAGCTCAGAAACTCGGTTTGCAACAAGGCAAACAATATCAAAGCGAACTTCGCAGCTATAGAAGTCAACTTGCCAAAAATTACATCACCGACTCGAAAGTCACCAACGAACTGCTTCAGGAAGCCTATCAACGCTCGTTAAAGGAAATCAATGCCTCGCATATTTTGATCCTTGTCGACGAAAACGCATCGCCTGCAGATACGCTCGCGGCTTACAAAAAAGCCACCGACCTTCGCAACCGCGCTTTAAAAGGCGAGGATTTTGGCGCGTTGGCACTGCATTCATCACAAGATCCTTCGGCAAAGGAAAATCAAGGAAATCTTGGTTATTTCTCTGCGTTCAGAATGGTTTACCCTTTTGAAACGGCCGCGTATAAAACCAAAAAAGGCGAAATTTCAAAACCCGTCAGAACCCGTTTTGGTTACCATTTGATTAAAGTGCACGACATTCGCGACAACCGCGGTGAATTATCAGTGTCGCATATTATGGTGCTAAAACCTACTCAGGATGATGTTGCCGCCGAACAAAAAGCGCAAAATACAATCAACGACATCTATAAAAAACTGCAACAAGGCGAGAACTTTGAAGCGTTGGCAAAACAATTTTCAGAAGATAAATCATCTGCCGGAAAAGGAGGAGAGCTAAATCGCTTTGCATCCGGACAATTAAGTTCTGAAGAATTTGAGAACGTTGCTTTTTCATTGTCAAAACCGGGCGAAATTTCAGCACCGATCGAAAGTGCTTTCGGATGGCATATCATCAAACTCAACGAGAAGTTTCCGGTCAAAACGTTTGACGAAATGAAAGGCGAACTTGAGAATCGCATCGGAAAAGACGAACGCTCGCGTCTGATTGAGCAATCGTTAAACGAAAAACTTCGCAAGAAATATTCGATTAAGCGTGATGCAAAATTATATGCTTCGATTCAAAAAGCGGTAACTGATAAGATCTACACGTCTTCATGGTCTGTTCCGGTAAATTCATCTGCATACAAAGGAGACTTGTTTAAGATTCAGGATAAAAAGATCAGCGGCTTGCAATTTCTCGAGTATATCAACGAAAAGCAAAAATCTGACGTCAGCACCAAACCAGTCGCAAAAGCGGTAGATCAGCTTTACGAAGCATTTGTCGATCTCCAACTCAACACCTATTATAATGACAACCTCGAAAATGAATTTCCGGAGTTTTCATATGTAATGGACGAATATCGCGACGGACTTCTGCTATTTGATCTGATGGAAAAGGAAATCTGGGAACGGTCTAAGACTGACACTATCGGATTAAAATCATTTTATGACGCGCACAAATCGAATTACATGTGGAAAGACCGCGTTGAAGCCGTCGTAATCTCATCAACCAAACAAGACGTCGCCAAAAAAGCACAGAAGTTCCTCAAAAAAGGAAAGGACGCCGACTATATTAAATCCAAGTTAAATACGGAAGACGTTATTAATGTCATGGTCAGCAACGGAACTTTCGAAGAAGGAAACCCGGCATTGCCAAAAGGCACCGAACTTAAAACCGGAGTTTCAGATGTTCGAAAAGACGGCGATTATTTCTTTGTGACCAAAATAACCAAAACATTGCCCGCCGGAGTTAAGAGTTTCGACGAGGCGCGTGGGAAAGTTACAAACGACTATCAGCAATTCCTCGAAGAAAATTGGGTAAACGATTTGAAAAACGAATTTTCGGTGCAAGTCAACAGCCAGGTTTTTGAATCTGTTAAGCAACAATTAAAGTCGTAAGATGCATAAAGTGTCATCACTGTTGATCTTTTGCTTAGTGTTGTTGTCCTGCGGAAAATCGCCGGGCGACGCAGGATCAGGCGTGGTGGCAAGGGTAGGCGAGTCGTATCTGGCACTCGACAGCATCAGCGATCTTTTGCCTGATAACGCATCAAAGGAAGATAGCGCCATGTTCATCCGAAGTTTCATCGACCGATGGGCGCGACAAAAATTGTTACTCGAAGGCGCTGAGGTAAATTTGAGCAGTTCAAAGAAAGAATCGCTCGATCAATTGGTGCGTCAGTACAAAGCCGACCTTTATACAAAAGCGTATGTTGAAGATTTGGTCACGGCTAACGTCGATTCGGTGGTCAGCGAAGACGAATTAAAAGCATTTTATCAGCAAAATAAACTTAATTTTCTCACAAATGGCACCCTTGTCAGGTTGAGATACATACATTTGCAAAAAGATAATCCGAGGTACGAAAATATCAAAAACCGATTTTTCGATTTCCGGCGATCAGACAAGAAGTTTTGGGAAGAAAGCGCGCTGCAGTTCAAGAGTTTTGCGCTGAATGATTCGATTTGGGTCGAAATGAGCCAAGTTTATTCGAGGTTGCCATTTATCAACCCGGATAATCGCGATCAATATATCTCATCCGGAAAGTCGATCCAATATCCGGATTCAACCGACGTTTATCTTGTGAAAATACTGGGCGTTTTGGGGCCAAATCAAGTCAGCCCCTACGAACATGTGAAACCAACGCTACACGAAGTTATCGTTAACCGTAGAAAGTTGGAACTAATTAAAAAATTTGAAAAAGAAATAATTGATGACGCGCTTAAAAATAAAACGTATGAAATATACAAATAGCCTTTTAACGGTTGCCGTGGTTTTGCTAACTTCGATAATGTCGGCTCAGGAAATAATCCCCGAAACTGAAGTTGCCCAAAACACACCAACTCAAACCGGTAAAAGACAAAAAATTGACGGCATCGTTGCCACAGTCGGCGATTATATCGTTCTGGATTCTGACATCGATAAAACCTTACTCGAACTTTCAGCTCAGGGTGCATCGGTAAAGGACATCAGCCGGTGCCAGCTTCTGGGCAAACTCCTCGAAGATAAACTCTACGCACACCAAGCGATTCAGGATAGTATCGTGGTTTCAGATGCGCAGGTAAACGACAAGGTAAATTACCAAATGACGTACATGGTCGAGCAACTCGGAACCATGGATAAAGTCATCAAGTATTTCAAAAAAGACAACGAGGAAGATCTGCGTACCGATCTTTTCGAAATCCTGAAACAAAACGCACTAACCGAAGAAATGCAACGCAAGATCGTCGATGAAGTCGAAATCACTCCTGAAGAAGTTCGCACATTCTTTAAATCAATCCCTAAAGATGAACTTCCGGTTTTTGGTGCTGAAATGGAAGTTGCACAAATTGTTGTCAATCCAAAAGTGACTCAGGAAGAAAAACAAGCGGTAATCGACCGACTCAAAGGCTTCAAGAAAGAAATCGAAGAAGGAGCAAGCTTTTTCAGTAAAGCCGTACTTTATTCGCAAGATCCGGGCTCACGCTCAAATGGCGGTTACTACAAAATGACCCGCAAAACGCCATTTGTCAAAGAATTTAAAGATGTGGCTTTTTCATTGTCAGAAGGCGAAATCTCTGAACCATTCGAAACTGATTTTGGTTTCCATATCATTTACGTCGAAAAAATCCGCGGTCAGGAACTCGACTTGCGACACATTTTGCTTACCCCGCGAATTTCAGAGGAATCTCTTAACGAAGCTCGCGAGCGAATCACCGCAATCAAAAAGCGTATCGACGACAAGGAAATAACTTTTGCCGAAGCTGCCCGAACGTTGTCTGACGAAAAGGAAACCCGCGCAAACGGTGGAACTTTGATCAATCCTAAAACTCAGGATACGCGTTTCGAACTTACTAAAATGGATCCGGTTCTTTACGGACAGGTGTCGAATTTGAAGCAAAACGAGGTGTCAAATCCAATCGTCGACGAAGATCCGTCAGGCAAGAAATCGTTTAAACTGATGATGGTCACCAATCGCTACGACGAGCATACGGCTGATTATTCGCTGGATTATATCCGCATCAAAAACCTCGCGCTGAAAGAAAAGCAAATCAAGCGAATCGGCGAGTGGAGCGAAGAAAAGATCAAAGAAACATATATCAAAATCAACGGCGAATACCGCGATTGCGCGTTTGCAAACAACTGGCTTAAAAAGTAGTTTGCAGCAGAAAGTTTACGCTTTCGTTGGAACACTCGTCCCGCTTTCGCCTTTATCTCTCCGCTAAAGCTTCGAGGATATCGGCTCTATCGGGGCTGAAAACAGTATTTCCGTTGCTATTTGAACTAAACCAAAAAACATCAATTCATCTATGTCGGACGTTGCAGCAATTCAAAATCTGGTTCAAAAGAGAAATGAACTAAAAAAGGAAATCTCCCGAATCATTATCGGTCAGGACGTAGTGGTCGACCAAATTTTGCTGAGCATCTTCGCCGGCGGACACGCACTTTTGGTTGGCGTACCCGGACTTGCCAAAACGCTTATGGTGAACACCATCGCACAAGCGCTGGGCCTCGACTTTAAACGCATCCAGTTCACACCCGATCTTATGCCGTCGGATATCCTCGGAAGCGAAATCCTCGACGAAAACCGACAGTTCAAGTTTATCAAAGGGCCACTTTTCGCAAACATCATTCTCGCCGACGAGATTAACCGGACTCCGCCTAAAACCCAGGCGGCTCTTTTGGAAGCCATGCAGGAACGCGCGGTAACAATTGCCGGACAAAATTATAAATTGGCCTTGCCGTACTTTGTGCTCGCCACCCAAAACCCGATCGAACAGGAAGGAACGTATCCGCTTCCCGAAGCGCAACTCGACCGTTTTATGTTCGCCATTAAACTCGATTATCCGTCGTTCGCCGAAGAAGTTGAAGTGGTTCGCTCAACAACTGCTGAAAATAAAGTAACGATCAATCCGCTGTTTTCAGCTCAGGAAATAATCGATTTTCAGCAACTCATTCGCCGAATCCCTGTTGCCGACAACGTGATTGAATACGCGGTGACACTAGTCAGCAAAACGCGTCCCGACAATCCGTTGGCAAACGATTACATAAAAAACTACCTCGATTGGGGTGCCGGTCCGCGTGCGTCACAAAATTTGATCTTGGGTGCAAAAGCACACGCAGCGTTCAACGGAAAGTTTTCGCCGGATATCGAAGACGTTCAGGCCGTGGCAACCGGAATACTTCGCCATCGGATTATCAAAAATTATAAAGCCGACGCCGAAGGAATCACCGAAGAGGCGATCATCGCAAAACTCATGTAATACAATCCGGTTAATCGCCGGATTTTTTGTTTATGTTCTGCTCGAGTTCATCATCATAGAAAAACAGGAAAGCGCTTCCCATCATGTCCTGATCTTCGTTACTTGTATTGTCGACCGTTAATACGAGTTCATACTGACGGTCTTTAAAAAGCCAAATCCCGTTTTCAGATAAGAACTGACCGACTTTTTTCAAACCAACCCGGTCGTTGTGATTTTCAATATCACTTGTAAAAATCGAGGTTTTAGTTGTCTTGTCCATCAACGAAATTGAGGTCGCAAACGGATGAACGTGAATCGCGGCAGCGTGTAATCTCAAACTATCCGTGATTTGCAACTGGTTTCCGACATCGCTGCGATAAATGTTTTTCCCGGGCGGAATCACCCAATGACCCGACAATTTGCCGCCGGTTCCATCGTCATAGGAATGATTATCGGTTTCAACCGGAATGCAAAAATCGGTTCCGGGATCAATCGGCGATTTATACGGATCGTATTTGTCGTAAGGTAGCATGATGAACGCCGTTCTGCTCAGCAATGGCTTCAACGGTTTGGTAGTATATTCAATCGAAACCTTGTGTTTTACATGAAGATTCGGATTTTTATGATTGTGGTTCAGCGATTGAGTCGTTACATATAAGAGGTCGCTTCCTCTCATCGGAACACCATAACCCGTCGGGAAAATAAAATCTTCAAGTCCGTGTGAGAGCGAAGTCATCCTCGGATACTGCTTTCCGATCCGATCTTCCAACCCAAAGTGAGAATAGTAGTTTACATCGTTAAAGTCGACGTTGGTATGACAAATATAGTCGTTTGAAACGCGGGCCATGGTTTTCGCATCGTACGCTTTTACGTGAAAACCGGTTAAGTAAACCAAATCCGAATTTGCAGAGATCCGCACATAATCGGACGATTTCGGACCTTCCATCGATTTGTAAATTCCGTCAATGACAAAGGTCGGCGACAACATTTGATATTCGCCCGACGCTTGATCAACATTCCATTTATTGTCGACCAATCCTAATTTATGAGCAATCGTGGTTTTGATAATCGCCTGATGACGGTTTGATCTTGTTGTATAGATGGCAACCCCGCCAAGAAATATGAGCAGTAGTGCGACCGCAATAAATTTGTATATCTTTGATTTTGACATGTTACAAACATACTTTTTTTTACTGATCTCACATGAATAATTCCGATCGCGTTTTTGGTTTGGATCTGATGCGCGCCGTCGCGATTCTATTAGTGGTTATTGGTCATTTGGGCTGGGCAGTCGGCGGGGAGAAGCATTCGTTGTCGCCCGTATTTGCATTTTCGTCATTCTTAGGCGTTGAGATTTTTTTTGTGCTTAGCGGTTTTTTGATCGGCAGAATTCTTGTCAGAATGTTTTCAGGTGATTTCTCCGTCCGCCAGATCCGAGTTTTTCTTAAACGCCGTTGGTACCGAACCTTGCCAAATTATTATTTAATACTTCTCGCTAATATTGCTATCGCTGCGTTTCTAGGGTATGAAATCGAACAGCTCTCGAAATACTTCCTCTTTCTTCAGAACTTTGCTTGGCCAATGCTACCGTTTTTCACTGAATCATGGAGTTTGCCAATCGAGGAATTTGCCTATATCGTTCTTCCGGGAACACTACTAATAGGTTTATTGACGGCCCGAAATGGAAGTAGAAAAATCATCTTTATATGTGTAGTATTAATGCTGGTTTTGGCAGGCGGAATTTTCAAATACCTGAATCATATCAATCATCCAACGCCAACAATCGATCAGTGGAATCTTGGCGTGAAGTCGGTTGTGGTATTCAGAATCGACTCAATTTGCATCGGCGCTGCTTTCGCGTGGATTTCGATATTTTGTGCCGAGATCTGGGCAAAAAGCAAATATCTTTTGGCCGGCTGCGGACTTTTCGGCATCGGATTTTATTTTATCGGTGTTGGTTATTTCCGGTTGCTGATTGAAAATTATCCGATGTTTTGGAATGTATTTTATTTGCCACTGCTGTCGGTAATCCTCGCGTTATTCCTACCACTTTTGTCGGGATGGAACTCAGTTGCTAATTTAGTTGCCCGTCCGATTACCTATATAAGTCTGATTTCATATTCGCTTTATCTTGTTCACTATGGCATTGTGCTTCAATTGATGAACGAATATTTGCCGGTCGGAATTGTTTCTGTACCGATATTCGTTGCGGTTTATCTGATGGCAACTTTTACGATCAGCACAATTTTGTATAAGTTTTATGAAAAACCAATGATGGATAGGCGTGAACCTCGCGAAAAAATTGTAAATTAGATTGATTCTCGACAGGCGATATTTACGGATTCGCATAAATTTAGTCGGAAACTACCAGATTGTTAATTATTTACCAGAATTTTGATTTATTCTTAAATAATGGCTATTTAAGTTGCATTGTTGAAGAATCTTAGATAAAAAGTAAAATTCGCTGACAATTCAGCAGAATATCGTAAATTTGCGTAACACAAAATAAGACATTATGGCTTTTGATATCGAAATGATTAAAAAGGTTTACGAGAATATGCCGGCCCGCGTTGATAAGGCCCGTGAACTCGTTGGCCATCCGCTTACATTATCGGAAAAAATATTATACGCACACCTTTGGGAAGGCGAGGCTCGCAAGCCTTATACGCGAAGTAAAGATTACGTCGATTTTGCTCCGGATCGTGTGGCATGTCAGGATGCGACCGCTCAAATGGCGCTTTTGCAATTTATGCACGCCGGCAAACCTAAAGTTGCCGTTCCGACTACAGTTCACTGTGACCACTTGATCCAGGCTAAAGTTGATGCCGCAACCGATCTGGCTCGTGCAAAATCGCAAAGTAGTGAAGTTTTCGACTTCCTTTCTTCAGTTTCAAACAAATACGGAATCGGTTTCTGGAAGCCGGGTGCCGGAATCATTCACCAGGTAGTTCTTGAGAATTATGCATTCCCAGGCGGAATGATGATCGGAACTGACTCGCATACCGTTAATGCCGGTGGTTTAGGAATGCTTGCAATTGGTGTTGGTGGTGCCGACGCTGTCGATGTTATGTCAGGCATGGCGTGGGAACTTAAGTTTCCAAAACTGATCGGAATAAAATTAACCGGAAAACTATCGGGTTGGACAGCTCCAAAAGATGTTATTCTAAAAGTTGCCGGAATCCTGACCGTTAAAGGCGGAACCGGCGCTATCATCGAATATTTTGGCGAAGGTGCACGCGCGATGTCTTGTACCGGTAAAGCAACTATTTGTAACATGGGAGCTGAAGTTGGTGCTACAACATCAACATTTGGTTACGACGAGGCAATGAGCCGTTACTTGCGTTCAACCAACCGCCCAGAAGTTGCCGATGCTGCTGATCAAGTGGCGTCTTACCTTACCGCCGATGCAGAGGTTTACGAAAACCCTGAAAAATATTTTGACCAAGTAATTGAAATTAACCTTTCTGAACTTGAACCATACCTGAACGGACCATTCACTCCGGATCTTGCGACGCCAATTTCAAAAATGAAAGAGGAAGCAATCAAAAACGACTGGCCGCTAAAAATCGAATACGGTCTTATCGGTTCTTGTACAAACTCGTCTTACGAAGATATTTCACGCTCAGGATCACTTGCTCGTCAGGCAGCTGAGAAGAAATTAAAACCAAAAGCTCAAATTACAATCAACCCGGGTTCTGAACTTGTTCGCTACACAATGGAGCGCGACGGTTACATGCAAACTTTTGATACAGTTGGCGCAACAGTTTTCGCAAACGCATGCGGACCTTGTATCGGAATGTGGGATCGTGAAGGTGCCGAAAAAGAACACCGAAACACAATCGTTCACTCGTTCAACCGTAACTTCTCAAAACGTGCCGACGGAAATCCAAATACGCTTGCTTTTGTAGGTTCGCCTGAACTTGTAACAGCGTTGGCAATCGCCGGAGATCTTGGCTTCAATCCAATGACGGACAAGCTGATTAACGAAGACGGAATGGAAGTAATGCTGGACGAACCAACAGGTTTCGAACTTCCGCCAAACGGTTTTGCTGTTGAAGACGCAGGTTACCAGGCGCCGGCTGAAGACGGAAGCAGCGTTGAAGTTCTCGTTAGCACCGAGTCAGAGCGTTTGCAACTTCTTGCGCCTTTCGAACCGTGGGACGGAAACAACATCACCGGAGCAAAACTCCTGATTAAAGCGTTCGGAAAATGTACCACCGACCACATTTCAATGGCGGGACCATGGTTGCGCTACCGAGGTCACCTCGACAATATCTCGAACAACATGCTTATCGGCGCGGTAAATGCATTCAACCAAAAGACAAACTCGGTTAAAAATCAACTTACCGGTAAATACGATACGGTTCCTGCGGTTCAAAGAGCTTATAAAGCTGCCGGAATTCCAACTGTAGTCGTGGGTGATCACAACTACGGCGAGGGTTCTTCACGTGAGCACGCTGCAATGGAACCGCGTTTCCTTGGCGTAAAAGTAGTTCTGGTTAAGTCGTTTGCACGAATCCACGAAACTAACCTGAAAAAACAAGGTATGCTCGGACTTACCTTTGCAAACGAAGCTGATTACGATCTGATCCGCGAAAATGATACGTTCAATTTCATCGATCTTAAAGAATTTGCTCCGGGTAAACCGCTTACAATCGAAGTGACGCACGACGACGGGACAACCGATACAATCCTTACCAACCATACCTATAATGAAGGTCAAATTGGATGGTTCGTAGCCGGATCTGCGCTAAACTTAATCGCAGCCGCCGGTAAAGCATAATTCAAAATCTGTTTATAACAAATCCGCTTCTTTTAGGAGCGGATTTTTTTTTTGGATTGATTTGAAGCCATTTCCTGCTGTTCGCTATATCTTTTTATTGTTCATATTTAGCGTTCCCATTAAATAGAAACGGCAATAAAAAGGATGCCGCTTCCATCAGGGCTAACTTACGTATCTTTTTGCGATAAATTCTAACTGGAGCTATTTTCTAAGTAGCATCTCGCGACTGAAAGCCTCAAGTAGTTTGAAAACCTGACTTTCAATTGCAGGAAAGTATGAATAGAAAAAAAAGTAATGATCGGAGTGGAATGGTGTTGCAACAACGATCGGTGTGCTTTAAACCAAGCTGAGAAGTGAAAACTGAAGAGTAAATTCAGCCCCTGATGGGAGCGGCTATCCTTTTTTGCTGTCCGCGCAGATCAATTTCACCCTCACACATAATGGCAAAAAAGATAATAGCGGACAGCAGGAAAGGCTGCCAAAAATAGGCTAGTAGTATGTAAATCGGCGTACTTTAGAAATGTATTTTGCCAAGCGGATTACCTGGTGGCTGTAGCCAAATTCGTTGTCGTACCACACATAAATCACGATGTTTTTGCCGTCTGCCGACACAATCGTAGCGTTGCTGTCGAAAATTGCCGGAGCCGACGTACCCACGATATCGCTTGAAACCAACTCGTTGTTCAGCGAATATTTGATCTGCTCGACCATTTCGCCTTCAAGTGCGTAACGTTTCATAATCGAATTGAGTTCCTCGATTGTGGTTTTGTTTTCAACCTCCAGGCTCAATACCACAAGTGATCCGTTTGGAACAGGAACGCGAATGGCGTTTGAGGTAAGTTTGCCCGCCAACGACGGTAACGCTTTTGCCACCGCACTTCCGGCGCCGGTTTCGGTAATGACCATATTGAGCGCAGCCGCACGGCCACGACGGTATTTTTTGTGCATATTATCGACCAAATTCTGATCATTGGTGTACGCGTGAATGGTTTCGAGATGACCTTTTACAACGCCTAACGTATCTTCGATCGCTTTTAAAACCGGCGTAATCGCGTTGGTGGTGCAAGATGCCGCCGAGAAAATATCGATTTCATCCGGACTGTATTCTTTGTGATTTACGCCGTGAACAATGTTCGGAATGCCTTTTCCTGGGGCGGTTAGCAAAACTTTTTCGACTCCGTTCGACACCAAATGACGTGAAAGCGCCTCTTGGGTGGTGAATGCGCCAGTATTGTCGATCACAAGAGCATTCGATATCCCGTATGCCGAATAATCGATTTCCTCCGGAGCTGAAGCTGTGATGATGTGAACCGTGGTTCCGTTGATGATTAGTGCGTTGTTTGCCGCATCGATCGTAACCGAGCCCATGAAGTCGCCATGAATTGAATCGTATCTAAGCAATGATGCGCGTTTTTCGAGTGAAGTTGCATCGCATTTTTCGCGGGTAACGATTGCACGAAGACGCAGTTGGTTTCCCCGACCGGTTTTCGACATCAACTCGCGAGCAAGTAATCGGCCGATTCTCCCGAATCCGTACAAAACCACATCTTTCGGTTGGTTGCCAGGAAGCGATTTTGCGTTTTTAAGCCGGTCAATGATAAATGATTTTGCGTCGTCGAAGTTATTTTCTTCGTGGTGGAATTCGTAAGTAAGCTTACCGATGTCGAGTTTTGCCGGCGGCATATCCAGCGAAAGGATTGCGCGGGCAAGTTCGACAGAATCAAAGATCGAGATTGGCTTTCCGACAAACTCGCCTGCGTATTCATGAAGGTTCATAATTTCGCTGACGTTTCGGTCGATGAGTTGATTTCTAAAAAGCACGATTTCGATTCCTTTGTCATACCAAAGGTCGCTGATGATCTTAATAAACTCGACTCCGGCACGACGGCGGTCGGCTTGGAAATTGAGTTCTTTTTCGTAGGTAATCTTCATTTCGGTTGCTGTGTTATGTGTTAAAACCGGTGCAAAAGTACCGATTTCAAACGTTTTCGTAAAATATTTCGCAAGATTTTACAAATAAAAAAACCGGACGTTTTTGCCCGGTTTTTTGGTGTTGTTATTTGTTAAATTATAATTCGGAAAAGTTGTCCTTCGGTATTGATAATTTCGATTCGTACTGGCTGATTATTGGATTTGTTTGACAGAATTTTTCGGACGGTTTCCACATCAGTAGCCTTAATATTATCGACACTTAGGATAATGCTGCCTTTTAATTCGTCGGCATATTGCGCAAGATCGTCATTGTTGACATCGGTAATTTTCACTCCGTAGTTAATCTTGAATCGCTTTTTATCTGCGGCTTCTAAATTTTCGAGTTGCATGCCTTTTAAAGTTGCGGCCGTGTTTTCGTATTTTGAAAGTGTCACCGGAACGGTAATCGATTTGCCATCGCGAAGAACGGTTACCCGAACTTTATCGTTAGGACGTTTGGTGTTCAGGTATTGCGCAAGATCAGAGAATGAGCCGATATTTTTATCGTCAAGTTTCTGGATGATATCGCCTTTTTTCAATCCGGAGCGTTCAGCACCCGAATTTTTTGTCACCTTATTAATATAGAAGCCGTTGGTTTCAGCAATGCCGAGTTCTTTTGACGCGGTCGGATTCAGTTCACCACCTTCAACGCCAAGGATTCCGCGTTGTACGTTACCGAATTCCATGATGTCTTCAATAATTTTTCGGGTAATGTTGGATGGAACAGCAAAAGAGTAACCGACATACGATCCGGTCATTGATGAAATCATGGTGTTAATTCCGATTAGCTCGCCGTTGGTGTTGATCAGCGCGCCACCGCTGTTTCCCGGGTTAACCGCGGCATCAGTTTGGATGAATGATTGGAGTCCGCTGCTATCAAGATTTCGCGCTTTGGCAGAAACGATTCCGGCAGTTACGGTCGAATTAAGGTTGTAAGGGTTTCCGACGGCAAGCACCCATTCGCCCACTTTCACATGGTCTGAATCGGCAAAAGTGGTGTAGGCAAGTTTGACATCCGCATCAATTTTAAGCAGTGCGATATCCATCTTTGAATCGGTTCCGATAAGTTTTGCTTTGTAGGACTTGTTGTTATTGAGCGTAATCTCAATATCGGTCGCGTCCTTGATCACGTGATTATTGGTCACGATATACCCGTCTTCAGAAATAATCACTCCGGAACCGGTTCCAATTTGAGTTTGCTGTTGCCCGCCGCGATATCCGTAAAAGAATTCGAGCATCGGGTTGGTAACAGTACGATAGGAAACGTTCTTTACGTGAACCACATAATGAACAGCTTTATTTGCAGCTTCGGTAAAATCCAGGGTTTCAGGCGAGAGTCCGACAGGTCTAAGATAAGACGTTGTCGGCGCTAATGTGGTAATTCCGTTTTTCTCGGGAAATAATTGATCGTCATCAATAAATACTTTATAAGCTCCCAATGTTACAGCACCGCTGAGTAGGGACACTAAGAACATGCTTGAAAGGTTTTTCATAGTTTGAAATATTATAGTATTTAACGTAAAAATATCAGGATGATATATAGCGCGAATGGTCTTTAACGCACGTTTAACACCGGTGGTTTTACCTTATCTTCGTACATTTACCATCATTTAAAATTATGGCAACCACATTTTATAAGTACCAGGGAACCGGCAACGATTTCGTTATGATTGACAATCGCGATGGCCGTTTTTTCAAAAAAGATGCCAGGCAAATTGAACGTATCTGCGACCGACGATTTGGCATAGGAGCCGATGGATTGATTCTGTTGGAAAACGATCCTGATTATGATTTTCGGATGGTTTACTACAACAGTGATGGAAATGAAAGTTCAATGTGCGGAAATGGCGGAAGGTGCCTGGTTGCTTTTGCTAAGAAATTAGGAGTAATCACTGACCGATGCCGCTTTATCGCCGTTGATGGACCTCATGAGGCTGAAGTCTTGTCTGATGATACCATTTCACTGAAGATGAAAGATGTTGATTCTGTCAGATTGTCAGATGGTTATGTTTTTTTGGATACAGGTTCGCCTCATCATGTTGAAATGGTTGACGATGTTAACGAAATTGATGTAAAAAACCGAGGGGCTGAAATCCGTTACTCAAACCGTTACGGAGTTGGCGGTACCAACGTAAATTTTGTTACGAAGTTAGCTGAGGATCAGTTTTCAGTCCGAACCTATGAAAGAGGTGTTGAAGACGAGACCCTATCGTGCGGAACGGGTGTTACTGCTGTGGCCATCGCAATGAACGCAATAGGACATACCAATTCTAATCAAATGAAATTGAAAGTTTTGGGTGGTGAACTCGGAGTGTCGTTTAACAAAAATGATTCTGATTATACGGATGTTTGGCTTTCGGGTCCGGCGCAGTTCGTATTTTCAGGTGAAATCGCATTATGATAACAACTTTAAGAGGCGAAAACATTTATTTGCGGGCACTTGAACCTGAGGACCTGGAATTTGTCTATCAGGTTGAAAACGATCAAACGATGTGGCATGTGAGCAACGCCCAAACGCCGTGTAGCCGGTATTTTATACGACGATATCTCGAAAACGCGCAACAAGATATTTATGAGGCCAAACAACTCCGACTGGCAATTTGCAAAAACGGTCAATTTTCGGCAATTGGATTGATTGATTTGTTTGAGTACGATCCAAAAAACCGCCGCGCAGGCATCGGAATCATCATCGGAACAAGCGAGCAGCGAAATAAAGGCATTGGCTCAGAAGCGTTGAAACTACTGATTGACTACGCGTTCGGTCCATTAAATCTGAATCAGTTATTTGCAAATATCGATGTGGATAATGAAGCAAGTCTGAACCTTTTTTCTAAATTTGGGTTTTTGAAAGTTGGCGTAAAAAAGCAATGGAACCTGATAGACGGTGTTTTTCATGACGAAGCGCTCTTTCAACTCATCAATCAATAACTTAATCCGAACCACTTGAACCTTAAAAAAATCGCCATAACTTTATCTGTAGTTTTGATCTTTGGACTCATTATCTACGGATATCTTCTCTACCGTGATATTTTCACCAATAACACCAAGTTTACCGATAAGGAAGTTTTTGTATACATTCCGACAAATGCAACTTATGATGATGTCCGCGATATTATCGTGCCTTTTCTGGACGATTTGGAGCGATTTGAGACCGTTGCTGAAAAAAAATCATATCCGCAGAATGTTAAAGCCGGCCGTTTTTTGCTGAAACGCGGCATGAATTCGAATGAGATTGTTAATGCGTTGCGGCAGAATGTTCCGGTTGAGCTCGCTTTTAATAATCAAGAGCGTTTGGAGGATTTTGCTTCTCGAATCGGAACTCAAATTGAAGCCGACAGTATTTCGTTGATGAAAGCGTTTACCGATCCTAAGTTTTTGGAAGAAAACGGATTTAATGAGGCTAATGTTCTTGCGATGTTTATACCTAATTCGTACGAGTTTTACTGGAATACTGATGCTGAAAAGTTTCGCGACCGAATGGCAAAAGAATATCGAAATTTCTGGACTGAAGAGCGCAAGGCCAAAGCACAAGCTCAAAATCTGACGCCAATTGAAGTGTCTGTTCTGGCATCCATCGTTCACAAGGAAACGGTAAAGATAGATGAGCGTCCGCGGGTAGCCGGCGTTTATCTAAACCGACTCGGCCGTGGAATGAAGCTTGAGGCCGATCCAACGGTTATATACGCGGTCAAGAAAAACGAATCAGATTTTAACAAGGTGATTAAACGCGTGCTTTTTAGAGATCTCGAAACCGATTCGCCTTACAATACATATAAGTATGAAGGTCTGCCGCCGGGGCCGATCGCGATGCCTGATATTTCAGCTGTTGACGCGGTTTTAAATCCCGAAAAACACAATTATATCTATTTCTGCGCTAGCGTTACCAACTTTGGCTACCATGAATTTGCGGTAACATTGGCGCAACATGAGGCAAACAGACGTAAATATGTGGCGTGGATCAACAGCCAAAACATAAAGCGTTAATTGTGTTCTGCCGTAGCCTGCTGGCGATACTGATTTTAATTCTTTTTTCAGAAAGCGGCTTGGGCCAAAAATCGGATTTTTTAAAACCGTCAGATTCTTTGGATTCCAGCCGATTAAAAACGGTCATTATCGGACAAGGCGTTGCGATTTCGGGTACTTTGTACTTGTTGAATCAGTCTTGGTACGCTGATTATCCGAAAACGAATTTCCACTTAATCAATGATAATGCGCAGTGGCTTCAAATGGATAAGGCGGGCCATGTATTTGCGTCGTATCATTTTAGCCGGGTTGGCAGCGAATTATTAAATTGGTCAGGCGTCAATAAAAAAGATCAATTAATCTATGGTGCATCAGCCGGATTTGCGTTTATGTCAGCAGTGGAAATCCTCGACGGACATTCAGCGAAATGGGGCGCATCGTGGGGAGATATAATTGCTAATTTCAGCGGAAGCGCATTATATGTTTCGCAGGAAATACTTTGGAGCGAACAACGTATCATTCCAAAATTTTCGTTTCATCAAACGCCTTATGCATCGGCTAGACCAACGGTTTTGGGAAGTTCGTTATCGGAACAAATCCTGAAAGATTACAACGGGCAAACCTATTGGCTATCGGCAAATATTAACTCGTTTGTAAGGTCGGCTTCTGTTCCAAACTGGCTGAATCTCGCCGTCGGATACGGTGCCGAAGGAATGATCACCGGCGATGATACTTTGGTTAATACTGTTTTCTTTGACGAAAAACAACGCACACGACAATTCTATCTTAGTCTCGACGTCGATCTGACACGAATCGAGACGCAATCACATTTTCTAAAAACACTTTTCTCGGTAATTAACACCGTTAAAATTCCGGCGCCTTCAATCGAAGTCAATGATAGAGGCGTGGTTAAGTTTCATCCATTATACTTTTAGAAAACATTAACTTGTTGATTATCAGCTTTAAGTAAAAAGTTGTATATTTGCCCTCGCAGAAATTTCCTCACGGGACAGCGTAGGAAGAAAACTTATTTATGTCAAAAAAATGGATATATTACATTTCGGTTACACTTATTGTTACATTTATTAGCTTCGGTTTCAGACCGGCAAAAGCAGAAGATCACGCATGGTTCCTGGTCGATGAGACTCAGGAAATGATTTACGAATATCCTTCCCAAAACGTTACTGATTACAAAAGCCACAATATTCCATTTACAGGAAGATTTTTCATTGGCTACAAAGAAGCCCTTGCATTTAAAGAAAGTCAGGGCAAATACAACAAGATCAACACCCATGGTTATATGGGTAAATATCAGTTCGGCGCACAAACACTTCGTTCGATCGGCATTCACGACAGCATGGCATTCATGCAAAGTCCGAAACTTCAGGAAAAAGCGTTTATCGCATTAGTTTCAAAGAATAAAGGCTTATTGGCCAAAGAAATTGAACTTTATAGTGGAAAAGTCATCAACGGAATTCACATCACTGAATCTGGAATACTTGCTGCCGCTCATTTGGGCGGAGTGGGATCAGTTAAAAAGTTTTTCCGAACCAAAGGTAGAAGCTATCCTCGCGACAAATACGGAACATCGCTGGCAAGCTATATGAAGCGTTTTGCTGGCTATGAAACATCGTCGATTCCGGCTAATCCAAATGCGACAATAAAAAGCATTTAAGCCCTCAATCACAATCATATAAAAAAAAACCTGTCGTTTATCCGGCAGGTTTTTTTATTTGTGAATGATAAAGATCGCGGGGCGGTTATGAAGGTCGACAGCTGTCTTTTTCCATTCCGACACGCGCAGGGTTTTGATGAATTCGGTCGGAAGTGTAATATCTGCCGCAACGCAAACCCTTGTATTTGGTTGTAGCGCCTGTAATACATCATCAAGCATCTTATTGTTGCGATACGGAGTTTCGATAAACAACTGCGATTGATTTTTGTCTGCCGATAGTTTTTCGAGGTTTTTGAGCATTTGCTTTTTTTCGGCCTTTTCGATAGGTAAGTAGCCGTTAAAAGCGAAGTTCTGCCCATTCATGCCCGATGCCATCATCGCAAGCAAAAGCGAACTTGGCCCTACCAGCGGAATAACTTTAATTCCTTTTTCGTGTGCGATTTTTACAATGACAGCGCCAGGGTCGGCAACGCCCGGACATCCCGCATCCGACATTAAACCCATGTCAATACCGTTGAGGCACGGTGCGAGCATTTTTAAATGTTCGGAAGGATCAGTGTGTTTATTGAGTTGGCTGAGTTTTAAACTTGCCTGAACTTTTTCTGGGGCAATTGCTTTGACGAACTTTCGCGCCGCCTTTTCGTTTTCAACCACATAATGGTCTAACAACATTATTGCACGCTTAACCGTGTGCGGCATAACATCAAGCGGATCGACGTCGCCCAATGTCGTTGGGATTAAATATAATTTACCGGGAATTGATCGCTCCATTACGAGTGTTTTTTGATCAGCTTTCCGGCAATAATGTCGCAAGCTTGATCGAGCATCTGATAGACTGTTGTAAATCCGTTTTCCATTCCGAAGTAAGGATCGGGAACATCGACTTTCTCACCTGGAAATAATTCGTCAAGTATCAACTTAACTTTATTTCTTTGCTCGTCGGTCTGTGCTAGTGAGATCACATCTTTGTAATTTTCACCATCCATAACATAGATGTAGTCAGCGGAGTTGAAATCATCAGCAGTAAACTGACGTCCTTTTTGCTTTGAGATATCGAGTCCGTTCTTTTGCGCAGTTGCGATCGACCTTTGATCGGGTTGTTTGCCAACGTGCCAATGACCGGTTCCGGCTGAATCGACTATAAATTTATCCTTCGGAAGCTTTGAAGCTAGCAATCCTTCGGCTAACGGCGAACGGCAAATGTTACCGAGACAAACCATCAGGATTTTTACAGGCTTCATAATAGTATTTTTTTATACAGATAATTTCTTCTGGATGTCATCGACAAACTTTTTGAACTGCTTGTCGGTCGATACAAGGTTGTCAACAGTCTTACACGCGTGTAAGACGGTAGCATGATCGCGGTCGCCAATTTGAGAACCAATATTTGCTAATGATGCTTTTGTATACTTCTTGGCAAAGAACATGGCAAGCTGACGAGCCTGAACAACATGACGTTTTCTGGTTTTCGACTGTAAAGTGTCGAGATCAAGTTGGAAATAATCCGACACCACTTTTTGGATATAGTCGATTGAAATTTCGCGTTTGATGTTTTTGACGAATTTCTCAACAACGTGTTTTGCAAGATCGATGGTGACTTCCTTTTTATTGAAAGACGATTGTGCGATCAATGAAATAATGGCACCTTCAAGTTCTCGAACATTCGATTTAATGTTTCTCGCCACATATTCGATGATATCTTCCGGCATTTCAACGCCGTCACGATATAGAATATTTTTAAGTATCGAAATACGTGTTTCGTAATCGGGCTGATGAAGTTCAGCTGAAAGTCCCCATTTGAAACGGGAAAGCAATCGCTGTTCAATATCCTGCATGTCAACTGGCGCCTTATCTGAAGTCAGAATAACCTGTTTTCCATTTTGGTGCAGGTAGTTGAAAATGTGGAAAAACACATCTTGCGTGCCGGATTTTCCCGATAGAAATTGAACGTCATCAATGATCAAAACATCAATCAATTGATAAAAATGAATAAAATCGTTTCTGCTGTTTTTCTTTACTGAATCGATATATTGCTGGGTAAAGATTTCAGCTGAAATATATAGTACGGTTTTCTCCGGATACTTGTCTTTAATCTCAACACCAATTGCATGAGCAAGGTGCGTTTTTCCTAGACCGACTCCGCCGAAAATCAAAAGCGGATTAAACGACGTTCCTCCTGGTTTGTTGGCAACTGCCATACCTGCCGATCGGGCAAGACGGTTTGAGTCACCTTCTAGAAAGTTGTCAAAACTGTAATTTGCATTAAGTTGCGATTCGATCTTGAGGTTTCTGATACCCGGAATCACGAAAGGATTCTTGAGTTCAGGATTTAAGTTTTTAAATGGAGCATCGACTTCCTGCGTTTTCATCGGACTTCTATGCGCACTTGGCAATTGTTCCGTAAACGGTTGCTTATTGCCATAAGTGTTTTCCATTTTGATTTTATAAAGTAACTTTGCGTTTTTGCCGAGTTCTTTTGTAAGGGCGACTTTTAGCAATTTTACATAATGCTCTTCTAGCCATTCGTAGAAGAATTTGCTGGGAACCTGGATGTATAACGCGTTATCTGTTAGCTCAACTGACTTAATCGGTTCGAACCAAGTTTTGTAGGCTTGATCCTGGATGTTGTCCTTTATGAAAAGCAGACAATTTTCCCATACTGATTGCGCAGTTTTGTTCATATTTCGAGGTAAAAAAGTATTGTTTTGTTAAAGATTATCCTACAAAAGAATTGTGCTTCTTTTTCCAGGATTAGGGAAGACAAATATGTGAACAATATTCGTTAAAAAAAAATTTAAAGCAGGTTGATTTTTCCGAATTATTGTCGTAAGTCTACAGTTTCAACCAATGTCAATAACCAATAAATTATAATGAAAGAACATCAGATTCAAGTACGCGTAAGGTACTCAGAGACAGATCAAATGGGCGTGGTTTATCACGGTAATTATTTGCCGTATTTTGAAATCGGCAGGGTGGAATGGCTTAGAAATCAAGGGGTTTCGTACAAAAGTCTTGAAGAAAATGGTGTTGGCTTACCGATTGTCTCACTGACTCTTAACTATAAAAAGCCGGCCCGCTACGACGATCTGCTTACAGTTAAAACAATTCTGCGTGAACAAAAATCCGTCAAAATTTCCTACGATTGCGAAATCTACAATGAACAGAACGAGTTGTTAACAACTGGTCACTTTTTGCTGGTTTTTGTCGACCTCAAAACCGGCCGTCCAACGCCGCCGCCCGACCATATTTTGCGAATTTTAGATGAAATCGAACACGCCTAATCCAAACTTTCGGCTAATCGATTCTTACAACCGAAATTCCGCTGTAGTCCGTGAAAATTTGGTCGATCAAACCAGCTGCATTTTTTCGGACTTCAATCAAAAGTTGGCACCGCAAATCGCTGTTTTGACCGATGATCTGGAAATTATTTTCCTTAATCAATCGCATGGCTTTGTTCATTTGCGGATAATCGAAAGCTAGTGAAAATTGAACCGTGATGGTTTTCTCGATAATTTCGGCTTGTTCGAGTGCCATCTGGGCCGCAAGTTTGTAAGCCGACATCAATCCGCCGACACCAAGTTTGACGCCGCCAAAAAATCGTACAACAACAACGAGTACATTAGTAAGTGAAAATGCGCGAATCTGGCCATAAATAGGCATTCCGGCTGAATTTCCGGGTTCGCCATCGTCATTTGCTCGAAAGGTAATTTGTTCGGTACCGATTTGATACGCATAACAAAAGTGAACCGCGCCAACATGTTGCTTTCGTAGGGCTTCAAGATGCAGTTTTACATCTGCCTCAGATTCGACCGGAAATGCGTACCCGTAGAATTTGCTGCCTTTTTCCTTGTATAAAACTTCGTCAGATGGCGCATTTAACGTTTGATATGTTTCAATTGATTCCACTATTTGTGATAAATTTCAAGCGTATCGTCGCTAATTTGTTCGATCCGACTCGGCGTCTGGTTGAAAAATGGCGCTTTTATTCCGCTGCCAAAAACGGACTTACCTTTAAATCGCCGCACTTCGTCCCAAATTTCGGCATCGATGAAACTCTGCAGCGTTTTCGCACCGCCTTCTACGATAACCGACGTAATCTGATTTTTGTACAATATGGTAAGTATTGAGCTCACCGAAAAATCTTCGGTCAATTCGACCTTCACGTGAGCCGGCGCAGCAAATATCGGATTGGATGTAATTACTATTGTGTCAGCCGAGTTGTCAATTATTGCCGCTTCCGCAGATGTTTTACCGCTCTTATCAAGGACAACTCGAACCGGATTGTTGCCTGTCCATTCCCGGACGGTCAGCGATGGATTATCGTCGAGTACGGTGTTAGTCCCAACCAGAATCGCATGCTCCTCGCTTCGCCATTTGTGTACCAATTGACGCGATAACGATCCTGAGATCCATACCGGTTTGCGATCACTTTTGTTTGACGGCGCGATGAAACCATCAGCAGTTTCGGCCCATTTCAAAATCACAAATGGTCGTTTCTCTAGCATAAAAGTGAAAAACCGTTTGTTGAGCGCTTCGCATTCGGCTACTAAAACGCCGATTGTAACATCAATTCCCGCTTCTAATAACTTCTTGACGCCATTTCCCTTGACAACCGAATTCGAATCAACGGTTCCGATTACCACTTTTTTGATACCGCTTGCCACAATCAGATCGGCGCAAGGAGCCGTTTTTCCGTAATGTGAACAAGGTTCCAGATTTACGTATAAAGTTGACCGGGAGAGAAGCGACTTGTCGGATACCGATTCAATTGCGAAGACTTCAGCGTGAGGACCGCCGGCTTTTCGATGCCACCCCTCGCCAATTATATTATCTTTGCAAACGATGACACTTCCAACAAGCGGATTCGGACGGGTTGTTCCCATTCCATTTTCCGCAAGTTGCAAGCATCGCAACATATATTTTTCGTGCTTTTTCACGATGCAAAAATAGGCATTTGCGACGAAGCTTTGCCACCATAATAACAATCGATGCTGATCAGGGATTTTCGCAATTATTTTATCAGCCAACTTGAATCTGTTTACGATCAGATGGAAGTTGAGCAATTCTTCAATTTAGCGTTATCGCATCATAAGAATCTATCGCGAATTGATCTTGCCCTGAATCCGTCACTCGAATTTAGTCAGGATGAGCAAGCACTTTTCAACGATATCATCACCAAGCTAAAAGCGCACATTCCAATTCAATATATATTAGGAAGGACGTCTTTTTATGGGGCAGAATTTCTGGTTACCAATGCCGTATTGATTCCGCGGCCCGAGACTGAAGAATTAGTCCAATGGGTAATTGAATCCTCATCTGACAGGCAATTGCGCATACTCGACATTGGAACCGGAAGCGGATGCATCGCGATCACTCTGGCGCGTAATATTCGGGATTCGGTAGTTGAAGCTTGGGATGTGTCGGCTACTGCGCTTTCAATCGCAACGAAAAACGCCGAAATAAATAAAGTTTCAGTCGAATTTACTTTGGTGGATGTTTTAGCGGTAGAATCGCCAGAGCGAAAGTATACTGTGATTGTGTCAAATCCGCCGTACGTTCGCAACCTTGAAAAACAAGAGATCGCCAATAACGTTCTCGACTACGAGCCCCATCTTGCATTATTTGTTGAAGACGATGATCCACTGATTTTTTATCGGAAAATCGCAACCCTGGCAACCAGGATGCTAAAGCCCAACGGATTGTTGTTTTTTGAAATCAATCAATATCTCGGAGCAGAAACCGTTGCCCTTTTAGAGCGTTTGGGTTTTAAGGATATCGAGCTCAGAAAAGATATTTACAATAATGACCGTATGATCAAATGTCGTTATTCGTAACGAAGCGCTTCAATTGGATCTAGTTTCGAGGCTTTCAATGCCGGATACGATCCCGAAAAAATGGCAACGATAAATGTGACTGCAAATGCCGAGAGAATGGCGCTCCACGGAATCACAAAACTAAAATCAACGATACTGGCGAAGATAAATCCGCATAGGATTCCGAGGATGGTTCCAAGTAGTCCGCCGAGTTGACCCACGACCAAAGTCTCGATAAAAAATTGAGTGGCAATGGTTGATCGGTTTGCCCCAAGTGCTTTTCTAACGCCAATTTCGCGCGTTCGTTCGGTGACAGAAACCAACATAATATTCATCAAAGCGATCGACGATCCGAAAATGGTTATGATGCCAATTACCCACGCCGACATGCCAAGATATTGCGTGATAGAAAGGATTCTGTTGATCAAATCATCGCTTCGGGAAATGCCGAAATTATTGTCTTCAACCGGATTGAGCTTGCGAATTTGCCGCATCGTAATCGTTGCATTGTCAACTGCCTGATCCAGCAACTCTTTTTTGCCGACCATAACGCTAAGCGAATAATTGATGTTTGGCGCGGTGAACAGCGAGCGGGCAACCTGAATTGGAATCAGAACGCGAAGGTCTTGCGAATTTCCAAACGTTGATCCTTTCTCCTTTAAAACTCCAATGACCCGAAATTTAGCACCGCGAATCGAAATGGTCTTATCAATCGGATTCACGTCTTTTAAAAGGCCTTTCTCAAAATCTGACCCCACGATGCAAACCGCGGCGTTATTGGTAATGTCGAACGATGTGAAATTTCGTCCTTTCGTTGTTTCCAGACCCGAATTCACCAGAAAATTTTCATCGACACCCAAAACGCTGATTTCAGGATCGGTTTCTTTTGATTCAAATTTTACTTCTGCTGATGAGGTTGCGGTAAATGAGAGTGATGTTGCAGTAAACGGATAATCGAACTTATCCTGGAATTCGCGCGCTTGCGGATATGAAAGTATCGGATTTGGTTTAGCGTCCCTGCGATTTCCATCCATTTGCTGGGTTACATCATATTGTGTAATATTAAAGGTATTGGCACCGATCGACGCAAAATCGGACGAAAGCGTATTTTCAAGGGCAGAAACCACGGTCAGAATGCCAACCAGTGCTGTTATTCCAATTGCAATGATCAGAATTGTCAATACCGTTCGCAGCAATTGCGTCCTGATAGAACCCATCGCAATCCGTATATTCTCCCGTAATAGCTTAAACATCCGTAATTTTTCTTGGTGCTAAACTACAAATAATTTCAGCTTTCCCGATGATCTGAGGCGGCATATTCATTTAATTCGTCTTTATTAATTACCGATATTTGCGCTTTATTTAAAATTCATATGGCACAAAAACCGGCTATTCCGAAAGGCACACGCGATTTTTCTCCTGCAGAAATTTCGAAACGTCAATATATTATCAATAAAATCAAAAGTAATTTCGAGAAATTCGGCTTTGGACCGATTGAAACTCCGTCGTTCGAAAATTCAGAAACACTGATGGGAAAATATGGAGAAGAGGGCGACCGGTTGATTTTCCGCATTTTGAATTCGGGTGATTTTCTCGCAAAATCGGATCATACTCATCTTGATAATCGCGATAGTTTAAAATTGGCATCGTCGATATCTGAAAAAGCGCTGCGATATGATCTGACGGTACCTTTTGCCAGATATGTCGTGCAGCACCGGAATGACATTGAATTTCCGTTCAAACGATATCAGATTCAACCCGTTTGGCGCGCTGACCGACCTCAGAAAGGTAGATTCCGCGAGTTCTATCAATGTGATGCTGATATTGTCGGTTCAGATTCGCTTTGGCAGGAAGTTGAGTTGATTCAGCTTTACGATGCTGTTTTTACAGATTTGAAACTGGCCGGCGTCAAAATAAAACTCAATAATCGGAAGATATTATCGGGAATTGCCGACGTAATCGGTGCAGCGGATCGACTGATCGATTTTACCGTCGCCTTGGATAAGCTTGATAAAATAGGCGAGGACGGTGTCAAAAAAGAAATGCTTGAAAAAGGAATTTCACATGCGGCGATCGAAAAGGTTCAACCGTTATTTTCGTTTTCAGGATCGACTGACGACAAACTTGAAAAGTTGGCAGAAATGCTGGCAAGTTCGGAAGTTGGTATGAAAGGCGTGGAAGAGTTGCGATTCATTTGCAGTAAAATCGCACAACTGCAACTTGACACTTGTGCTTTGGATCTCGATGTAACCTTGGCGCGCGGATTAAATTATTATACGGGAGCGATTCTCGAGGTTGCGGCGCCTGAAACCGTATCAATGGGTTCTATTGGCGGCGGCGGGCGTTATGACGACTTAACCGGCATCTTCGGATTGAAAAATATGAGTGGCGTTGGCGTTTCTTTTGGTCTGGACCGAATTTATCTGGTGGTCGAAGAACTGGGTTTATTCCCAAAAGAAGTAATGTCATCTTCTGATGTGATCTTTGTCAATTTCGGCGAATCGGAGTCGGTTTATGCATTGCAAGCGATCAAAAAGCTGCGGCAATCCGGCATCAAAGCTGAGCTTTATCCCGATCAGGTGAAAACCGGCAAACAATTGCAATATGCGTCAAACCGGCGGATTCCTTTTGTGGTGATGGCTGGTAGTCAGGAAATGTCTGAGGGTAAATTCGCCGTAAAAAATCTTGAAACCGGCGAGCAATCGGCAGTCGATTTCAACGAATTGACAACCATCCTAAAAAAGTAAAACCTCTGCATTTTTAGGGCAGAGGAATTACATCTCTTTTGGGGCAAAAAGAGTGAGTTATAAAGCGATTTTCTTGCTGATTATTCCATTTGTTGTTGTCACACTTACGATATACGTTCCGTTGCTCAGGTTGGAAACCGCAAGGCTAATATTCTGCTGATCCCGACTTTTTACGTCCCATGTCTGAACCAATTGGCCAAGCATGTTGTAAAGCAATACTGATTCGACGGTATTATCAAATGTCATGTTTTTGATATTGATGGTGTCGTCGTTTTGGGTGTATGCGATTTTAATTGTATCAGCGATGGCGTTATCGTTTGTTCCCAATGCCGCGCCCTGGAAGCGAAGTGAGAACCTGTCGTTGAAAGTTCCTGAAGCAAGGTAAGTTTCGAACATCTGCTCTCTGATATTGTGATACAGTTGGGTCTGATTGTCATAAATGTAGATCGGTTGTGCCGGATCAAAATTCTCTAATCCGTCGATGACAAAGCTTACATTTCCGGCGATGCTATTCTTGACACCGATCGGGAAAATCATCGCAGGATCAAAATAGCTTTCACCCAAAATCACCAGTTTTGTGGTGCCTTTCATGAAATACATATCGCTTGGTTGCGTGTCGATATGTATCGCATCATAACCCTTGTCAATTCCGGAAGTTGCACGATCGTCCATAAATCCGATAAGTGCCTGACGGTGATAATTGTTCGCCGAGTTAAACCCTAACCTAATTCGGGCGTAAGTATCGATTGGATACGAATCTTCGGAATTGTCATGCGTTTGGTCGGGAGCGATTGCAGTTGAAAAATCATTTTGTCTGAACAATACGTTTGACTGAACATTGTTTTCTTTGATGAACGCGCGTTGTGCATTGGTGAATTTAATGTCGCCTCCTACAGTTGATCCTGTAACAATAAATCCTTGTCCGACCGGAATAAACCGACCCGGAATCCGATCACTTGTTCCTAATCCGCTGATGCCTGTTGGCGAAACCGGTGGCGTACCACCAACGAGAGTACGCATGGCATAACCTCCTTGGTAATCAATCAGCGTATGCGTATTGTTGGTCGAAAAATGTTCCCAGAAATAAATGGTTCCGTTCAGCGATTGTAAATTGTCGAGGATGAATTTATCGGCATCAATCGCCGACGGATACGGATTCCCGCTTAAATTCAGATTATTTTTTGCAATGGGGTTCAAGATATCGCCACTGTTCGGTTTTCCGACAAAGGTGTAGTTCTGCATTCCGCTCGATGCGTTACTTCCCTTTAGCGTAAACCCTTGTCCGGCTTCAATCTCGCCTGTTGAACCAAGTGCAATCCAATTCGCATAAGCGTTGGTAAGATTCTGAAATTTAAAAATCCAATAGTTGCTCAATGTCAGCGGGTTTGACGCCACGCTATTCAATGATGCTGTCCAGGCAAGTTCTTGTGGGTTGTTCGGATCAGTTCCGTCGCGCAGGACTTGTGCAACCGTGAAATTGGTATTGTTTGCATCGGGGTTGATCAATCCTACCGGCGATGCCCAATAATTGTAATTAAATCGGTTGGTAGTTCCTTGCTGATCGCGCTCGATCGAACCTTTGCTGGTTGGATCAAGATCGCTGAATTCACTTTGAACCAATTGCGATTGACCAATTAAATCAGCTTTTCCGTCAAGTTTAAGATACCATGAATTCTTGATCGCGTTATCGTTGTTGACATTAATCAGTACATTCTCATCGACAATCAAGCCAAGAGTCGAAAGATTATCAGCTTGGTTGATATCGTGTCTGATATGAATGATCGTCCAATCGTAATCAAGTACATCACGACCGTTTATAAAGTTGTTTTGACTTACTGCCGAAACCAGTGATCCCGAGTCAGTGGTTTGAAACGGCATTGGCGCCAATTGCGGGCTGATTGATTTTACGTTGTAGATTCGGGCGAAACTGCTTTCCGTTCCCGCATCGATCGATGGAGTGGCAAGGTTGTCGATTACGTCATCTTTGTAGACGTCCATGCGGTAGTAACCGATAAGCGAGCTCCAATCCGTATTTTCGATGTTTTTCGGGATGATCAAACCGCGTACAGACTGGCCATGAGCCTGAATTTCCTGATAAACCATTTTTTGAAGCTGATCTGCAGTAAGTGCGGTATTGAAGATACGAACTTCGTCGATGGTGCCTTTAAAGAATTCGGCCATTTCGCCGGCTTTTTTCCCGATTGTAACCGGGTGAGCCGATGATTGAATTGATGATCCGATGCTGGTTGAAGTGGAAACCGATTCGAGTCGGCCGTTAACATAAAGCTTAATCTTTTCAGCTGATTGTCCGTCGAAAATTGCCGCAATGTGATACCAACGGTTTGGCGATAATACCGGTCCGCCGACGATTTCAACACCGTTTGCAACTGCAGCAAATCGTTTCGAAGCAGTTCCTGTTATTTTGAGTGATAACCCGGATTGACCTAAAATTGCAGATTCAGTTGCGGACGTATTATAGCGAACCCAACCCATGATTGATGCGCCGTTAAAACCACTTAGATTTTGAGCTGTAAGCGCGTAATCGTTACGTCCGTCGAAATCTAAATTGAGTTTGCGATTAAGATCACGCGGAGAACCGAGCGCCGTTGTGGACGAATCAAAAGTGTCGATGATTCCGTCTTTATCGATATCGGCAGTTCCATCAATTCGGCCGTCATTATTTGTATCAAGTTGGTGATAAAGCGTTGTCGCAATATCAAAAATACCATCGTTATTTGAATCGCACTGAAGGTAATCAGGGTTTCCCAAACCATCGGTGTTTTTGGCAAATGGTCGCGTGTGAGTTCCAAACGAAGGTGAGTTGTCAAATGCATCCAGAACACCATCGCCATCTGAATCGGGTCCGTCGCCAACACCATCGCCATTAATATCACCATCGCCGTTTAAAAGTCCCGCTTCATCGATATCAAAGATCGAATCGTTATCAGAATCAAGATCGAGGAAGTTCGGCACGCCATCTAAATCTGTATCCGGCAATGTAAAATTATTCGCTTCAAGCGCATCGTGATAGCCGTTTTGATTGAGATCCACCCAATTTCCAGCGGTCAGGTTCATCAGCGCTTTTCCGTTTGAAAGATAGGCAAGACCTGCTTCTTCAATATCCGGAATACCGTCATTATCAGAGTCAAGGTCGAAGATATTTGCAACTCCGTCGCCATCACTATCACAATATTGTTGTTTAATTGTGATATCGTCAAGCGCGAGATCGTTTCCGCCACCACCCGGCGCGTTATTTTTAAATCTGATGGCAAATGTCGAATGATTCCCGAGGTTTACACTTGTCGTGAACTGATGCCAAATCGCGGTTGTACAAGTGTTGTCCTGAGGATTTTCGCTACATCTTCCGATATCGCCTGTGTTGAAAGTTGACAAAACAGAGCCATCCGGAGCGATAAATTCGACCGTGATATTTGGCAGGATTGAGTTTGGAAACGTATGCTTTGCCATGATGTTCAGCGCCCAAAAACTATAGGTAATCGGGACATTTGGAATCACGCCATTAATGGTGGTTTCATAAAAGACACCGGGAACGTGACTTGCATTAAAAACGGCCATTCTGCCGTGAACATCATTTGGCGTATGATCTTCACCGTTATACCAGGCAAGATCGCCGTGAATGTTTTCAGGATCGTTTGCGGTATCACCTGTAATTTTATAGGTAACGACATATTCGCCATCGTCCAGAATTTTGGTCGATTGCGACGGACATTGATCGGTGTTTGCGCCTACAATTCCATCTTCGTAGCAATACGTACAAGTTGCGCCGGGAATGTTTACATTGATTTGGCCTTTCGTGGTTCCCGTTCCAAAAGTTTCATTTAGAAAAACGTATTCAACTTGTTTTGACAGCGGGTTTGCCAGACAATAGGCCTGTTCGTGAATGTCCAGGATTCCGTCGTTGTCGTCGTCGATGTCGAAGTTGTCAGAAATTCCGTCGCCGTCAGTATCTACGTAGGTTCGGACGCCATTTCCGGTGATTTTGAACGTGTATGGATTTTCGTCTGAGTCATTGTTTACAAGTGATAGCAGCGCGACTTTTTGTCCGAGGGTAGTCGGATTGAACGCAATTTTAAACGATTTTGACGAATTAGCTGCCACTGTTGATCCCGGCAACTGGACTATTGAAAATGACGATGCGTCATCGCCGGAAATTGAAAGTGGTCCGAGAGTCAATGTCGATGCTCCCGTATTTTTGACCGTAAATGTAACCACGGTTGATGCGCTCTCGATCGAAGCCGATCCAAAATCGGTGTGATTTAGCGGTGTGGCCGTTTGTGAACCCGAAACGATTTCCGAGAAATTCCCGACAATCGAAATCTCCGGTCCGGCAAGTGCGGATTGCCGATTTGGGTTATGTATTTCAACCGATGCAAATACCGGTAAGGCGAGACAAAATAATCGTAAAAAGGTAATTGTGTTCATTACGATATGGCTTTAGTAGTTTGGGACAACTGGTTTGACGCATCGAAAGTATAAAATACATTATAAAAATGCGACAAAGTGTATAAAAAAACCGATGAAGTGCACAAAAACTTTTTTATTGTAAGAAAATAAATACGGTTTTAGCATTTAGTTTCATTACGTGAATATAATTTGATGCAAACCTGCTAAAGGTATTAAAGTGAGTTAGTTGCAGCAATTGCGTTAGCGATGGGCGGCGGTATCCTTTTGCGACGCTTTAGCGAGGAAAAGATAAAGCAGACAGCGCGGCCCGGTTTTTTTTGCGGTCGGTTAAAATTCAAATTAAGGGGTAGGGAACGCCAATAAAAATGCAATTCAAAGCCCTGTATGCGAACTATATAATAATATGAATAAATTTTATAAGGCGTTTTGCGGGTCGGAATGTGAAATTTGTTTGAAACAACGCAAAAAAAAATTGACATGAAAAGTACAACAACCGCGGCCAAGACAACCGCGAAAAAATCGGCTTCGACAACAAAAACTGCCGCTTCTAAAACATCTTCGAACGCAACGACTACCGGTCGAAAAGTTAAAGCTAAGAAAAGTGCTGCTGAAGGTTTAAAAGATTTATTTGAAGATTCGATGAAAGATATCTACTGGGCTGAGAAAGCACTGGTAAAAGCATTGCCAAAAATGGCGAAAAACGCAAGTTCTGAAACGCTGGCGACTGCGATAATGGATCACTTGGCGGTGACTGAAGAGCAGGTTGCGCGACTTGAGAAGGCGTTTGAGTTGATTGGCAAGAAAGCGGTTGCCAAAAAATGTGAAGCCATGGATGGTTTGATCAAAGAAGGTCAGGAAATCATGGAAGAGACTGAAGTTGGACCGGTGAGAGATGCGGGAATCATTGCAGCGTCTCAAAAGATTGAGCATTATGAAATTGCATCGTACGGAACCATGGTCGCACATGCAAAAACACTCGGACTTGACGATGTTGCGGAACTACTTCTCGAGACCTTGAACGAAGAAAAAGAAGCTGATGTTTTGCTAACTGACGCGGCCTATAACTCAATCAATTTTGAGGCGGCTGAAGCTGACGAATCTTAAAAAACCACTATCATGAGCGATCAGAAAAATTTTACGAAAATCGACGAATCCATTTGGGGTGTTCAGGATATCTTGGAAACAGATCAGGAGATGATCGAGTTTGAGAAGAATTATCCCAGCGACGAATTGCCAGAAGTTTCTTTGTTAAACGAGGCTGACGAAATTTTGCCGTCTAAAATGAATTCGGGGTATACTTTTGCCCATTGTGATGATTTTGATGATGATGAGATTGGCGAGAGCGAAGATTATTTTGATGATCGCGGATCGAATGACGATACCTATCAGGACGGCGTTTACTACCTGATTTAAAATAGAACTTAAATGTAAGTGAAATGGAGCCCGTAAGCTCCATTTTTTGCTGAAAACAAAACAACAAATAGACTATGGGACCAAAATCAATTTGGGTAGGAACGGCCTTGGAAGGTCAGTCGTACCCGACATATCAAGGAAATTCGGCTGTAGATGTGGTAATCATTGGCGGCGGGATTACGGGAATTACTGCAGCGATGCAACTCTCAAAAGAAGGGAAACGCGTGATCGTACTTGAAGCGATGAAAATCGGGCAGGGGACAACCGGTTATTCGACCGGAAATCTTTATGCGACAATTGATGAAAATCTGAGTTACATCAAGAGCAAATGGAACTCGGATGTTATGAAAAGCGTGGTTGAGTCGCGAAAAGAAGCGATGCATTTGATCGAAAATAACATTGTCGAGTTTGAGATCGACTGCGATTACGTAAACGTGCCGATGCATTTTTACGCCGAAGAGTCGACTCCGCATACTGAAGATTTCTTTTCAAGCGAATATGACGCGCTCGAACTATGCGGTTTGATGCCGCAATACATTCAGCAAGGGCTTCCGTTTGAGACCAGGAAAATGATGGTAATTCCGGCTCAGGCTCAGTATCATCCTTTAAAATACGTTCAGAAACTTGCGGCAGCGCTTCCTGAAAACTGCAAGGTTTACGAGAACAGCAAAGTGATCTCGGCAGACGGCGATACCGGAATTGTCGAAACCGAGATGGGAACCATTACCGCCGACGCGATTGTTATGGCGACACATACGCCAATCGGAATTTACCCGGTGCAAACGGTTCTCGGGCCATATCGCGAATTTGCAGTGGCGGGCGAACTGTTGGACGATTCGCTTTCGGATGGTATTTTCTGGGATGTTGGTCATCCGAAGCATTCCATCCGGATTTATCGTGAAGATGGCAAGCGATATATAATGATTGTCAGCGATAAATTTAAAACCGGTCAACATGGTGATAGTTCGAAGTACATTTCTGAGATTGAAAATTACTTGAAACAACGATTTAATGTGGGCGAGCTGAAATATTTGTGGGGCGCCCAACAATATAGTCCTGCTGACGGTTTGCCGTATATCGGTCAGTATTGGGATAAAATCCACATCATGACCGGATTTTCGACAAGCGGATTGGTTTACGGGACATTGGCGGCGATGATTGTGGCTGATAAAATAATTGGCCGTGAAAACAAGTATTCGGATTTATACGATGCGAATCGGCATACGCCTTTAAAATCTTTGAAAGACTTCGTAAAAGAAAATGTAAATAATGCTATTCAGGTGATCAAAGATTTTCCATCGCAAGGCGACATCGAAAGTCTAGGTGAAATTGAGTTGGGCACGGGGCGCGTAATTGATCACAACGGACATAAACTCGCGGTTTACCGACATCAGGACGGGCAGGCTGAAATTGTGTCGGCCGTTTGTACCCATATGGGTTGCGTGGTTCGATTTAATGAAGCCGAAACAAGCTGGGACTGTCCGTGTCACGGCAGCCGATTCAAGACAAATGGAGAGGTGATTGAGGGACCTGCAATTGAAGCTTTGCCATCAAAACCCTTTACGGCTTAGAATAGTATAAAATTTATAAGATATTATATAAAGCATTTTGCTGATGTTAAAGCCAACTTTGTAAAAGACGTTTAACAACAAAAAAATCCACTAGATATGTTTACCAACGACAAAAATCAGGCTACTGAAAAAGAAGAAGCATTAGGCGGATCGGGAGCAGGCTACGGCCAAAATAGTGAAACCGATCAGCAAGATGAAAATCAACATTCGGCGGTATCCGATGATGAGTTGCTCGGATATCTTTGGGAAAGAAGCTTTTTATAAACGATAAAAATAAAAAATTATGCGAAACAGAAATTTAATGATCGGAGTTGCGGCAGGTGCTGCGCTAGTAGGTGCGTCACTTTTAATGCCGAAATCAAGTAAGTATCATCTTAGAAATTTAGGGAGTACTTGCAGTGATGCGCTAAACGGACTAAAAGAAAAATTTGGATCTTCGTCATCGATGAGCAACGATAGTATGAGCGAACATTCAGGTGGCGAAAAATTAGCCAAAAAATCTCGTCACAGAGCAGAGCAGATGTTGAGCTCAAAAATCAATCAAGCATAAACCAATCGAACATAACTTAAAGCTGTCGGGGAAAAATTGCTATGAAAACTATATTTAATCGCAAGCTTTAAGAAAAACAAATCATTAACAACTAAATTAAGTAACCATGAGAAGTAATTTTTTATTAGGAACATTGGCAGGTATTGCCATCGGAGCAGTTGTCGGAATTTTAATGGCACCAGACAAGGGAGTTGAAACTCGTCGTAAAATCGGCAAAAAAGGTTCACAGTACACTGGCGACCTAAAAGACAGAATTGGCGGATTGAAAGATAAGTACAACGACGTTGTTGACGGTGTAACCAGCAAACTTGAATCAATGGTTGGTGGTGAAAGCGGCTCAGGATCTGCAAATACTGCAGCTGCCGGAAGCATGGCCGGAAGCCAATCTTCAGGTTCACAATCTTCAGGTTCTCAATCAACAGGAGGATCACAGTCGTCAGGTTCTAAATCACAAGGAACTGGCAACGCAGGTACTTTGTAAATTTTAACAATCGCAAACATGATGGAAGAAGAAAAGTCAGCCACCAAAAAGATATATGAGCAAGTTGAGCAATATGCAAAAACAAGCATGGAGCTCTATAAACTCAAAGCTGCAAAGAAAGCATCCGACTCTTTCGCGACAGTCGCCATTGTTTATGTTCTTTGGGTTTTAGCATCAATGTTTTTTTTGTTTGTCGGGATTGCAGCCGCATTATATTTCGGTGAAGTTCTCGGCGGTGCGCACTACGGATTCTTCCTGGTTGCGGGAATTTACGCTCTAGTTTTGGTTGTTGTCGTATTGGCGAAGAAGTCATTACAAGATAGCATCACAAACATTATTGTCAAACAGATTTTCAAAGACTGATTATGGAGGTAATTAATAATTCCGTTTCTCTCACCAAACAAATCCAATTGTTAGAGGCCAGACAAGCTGCTGAAAAGCAGGCTATCACCGATGAGGTTCACAAGCTTGTCGACAGCCTAAAGCCCGGAAATTTGCTTTCTCATGCGGTTGATTCTGTAAAGAATTCGCCCGGATTACAAGCAGATATTATGCGAGGTGCTCTCGGCCTTGGTACCGGTTTCCTGACAAACAAAGTTTTGTTGAGTTCGTTTCACGGTCCGTTTAAACGATTGTTGGCTACCGTCATTCAAGCCGGTATTACCAATGTAGCGGTTAAATATCCCGACACGATCAAAGAAAAAAGCATCGGATTTGTTACCAAAATTCTACAGTCGCTGAAATTTAAGTCGGACATCGATACTGACCAACATCACGAGGGACCTTCTTATCAGTAGATAGAAATCCTCAAATCATTATTGTAAGGCTTGTTTAAAGTAGTCACTCGCTTTTTGCAAGCCTTTTTTGTTCTCATTTTCGAAAATTCAGAACAAAAAAAACAAGTGTAAAGTCTAACTACTTACCAAAAAAAGAGAACTATGAAAGCAATGAATTTTCGCGGGCCGTTTCGCGTCCGAATCGATAACAACGCACCAGATCCCGAAATTTTGCATCCATCAGATGCAATCGTTCGCGTGACACGGTCGTGTATTTGCGGATCAGATCTGCATTTGTACCACGGTTTGGTTCCCGATACCAGAGTTGGTTCGACCTTTGGTCACGAATTCATCGGGATCGTTGAGGAAATTGGATCTGATGTTCAAAAATTAAAAGTGGGCGACCACGTAATTGTACCTTTCAATATTGCATGTGGAAAATGCGCATTTTGTAAGCAGGAACTCTACGGAAATTGCCACGAATCTAATTCGCAAGCCACCGCGGTAGGTGGGATTTTCGGATATTCACATACAGCCGGAGGGCATAATGGCGGTCAGGCTGAGCTTGTTCGAGTCCCTTATGCCGATGTGGGTCCAACCGTAATACCGAAAGGAATGGATCTGGATGATGCGGTTCTGCTTACGGATGTCGTACCAACCGGTTACCAAGCGGCGGAGATGGGCGGAATCCAAACCGGAGATACGGTTGTAGTTTTTGGCGCCGGACCAATCGGAATCATGGCTGCAAGATGCGCGTGGCTGTTTGGCGCTGCGCGAGTAATCATCATTGACCACCTCGATTATAGGCTTGAATTTGCCAAAAATTACGCAAAGTGTGAAGCCTATAATTTCAAAGAAATGGATGATCCCGTGGTTTTCCTCAAAAAAACAACTGACTGGTTTGGTGCAGATGTTTGTATTGATGCCGTTGGAGCTGAAGCTGCCGGTGATGCGTTGCAAACTTTTCTGGGACGTAAAATGCTGCTAACCGGTGGATCAACGACGGCGCTGCATTGGGCCATCAATTCCGTAAAGAAAGGTGGAATCGTATCGATCGTGGGGGTTTACGGACCAACCGATGCGCTGGTGCCAATTGGTAACGTTTTGAATAAAGGACTCACAATTCGCGCCAATCAAGCATCAGTTAAACGCTTGTTGCCAAGACTGATTGATCATGTAATGGAAGGAAGATTGAATCCGAAAGATTTGATCACACACCGAATTCCACTTGAGGAAGTGGCAGAAGGATATCACATTTTCTCACGAAAATTGGATAATTGCATCAAAACCGTTCTGATCCCGTCAAGTACTAATTATTAAAAAAGGTTATCATGGAAAATAAAATAGACGTTGCAGCAGACAGCATGGCAAACAGATATAAGGATATTCCGGGATGGGGGCACGATGCCGATCCGAAGAACAATCCAACTTATCCAATGAAAAATTATACGGGCGACGATCATGAGCGACTCAACTGGGAACGTCCGGTTCAACAAGTAACCGATATCGAAGTTTTACATTCAAATGAACGTCCGTCGCTTTCGGCAGTATTTGGTGTAGCCGCTCCACCTTCAGGACTAAGCGGCATGCTTCGCCGTTTTGCATTCAAACATAGCGAATCCACCTATTCGCACTGGCTTCCTCTGGTTCTTGCCGACCGAATCAACATGATTGAAGGTATTGTTGAAGACATTGGCAAAGGGCATATTCCGAACGTTTTCGCCGAGCGGGGCTGGAACGCCGAATGGAAGCACAACCAAAAATCATTCATCACAAAAGTTGTGGTTGGGGTTGCAATCACCAGTGCGCTTGTTCTAATTCTAAAGAGCAGAAAAAAATCGCGCAGGGAGCAGAATCAGTCACACTATTCATATTAAGATAGTTTTGTTTTGTTTTGGGTAGAAACGGCTTCAGTTATGGAGCCGTTTTTTTGTACGAAACTTTAGAGTTTTACTGTTAAAATCGGTAATTCAGTGAGAATTTGTGACTTACATCCGCTATTCTAAGAACAAAAATTATTGTTAACGCTTTAATGAGTTCATATATTTGTACTATATTTAGCTTTTCTAATCGATAATACGTAAGCATGAAATTTTACATCAAGTTTGATGGTATTGCCGCCTGTAAGGTGATAGTACGAGAACATCTGGACGCATTGGGGATAAAATATGAAATGCTTAGCCTTGGGGAAATCATCATTAACAACAAGATTACTGATGAAGATTTTGCCAAATTACAAGACGACTTAGGGCGGTACAGTATTGAAATTGTCAGCAATCCAAAAAATCAATTAATTCAACGGATCAAAGATACCATCGTCGAACTTGTTCACGAACCGGATATGCCGCTGACAACAATTTCAGTATACCTTTCTGAAAAATTAAATTTAAGCTACGGCTATATTTCGAATGTGTTTTCGGAATATACCTATAGTTCAATCGAGAATTATTTCATCATTCAAAAGATTGAACGCGCCAAGAAGTTAATCATCGAAGAAGAACTGACATTAACAGAAATATCATATAAACTGAATTATAGCAGCGTGGCGCATCTTTCAGGACAATTTAAAAAAACCACCGGACTGACACCATCCATGTTTAAAAGGATAATTGAGAGAAGGCGACTGTCAGCTAAAAGCCACTAATTAAATATATTTCACTTTATGAGTTTAAACCACGGCATTTTTCATATTTTACTTGCGGACGACGATCCGGATGACCGCCAATTCTTTGCTGAAGCTATCAGCGAACTGAAAATGGAACACAAGGTCACCCTTTTTCATGAAGGAAAAGAGTTGATGGACTATCTCAACGGTCCTGAACGGGAAAACGACAATGTACCGCATATTCTTTTTCTCGATCTTAACATGCCGGGTAAGACAGGTTTTGAGTGCCTCACAGAAATTAGACAAAATCCGATGTATCGTGACCTTGCTGTTGCAATCTACTCGACATCTTCATCTGAAAAAGACATTGAAGAATCATTTATCGGAGGAGCAAACATCTACATCAAAAAGCCAAACGATTTTGCGACACTGAAAAAAGTCATCAAAGACGTCGTAAACCTTAATTGGCAGTTCCACACATCCGGACTAAACATGGAGACTTTCCTCTTTAGTATCTAAGGAGCATGAAAAGCGCGTATCTGTACAAATCGTCTTTAGTAATAAAGATAGCATTAGCTACGGCCGTGCTTTTGATCGCTTACATTACCGGACTGTTTTTTACCCAGATGCAAAATATCGGGAGTTCTTTCGACGCAATGTCGCTCTCCAACAAACGACTGCTCAAAATTCAAAGTATTTATTCGGCCGTCTCACTCAATGAAAGCAGCCTGAATAGTTACATTATTTTGAAAGATAGCGCCTATCTGCAAGATCGGTTCGTCAAGCAGTCCATGCTCGACACCGACTTTGTCCAGCTGAAAGCGTTGAGTAAGAACAAACACGACAGCCTTTCTTGCGACAAACTCCGCGAATTAGTCGATCGTCGTTATGCGATGTTCGATCAAATCTTTAGTCAAGCAGATAAGAAACCAGACTCGCTGGCATCAATGCTGCATCAAGCCGATATTGTCAGCGATCAAATACGCGAACTCACATCCACGCTGCTTGAGGATGAAGTTTCACGCGTCCACAAATACGAAATCGCACATAAGTATGATGTCGATACCTCTGTCATCACATCATTTATCCTGGTCACCATCGCACTTTTTATTTTGCTGGTGTCGCTAAATCGGATTAACGCCGACCTCAAAAGCCTTAAGCAACTTAACGACGAACTCCAATTTGTTAATCATACCTTCAACAATGCCGAGAAAGTAGCCGGAATGAGCCATTGGAAATACAATCTGGTCACCCGGAAATTTTCGTTTTCAGATAATTTCTTTAGTTTGATAGGTAAAGGTTTTGATGCCTCGAAACTCGGTTTAAAGTCGATTATCGCACGGTTGCATCCAGACGATCGCGATCATGTGCGGCACCTTTATCAGACATCGTCAAAGCAACGTCAGCCTTTTTCGGTGATTTACCGCATGATGGTCGGTGAAGATGAAATCAAATACGTCAAAACCCTGGTGAGCTATACTGAGAATTCGCAAGGTCAAATGGTCGAAATCGGTGTTAACTATGACATCACCGACCAACATCAAACTACTGTCGAACTTCAGCAAAACAACCGCGAACTTCGTGATATCAACGCAGAACTCGAGTCCTTCAACAACATCGTGAGCCACGACCTTCAGGAACCGCTGCGGAAAATTCAAATGTTTATCTCGCGTATCGATGAGCGTGAGGCCGAAAATTTGTCTGATGCCGGCCGCGACTACTTTTCACGTATTAAGATTTCGGCAAATCGGATGCAGAATCTATTAATCGATCTGGTCAATTTCTCGCGAACCATGAAAGGCGAGAAGAACTTCGAACTTGCTTCGCTTAACGATATCGCAGCCAATGTCCTGACCGAACTCGGCATGAATATCGAGGAAAAGAATGCCGTCGTAACTGTTAAGAAACTCCCGACAGCGCTGGTAATTCCCTTTCAAATGCACCAACTTTTCATCAACCTGATGACCAATTCGCTTAAATTCGTCAAAGCAGGTTCGCGGCCAGAAATCACCATTAAAACCGGCAATATTCACCCAAATGAAGCGGTCGATGGCAATTTGCTCAAATCTTCCGAGTGGCATAAAATCGTGGTGTCGGATAACGGTATCGGCTTCTTGCCTGAATTCGCCGACAAAGTTTTCCTTTTATTCCGCCGCCTCGAAAAAGACGCTGATTATTCGGGTACCGGCATCGGACTCGCCATCTGCAAAAAGATTGTTGAGAATCACAAAGGCCACATCATTGCACAAGGTACGCCCGGAAAAGGCGCTACTTTTACGGTTTATCTTCCAAAATAGTTAAGATTTTTGGGCGTGCCCCAAGGGTCGCGCTTTCGGCTGCACACGGTGCTTGCCTCTATCGCTCACGCGAATTGCTAAGCAGCGTCAGGATCACTACTACTGAAACCATACCGGCGAATCGGTTATTTTACGTTAATTAACTTGTTGCGAAAAATAAACTTCCGTTTAGCGTCCCAAAAAATCGACGAAGTGCACAAAAAATATTGACTCGTAAGTATTTTCGCGCGTTTTTGCAAATTTTTTTAAATTTTTTTGTTAAAGTTTTTAGCGACTGTTTTTCAATGGGTTATGATTGCTATCAAGCGTAAACACTAAGGTTTTCAACCCGTATCCAATTTTAAAATAATCGACAAACTGTATCATTTTACCGACGAAATGCAAATTTTACTTTTTTAGTTGTAAATATTTTTAGAAGTTTGCGGTGAAAGTAATCCCCAAGTTTATTTTTAAACCGTCTACTTATGAAGCAGTTCTCCTTAATTCTTGCAGTTTTTTGTTTTCAAATCAGTCTTGGACAATGGTCAAAAACCACAGCCACCACCGGAACAATCTCCGAGAATCATAATGGATTGCGCAATCCTAATATCTACGCACTAAATTTAGCTCAACTCGAGCAGAATATTGCCAACTCTTCCGAAGTTGCTTTCCCTGATGCCAACGGGCAACTCAAGCGATTCGCCGTGACAGTTTCCTCGAATATGCACCCGGATCTGGCAGCTCGTTTTCCCGAGATTAAGACTTATGTTGGTTACGAAATCGGGCAATCCGCAAAAGCATATTTTTCCATTTCGCCACTTGGACTTTCGGTTATGATTCTAGAACCTGGAAAATCGGGTTTGTTTATTGAACCGTATTCAGACGATTTGTCATCATACGTGGTTTTCAACAAATCGGATAAAGTCAACTTCGAGCCTTTAGCGTGCGGTGTTGCCGAAGAAATTGAAGCCATTTCACCACTGTTTCGTCCAAACGCTGATGACGGTAGATTGCGAACTTTCAGACTTGCTTTATCGGCTACAGCAGAATACACGACTTTTTTCGGCGGTACAAAGGCTCTTGCGCTTGCAGCTATGAACAATACGATGACGCGCGTAAACGGTGTTTTTGAAAATGATTTCAGCATCCGCCTTGAGCTTATTCCTAACACAGAGGATTTAATTTTTACAAATAGTAATACAGATCCTTATCCTGCTTATGGTGGATGGGGAATTGCGCTGCAAAATCACCTTACAAATACAATCGGAAACGGCGCATACGATATCGGTCATGTATTCTCGCGCGCCGTTGGTGGTGGTGGAAATGCGGGATGCCTTGCTTGCGTTTGCCGGAATCCAACGCCTGCACAACCCTATGGAAAAGGGAGCGCTTATACGACCCGCTCGATTCCTGCCGGCGATGCATTCGACATCGATTATGTAGCGCATGAAATGGGACATCAATTTGGTGCGAATCATACATTTACTTATCAGGCAGAAGCTACAATGGCTCAAGTTGAACCCGGAAGCGGATCAACAATCATGGGTTACGCCGGAATTGCCGGAGCAAACAATCTTCAAAACAACAGCGACACTTATTTTCATGGCTACAGCATTCAGCAGGTCACAAACTTTGTAAAGTCGACGACGTGCGCTGCAGTGACTGTTCGTCCCAACGCAACACCAACAGCAAACGCCGGAGCTGATTATATTATACCGCGCAACACGCCATTTATGTTAACCGGTACTTCAACTGATGCCGACGGCGATAATTTAACATACAACTGGGAACAAATCGACAGCGGCGGTCCATATGCGACCAATCCGACAGGAACATCGTATTCAGGACCGCTTTTCCGGTCATTTCCACCGACAGCGAGTCCAACACGATATTTTCCAAAGTTAGCTACGATACTCAACGGTCAAACTCTAGGGTCATGGGAAGCACTTCCGCTTGGTTACCGACCGCTTAACTTTCGATTTACGGTACGCGACAACCAAGGGGCAAACAATAGCGACGATGTTCAGATCGTGACCAGCGCTTCTGCAACAGGCTTTGCTGTTACTTCGCCAAATACGGCGGTAACCTGGAACGCGGGATCAACACAAACTGTTACGTGGAATGTTGGTGGGACCAACACCGGCGATGTAAATACGCCAAATGTCGAAATTTATCTGTCGACTGACGGCGGTTATACGTACCCAATTCTGTTAGTAGCTTCGACCCCAAATGATGGCAGTGCGGAAGTAACAGTTCCTTCAAACGGCGGAACTCAAAACCGGATAATGGTCAAAGGTAAGGGCAACATCTTTTTTGATGTTTCGAATGCAAATTTCACAATTGTTTCTAACTTGCCTTGTTCGGTAACAACCACATGGAATGGCAGCGGATGGAGTAACGGGGCTCCAACTCCGACCATGACGGCAATCATAAACGGGCCGATTACGGTTTCAGCTGCGAATTCATTTATAGCGTGTAATTTGATCATCAATTCGAATTTTGTTGGAAATTCAAATGGCTTTATCGAAGTTGAAAATGATATTACAGTCAATCACTCAACCGGAACGATGCTTTGTAAGTCGGGTTTTAAATTGATTCAAAAAGGTGATGCGTCAATATTTAACGGAACCGTTACCGTTGAACGCACTACCACCGAATTAAAACCCCTTGATTATACCTATTTTTCATCGCCAACATTTACATCAACTATCAATAGTGCATTTCCAACCACAAAATGGCAGGCAACTTCAAGATATAAATATGCAACGAATCTGCATTACGACGTTGAAACGGCTTACAACGGAGTAGTCGTTTTAATGGAGCCTGACGGAAGTGACGACGATGGCGATGCCTGGATTCCGGTGTTGTCTAACGAAACTACGGCTCCAGCGCGCGGCTATGCAATTCAAGTCAAGAATACAGGGAATTTCCCACGTACAGAAACGGTCGCCTTTACCGGTATTGCCAATAGTGGAATTATCAATAAATCAATTTTACTTAGTGCAAATCCTGAGGCCACAAACGATGACATGAACCTTGTGGGAAATCCTTATCCCTCAAGCATTCACGCACCATCATTTATTGAGGCGAACCTCGGAATCATCGAAGGATATGTGGCGCTTTGGTCGCATAGCGGAACACTAAGTGATGCTTATGCCGGAAATATGGCACTCAATTATTCGGCTAACGACTACGTTTTCATTACCATGTTGGGCGGAGTAAACGCTGCTCAAGATGGTCAATATCCTTCAGATTACATCGCCAGCGGTCAAGGCTTTTATGTTGAAGCTAAAACGGCAGGAAATCTAATATTTAAGCCGTCGTTTATGGGGTCAAATTATGATAACTCGACACCAAATGTCTTCTTTAGAAACGCTGAACAGAATAAAGCGTGGATAAGCATGCATAGCGAGGAAGGATTGTACTCGCAGCAACTCATCGGTTATACGCCGCAAACAACATTAGCGTATGATAATGGTTACGAAGTTAAAACCTCGGATGTTTTGCAGGCTTTGAAATTTTATTCGATCGAAGGCGATAAGTTCCACATTCAGGCACGTCCGGAGTTCAGCGTTGATGATGTGGTGAAAGTTGGATATTTTAGCGCGGTGGCTGAAACCTTCACCATTACTGCTGATTCTTTGATCGGAATTGAAAACGTTTATATTAAAGATAAAGGCGTTGTACATTCGCTGCCATACACCTTTTCAACCGAGGCAGGCGAGTTTAACGACAGGTTTGAGGTTGTTTATCGTCAAACCGCACTTGATGTTGATGAGGTCACTGAAAACAATCCGATTCAGGTTTATCCAAATCCAACGACTGATGTTGTAACAATTGAAGGCGAATTCGAAAGCTATGAATTGTTTACGATCCTGGGCCAAAAAGTTCTTTCTGGTACTACTGCTAAACTAAATTTAAACCACTTGCAGTCGGGTGTTTACATTCTGCAGCTCGACGGTTCAAAAACCATAAAGATTGTAAAGAACTAGTTTGTATTGATTGATTATTTGAAGTCCTGATTTAATTATCAGGACTTTTTTTGTTTAGTTGATTAAATTTGGAAGAAAAAATGAAAATCAAAAGTGCTTCAGAAAGCGATTTAGAGGTGGTCATGAGCATTATTGATGACGCTCGTCAACTGATGCGTAAGTCAGGGAATTTAACGCAATGGTCGAATGGATATCCATCATCAGAAATTATTCTGGACGACATCAGTTCTGGTCATGGCTTTGTTTGCATCGAAGACTCACTCCCGGTTGGTTATTTCTGCTTTATGCATGGCGAGAATCCCGATCCAAATTACAATGTGATCGAGGCAGGGAAGTGGTTAAATGATCAGCCATATGGCGTCATTCACCGGTTGGCGTCGTCAGGAAAAAAACGTGGAATTGCTCAGGCGGCTTTTGATTTTGCATTCTCCAGAATAAGCAATGTTCGTGTCGATACGCATCATGATAATCTTCCGATGCAGCGCTTTTTGCGAAACAATCAATTTGTTTACTGCGGAATAATTTATGTTCAGGATGGGAGTCCGCGCGATGCTTTTCAAAAACTCATCAAATAGTCACGTTGTATAAAAAGAAAAAGTCTCATGCTTTACACATGAGACCTTTTTTGTAGCGAGGACGGGAGTTGAACCCGTGACCTCAGGGTTATGAATCCTGCGCTCTAACCGACTGAGCTACCTCGCCATAATTGCATCATTACTGCTGCATTTCCGGGTGCAAATATAAAACTAATATTAAAGCATCCAAATATTAATTTTCGAAAAAATTTATGTATTAATAAAAGCTGTTTTTCAAATAATATATTATATATTCGGCACAAAAAATTGCACATGGACGTTAAAGTACGATACGAGATCGAATTCCCGGTAAACTCTTCACCGCAGTTGCTGTACCAATACATTTCGACGCCATCAGGCCTTTCTGAGTGGTTTGCAGACAATGTAAATTCGCGGGGCGAGTTTTTTACATTCATTTGGAATGACTCACAGGAAAAAGCGCGCTTATCTTCGAAAAAGTCGGGTGAAAAAGTTAAGTTCCGCTGGGTAGATGATAACGATAAGGACACCGATTTCTATTTTGAACTCCGAATTTTAGAGGACGAAATTACTAAAGATGTCTCATTGATGGTTATTGACTATGCTGATGAAGAAGAGGTAGACGAAGCAAAATTACTTTGGGAAAATCAGATTTCAGATTTAAAACACGTAATCGGGTCGGTTTAATCGACCGATAAAACATATCTTTGCCCTGAATTTTTCAGGGCTTTTTTTATGGTAAATATTAACGGAGAAATCCTCTCAGACTCCTCTTTTGAAATCGCAAATCGCGGTTTTTTATTTGGCGATGGCGTATTTGAAACAATGAAAATCGTTAGGGGAAAGATCTTATTCTACGAAGATCATTACTTCCGCCTGATGTCGGCTATGCGAATCGTTCGGATGGAAATCCCGATGTCATTCACACCTGAATTTATCGAACAGCAGATACTTAATCTGGCAATTTCAAACAATATTTCTGACGGTGCGAGAGTGCGGCTAACTGTTTTCAGAAGTGGTAGCGCGCAATACCTGCCGCAGTCGAAAGAAGTTTCGTTTGTAATTTCAGCTGAACCGTTAGTAGCGGGTTATTCTTTAGATCATAGCGCCTACGAAGTCGATTTGTTTAAAGATTATCACATCCCGAAACACTTGCTTTCAACCGTAAAATCCACCAATAAGATGGTGAATGTTATTGGTAGCATTTATGCCGATGAAAACGGATTGCAAAATTGCCTGCTCCTGAACGAGTCTAAAAATGTGGTTGAAGCGCTTCAGGGGAATTTGTTCATGTTGATGGGAAACCGGTTAATCACACCTCCAATTACAGAAGGTTGTTTAAACGGAATCATGAGAAAGCAGATCCTGGCACTTGCCAAAAAAATGGATACGCTAGAAGTTGTGGAAGAGCCAATATCACCCTTTGATCTACAAAAAGCTGATGAATTGTTTGTGTCAAATGTGATTAAAGGAATTCAGCCTATAACAAAGTACAGAAAAAAGGAATATGTATCGACACTGTCAACGCAGTTGCTCACGCGATTAAACGCGATGATAATGCTTAATTAAGAAGTGGGTTTTCGGGCGCGTTCGACCAAATAGGGTAGTCGCCACCAAGTTCAAGTATTTTTTCTTTCCAAAAATCGGTTGTTGATTTGCCAATGATCTTATTTCGGTACAGATTCTCAGCCACTATCCAAGAGTTAGCCGCCATCTCGTTTTCGAGTTGTTGTGCATCCCATCCGGTATAACCCAGAAAAAATCGAATGTTGTCCCGTTTAATCCGGCCTTCATTGATCAGTTGACGCGTCAGATCGAAATCGCCACCCCAAAAAATGCCGTTTGAGATCTCGATGCTTTCGGGAATTAGTTCGGGAACATTGTGGATAAAATACAGATTGTCTTGCTCAACCGGACCACCATTGTAAATCTTAAAACTCGCTTCAACATCCGGAACCAAATCTCGAATCGTATAGCGAAGTGGCTTATTGATGATGAATCCTACAGAACCCTCCTCATTATGGTCTGCCAATAAAATGACCGATCTGTTAAATGAAAGATCGCCGATTATTGATGGCTCTGCTATAAGTAGTTGACCTTTTTTTAGTCGTTCGGATATCATTTTTGCAGCAATTTTAATTAAATTTAGCGAAAAAGTTTCTTTAGCTCCAAATTTTTAGTCAAAAAAACAGAAAAAAAAAGCCTTTCGTAATGAAAGGCTTTCAAATATATGTTAAGACTATTTAGAATTAACTGATCCTTCTAGTTCTGCACCACCTTTAAATTTCACAACGTTCTTAGCAGCAATTTTAATTGCTTTACCAGTTTGTGGGTTTCTACCATCTCTTGCAGCTCTTGAAGAAACTGACCAAGATCCAAAACCTACCAAAGATACTCTTCCTCCATTTTTCAAAGTCTCGCTAACATTGTTTAGAAATGATTCCAGAGCTAGTTTAGCTGCACCTCTGCTTATTCCTGCATCAGCAGCCATTGCATCGATTAATTCTGATTTGTTCATAGTAATAAGTTATTAATTGTTGGTTAAACATTGTTGTTATAAAACAAATTTAATTGGAATTCCTTACTGTGCAAGAGCTAGCACGGAAATTAGCGAATATTGTTAATAACTTACACTAATTGTTCATAACCTCGTAATTTTTCTGTAAGACCGCGCCAATCCTAGTATAAACATGCCTTATCCGAAAATTGTGTTCCGTTTAAAATCTCGGTGACGCTCATTCGCCTTTTTCCCGGAAATTGCATCGATCGCAAGTCTAAAAACCCATCAATCGTTGCTGCTCTAAGCGTCTTGCCTTCTCTAATAACTTGGCCGGGCTTGTATTCGTGCGATGATTGCTCGAATTTTGCTTCGTAGATTTTTACCGCCACTTCACCGCTTTCGTCTTCAAAATTGCTCCACGCCGCAGGATATGGCGAGAGACCGCGAATCAAATTGAAAATTTCCATCCCGCTTTTTTGCCAGTTAATTTTGCAATTTTCACGGTTGAGTTTGTATGCTGTTTTGAGTTCGCCACCTTCGGGTTGGACTGTCGGAGTCGCATTGTTATTTTCGATCAGCAACAAAGTTTCAATTACCGCCAATTTCCCCAAATCAAGCAGCCGGTCGTGTAATTGGCCAACATTTTCATCATTGCCAATCTCGGCTTCTTTGTGAAGTATCATTGCGCCGGTGTCAATTTTGTCGTCAATAAAGAAGGTCGTCACACCGGTTTTATTTTCGCCGTTTATGATCGCCCAATTGATCGGTGCCGCGCCCCGATAGTGGGGCAATAGCGACGCATGAAGGTTAAAGGTCCCGAATTTCGGCATTTCCCACACTGCTTTCGGTAGCATTCTGAAGGCTACAACCACCTGCAAATTTGCGTTCAACCCGCGCAATTCGGTTAAAAATTCTTCGTCCTTTAGATTTGTAGGCTGTAGAATTTTTAGGTTTTTTTCAAGGGCATATTCTTTTACAGCCGAATATTTAATCTTCTGACCTCGGCCAGCGGGTTTATCAGGAGCCGTAATGACAGCTGCAACATCATAGCCCTTCGTAATGATGGCGTCGAGAATTCCGGATGCAAATTCCGGGGTTCCCATAAATACGATTCGAAGTGATTCCATTATTTTTTTATCGTGTATTTGTTATTTGGTTTGATCATAATTATATCATTCTCGAGCATTTCGCTTAACGCAGATAATACTTCGTCCTGCGATTGAGGTAGTTCGGTTTGGATTTCACGCGAGCTCATATCCGCCCGATTCAACAGGATGCGTATTTCTTCTGAAACTGATTTGCCTGCGGATGCCGACTTTCTGCTGATGCAATACGAGCAGATTCCACACGGATCTGTCTTTTGTTCACCGAAATAAGCGCTGATTTGAATGCTTCTGCAAATTTTGTCGTTGTTCACATATTCTAAAACCGCGTGAAGCCTGTCTTTTTTAAGTTTATTCTGAATTTCTAAATATCTGACCACACGATTTATCGATCGCTCGTCTTCGCGAATCTCGTTAAAAGTAATGGACGTGTCGTTGTTTTGACCCTCGAGTGAAATTATATCTTGCGATTTTAATTTATCGAGTAGTTTTTCGATTTGCTTTTCATCTGATCCTGATTTTTTAGCGATAAGCGGAAGATTTAAGGCAACTTTTTGATCGTAAATTCCGGGATACGTGCGCAAAATTGTCAGCAAAATGTCTTCCTCCGATGGATTAAGGCTGATATATCGAATAACTTCCTTCGATTCGATCAGGAATTGCATTTCGAGCTTTTGGGAGAATTCGGCCGAAAGACTGACGACCCCCTGATTGTCTAAAAACTGTAAGGCATTGTAGGTGTTAAGCGGCGGAAATTTATAGGTGAGACAAAACTGCTTCATATTTAACGAGTGTGTTTGGTCGATTCCTTCGCCGTAACCGATTTGTAGATAATTGCACAGTTTTTTATAAACCTTGGTCAAAAATTCTTTATCGGGAAGTGATGCGATAAATTGATTTTCAGCCATTTGATAATCCGAGGGGCTATTCAGCAAAATGGCGTATGATTTTTCGCCGTTTCTGCCTGCACGTCCTGCTTCCTGATAATAATTTTCGAGATTTTCAGGCAGCTGAACGTGAATGACGGTTTTTACTTCGGCTTTGTCGATTCCCATTCCGAAGGCGTTGGTTGCAACCATTACCTGCGTGGATCCGTCCATCCAATTTTTCATTGACTTCTCTTTTTCTCTAGTCGAAAGTCCGCCGTGGTAATATCCCGCTGTGAAGCCCATTGCCTGAAGTTGGTTGGAAATTTCGAGGCAAGATCTACGGTTTCGGACATAGATGATCGAGGATTGCGGATTTTTCTTTAGGATTTGCGAGATCCTAAAAAGTTTGTCCTCGACCGGAAAAACCATGTATGCGAGGTTACTTCTTGAGAACGACTTCCGGAAAATTTGCGGCGAATGAAGTTCGAGTTGTTTGATGATATCGGTCTGAACTTCCGGTGTTGCTGAGGCCGTAAGGGCAAGAAACGGCACTTTTGGGAAATGCGTTTTTAGCGCTGATATTTTTAAATACGCAGGTCGGAAATCGTGTCCCCACTGAGAAACGCAATGCGCCTCGTCGATGGCAATTAAATTGATGGGGAGCGCTTTTATTCGGTCCAGGATCCAGTCAGATTGGAGTCGTTCAGGAGACAGGTAGAGAAACTTGTAATTGCCAAACATGCAGTTATCGAGCAACTGATTGGTTTCATCCGGAGAAATTCCGCCGGTAAGCGCAATTGCTTTAATATTGCGTTTCTCGAGGTTTTGCACCTGATCTTTCATCAGTGCGATAAGTGGCGAGATGACAAGACATATTCCGTCTTTCATCATGGCGGGAACCTGAAAGCAAATCGATTTTCCGCCGCCGGTTGGCATCAGGGCAAAGGTGTCGTGACCTTCAAGAACAGCAGTGATAATTTCGTGTTGAGGCTCACGGAAAGTTGTGAAATTCCAGTGACGTGATAAAATCTCTGCTGCAGTCTTACTCATTGGCCGAAAGTTGCCGTAAGATAAAAAGAATTCTCTGATTGATATCGGCTTTTGGAACTTCGATTAGTTCGTAGCCATAACTTGTATATGTTTCAGTCAGATGTTGATATAATAATGCTGATTGTTCGAAGGTTTCGTATCTTTCGTCGTCGCTGACATAAATTTCCTCCCAAGGCGGTAAAATAAAGATTTTCGAATACTTGTGTTGTTTGCATGCGTGATCGAATGCGGGAGGGTAGCTATCGCCGATGTAATGCATATAGGCGAGGACATCGGGAATTCCGCGGTCGAGAAACACCGTTTGATGCGGTTCTTCAAGCGCTTGCTCGTATTGCTTTTTTCGTCCGTTGAGAAGTAGCTCGCTAAACAAAAGAGGTTGTTCGAGAAATAATTGGTCGATGCCTTGTTTGCGTGCTTCGGTGATGACTTCGCGGGAAATCTCGGGATAGCAACAATATCCGCGGTGTTTCAGTTCTTCGATGAGTGTTGTCTTTCCGCTGCCGGGGCCGCCGATGATGACGATGATTTGTTTCTGCACAAAATAGTAATAAAGTGCAAATTTAGATAAAACATTTCGCAATTCGCAGCGTTGAGAGGATGGAGTTAGCCCTGATCGCGCCGATATCCTTTTTTGATAAAAAAAGATAAAGGCAAGAGCAGGAAATAGCTCCTAAAAAAAAATAGTGAAAATCTATAACGTATATTTGTATAATTTTGCACGATGAACAAGAAGACCGACGAATTTTTTGCCCGCCTAAAGGTTGAACTTGACAACAGCACGCAATGGCCGGCGGAATATCTTTTTAAATTTATAGTTCCCACAACTGAGGCAAATGTCAAGGAGGTGGAGAACGCGTTTAACGGTTTAGGAGCGGTGATCAAGACGACCAAATCCAAGAACCAGACTTTTACCAGCGTTTCTATTAACGTTCAAATGGCAAGCGCCCAGGCGGTAGTTGACAAATACATTGAATTGTCGACCATCGAGGGCATCATTTCCCTTTAATTATGACAGTAAAGTACGAGAAAGAGAATGCGAACGATGTGGTTTTTAACCTCGAATACAACGCAGAACGGCCACAGTTGATCATCCACGAGTATGGCCGCCATTTGCAGAAACTGATTGATCAGGTAGCGTCAATCGAGGATCGCAATGAGCGAAATAAAGCCGCGAAGTACGTTATTCAGATCATGGGTAGTATGAATCCGCATTTGCGCGATGTGCCCGATTTTCAGCATAAGTTGTGGGATCAGATATTTATTATGTCTGATTTTAGACTGGACGTTGATTCGCCTTACCCGATTCCGTCGCGTGAAGTTTTACAGCTTAAGCCCGATGTTTTGCCATACCCGCAGAATTTCCCAAAGTACCGTTTTTATGGAAACAACATTAAATACATGATTGATGTTGCCAATAAATGGGAGGAAGGCGAAATGAAAAATGCGCTGATTAAAGTGATCGCCAACCATATGAAAAAGTCATATTTGAGTTGGAACAAAGACACGGTAAAAGACGAGGTGATTTTTGAGCATTTGTATGAATTGTCAGATGGTAAAATTAATTTGACCGCGAGCTCAGAGGAATTGCTGAACGTAACCGATTTGATGCGTACCAATAAGCGCCAATCAAATAAAATAATGCCATCGAACGGCAAGCCTAAAATTTCGAAAAATGGCAAACCCAATCCGATGCACAAGAACAACAACCGCAAACCACAGTAATTAATGGGAGTTTTTAAGATTGAAGGAGGGTTCCGATTAAAGGGAGAAATTACGCCCCAAGGTGCGAAGAACGAAGCTTTACAGATTTTGTGCGCAGTTTTGCTGACGCCTGAAAAAGTGACAATTTCGAATGTGCCTGATATTATCGACGTCAATAAGTTGATTAAACTTCTTGGAAATCTTGGAGTGAAAATCGAAAAGATCGAAAAGGGGACTTATACCTTTGAGGCCGATGATATAAATGTGGGTTATATTGAAAGTGAAGCTTTCAAAAAAGAAGGTGGTGCGCTTCGGGGATCGATTATGATCGTTGGACCGTTGCTCGCCCGATTTGGCAAAGGCTACATTCCGAAACCTGGTGGCGACAAGATTGGTCGCCGAAGGTTGGATACGCACTTTGAAGGTTTTATAAATTTGGGAGCCAAGTTCAGATATAATCGGGAGGATCACTTTTATGGTGTTGAAGCGCCTGACGGACTTACCGGTGCCGACATGCTTCTTGACGAGGCGTCGGTTACGGGAACCGCAAATATTGTGATGGCGGCGGTTTTGGCTAAAGGCAAGACGCAGATTTACAATGCGGCCTGCGAACCATATTTGCAGCAACTTTGCCGCATGTTGAACTCGATGGGTGCAAATATCACCGGAGTTGGATCAAATTTATTGACGATTGAAGGTGTCGAAAAACTTGGTGGTTGTGAACACCGGATTTTGCCTGATATGATTGAGATCGGTTCGTGGATTGGACTTGCTGCAATGACGCGAAGCGAAATAACGATTAAGAATGTGAGTTGGGATAATTTGGGGGTGATTCCAAATACGTTTCGCAAACTCGGAATTACATTGGAAAAGCGCGGTGATGACATTTACATTCCGACGCATGAATCATACGAAATCAGGACCGATATTGACGGTTCAATCCTGACGGTTGCCGATGCGCCATGGCCGGGATTTACGCCGGATCTCTTGAGCATCGTCTTAGTTGTAGCAACACAAGCGCAAGGTGATGTGTTGATTCACCAAAAAATGTTTGAAAGCCGTTTGTTCTTCGTGGACAAACTAATCGATATGGGCGCCAAAATCATGCTTTGCGATCCGCATCGGGCGGTGGTTATGGGACATGATTTTAAATCGCAGCTCAAGGCAACTACAATGTCGTCGCCTGATATCAGAGCGGGCATTTCACTATTGATTGCTGCGCTTTCTGCAAAAGGGACGAGCACCATTCAAAATATTGAACAAATCGACCGTGGTTACGAAAACATAGACGAGCGCTTAAGGGCACTTGGAGCCAGAATCGTTCGCGAAGACTAGTTTGTAATGAATTTATAGAAATCCGGTTTATAGCCGGATTTTTTTGTTTAATTGAGAATGTTCAGGAATTTGAGTCCGAAGACCACTCCATCAGTCTGAAAGCCGCTTTGATACGATCGCACGTAATCGATCCTAAAGAATCGCACTTTTCCAAAACCAAGATTGTCGAGTCCGACGCTCGCCTCTGAATATGGTTTCTGATTTGGAAGTGTCAGGTTGTGAAATCCAATCACGAGATTTGCCCGCAACAAATTGACCAGCGGAATTTTGTTTGTAAAATAGCCATCATCTGAATATTCGAAATGGGCTTCAGTATATTCCTGATTGGTACTGGCTACATAATAAGGTAACAGGTTGAAGACGTTGAGGTAGCGATCGCTCTGGCCGATATGTGTTTGGTTTCCGTTAAAATGTTTGTAATCCACGAAAGTGATATCGTCGGCATTAAAAAATTTACCCGCCTTAATGTTCATCCCAACCGTACCTTTATTTTTGAGATCGATATCGTAGGTCAGTCGGGCTTCGGCTTGCGAATAATCATAATCTTTTTCCGATCCGCCAAAACCTTGAATGTATTTAAGATAAATTACGGGAAAGTTGTTGTTTGGAATATTGATTTTACCATCAGGACGCGACCAATACTGTTGACCAAAACTAATTCTGGCCTCAACTGAGGCTTGAAAAAGCGAGTGTGTATCGAAGAATGGCGTCGTGAAATCGTTTGGCGCAAGCGGATTATTTGACGTGTACCCACGATCGTTCCTGATGATTGATTCCTCGGTATTGTTAAAAAGTTGCTTGCGTCGTGAATATTCAACCTGACCGTTAATGACAAGACCATTTGCGACTTCTTCGGCGTAATTTATTTTAGCGAAGGTACGGTCGTAAAGTTTCATGTAGTTATTCTTGAAGAATGCGGTTGCAATTCCATTTACGATCCGGCTGATTGGATTTTCAGGATTAAATTGCAAAATGCTGCTTCCACCGGCAAGTGTTAGCTGAAGATCTGAAACATTATTGAATTTTCTGGTGATATAACCGCTGATTCGAAACCGATCTTCGGCAATTCCGTAGTTAAAATCGGTTCCGATGGTAGTGAAACTCTGCTTTTCAGGATTGCGTTTGGTGTAGGAAAGTCCACTACCCGCATTGTAACCCTGAACCGTATTAAAACTGGTTGTGGTCAGAATTCCATCATAACGCCAATATTCATTTTCGAAAGAATTGCTAAACGTATAACCGGTCACAATGTCGAGCACTTTAAATTTATTGCTGCGGCGATCGATTGAGTCGAGGAATTGTTTGGTTTTGCGTCTGATTTGAAGTGCGTCTTTTTTCTTGTAATCTGTTGATTCTTCAATGGTCAGCGGAATAGGCCGTTTCGCATTCCAATAATCTTCAGGTTTTTTATTTGCATCAGAATCGAACGAAAGAACTTCAGGACCGAAATCTTTCTTTGTCAGATTGGGTTCGAAATTATAATTTGAGTAAACGTACGTAAACCTACCTGAAAACTCGATGCTCAGGATGCCGGCTTCAAAATCAAGAACCTGACTGTTTTTTGCCCAAAATTGGGTGTTTTTGTTATAGCTGAAATTTTGTTTGAGGCTGAGCGATTCTATGGCGTTGGTTTCTATTTGTGAACCTTTAATCCGCAAGTCGACAGCATAAAGCGCCCAACTATTCTCAACGATGTATATATAACCGTTAAAAGCAGGTTCGGATTCGCGTTTTGGCGTGACGCGGATTTTGTTGATTTGATGGAGATCGTCGTCGAAAAACGTGCCTTCGAGTTTGTAGTTGTAGTAATTGAATGCGTTGGATGCAATCGGCGAAATAACGCTCACGGCAAATGGAAGATAGTTTTGATAAAAGTCGAAATTGGCGGATGCGGCGTTATTAAAACTAAAGCCATTATCACTACCGCTTACCCGGGAAGCAATGATGGTTTCCTTGAATTTATCGGGTTTGCTGTATTGAATTTTCGAAACGGTTTCAGACAGATAAAGTATTCCGGAGCGACTCGAATCGACGATTTGTTCCAATAATTCGATTTTTTGACCGAGGAACCGACGTGGCGCATTTTTGATCCGAAACATTCCGCGCGAATAAAAATCGGCTTTATAATTCGACATTTGCGAGCTATTCTCACCTCGTGCGGCGATGGCACTTTTGATAATAGCGTTTGCAGGGTTGTCTTTGCTACTGATCAAAACCTCGTTTAGTGAGATGTTTTCTTCGGTCATTGCAATATCGATCGTATGTGGAAAACGCTCGATGGTTTGTTTGATCCGGACGGTTTTAAAACCAAGGTATTGAAAAATGATCGTATATGAGCCGGCATCTTTCACATCGAGAACGTACTCGCCGTTGTCATTCGACGTTGTGCCGTTATAGGTGTTTTCGATTGTGATATTTACAAATGGCAGCGGCTGCTGATTCTGATCTACGACGCGTCCGCGGATCTGCGATTGGGCTGCGATTGTAAAAAGGAACGTGCAAAGAATGAGAAGTTTATTCATGGCGATGGCCGTCTATTTATTGATGAGAGAATGAACTGCTAATTCATAGCCTTTAAGTCCGAAACCGACTATAATTCCGCTGGCGTGTGGCGAGATAAACGATTGATGGCGGAAAGTTTCCCGCGAGTATATATTTGAGATATGAACTTCAATTACCGGCGCATTAATGGCAAGAATCGCGTCGCCAATACCAACAGATGTGTGCGTATATGCCGCGGCGTTCAGGATTATTCCGTCAGATAAAAAACCCGACAATTGAATTTTGTTTATGATTTCGCCTTCGATATTACTCTGAAAATATTCGAATTCAATTTTAGGAAACTTGCTTTGAAGCGATATAAAGTAATCATTAAAAGAAGTCTGGCCGTAAATATCGGTCTCGCGTGTTCCGAGAAGGTTGAGGTTTGGGCCGTTTATAATTGTAATTTTCATCAGATAGGAGGTAGGGTTTGAAATTTGAAAAAATAAGCCACCCGCTTGGATGGCTTATCATTGTCTTTATTATAGAGTTAGAATAAATATCCTACTGAAAATTGAAGAACCTGGTTTGTAACATCGGCGTTTTTCGAAACTTCAGTCAAACCGACTGTGTAGCGCGCCTGAACAAAGAAGCTGTTTGTAATATTAAGTCCTAAACCACCTGCTAAAGCAAAATCGAATGATTCGTTTTCAAATGATTCTTCCGCTTCGTCCACTAGGAAGGAGAATTGTGGACCGACGTCTAAACTTAATTTGTCGGTCAGAATATAGAATTTTGCTAAAACCGGTACGGCTACATAATCCAGATTGAAATCGCCGATACCTTCTACATCAGCGCCTTGTGAGGTATAAAGGATTTCAGGTTGAATCGAAAAATTTGTCGTTGCTTTAATTTCGGCTACGGCACCCGCATGAAAGCTGGTTCTGCTGCTGTAATCGATATCCCCACCATTAAAATTTGCGAAGTTTGGTCCTGCTTTCACCCCAAATCGTAACAATTGGGCATTGGCGGCTATACTACATGTAAGTATAAATACCGCGGTTAAAAGTGCTTTTTTCATAATTACTGATTTAGTTATTTGTCGAGTAAAATTAGAGTTTTGCAGGTTGACTGCGTTACATAATTATAATATTAATGGTACTTTTCTTAATAAAGTTAATAACCTTGTTGATAACCTACAAAGATTCAACTAAGTGGCTTTTACTGAAAGGTTTAAATTTGATATGAATATTAAACAAAACAAACATGAAAAAAATTATTTTATCAGCAGTTGCTTTATTTTCTTTTGGCTTTGCGAGCGCGCAAGGATCTGAAGAAGTGAAATTTGGAGTTAAAGCCGGTGTGCAATTTACAACATTGACAGGTGATGTTGAAGATGTAGACGGTGCGACAGGTTTTTATGTTGGTGGTTTAGTAGATTTGCCTATTTCAGGTAACTTCCACATCCAGCCGGAATTATTGTATTCACAAGAAGGAGCGGACGAATTTAGCGTGAGCTACTTGCGTATTCCTGTTTTGGCGAAATATTATATTATGGAAGGTTTGTCGCTTCAGGCAGGTCCTCAGGTAGGTTTCAAAGTTGGATCTGAAGATGATTTCGTTGACGAAGCTACAAAGTCAATTGATTTCGGTCTTGCAGCCGGACTTGGTTATGAACTTGCAGGCGGTCTAATGTTCGATCTAAGATACAATCTTGGTCTTTCTAGCATCAGCGAAGTAGAAGAATTTGATATCATGACAAGTGGTATCATGATCGGTCTAGGTTACCGATTCTAAGAACGTAATAGTAACTAAATTGTAATTCATGAAAAAAGTAATTTTATCTGCTGCAGCAATATTCGCATTCGGATTTGCCAGCGCACAACAATCTGAAGACATTAGGTTCGGTGTAAAAGGCGGACTTAACTTTTCGAACTTTACCGGAGATGTAGAATCTGACGGAAAAACTGGCGTTTATGTTGGTGGTTTGGCTGATATTCCGATTTCTGGAGCATTTCATATCCAGCCTGAACTTTTGTACTCATCTGAAGGTGCTGATGATGCAGGACTTGATTTCATCCGAATTCCAATTATAGGAAAGTATTACTTATTAGAGGCATTTAGCCTTCAAGCTGGACCGGTTCTCGGTTTTAAGGTTGGCGGTGATGACGGCGCCGATTCAGTTACAAAAGCACTTGATTTCGGACTTGGTTTCGGTGCGGCGTACGAACTTCCGCAAGGAATTTTCTTCGATTTGCGGTATAATGCAGGATTGGCGAATATCTATGACGGAGATGGAGCTGACATTGGAACCTCTAATTTCCAGATTGGGTTGGGTTATCGATTCTAACCAAAATTTATATTGAGAAAAGCCTCCAGTTTTGGAGGTTTTTTTTGTTTTTACGTTTTACAATGTTTTGATAAACAACGGCTTGCGGCGATGGATTTTTAAACTTTTTTAGTCAGGTTATTCGTATAGTTTTTTTTATACATTTGCACCCGTAATTAAAACAAACTTAAACCAATGAAAAAATTAATTTTATCTGCTGCAGCTTTATTCGCTTTCGGATTTGCTCAAGCACAAGAAACTACTGAAGGTGGTAAAGGGTTTTCAAACGGAGACATTTTCATGACAGGTAGCGTAGGATTTTCTTCTACTTCAACTGGTGATGACAAAGCTAATGAGTTCACATTTTCTCCAAGTGCAGGTATGTTCGTAACTGACAATATCGCAATTGGTCTTGAGCTTAGCATCTCTAGCGCAACTGAAGAAGACGGATTCAGCGACGAACTTAAAACTTCACAAGTTGGAATCGCTGCTTTCGGTCGTTATTACACAACCCCGGCATCAGATTTCTCTTTCTTCGCACAACTTGGAGTAGGATATGTATCTGTTAAAGCTGAGCAAGGTCCAAATGAAGTCAAAGCTAACGGTTTTGGAGTTGAATTCAACCCAGGTGTAAGCTACTTCATTTCTGAGAACTTCGCATTGCAAGCTACTATCGGTGCTTTAAGCTATTCTTCTGTTGAGCCTGATTTCGACGGAGCTGAGTCTACAGACAACTTCGAATTGAACCTTAACCTAAGCGATATCCAATTAGGTCTAGTTTACAAATTCTAATTCGTAATCGTATTGCATAAAAAAAAAAGCCTCCTGATTCAGGAGGCTTTGTCTTTTTTAAGTTGTTGGTTTGGTTACTTGTTAGAATTTGTATCCGATACCAATTTGGAATACCGAGTTTCTAGCGTTTACATCCTTAACGATGTCTGTTAGTCCGTAAGTGTAACGACCTGTTGCGAAAAGACCCATTTCTGTAGTGAATGATACACCACCTGCAATTCCGAAATCAAAACTTTCAGCCTCGTTGATTACGTTATCTCCATCGTCGCCGTTTGGATTCGTGTCGATTTCTTCGTTTACTTTAAAGCTAAACTGTGGTCCAACCTCAAAACTCAATCCTCTAGTAGCATAAATTTTAGCCAATACCGGGATGTTGATGTAATCTAGTTGATATTCGACATGCTGATCTTCACCTACAAATGCAGGAATGTCATATTCGAATCCTTGTCCTGAATATAGAACCTCCGCCTGGATTGAGAACATCGGATCTAGTGGGAACTCAGCCAGTACACCTACGTGGAAACTTGTACGTGAGTCCGGGCTGTCAAAATCGTCACCGGTAACTGATGCAAAGTTAACCCCACCTTTTACACCAAAACTAACTGTTCTGTCAGTAGAGTTGTCTGCTTCATTTTGAGCGCTAGCCGTCGACACTGATGCGAAAACTATTGCTGCTGCTGCTAAAAATTTCAATGATTTCATAGTATTAATCGTTTTAAGTTAGTACCGCAAAGTTATGGCGCATCTTTAGCCAGACTATTAATATTTCCTTAATTAAGTTTCTGTTAACATTACATAATTCTCATGTTTACGGCACTTCAACGATTTTTCTTTCATAACTTTAAGGGCAAATCGTGTTAAAAAATGTTAATCCTGTAACATTTTTGCTATTTTTCAATGTGTTACATTTTGTGATGGTCAGCTCGGCAAAAAAATCGGAAATAATGTCTTTTCTTTGATTTTTATACGCACTCAAATGAATATTTGGACGAATTACATCAAGAATTTTCGGTCATATCTCAAAATCGAACGTGGTTTGTCATCGCATACCATCGAAAATTATACGTTTGATCTAAAGCGACTGATTGATTATTTGCAGCGTCATGAAATTGATACCAATCCTAAAATTGTTTCTGAAGAAATCATTCAAGGTTTTATTTACGAAATATCGCAGGATGTTAATCCCAGAACGCAGTCGCGGATCATTTCCGGTTTGAAAAGTTTCTTCTCGTGGATGATTTTTGAAGACATGCGAAGCGATAATCCCATGGATCTTATCGAGAGTCCGCGCTCCGGTCGGAAACTTCCCGATACGCTTGAAATTTCAGATATCGATAATTTAATTGCAGCCATCGATCTTTCATCAGCCGAGGGCGAGCGAAACCGGGCGATGCTGGAAACGCTTTACGGATGTGGTCTTCGGGTTTCTGAATTAGTAAACCTTCAAATTTCGGATTTGTTCTTCGACGAAGGTTTTATAAAAATTACGGGGAAGGGAAATAAACAACGTTTTGTTCCAATCGGAAATCTGACGCGAAAATATATTGAAATCTATAAGGATTCGGTTCGGCCGCTGATGTCAATTCAAAAAGGATTTGAAGACACGTTATTTCTAAACCGACGTGGACGCGGGTTAACTCGGGCAATGATTTTTACGATCATCAAATCGCTTGCACTTAAAATCGACTTGAAGAAGAATATTAGTCCGCATACATTCCGCCATTCGTTTGCGACGCATCTGCTTCAAAATGGCGCTGACTTGCGGTCGATTCAATTGATGCTTGGTCATGAATCAATTACGACCACTGAAATCTATGTCCATTTAGACCGAACTCACTTGTCGCAAATTATGAATGCGTATCATCCACGTAAGTGAAAAAAAAAGGACCAACCGCAAAGTTGATCCTCTAATGTGTTTTTTGAAAACTTATTTAGCGATGTTCACCGCGCGAGTTTCCCTGATTACGGTCACTTTAACCTGACCAGGATATGTCATTTCAGTTTGGATTTTTTGCGAAATGTCAAATGATAGGCTAGCCGCATTTTCGTCAGAAACTTTTTCGCTCTCAACGATTACACGAAGTTCGCGACCGGCTTGAATCGCGTACGCATTTTTAACGCCGCTGAAACCAAAGGCAATGTCCTCAAGATCTTTTAGTCGCTGGATATATGAATCAAGCACCTGACGTCTGGCGCCCGGTCTTGCCCCGGAAATCGCATCACAAACCTGGATGATCGGAGAAAGTAATGATTTCATTTCGATTTCGTCGTGGTGTGCACCGATGGCGTTGCAAACTTCCTCTTTCTCGCCATATTTTTCAGCCCATTGCATACCAAGAAGCGCGTGTGGAAGATCACTTTCAGTATCAGGCACTTTTCCAATATCGTGAAGAAGACCGGCACGTTTGGCAAGTTTAACGTTAAGTCCGAGTTCAGCTGCCATGATTCCACAAAGTTTCGATACTTCACGCGAGTGCTGCAGCAGGTTTTGTCCGTAAGACGAACGATATTTCATTCGGCCGACTACTTTAATAAGTTCAGGGTGTAAACCATGGATACCCAAATCGATGACAGTACGTTTACCGACGTCGATGATTTCATCGTCAATTTGTTTAGCCGTTTTAGCGACTACTTCTTCGATTCTTGCAGGGTGAATTCGACCGTCAGTGACAAGTTTGTGCAATGCGAGTCGCGCGATTTCACGTCTAACCGGGTCAAAACAAGAAAGTATGATGGCTTCCGGCGTGTCGTCAACAATAATCTCGACACCTGTTGCGGCTTCGAGTGCGCGGATATTTCGTCCTTCCCGGCCAATAATTCGACCTTTAACATCGTCTGATTCGATGTTGAATACCGACACGCAGTTTTCAACCGCTTCCTCAGTACCCACACGCTGAATGGTATTGATGATAATCTTTTTAGCTTCTTGCTGCGCCGTTAATTTCGCTTCTTCAATCGTGTCCTGAATATGCGACATCGCTTTGGTTTTGGCTTCAGCTTTTAGGCCTTCAACCAATTGTTCCTTTGCTTCATCGGCAGAAAGTCCGGAAATGACCTCAAGCTGTTCGAGTTGGCTTTTGTGCATGCGCTCCACTTCAGCTTGTTTTTTATCAAGAAGTTCGATTTTAGATTTATATTCAGCCGCTTTTGACTCGTATTCTTCGTTTACCTTACGCGCTTTTGCAAGTTCGCTTGAAACCTGAGATTCTTTGTCGCGGACGCGTTTTTCGATTTCTGCAACCTTTTTATCACGCGATAAAATAACTTGTTCGTGCTCTGCTTTTAGTTCAATGAATTTTTCTTTTGCCTGAAGGATTTTGTCTTTTTTGATGTTTTCCGCATCCTGAGTTGCATCTTTAATGATTGAGGCGGCTTCTTTTTTGGCGTTTTTTAATAAAGTTGATACGTTGCTTTTTTCGATAATCTTGGCGATGGCGAAACCTACGGCCAACCCGATTATTGCTGAAATTAATATTGTTGTAATGTCCATTTGGTTGTTGATAGTTTAAAAAAAAAGCCTACATCAGTGATTTATAAACTCGTAAAGACAAGTTTTGAGCTAACTCACTGTTCAAGTTTCTGCGCAAGGCAGCATGCTTTAGTAGTGACGATTTACTCATTTTAAAATGTTAATGTTGAGTTTATCAAATTGTACTAATGTAGGCAGTATCTTAGTTTTGGTAAAGAACGTTATTTATCGAGATATTGAATCAATAAATCATTAATTTTTTTGAGACGTGCCACGGTCTCGCTGCCATCAATCGAGTTGTCGAGTTGCTTTTGTTCGAGCTGTGAGGCGAATTGAAGCGCGCACATCGCCAAGACGTCCTGTTTGTCTCGAACCGCATAATTTTCTTCAAATTGTTTGATCATCAGATCTATCTTTTTTGAAGCACTACGCAAACCTTCTTCCTGCGACATATCGACCGTCAGGGGATAAACCCGATCGGCGATTGATAGCTTGATTTTCAGTTTCTCAGTCATTATTCAGCTAGTTGTGAAATGCAATAATCAATCTCGCGAATCATCGAATTGATCTTTAATTTTGCATCTTTCTTACTCTCATCTCCGCCTAAAAGACTGTTTGCCAGCCTTAACGTTTCATACGAAGCTTCAAGCTGCGCAATTTTTTCAAGATGCTTTTTATTTTCTGCTTCCGCAATGTTTAGCTGCGATTTTGACTGCGATTTCTGGGCCTCCAGGTCGTCGATTTTCTTGATCAGCATTCCGATCTTACTCTCAAGAGCATCAATGATTCCTGTTATTTCACTCATTTGTTGCAGCCTACGATTCTTCGTTTTTACAAAGTTAATATTCCTACGCAAATATGACAATTTTTTTGTGAATTTTGAATCCGCAATCCACAAATGTTAAATCATTTTAACCTTTCATATTCAAAAACCATAACCCGACTCACATATATATTATTTAAATTCGCCAAAAACGCTTCTATGAGATTTCTGCCCTTTTTTTTGCTTTATCTGATTCCAATCTTCGCACAACAGGAATATCCTAAAGATTATTTCCGGGCTCCGCTTGATATTCCGATGGAACTTTCGGGAAATTTCGGGGAACTCCGATCGAACCATTTCCACGCCGGTTTGGATTTTCGCACCCAACAACGCGAAGGGCTTAATATTTATGCAGCCGCAGATGGCTATATCTCACGAATAAAAATTTCCAGCTACGGTTACGGAAAGGCAATTTACATTACCCATCCAAATGGGTATACGACGGTTTACGGACATCTTCGAAGTGGTTACGGAAAAGTGGAAGAATATATCAAAAATCAACAATATAAAGATAAATCGTTCGAAATCGAAGTACTGCCGGAGCCAAATGAACTGCCCGTTAAGAAAGGTGAAATTATCGCATATTCGGGAAATACCGGCGGATCACAAGGTCCACATCTTCATTTTGAAATTCGCGAGACCAAATCCGAAAAGATCATTAATCCAATGTTTTTTGGCTTCGACGTTAATCTTGCCGACACAAAACGTCCGGTTATAACTGATCTTCTGGTATATCCAATCGAAGAATCATCAGTCGTAAATAAATCTGCAGTTCCAATTGTTCTGAATTTGACTCCACAAGGTGATGGGAAGTTCTTGTCTCAAAAAGTGTTTGGGAAAGGAAAAATCGGATTCGGAATCAATTCGTATGACTCTAATAACAATTCACACAATCGCAACGGAATTTACGGCGTGAAATCATTTTTAAACGGAAAACAGATTTTTGGTTATCAGTTCAACACGTTTGCCTTCGACGAAAGTCGTTACATCAACGCATTGATTGATTATCCGAGATTTCGCCAGATTGGTCAACGGGTTCAGCGACTTTTCATGAAACAGAAGTTTCCGCTTAGCATCATCGAAACCGACCAGAGCAACGGAATTGTAAACGTGACACCGAATACCAATGGTATTTACCGAATCGAAGTCGCCGATTACCATGGAAATCTGAGTACGATATCAGTAAATATCGAGCACTCTGCCGACGGAGCGCTTCACTCGCAATCCAAACCGGTCACTCCTTTTTTTCTTGAAGCATCGAAAGATCACAATTATGAAAAGGACAATATTTCCGTGTTTTTCCCGGCCGGCACTTTTTATGAAGACTTTTATCTCGATTTTGATGTCCAGGGAAATTACCTGTATCTAAACAATAAGAATATACCGGTTCATGGTTATTATACGGTTACTATTAAGGACACGCTGACTTCAGACGCTGACCGTGAAAAGACATTTATCGCACTAGTGGATGGCAAAAGACTGACCTATAACGCGACTTATCTAAAGAATGGGCATTTTACCGCAAAACTGCGAGCACTTGGCAAGATTGGTTTATCAAAAGATACGACCGCGCCTGTAATTCGGATGCCGAAGCCGGTTACCGGAAAATGGATCACGGCACAACGAACTCTTGAAGTGACGATTCAGGACGATTTATCCGGAATTCGCCAATACAATGGGTATCTTAACGGCAAGTGGATTTTATTTGAGTATGATTATAAATCTCGTAAGTTGACGCATAATTTCAATGATAATATCGTACAGGATGGTCGCAATGATTTAAAGGTGGAGGTAACTGATAATGCAGGAAATTCTGCTATCTTTGAGACGCATTTTTTTAGAAGTCAAAAATAAATTCAACCTCATTTGAAAGTCACATCAAGATTTCTCACCCTTTTTTTTATATTCCTGAATTTTGCTCTTGCAGCACAAACCGCTAGGATTAAAGGTGTTATTTTAGATCAGAACAATACGCCACTACCAATGGTGAACGTTACCGTTGAAGGCAAAACAACTAACTCGAACGAGAACGGCTTTTACTTGATATCTGTACCGGCAGAGCGCAAGATTACGATTTCATTTAGTCATGTCTCGCTTAAGAAATCATCTGCAGTCATAGAGCTACGGCCGAATGAAGATTACGAACTCAATATCGTAATGAACGATCAGGCTGAGGAAATGGGCGAGGTGGTGATTATTTCCGGCAATCGCAGACGTATTGAAGGTTTGACCGTTATTGAACCCGAGGTAATCCGAAGAATACCCGGAGCTAACCCAGGTGTGGAGAACATTCTTAAAACGTTGCCGGGCGTGTATTCAAACAGTGATCTTAGTACGCAATATGCCGTTCGAGGTGGGAATTACGACGAAAATCTGGTGTATGTCAATGAAATTGAAGTCTATCGACCCTTTTTAGTCCGTTCAGGCCAACAAGAAGGTTTAAGCTTTACCAATACTGATCTGGTCGATCAGGTCGATTTCTCTGCAGGTGGTTTTCAGGCGAAGTTTGGCGATAAACTATCATCTGTCTTAGACATAACCTATCGTCGTCCGGTCGGATTCGGAGTTTCAGCTGAAGCGAGTCTACTTGGAGGAAGTCTTTCTGCTGAAGCCGTATCGAAAAATCAAAAGTGGACCGGAATTGTTGGTTTGCGGTATCGTGACAATAGTCTGTTAGTTAACAGTCAAGAAACTGAAACTAATTTTAAGCCGACCTTTGCCGATGTTCAGGGTTATTTCACCTTTACGCCATCAACCAAATGGCAATTTAGTTTCCTGGGAAATATCGCTCAGAACAAATACAATTATCAACCCTTAACGCGTCAGACTAATTTTGGAACTATTGACGAGCCGATCGCACTTCAGATTTTCTATGAAGGACAAGAGAAAGATCGTTACGACACCTACTTCGGAGCTTTTAAAAGTACTTTCTCGGTTAACGATAACTTCACTTTAAAATTTATTGCATCAGCATATCAGGCACTTGAGCAGGAATACTTCGATATTTTTGCCGGTTATTTTTTGGGTGAAGTCGACGCCAATATCGGTTCGGAATCTTTTGGCGACGTCACTTTCTCTCGCGCCATCGGAACGCAATTGAATCACGCCAGAAACGATCTTGATGCTTTGATCGTAAATACTGAAATTAAAGGTTTTCACAATGTGGGCGCCAATCAAATCGAATGGGGTTTCAAATACACACGAGAAGATATTCGCGATCGGGTAGTGGAGTGGGAAGTTATCGATTCAGCTGGATTTTCGTTGAATCCCCCGATTCTCGATCTTCCTATCAACGATCAGCCGTATAATCCGTATGTCGGTCCGCTTGTTCCATATCAATATGTACGAGCCAAAAACCAAACTAACATCGATCGACTTTCAGCATATGTTCAGTACAACCGAAAAGGGCTCTTAGGCGCTCATCAGGTATGGTTTAATGCCGGCGTGCGAGCTCACAACTGGAAAGTTTCGGGTGCAATTACCGAAGGCGATAATCAGATTGTTTTTAGTCCGCGTGCGCAATTCGCAATCAAACCCGATTGGAATCAGGATATGGTATTTCGTCTTTCGGGCGGATTTTATCATCAGCCACCGTCTTACCGTGAACTCCGTGATTCTCTCGGACTTGTTCGTCCGAATGTTAAAGCGCAGCAATCAATTCACGTTGTGGCCAGTAACGATTATAGTTTTCAACTGTGGGAGCGACCTTTCAAATTGGTTTCGGAAGCCTATTATAAATCGCTTTCCGATGTAAATACGTATACGCTTGAAAACGTTCGCATCAGATACCGTGCGGATAACAATGCCGAAGCTTTTGCGTACGGACTTGACTTGCGATTGAACGGCGAGTTTGTCCCGGGAACTGAATCATGGTTGAGTTTTGGCTATCTGAAAACGGAAGAAAATATCAATGACCGCGGATTCATCGCTCGGCCAACCGATCAGCGCTTGAAGTTTGGCGTTCTTTTTCAGGATTATATGCCAAATATTCCGAGTGTTAAGCTATATCTGAATCTGGTTTACAATACCGGACTTCCGGGCGGTTCGCCATCATATGCTGATCCGTATCAGTATCAGAGCCGACTCCGTGATTATCGTCGCGCCGATGTTGGTTTTTCATATGTGCTTACCGATAGTAACGATACGCGAAGTGACGATCATTGGCTGAGAAACTTCAAGGATTTGTCGGTCGGATTTGAGATTTTCAACATCTTTAACAACCAGAATTCAATCACCAATACCTGGGTTCGTGATGTGTATACTAAGAATCAGTACGGAATTCCAAATTACATGACTACCCGCGTTTTTAACGTTAAACTGACCGCTAAACTATAAAGTCCTTGCGGTTTTGATTTTGTATATTTGACACACGTATCAGCAAAAAGCAAAAGAATGAAAACATCTTACATACTATTAATCGCCTTGGCTACTATGGTTGTGTCGTGCAAAGAGGAGAAGGAAACGCCAAAGGTAATTTACGACAGTACTAAAAGTGTTAAGCCTGAACCTCCAAAAGTTGATACGACACGTGTCGTGATTGCCGATCTTCCAATTGAAATTTCCGGCACAAATTATTTGATTCACCCAATTGGTGATATCCGTGTTTACGATGCCGCGCGAAATCGGTATTCTGGAAACTCAGGACGAAATGTGAGTTATACGATTTCAAATTACAATGAGTTTGAAATTACCGGCTACTTAAGCAATCTCAAGTTTCAGCCAATCGGATCTGACTCGCTACATGTTCTTTCTTCAAAGCCTGTACTGATACAAACGGCAACGTTCCTGCGTCAGGCGCCGGCAAAATCGTCGCAACAACTGATGGTTTACACCTTGGCGGATATGGACACAAACAAAGATGGTCGACTTGATGAAAATGACATTAAATCGCTTTACATCAGTACGATCAGCGGCGATAAGTTTACTAAGTTGTCGGTTGATTTTGAAGAATTGGTTGATTGGCAACTGGCCGTAAATTCGAACCGCGTTTATTTTAGAACAATCGAAGATACGAACAAGAACGGCGAGTTTGATAAGGATGATGTGGTTCACTATCATTACATTGACTTAGCCGATGCTGATTGGACTGTTAAAAGCTACAAGCCGGTCTAGATCAAAATCTCGCTTTCAAGGTCGGATTTTTCAATTCTGAAATCGAAGCCAAGTTTATCGAGAATTTCCACAACAACCTTTTTGTACCAATCTTCTGATTTAGGGTGAATGTAAATTCGTTCGATCAATTGATTGATATCGACGTTTATTTTGATGCCATCATTGATCGGAGTATTCGTCGAACTTAGATCGCTGATCACTCTGATTTCACGCTCATAGCTGAAACTTTTTCGCTTGAATAAAAATGGGAAAAACGCATCGTCAAACGGGATGTACTCTCGTTTATAGTCAATGTAGTTTACTTGACCGATATATTGATCCGACTCGGTTTCAGGCCAGAGCGCTTGTTGTAACCGGCCGACAGTTGTTTGCAATGCAAGGCCTTCATTATTCTGAGTAAATATTTGCCACATCGCATACGATTCATATTCGTTGATATGCCAACTACTTACAACAACTTTTTTGCGATGAGCGTTGTAATAGTCTAAAAAGTCAGGATTATTAACCGACAGTTTTTTGATTTCTTCAAATGTAGGTTCGCTAAATGTGCCTTCGTATTGATCCTCAAATTTATCCGATCGCGCCATAAAAAGTCTCCTGGAAAGCAGCAGATCAAGGAATTTTGAAAAGCTCAGGTATTTCCAGATGATGGTGTCCGGATCCTCGGGAAGCTTTATATTAACACTTGGCTTATACATAGATTTGAATCTATATAAAGCTAGTAAATTTAATCAAACGACTGCATCATCACCAGCTTTTTATAAACGCCGTCTTTCTGAATCAGATCGTCATGTCGTCCCTGCTCAACGATTCTTCCGCTTTGCATCACCACAATTGTATCCGCTTTTTGAATGGTCGATAATCGGTGTGCGATAACTACCGATGTCCGGTGAAGCATCATGTTTTCCAACGCTTGCTGAACCAGTCGTTCGCTTTCAGTATCCAACGCTGAAGTCGCTTCGTCCAAAATCATAATCGGTGGATTTTTTAAAACTGCTCTCGCAATCGACAGACGTTGTTTTTGGCCGCCGCTGAGTTTGTTTCCGCTATCGCCGATGTTGGTGTAAATTCCATTTGGCAGATTTGTGACAAATTCGTACGCGTTTGCGATTTTTAACGCATCGTTAATTTCCTCATCAGTAGCATCAACTTTTCCAAGTGCAACATTTGCCCGAATCGTATCGTTAAACAGAATGCTATCCTGAGTTACAAGTCCCATCAAGCCTCTAAGAGATTGCATGTCGAGGTCTCTGATGTCAACACCATCAACTTCAATGCTTCCGTTATTCACATCGTAAAAACGCGTCAGCAAATTTGCAATCGTGCTTTTTCCACTACCGGATTGGCCAACTAAAGCGACTGTTTTTCCTTTTGGAATTTCGAGTGAAAAATCTTTGAGAACGTTTTCTTCCTCGTATCTAAAGTTGATATTCTTGATCGAAATCGCATGATCGAACGTTTCTTTTTTAACCGCGTCAACTTTGCTCACAATCGGATTTGGTTGTTCCAAAATCTCCATCACCCGCTCAGCTGCCGCATTTCCGCGCTTCACACTATACGATGCTTTGGAAATCGCTTTTGCGGGCGTTAAAATATTATACGCAAGTCCCATATAAGCGATAAACTGTGAACCTTCAAGCGTGCCGTCAATCAAAACCATGCTACCGCCATACCAAAGCAAAACTGCGATAATCATGATTCCCATGAACTCGCTTACCGGTGAAGCTAAATTTTGACGGTTTCCGATGCTGTTTGACAATTTATAAAACCGATTGGTCGAGTTGCTGAAAATTCCGGAGAAATACGATTCTGAGTTGTAGCTTTTCACCACTTTCAAACCGCCTAAAGTTTCTTCAATTGTCGATAAAAACGTTCCTTGTTCTTGTTGCGCGCGGGTTGATTTTCGTTTGAGACGCTTTCCAATGACTGAAATGATATAACCCGAAATCGGAATGAAAATAAAAACGAAAATGGTCAATTTAGTACTGATCAGAAACATTGAAATCAACGAGAATATGACCGTAAGTGGTTCTTTGATGATCAGCTCCAGCATTGCCAGAAATGAATTTTGAACTTCATTGACATCACCTGAAATTCGTGAAATCACATCGCCTTTGCGCTTTTCCGAAAAGAAAGACAACGGAAGTTCGAGCGTTTTTTTATACATCGCATTTCGAACATCCCGCAAGACGCCGTTTTTCAAAAATGTGATAAAAAACATTGCAAGATAATCGCAGATATTTTTCAACAGGAAAATCGAGATGATAACCGCAACCATGACTGATAATGTACGTCCGGCTCCAAACTCGGCCGTAGTTGTGGTTACATAGTAACTGAGCAGGTCTGTGAGATAATTTTTGACATTGAAATTATCAGCAAACAATCCCTTGTAAACCGGTCTGACGAAGTTTTGCTTGGTTTGATCAAACAAAACATCAATCATCGGAATCAATGCAATAAAGGAAAGTGTGCTGAACAGCGCGTATAAAACGTTGAAGAAAATATTTAAAAATGCATATTTCTTATACGGCTTCGCAAAGGGAATTATCTTTTTTATACTGCTCATTAAATAATATTGAGGTCTGTGAGAATGTTACGGATTTTTTCGTCGAGATAGGCTTCAGCATTCGGAATCTCATCAACCGACCCAACGTGTGTGTTTACGCTGACATAAAACTTGATTTTAGGCTCGGTTCCACTAGGTCGGGCAGCAATCTTCGATCCGTCCTCGGTGTAATAAATAAGAACATCTGATTTTGGTATCGTCAATTCTTCCTGTTCGCCGGTCAAAAGATTTTTGGCGGTCGACGCCAGATAATCCTCAACCATTAAAACACGTTGGCCGTTAATCTCGGCAATAGGATTCTCGCGCATGTCGACCATCATTTGTTTGATCGCTAACGCGCCTTCAATTCCTTTTTTGGTCAGTGAAACCAAATGCTCTTTATAAAATCCGTGATCAACATATAATTTGAGCAATTCCTGATATACCGAACTTCCGTTCGCTTTCGCCAATGCCGCGATTTCGCAAATCAATAGGGTAGAAGCAACCGCATCCTTGTCGCGAACTTTATCACCGACCATAAAACCGAAGCTTTCTTCGCCACCGCCGATAAATTCGAGTTCCGGGAAATCTTTAATGAATTTTGCAATCCATTTGAATCCGGTTAAGCCAACTTTACACTGAACGCCATAATTTGTTGCGATTTCCATCATCATCGGAGTTGAAACAATGGTCGATCCGACAAATTGGTTGCCATTGAGTTTACCCGCATTTTTCCATTGCTCAAGAAGAAAAGCAGTCATCAGCGACATGGTCTGGTTTCCATTCAACAAAACCATTTGACCTTCGTTGTTTCGGACGGCAACACCAAGTCGGTCTGAATCGGGATCTGTTCCGATAACAATATCGGCGCTGACTTTTTCGGCCAATGCCAATGCCATGGTCAAAGCTTCAGGCTCCTCAGGATTCGGTGATTTTACAGTTGGGAAATTGCCATTTGGCTCGCGTTGTTCCTCGACGATACTAACTGAAGTGTAGCCAGCACGTGCAAGCGTATCCGGAACAACTTTGATGGAAGTCCCATGAAGCGAGGTAAAGACGATGCTTAAATTCTCACGCGTTTTAGCATCTGTTATAAATGACGCATTTTTGATAGTTGATTCAATAAAAGCATCATCAATTTCATGGTCGATGTAATGAATCAAATCTTCATTTGCGACCCATTGAATTTCTGAATAATTTAAAGCTTCAATCACCGAAATGATTTCGCCATCCTGCGGCGGGACAAGCTGACCGCCATCCTGCCAATAAACCTTGTAGCCGTTATATTCCGGCGGATTGTGAGAGGCCGTCAACACGATTCCACAGTGACAATTCAAGTGACGCACTGCAAACGATAGCTCAGGCGTTGGTCGCATGTCTGAAAACAGATAAACCTCGATGCCGTTTGCCGAAAAAACATCTGCAACCGTTTTCGCTAAAGTATTGCTGTTTAATCGGCAGTCGTACGCTATGGCGACTCTTAACGTCTCAGACGGAAATGACTGCTTAAGATAATTTGATAATCCCTGAGTGCTTTTCCCAAGTGTATATTTGTTGATTCGATTGGTTCCAACGCCCATGATTCCGCGCATTCCACCCGTTCCGAATTCCAGATTTTTGTAAAAACTCTCGGTGAGAACGTCTGGTGAGGAAGTCATCATTTCTTCAACTTGTTCGCGCGTTTCCTTATCAAAAGGGTCGGTAAGCCATTCGTTGACTTGTTTTAATATATGTTCTTCTATGTGCATTTGTCCAAAATTTGAGCTTATAGGCTGCTTTTCAATTTATTGTCAGCAAAGTTGATGGTGCCTGCAATTTTATAACGTTCGCTGTTTGATTTTGTGCGAAGAATTATCTCTCCAAGGAAACCAGCTAAAAAAAGTTGGGTTCCGATAATCATTGTGGTCAGTGAAATATAGAACCACGGGTTTTGTGTGACTAAAACGGTTGGCAAATGATTGTATAACCGAAATAACTTGTTTATCCCGATAAATCCTGCCGATAGAAATCCGATGACAAACATCATTGAACCAAGCGCGCCAAAAAGGTGCATTGGTCGTTTGCCGAATCTCGATAAAAACCAAATGGTAATCAAATCGAGAAAACCGTTGATGAAACGTTCCATTCCGAATTTGGTTTCACCGTATTTCCGGGCTTGATGCTTAACAACTTTTTCACCGATCTTTGAATAACCCGCGTTTTTTGCCAAAACCGGAATGTATCGGTGCATTTCGCCCGAGACTTCAATGTCTTTGATAACTTGCTTGCGATAGGCTTTTAACCCGCAATTAAAATCGTTTAATTCAACACCGCTGGTTTTGCGAGCCGCCCAATTAAAGACTTTTGACGGGAGGTTTTTGCTGACAACCGAGTCGTAGCGTACTTTTTTCCAGCCTGAAACCAGATCGTATTTTTGTCGGACGATCATATCATAGAGTTCCGGAATTTCTTCTGGGTTATCCTGAAGATCCGCATCCATTGTTATTACCACGTCGCCCTGTGCGCGAGCGAATCCGGCGTGTAAAGCTTGCGATTTGCCGAAATTATTCCGGAAATGTATCGCTTTCACATTCGGATTTTGTTGCGCGAGGTTTTCAATAAGCTGCCACGAGTGATCGGTACTTCCGTCGTCGATAAAGATCAATTCGTAGTCATAATTGTTTTCAAGCATGACCGAAACGATCCAGTCGTGGAGTTCCTGCAGCGACTCTTCCTCGTTTAACAGTGGGATAACAATAGATATATCCATTAATTAGAATGTAGTTGGCGGAGTATTCTTAACGATTGCACCAATTATTAATGAATAAATCAAACCGATTAAGCAAAACATTAAAAGTGAAACCGGAATCAAAATCGCCGGACTCATGAATTTTTCAGTCATCGAAAGTGCAACATCAACTTGTTCAGAAGTCATGTTCGGGTTCTGATCCAACATCACTTCACGTGTCTTTCTTAGAACAGTTTGCATGTACTCGGGGAAAATCATGTTCCAGATAACTGAAAATATAGATGAAATAAGCGATGCGATCAAACAAATTACGACACCGATTTTTAGTGATTCACCAAATGTGATGAACCCTGAATTCTGTTTTCTGTAATTGATGCAGGCAATTGAAATAAAGGCGATCGGCAGAATTAAGTAATTCAATACGTTCATCAAAGTGCCAACAAGCGGCATCTCTAAAGGATCTACATCAACAACATATAAGATCACGAATTCGAGGACCATGATCACACCGAAAAGTACTCCAAATTGTAAAGCGAATTTTGCAGGTGATTTTGTTGTAGTTTCTTTCATAATTTTGTCGTTTGGTTTTAGCACACAAATATAGCAATTCCCCTAATATCAGCCTTAAAAATCAGCAAACCACGCTGAATAAAAAATGTTGTAAACCATTTGAATATTAAAAAATAAGTGTAAATTTGCACACTCTAATAAAAATACATAAACAAAAAGGTTGTATCGCGTTTATACCTTTCTTTGGAAAGCTTCAAAACAAAATACGATCAAAATAATAAAAAAGATGAAAAAAGGAATCCACCCGGAAAATTACAGATTGGTAGCTTTTAAAGATATGTCTAACGACGAAGTCTTCATTACCAAATCAACAGCTGAGACAAAAGAAACAATTGAACACGAAGGAGTTGAGTATCCTGTAGTAAAAATGGAGATTTCTAGAACATCTCACCCATTCTATACTGGTAAATCTAAACTTATCGATACCGCTGGACGTATTGATAAATTTAAAACAAAATACGCGAAGCACGCGAAATAATCGCTGCATCCAAAAGCAAAAAGCCTTTCTTCACCGAAAGGCTTTTTTTATGGCCAACATTTTAATTTAACTTGTAACTTTGGTCTGCCGAAAATAAAACCAGAAAATCCATCCCATGAACTATATTCTTTTTGACGGTCGAGTCCGTAACGCTTTACTGCCATTTACTTTCACGCGCCCGGTTGCCGACATTCGGGTCGGAATCCTGACTATTCGTGAGAAGTGGGAAAAACTACTCGGTACCACTACTACAACGGTCACCGAAGAATATCTCTCAGAAAAGTTTCCGATGGTCGAAATGGAGGAAAACATCATGATTTTTGCTGCGTATCTTCCATGTGAAGTGCTTGCAGAAATGGTCATGAACCTCGAACCAAAACAAGCCATCGTCAGTGGCGACGACATCATCGCTTTCTATTCGCAGGAAAGTCAAGCCGAAATTGATTTTGACGAATACGAACTTATCGAATACACTGATCAATGTATTACCATTGAACATACCTGGGATATATTTGCCAAGAACGATGCAGCACTTCGCGAGGATTTCGAACTTTTAACCGAAGGCCGAAAGTCGCAACCCATTCCAAAAAGTGTTAATGTATTATCACCTGAAAACATTTTTATCGAAGAAGGTGCAAAACTTGAATTTGTCACGTTAAACGCGTCCACAGGTCCAATCTATATCGGTAAAGATACCGAGATCATGGAAGGTGCTATGATTCGCGGGCCATTTGCGCTTTGCGAAGGTTCGCAGGTCAAACTAGGAGCAAAGGTTTATGGCGCCACAACGGTTGGACCACATTCCCGGATTGGTGGCGAAGTAAATAATTCGGTCATCTTTGGCTATTCTAATAAAGGTCACGATGGATTTTTAGGAAATTCAGTGTTGGGCGAGTGGTGTAACATCGGTGCAGATAGCAACAACTCGAATTTGAAAAATAATTACGAAGGTGTTAAATTGTGGAGCTATGAAACCGGCGGCTTTGAAAAAACCGGACTGCAGTTTTGCGGCTTGATCATGGGCGACCACTCTAAATGTGGCATCAATACGATGTTCAACACAGGAACCGTGGTTGGCGTTAGCGCGAATATCTTCGGAAGTGGATTTCCCCGAAATTTTATACCGAGTTTCTCATGGGGCGGTGCGGCCGGCTTTACGACGTATGTCACCAAGAAAGCTTTTGAAACAGCAAGAATCGCGATGTCGCGAAGAAATATCGAGTTCGACCAGCAAGAATCGGCCATTCTCGAACAGGTATTTGAAGAAACAAAAAAATGGCGTAAAGAATAACGCTACGCCATTTTCAAATAAACTCTCGCAATTCTTATCTATCTAATCTGACAAATTTTCCATCGTTGTCAAAATCAAGCTCAGTTCCGTTCATTAGCTCAACTTCAACGCCGCGACGGCCTTTGCTGATTTTAGTAACACGTTGGTTCGGATAGTTGGCTGTCAAATAATTTCTGATTTCGCTACTGATAAACTCAGATGGAATCGCTTTGTTTTTAGCGTCAACTTCTTTCCAGATTCCGTTTGAATCAAACTCGATTTCAGTTCCGTCTGACATGCGTACTTCAAATGTTTTTTTCGTACCGTCAAGGTCAATCTCCGCACCCTCAACAGTTGCAGTTTTGAAATGTTGCTTCAAAAACGTCTGCGCGTCCTTTGGCAAGTCGCTCGCGGTAATGGCTCTGTCCTGAGCTCCGGCTTCAACTGCAAATAACGCAGCTACAGCTAATATTAAATTTTTCATGTTTTTATTTTTTGGTAGTACAAAATTAATTCATTTATGTCTTTGGCTGCGAATCATTTAAGAAATCTTTAGCGCGACATTTCCACAGTCTTTACTATATTCAATTGCTCATGGATAAGAAGTCTTTCGCACGACTTTAAAACATTTTAAACACAAAAAAGTTACCTTTAAGAAAAAATCGATTTATGTTTAGAATTGAGAATGACCTTTTAGGAAATTTACAAATCCCTTCTGATGCTTACTACGGAATCCAAACCCAACGCGCTATTGAGAATTTCAAAATTTCCGGCGCGCGACTTCAGCATTACCCCGAGTTCATAAAAGCGCTTGCCTATGTTAAGTGGGCGGCAACTGAAACCAATTTCGAACTCGGATTGCTCGAAAGGCTTACCCGCGATGCCATAGTTGCCGCTGCAAAGGAAGTAGTTGAAGGCAAATTCGACGATCAATTCATTATCGACATGGTTCAAGGCGGCGCGGGAACATCCACCAATATGAACATCAACGAGGTAATCGCAAACCGCGCACTTGAGATTCTCGGTTACCAGAAAGGCGAATACCAACATTGCTCACCAAACGATCACGTCAATCTTTCACAGTCAACTAACGACGCGTATCCAACCTCAATTCAACTTGCCATTATCAACACCAACCATATTCTGATCGGCCATTTGGAAAACCTGATCAAATCGTTTCGCAAAAAAGGCGAGGCGTTCATGGGGATCTTAAAAATGGGACGAACGCAACTTCAGGACGCGGTTCCAATGACAATGGGCCAGGAATTTGAAGCCTTTGCCGCCACTTTAAGCGAGGAAGTCGAACGACTCAAACAAAGTTCATCGCTTTTCTACGAAATTAACATGGGCGCAACCGCAATCGGCACCGGACTTAACGCTGTTCCGGGTTACGCCGAATTATGCGCGCAGAAACTTGCCGAAATTACCGGACATCCTTTTGTGTCGTCGCCCAATTTAATCGAAGCCACAAACGACACGGGTTCCTACGTCACCTATTCGTCGGCGCTGAAGCGAATGGCGGTTAAAATCTCAAAAATATGTAACGATTTACGATTGCTTGCATCGGGTCCTCGGACCGGTTTCGGCGAATTGAATCTGCCGGCAATGCAACCGGGAAGCTCAATTATGCCGGGGAAAGTCAACCCCGTAATCCCCGAAGTCATGAATCAAATCTGCTTTAAGGTCATCGGCAACGACCTCACGGTCACCATGGCGTCTGAAGCCGGCCAGCTGCAACTCAACGTCATGGAACCAATAATGGCTTACTCGATCTTCGAATCGATGGCGCTGTTGGCAAACGGAATGGACACTTTGGCGCTCAAATGCATCGACGGAATCACAGCCAACGAAGCCCGAAGCAGACAAATGGTGTTGCAGAGCATCGGAATCGTAACGGCGCTAAACCCGTATATCGGCTATAAAAACAGTACGAAAATCGCCAAGGAAGCCCTCGAAACCGGCAAGAATGTCTATGATCTGGTGCTCGAATACAACATACTTTCGCAGGAGCAAATCGACGAAATCCTCAATCCCGACAACATGCTCGGACCGAAGCACTTCCCAAAACAAGAGACGGAATAAGTTGTGGTTAACTCATTTTTTGTGTGTAAATTTGCAAACTTATTTTGATGGATGTTTTTTAAGGAGCTATATCCCGCTGTTTGTTACAATCTTTCACGGCGAACCCCGCCGCAAAAGGATTTTCACTCCCATCGGGGCTAGGGCAGAGTTGGTTCAAACAACGTTGTTAACGAAATTTGAACCGACGATTTGCGTTAGGGATTGACGCGGAAATCCTTGCTGCGATAGCGGCAAGATTGAGAGCAAAAGCCCGGCGCGCCGACCAAAAAACATCAAACCATCTGCAAAGTTGCTGCGGCGCGAAACGCCCAAAAATGATTATGGAAAGGAAAAAAGTCGCTTTTTACACGCTTGGTTGCAAACTGAATTTTTCGGAAACCTCGACTATTGCTCGGAATTTTCAAGACGAAGGTTTTGATCGCGTCGAATTTGAAGACGTCGCCGACATCTATGTGATTAACACGTGTTCGGTGACTGAAAATGCGGACAAACAGTTTAAGCAGGTCGTCAAAAAAGCGATGAAACTGAACCAAAAGGCTTTTGTTGCCGCGGTGGGTTGTTATGCGCAATTAAAACCTGAGGAGCTTGCTGCGGTTGATGGCGTTGATCTGGTATTGGGCGCGTCTGAAAAATTTAAAATCACGGATTACATCAACGATTTGTCGAAAAATGACATGGGCGAGGTGCATTCGTGTGAAATTTCGGAAGCTGATTTTTATGTCGGAAGCTACTCGATTGGCGATAGAACGCGCGCTTTTTTAAAGGTTCAGGACGGTTGCGATTATAAATGTACGTATTGTACGATTCCGCTTGCACGTGGAATTTCCCGCAGCGATGCGCTTGAAAATGTGTTGTCAAATGCAGCTGAAATCTCACGTCAAGGCATCAAGGAAATTGTTCTTACCGGTGTAAATATCGGCGATTATGGCAAAGGCGAGTTTGGAAATAAGAAGCACGAGCATACCTTTTTAGAACTTGTTCAGGCCCTTGATCAGGTTGAGGGAATTGAACGCCTTCGGATTTCGTCGATCGAGCCGAATTTGCTTAAAAACGAAACCATCGAATTTGTAGCGGGAAGTCGCACGTTTGTTCCACATTTCCATATTCCGCTTCAATCCGGAAGCAACGACATCCTCAAAAAAATGAAACGTCGTTATTTGCGCGAAGTTTATACCGAACGCGTGGCTAAAATCCGGGAGGTAATGCCCGATGCGTGTATTGGAGTCGATGTTATCGTTGGATTTCCCGGTGAAACTGATGCCCATTTTCTGGAAACCTACCATTTCTTGAACGATCTGGATATTTCGTATTTGCACGTTTTCACCTATTCGGAACGCGACAATACGGAAGCTGCTTCGATGGATGGCGTGGTTGGGTCGAATGTTCGCGCCAAGAGAAGTAAGATGTTACGCGGATTATCTGTAAAGAAACGCCGGTCATTTTACGAAAGTCAACTTGGAACTTCGCGAACCGTGTTGTTTGAGGCTGAAAATCGCGAAGGATATATGTATGGATTTACCGAGAATTATGTCAAGGTAAAATCGACTTACAATCCGGAACTCGTAAATACGCTTCAGCCGGTTACTTTGAAATCGATTGACGACGACGGATCGGTGCGCGTCGAGCTTGAGGTTTCCGCGTCTAATGAATCGGCGATGGCAAATCTGATGTCAATCAATATTTAGAGTGAAACTTTATTTTGGTAATCCGGTAAACGCTTGAGCCGTACAGTTCGACGAATTCGTAAGTATGACGGGCGGGTTGTTTAAAATCGACGATAATCTTTGCCGAAATTTCATAGTACATTTTCTCACCTTCAATCATTAATCGGTCGCCGGCTTTCCGATAAGCCGAACGGATGAGTATGAATTCGGATAAATTCCACGTGGTTACATTGGCATCAAAATCTTCGTAACGGGAATACAATCCTTCGGTAATTTCGGTTTTGCAACCGTAATACTTTTGGATCTGCTCGAAAAAATCAATGATTCGTTGGTTGAGTTCGTCGGTCATGCATTTAGATTTTGATTCCGGGTGGCAAAAGTTCGCGATATGTTGGATTTTTGCGGAAGAATTGAGCGATTCGTGGGTAAATTGGAACAACTTTAAGTTTCCGTTCAATTGCGATTGCCATAATTTCACGCAGAAGTTCGTCGATTGTTTCTTCGTTTTCGAAATGTTCGGGGCGATTGATTCGGGTTAAAAAGATTTTTCGTTCCTGAAAAGAATATTCGACAGATAAAATATGGCCGCCGATCAGCGTTTCAAACTGTCTTGAAAAAGTATTGTCTTTGATTTCCATTTTAATGAATTAGTGTTGTGTCATTTGGAACTTCGATCAAAAAGGATTTTGATGGCTGGCTTCACAAATAATTATTAATTTGGGAAACGACCTGCCGGGAAGCGCCTAAAAAGGCATAACTTTATACAAAGTTCGGCAATAATAATCGGAACGCCGCTATTTTTACGTTAAAAACCAATGCAGAAAATACCTGTTTACTTTGTTCCTGGTCTCGCTGCCAGTTCATTGATCTACGAGCGACTCAAATTGCCGGAATCGCTATGCGAATGTGTTTACCTGGAATGGGAAGTGCCTCTGGAGGCCGAAACCTTGAGCGATTATGCCAGGCGGTTATCCGAAAAAATCGTTCACGAACGCCCAATTCTGGTTGGTGTGTCGATGGGTGGCATCATGGTTCAGGAAATGTCAAAATTTATCGACACGAGAAAAGTGGTGATTATCTCGAGTGTCAAGTCGAATCAGGAATTCCAACCTCTTTTTAAACAGGCAAAATACACCAAAACCTATCGGATTGTTCCAACAACGTTATTGATCCATCTCGAAAAACTGGCGAAATACAATTTCCTCGGTCATAAGATTCAGATGCGCTTAAAATTATACAAGCGTTATTTATACATGCGAAACAAAAAATTCTGGGATTGGGCCATTCGCGAGATCATTATGTGGGACCGTTCCGAAGCGGATCCTGAAGTGGTTCACATTCACGGCGATCAGGATGTGATTTTCCCGTCAAAATACATTAAAGATTTTATTTTGGTTCCGGGTGGCACTCATATTATGTTGGTTATCAAACCCGATCTGATCAGCCAACATTTAACAGAAGTTATCGAGCGCGAAGCATTGAAATAAATTCAGAATTTCTATGTTTACATTATAAATAAGATGAATATGAAAGCGATACAAAACGTCGGACTTATCACTGGTCTGATCCTGATTAGTGGCATTTTTGTCCACGGGGTTTCTGATGATAACCTGAAAAACTCAACTGTCAAAACAGAGAAAAATACGATTCCGGCGTCAATTGATTTTGCCGGCGAGCCAACGCCACTCCATATCTACGATGTAAAGGAACGTTTTGAACGCGAATTGATTGTAAACGCAAACCTCGATGCTTCAACCCGGATAATCATTAAACGGGCTAATCGCGCATTTCCGGTTATCGAACCAATTCTTGCGCAATATGGCGTTCCGGACGATTTTAAATACCTCGCTGTGATTGAAAGCGGACTCGTAAACGCGGTTTCGTCGGCGGGAGCACGTGGGGTTTGGCAATTTATGCCTGAGACTGCCAAAGAACGCGGAATGGAAGTCAGCGCCACGGTTGATGAGCGTTATCATCTGGAGAAATCTACGATCGCCGCTTGTAAATACTTGGTTGATGCTAAAAACCGTTTCGGAAGTTGGACATTGGCGGCGGCCTCATATAATGGCGGCTTTACCGGTGTAAATCGCCAAATCGAATTCCAGAAAGTCAATAATTACTATGATTTACTGCTGACCGACGAAACGGCGCGATATGTTTTCAGGATTCTCGCATTAAAGGAAATCATGAAAAACCCGCAGACTTATGGTTTTGATATCAAGCCGGAAGAACTTTATATCAATTTACCGGTTCGGACGATTGAAGTCGATTCGACGATTAATGACTTAGCCGATTTTGCGCTTAAACAAGGAATTAACTATAAGATATTGAAAAATCACAATCCGTGGTTGCGCGACAGAAAATTGGTCAATACAGCTAAAAAGAAGTATACAATCGAAATTCCGACCGCAGGTTACTAAAAGAGATTACTGATAAAAAAAGCCACTCAATTGCGTGGCTTTTAACTTTATTCGAAGAAATTACATTTTCTTCATTTGTTCTTTCATCATTGTGATCTGGTCTTTCAGCATGTTGTGCGTGTCCAGTTTCTTAGCCTCATTAAGCAAATTTGTAGCTTCAAGCTTTCTGCGACGAGTCATGGCAACGCCGGCAAGGTTAAGTTTAGCAACTGCTAAATCTGTGCTCATCGACAAACCAAGTTCGATCGCTTTCTTAAAATATTTTTCAGCCTTTAACAAGTTGGTCTGCGAATTCATGATTCCGTGCAGGTAATGATAATATCCCTGTTGCTTGCGGATCAGAGCCGTTTCAGGATTTTTAATCTTGTCCAGCCATTTCTGTGCTCCAGCGAAATCCTGCTTGCGAAGTTTAAAAAAAGCAAGCAATATAAATTCGTTCTTGAAGTATAGGAAAATTGGGAAGACGGTTAGTAAGATCAGGAAAATTCCATTTCCGGTGTAACCATCAACAATCTGGTAGATCCCGCCAATCAACAAAAGTGCAGCAATGACGAGTTTGATATTTCGGTGAAACATGATAGTAATTTTTACGATTGCAAAGGTAGTAAAAGGAATTAAAATTATTTTTATAAAACCACTTGCTAGAAAAAAAAGACTTTGTATATTTGCACTCGGTTTTATTCGAGCCGCAACCTTTATTAAAATAAGACACTAAAGATACAGAGCAATGAGCAAAAGAACGTTTCAACCATCGAAAAGAAAAAGAAGGAATAAGCACGGATTTATGGACAGAATGGCTTCAGCAAATGGAAGAAAAGTTCTTGCTCGCAGAAGAGCCAAAGGCCGTCACAAGCTAACGGTTTCATCTGAACCTCGACACAAAAAATAATGTTTGAACAAAACATAATCAAGGCGTTACTTATTTTAGTATCGCCTTTTTTTATACCTTGTAAGTTTGTTTTTTTTTAGAAGCTAATCCTGCTGTTCACTGCAATCTTGCATTTTATCTTCGCTGTCGCTGAGATAAAACACAAGGATTTCCGCTGCCATCAGGGCTAGTGGACCGGCAGCACGTTCAGGCTAATAGTTAACCCAACACCCAAAAACCCAACACCCAACACCTTTTAATCTAACACACAACTACATGCCCAAAGACAACACCATAAAATCAGTTCTTATCATCGGATCAGGTCCAATTGTAATCGGTCAGGCAAGCGAGTTCGATTATGCCGGTTCGCAAGCCGCACGATCGATCCGAGAAGAAGGGATCGAAGTCATTCTCATCAACTCAAATCCGGCAACGATCATGACCGATCCGGTTATGGCCGATCACGTTTACCTCCTGCCGCTGACCACCAAATCAATTATTCAAATTCTGAAAGAACATCCTCAAATCGACGCCGTTCTTCCAACAATGGGTGGCCAAACCGCGCTAAACCTTTGTCTTGAAGCTGATGAGAAAGGAATCTGGAACGATTTTAATGTGCGATTGATTGGTGTGGATATCAACGCGATCAATATCACCGAGGACCGCGAACAATTCAAACAACTACTTGCCCGAATCGGAGTGCCAACAGCGCCTGCAATGACGGCAACCTCATTTCTGAAAGGAAAGGAAATCGCTCAGGAATTTGGCTTTCCGCTTGTAATCCGACCATCATTTACACTCGGCGGAACCGGAGCAGCATTCGTACACAAGAAAGAAGATTTCGACGATTTGTTGACACGTGGACTCGAAGCTTCGCCGATTCATGAGGTTCTGATCGACAAGGCGCTTTTGGGTTGGAAAGAATACGAACTCGAACTTCTTCGCGACAAAAATGACAATGTGGTTATTATTTGTTCGATTGAAAATATGGATCCGATGGGAATTCATACCGGCGACTCAATTACCGTAGCCCCGGCAATGACATTATCCGATAGCACGTATCAAAAAATGCGTGACATGGCGATCTTAATGATGAGAAGCATCGGAAATTTTGCCGGCGGTTGTAACGTGCAATTTGCCGTATCGCCCGACGAAAAGGAAGATATTGTTGCTATCGAGATTAATCCGCGGGTTTCCCGTTCCTCTGCTTTGGCATCAAAAGCAACAGGTTACCCAATCGCCAAAATTGCATCAAAACTTGCTTTGGGGTATCATTTGGACGAACTTCAGAATCAAATCACCAAAACGACTTCAGCTTTATTCGAACCGACACTTGATTACGTAATCGTAAAGATTCCGCGTTGGAATTTCGACAAATTTGAAGGCGCCGACCGAACACTTGGACTTCAGATGAAATCGGTAGGTGAGGTGATGGGAATCGGCCGATCGTTCCAGGAAGCACTTCACAAAGCAACACAATCACTCGAAATAAAACGAAACGGCCTTGGTGCCGATGGAAAAGGTTACAAGAATTACGAGCAGATTATCGACAAGCTGACCAACGCAAGCTGGGATCGGGTATTTGTCATTTACGATGCGATCGCGATGGGAATTCCGCTTAGCAGGATTCACGAGATCACCAAAATCGACATGTGGTTCCTAAAACAATATGAGGAACTCTATACGATTGAAAAGGAAATTTCGAAATTTTCTGTTGATACGCTTCCAAAAGAATTATTGCTGGAAGCCAAACAAAAAGGCTACGGCGACCGACAAATTGCTCACATGATGGGCTGTTTGGAAAGTCAGGTTTATAAACTTCGTGAAGAGCAAAATGTTAAACGCGTCTACAAACTCGTGGATACTTGTGCAGCTGAATTTACCGCTAAAACGCCATATTACTACTCGACTTTCGAAGCCGAAATTGAAACTGCCGATGGTAAAGTTTATACGCATAATGAAAGCATCGTTTCAGACAAAAAGAAAATCGTAGTTCTGGGCTCAGGTCCAAACAGAATCGGTCAAGGAATTGAATTTGATTATTCTTGTGTGCACGGAGTTTTGGCTGCACGCGAATGCGGATTCGAAACCATCATGATCAACTGTAATCCGGAAACAGTCTCAACCGATTTCGATACGGCCGATAAACTTTATTTCGAACCGGTTTTCTGGGAACATATTTACGACATCATCCGACACGAAAAACCTGAAGGTGTGATCGTGCAACTTGGCGGACAAACTGCGCTAAAACTTGCGGAGAAGCTGTCAAAGTATGGTATAAAAATTCTCGGGACAAGTTTCGATGCACTGGATCTTGCTGAAGACCGCGGTCGTTTCTCAGAACTTCTGACCCAGCTGAATATTCCGTTTCCTCGATTTGGTATCGCTGAAACAGCCGATGAAGCTTCAGCGCTTGCTGACGTTCTCGACTTTCCATTACTTGTTCGCCCGTCGTATGTTTTAGGTGGTCAGGGGATGAAAATCGTGATTAATAAGCAGGAATTGGAAGAACACGTCATCGACTTATTGAAAAGCATTCCAGGGAATAAATTGCTTCTTGATCATTATCTTGATGGTGCCATCGAAGCTGAAGCGGATGCAATTTGCGATGGTGAAAACGTGTATATTATTGGCATTATGGAGCATATTGAGCCATGCGGAATCCATTCCGGTGATTCGAATGCGACACTGCCACCGTTTAACCTTGGCGAGTTTGTAATGCAACAAATCAAGGATCACACTAAGAAAATTGCTTTGGCGCTAAAAACCGTCGGACTTATAAACATTCAATTTGCGATTAAAGATGATACGGTGTATATCATTGAAGCAAATCCACGTGCGTCGCGTACTGTCCCGTTTATCGCAAAAGCGTATGGCGAACCGTATGTTAACTATGCCACAAAAGTGATGCTGGGCGTTAATAAAGTAACTGATTTTACGTTTAATCCGCAGCTTAAAGGCTATGCCATCAAACAACCGGTGTTCTCATTCAGCAAATTCCCGAACGTAAATAAAGCGCTCGGTCCGGAGATGAAATCAACTGGTGAAAGCATTTTATTCATTGATGATCTGAAAGACGACCAGTTCTACGAATTGTACTCACGCAGAAAAATGTACTTAAGCAAATAATAAAAAAGCTCCTATTTTGGAGCTTTTTTTATGTCTTGTTTCAAGGTCATTTCTTCAATTGGAACCTGATTTTTTGAGTTGGTGATCAAAACGGCGTAATCGATAAAATTTGTGGTTGGTTTTGCTTTTAGTGCCTTGCGGTTGCTTTTTTTAAGAAACAATCTGACTTGAATTAAATCGCTGCCCACGTGGTACGGCGAATTAATGTTGTTTAATTTGAATAGCGTCAGATCGGAGCGTTTCGTTTTCTTTAGCTTTTTGATTCCTTTGAAATATTCCTTCCAATAATCGCCGATGCCAAACCCTTTTTCAATCGTGTAGCTTTTATAATTTCCGTTGTCGTCATAAATTTTGTCCCAAAGCACTTCGCTTGTAGTCAAATATCCCATGACGGTAATAACTTTATTTCGGTGATAGATATTTTGTTCAATTAGCCGTGTGAAGAACGAAGGGTACATTTGCTCGCGATCTTTTTGAATGTGAAAAAATCCGTATTTGGCGAATTGCTTTTTTGTTTCGAGGTTGTAGATGTCTTTCAAAGCCACGTAATTGTCAAAGATGATTTTCTCTCGGTCGCGTTTTTCTTCAAAACTAAGTGCGATGTTTTTTAAAAGATGATTAAGACTAACGGTATCTTTTACCTGAGTTAAATACCGATGTTTATTTGTCTGATAGTCATCGGTTAACTTTTGCAATAGATTTTTTGTTTCCTGATTTCTGGTCTTGAAATCAAGTTGCCTGGATGAAAATTTTGTTTCCAATTCATTTCTCATGGTCCAGTTCAATACGTCTTTGGTTAAATATAAAAGATGTTTTATCGGAAAGTGATATTCGCTTATGAGGTCAAAACCGAGCACTTTAATTGGGTTGTTTGGATACATTTGATTCAGCGCTCGCAGTTTTTTCCAGTGTTCAAAAGTGTCGATGGTTCCTTCCTGACTAACTATCGACTCAAAACCCAGAACCAATTCTTTAAGTAAATCCTCATCGCCGGTATCCAGATATTGCTGAAAGTAAAATGCCTGACTGAAATTAGTTTCGATAATATAGTAATCGAGCGCGTTCTGTTTTTTTAGGCTTGCGATGAGTTTAATTTCGGCGTCGTATGTTTTGGCACTGCCGTGATACGCACCGAATCCGATGATGTTGAAGTCAGTTTGAGGAAATTGAAAATCGGGGTGGTTGAGATCAAATCGGTTTTGCCGAAGGTATTCGGTTTTGCTTTGTGAAAGCGCCGTACACGAGATAATTAAAATCAGAAAGGTGAACAGTTTTGTCATTGCTGAAATTTACAAGTGGATTCGGGTTTAAATGTACGATTTCGAGTCAGTTTTTGCTGCAACATTGAATTTTCCAATTTGGCCCGCGCCAGGGATTGAAGCAAAGTGCCGTGCACTGCGAAAAGCCCGGTTCTTTGAAGGCGCCCAAAAAAAAAGCCTTCCAATAAATGAAAGGCCTTCCTGATTTTGTGAGAAACTAGTTCTTGACAAACTTTTGTGTGTGCTGCTTCCCGGCAGTATCGGTAAGCAATGCGATATAAGTTCCGGCTGCCAATTCCTGCACAAAAATGCGTTGTTGATTCACATCCGACGACAAAACCATCTTTCCTGAAAGGTCGTAAATCATCGCTTTAGTGATCGTAGTTCCACTGTTATCATTTGAAATGTTCAAGTAATCGTTGGTCGGGTTCGGATATAAATTGAATTTTCCGATTTGATTTTCGGCCACGCTAAGCTCCGGACTTGATCCTTCCAACACAAAAAGCGACTGGTTGCTTGACGGATCTTCGATAACATCGATAATTCCGCTTGGCCATTTAACCACCACTTTTTCAATCCCGTTGGCGCTTCCGATTCCGAAATGAACGTTCAGCGAACTCATGTGGCCAAATCCCTGGCCGCTGCGAACCTCGCGAACCTGAATACCCCATGAACCGTGAATTTCCACGCGTGCTCCGATTCCGTTTCGATTGCTTTCAATACCCTGAAGTTGGACTTTCAGCCATTTATTCGGGTTTCCGCTGTTGTAGTAAATTCCGTTCTCAGTCTGAACATCCAAAAATCCATCGTTGTTCAAATCGGCTACGGCTCCTTGTGCAAATGCCACATCATAACCTGTAAAAGTCATGTTTCCGTTGTTAAAATATAAGTTCAGGTTATTTTGCCAAAGGAAATCTGAATAACCATCGTTATCGAAATCGGCGTGCATGACTTCCCAGGAACCAACTTGCGAGGCTATTCCCGAACCTGCGTAAACATCGGTAAACGTCCCGTCGCCATTGTTTCTATAAAGTCGGTTTTGATCTGAAATATTTGAAAGAATCATGTCGAAATCGCCGTCATTGTCGAAATCTGCCCAAGCACTTGACCACGATTGCGCACCGTCGTTAATGCCGGCTTCTGCTGCGTTTTCGGTAAAAGTTCCGTTACCGTTGTTGGTATATAAAAGGTTAACCCGACGTGAATCGCCTTCAGGAGCGCCACCACGGCATTTAGCCATATACATATCCATATCGCCATCGTTGTCGTAATCAACAAATACGCTGGCGTAGTTTCCTCCAACCGCCAATGTTGGCATCATCGAGATATCGAACAATAATTCACCATCGCCGTTATTCCGGTAAACGTGGCTCTGTGCAACGTCATGACAAACAAAAAGATCCAGGTTTCCGTCGTTATCGATGTCAACAAAATTGGTGCGCTGTGAGAAGATATTTTGCGGATAAACATGGAACGTATACCCGGCGCCATCATCGTTTGCTTTAATAACAGAAACCCTGTTGCCATTTCCGAACACAAGATCGTTATAGCCGTTTCCGTCGAAATCACCGCCGGCAATACTCCAGTTTGGCGTCACCGAACCAAGTCCGATTCCCGGAACCGAAAAAATCGTAGGCACCAGCTGACCGTCGGGTTGCTGAAAGTGAATGGTAAGCTGGTCGGGTTGAACCGTTACCACATCATCTAAATAATCACCGTTCATATCAATAGCACATGACGTGTAATTTCCGCCCGGGAAACCGGTGGACGTGAATGTCACTGGTGGTTGCGCGAGAAGCGAAAAGCCACAAAGCAGAAGTGATCCGAGGAAGTAGTTTTTTTTCATTCTGTTAGATTTATGGTTGGCAAGGATTTAATGAATTAATATATGCTGTGATCAGGTCAACACCTTCCTGATGAACCACGGTTCGTCCGATAATAGGCATCATGATCGACTGACTGGTCGAACTCAGTCGCACAAGCAGCTCCGAGTCGTCTGCGGAACCTGCGCTGATAACATGTGGTTTATCCTGGATGTTTTGCGACGGTACCATGCAAATTCCGAAAGTTTCCGTATTGGTGTTTCCGAAATTAAACCTTAAAGCCACATAATCGCAATGAGCGCCATCCCGGTGACAATGCGCGCAATTGATATCGATATACGAACGGGCTCTCAGCGACAAGGATTTTGAGGTATCTCGCCAATCGACGGTCGATTCCATATTTGTCGGCAGATTATTTTCAAGATATCCTTCAGCAATCCACTTCTGCAGCTGATTTTGCTCGACATTCCCGTAATTGAAGTTGTGATTAAGATTTTGGGGTTTAGGTCCGATCGGAATTGTAATCTCGCCATCGGCAAGCTGATTCGGATTCAATTTGTGACATGTTGCGCACTCGGTAAAAGCCGGAACCTTGTAAATCGTACTTTTCGTACTGCCGTTTTCCTGCCATTCTATCGGAACGAAGATTCCGTCGCCGGTTGTGTCCAGATATGCTTCTGTTTGATCGTCGTTCCAGATGTAGTTGATGGTTTTCCAACCTGAGTTCGTGGGAGTAGTCTCAGTAGTTTTTATCAGAATTCGGGTTTCGATGATTTTTGTAGTCAGTTGCGGAAGAACGTTGTCGTAGTAAAAAGTTTTAATCAGCGCAGTTCCAACCGGAAATTCCAGCGCATTGTCCGGACCGTTATGCGTTGCCTTTTTACCCGCGGGCATCCAGACAAATCTTTTTTTGTGTGCATAATCAGAGAAAAGTTCGCTTGCGGGTTTGTAAGGCAAAACTTTGTATGCAGGCTGCTGATCTTTCAACGCGCCAACAAAGAATTTATAATCTGATAGCTTCTGATACGGCACTTGAGTGATGTCTAAAACCACCGGTGAAAGCGGAATATAATCGGTGTCCGCAGGCGCGTCGTCATCAGAACATCCAACAAAAAAAAGGCTGAAACAAATCAAAAAGAAGGGTAATAGTTTATTCATGTCGTTTTTTAAAGCCTAACAAATGACGTGAAATAAAGTTTTATCTCCAAATTTTTCGCAAATTCAATCTTAATTACTTAGCACATTATCAAGTTTTTTATCGAACTTTTGCCTATTCTTCCAGAAAATCGTCTTCTTGCGCTCTTTTCACAATCGACTCGGGAAGCGACTTTTTTGCTTTGGCTCCCATCTTTTTCAACTTTTCGATACTCATGACCAAATTGCCATTTCCGGTGTAAAGTTTCTTCATCGAATCTTCATACGCTTTTTTGCCTTCGTCCATTTTTTTGCCCACAACCACAAGATCATTTACAAATCCTTCAAACTTGTCGTACAAAGCTCCGGCTTGTCGTGCAATTTCCCACGCATTTTCCTGTTGCTTTTGATTGGTCCACATGCTGTCAATTGTTCTCAGGGTCGCCAATAAGGTTGACGGCGTCACAATAACAATGTTTCTCTCAAAAGCTCTGTTGTAAAGTGCGCTGTCTTCATTGAGCGCAATGGCAAATGCGGGTTCAATCGGTATAAAAAGCAACACGAAATCCGGACTTTCGATCTGATACAAATCGTGATAATTCTTATCGCCGAGTTGCTCGACATGTCGCTTTATCGAGCCAATATGTTCTTTCAAATAAACCGCCCGCGTCAGATCGTCGTCGCAATTGCAATATTTCTCATAAGCGGTCAGCGACACCTTCGAGTCGACGATCATCTTCTTGCCATCGGGAAGGTTGATCACTACATCGGGAAAAACACGCGCGCCATCAGCCGTGGTAAAACTCTGTTGGATTTCGTACTCGCGGCCGCGTTCCAAACCCGATTTTAACAGGACACGTTCCAGAACCAATTCGCCCCAATTTCCTTGCATTTTGCTGTCGCCTTTCAACGCCTTGGTTAAATTTACGGTCTCGCGGCTCATCTGCTCGTTGATTAATTTGAGTCCACTAATCTGCTCGCGCAACGTTGCGTGATAATCAATGCTCGCTTTGTGCGTGTCCTCGACTTTTTTCTCAAACAAATGGATTTTGTCTTGTAATGGCGATAAAATATTCTTGATATTTTCCCGGTTTTGCTCGGTAAACCGAACCGATTTCTCTTCCATTATCCGATTGGCAAGGTTTTCAAATTCTTTGGTAAATCTCTCCTGAAGTTTTTCAACTTCCTCTTTCTGATCGAGGTTTCGTCGGTACAAATTATCGTAATCAGTTTCTTTTCGCGTCAGTCGCAACGCCAAAATATCTTTCTCTTCCCGCAAATTTTCCCGCTCATGACATGCCTGCTGGAATTGCTTTTCGAGTGATGATTTTTCAGATAAATGCTGCTCTTTCAGAATGTTCAACTGGGTGTTCAGCGAAACGTTCCGTTCTTCAAGCGTGGCCCGATCCGACTGAAATCGCGCCGAGTAAATCACCTTTCCGATAAATATTCCGCCTAAAAGCGCCACCAAGAATATTAGCAGCACAACAATCACTGTTTCCATCAAATTTCGTTTTTGTAAAAGTAGAGATTTGAATACGAAACGCGTAAAAATTAAAAAGGCGACACTGTTAAAATGTCGCCTTTCAAGGGTTTTGGTTGAGGGTTATGAGGCTCAAGAAATCTGAAGCCTTTTGCTTTTTCTTCGATCCATTTTAGCGGATAAAAGAACATTAATGTGTCGTTTTTGTTGTAGCAAAAATGGAATATTCAAGATAATTCCCACCACGCAAATCATCATCAAAATTAGTAAAAGACTAATATATATGAAATGATTAGCTTCGGCTGAAATGTTAAAATCAACAATGAAAAAATATCCTGCGACCATAAAAACGGCAAATGAGACGATGAGTGATAGCGCTTTCATAATTCGGTTGGTTTAGTTAGTTAATTTGCTTTTTCACAGCTGGGAAATGCTTTAAAACATGTCCCTTAATTTTTTAACTAAATTACTCCGAAGCCACAGCCGGGCGCTTACAGAATTTTCTAAAAGTCTTATAAAGTTGCCATAGAAATTTTAAGAAATACTTAACTTTTACAGAGTTTCCACCTCATTTACACTCAGCATCTTATAATTATAAAAAGTGTGTATTTTTCAGTGTAGCAATTCCGGCTTTCACTGCAAGTTTTTTCGATCCTGCCAATTTTGTTTCCTGGCAAAGGAGCTTCCAGAGTCGCTCTTTCCCAAGAACAAAATAATGGCATGTCCTTCAAAAAGCTTTTCGCTCCAATCCGGGCTAGGGCTTTTTTGCTACAATTCAGCTACTATTCCGATTTTCCGGCATCAATATTTCCACGATGCTTGTCGTTGTCAGGATGAGATTCAGGATATCGGTTCGGGTTAACATCGTAATTGCGATCGCGATTGGTAGCTAAATCGGGATCTTCCAACACTTTGTTGTCAGCCGATTCATTTGCGACCGGATTTCCCGAGGGCGAATTATCATCGGTATGACGGGCGCGCTGAACATTGGTTTTGTCGCCGTCGGTATCAGTTTCGGTTTCACGTTTCAGATGATCTTCAGTTTTGCTTTGCGCCGGATCATAATCATCCGGTAATTTCTCATTGCTGAATCCTTCATTAAAAAAGGTGTGATCGCCTTGCTTCTTTAGTTCATTGTTCCAGGTTGTTTCGTCGGTTCTCGTGTTGTTGTTCTGATCTTTCATAATTGTAGTTTTACTATAATATTACAGCTTTTCAAGAAACTTCCGATTCAAATTAACACGGCTTTCAGATTACATTATCTTTGCAAAATGTCTGATCACCGCCATTTCATCGTCCATAAACCTTACGGATATCTCAGCCAGTTTATCTACGAACTCAAACGCAAAAAGAAATTGTTGGGAGAATTATACGATTTCCCAATGGGAACAATGGCTATCGGCCGACTCGATGAGGATTCTGAAGGACTCCTTTTTCTTACCACCGATGGCAAAATGAGTGAGATTGTTAGAAGTCGCAAGACCGAAAAGGAATATTACATTCAAGTCGACGGCATTATAACCGACGAAGCCGCACTTAAAATGGCAAGCGGCGTTGAAATCGGCGTAAAAGGCACAAAATACCTCACCAAACCATGCAAGGTCTCGCGACTCCATCAACCGCCAAATTTTCCCCCTCGGCAGCAAAAAATCAGGGATGATCGTCACGGTCCAACAAGTTGGGCATCGGTCACGCTCACCGAGGGAAAGTTCAGACAGGTTCGAAAGATGAGCGCAGCCGTAGGTTTCCCGGTGTTGCGACTCATTCGCGTCAGAATCGGAAATGTAAAACTCGACATCGGATCGGGTGAAGTGAAAGAAGTATCAAATTTTGATCTATGATAAATATCGTCCTAATTGAACCTGAAATTCCCAATAATACCGGAAATATCGGCCGACTTTGTGTTGGAACCGAAAGCCGGCTTCACCTTGTCCATCCTTTTGGTTTTAAAATAACGGATACGAGTGTCAAGCGCGCCGGACTCGACTATTGGGTTCATCTCGATTGGCATCAATACGAAAATGTAGATCATTGGCTCGGGGAAGTTGAAGATAAAAGCAGAATATTTTTATTTAGCGCCCGAACAGACAACTCATATCTCGACGCCAAATTTCAGGATGGTGATTGGTTGGTATTTGGAAAAGAAAGCAACGGACTCGACAAATCAATACTCGATCGGTTCCCGAATCATCTAACGATTCCGATCTCGCCGCTGGCGCGAAGTTTTAATATCGCAAATGCTGTCGCTTTCGCACTTGGTGAAGCAAAACGGCAATTGCGTTACCCTGAAATATAACCAATATATGAATTGATTAGGTTATTGACCGTTCGCTCGATCGAGGGTTTAATATCCCTGAAATCTTGTTTAATTTTTCCGTCAGAAGTGAAGTAATCTGACAATTCGAGTTCTTTGCGAACATTGCGTTCATAGATTTCGTTGACGGTAAAAGCGATCCGGATTTTGGTATCTGTAAACGAAACCGCCATCGTATAATCGATCCGACAATAAAATTCCTCACCGATATTTCGATAGAAAAAAGCGTTGTTGCGTTGCGCCGAAATTTTTAAGGAATTGGGCGTAACCTCAAAAACTGAAGGCTGTTCATGTCTGTATTCACTAGCCCAGATTTTCGAGGCGTCAATGATTTCCTCATTGGTTCGCCCGGATCTATCGATCTCAATTGGATGAAAACCTTGCGGCGTCAACTCGAGTTTTGCTTGTGAATATCCGTTAACAATCAGTAATAACGCTATGACCGAAAAGAATTTTTTCATTCCACTAATTTAAGACGTTTCCGAAACCAGCTATATATCTTTAAAGATAAACTTAACTTTTTCAGCATCAAAACCAATATCTGAATTGCTGAAAATTTTGTCGAAAACACCGCGTTTGATCAGATTCGCCGGACTATCCTGAACAACATCCTCGGTTGTCATTACAATCATCGAATCGCTTAGCTGAATTGCGAGTTCAATATCGTGGGTGGAAAACAGCACACACTTATTAAATTTGACAGCCAACTCGCGGATCAATCTAAAAATTGAAATTTTATTCTCCAGATCCAGATGCGTGGTCGGCTCGTCTAAAATTATTACTGGCGTATCTTGTGCGAGCGCACGGGCAATCATCACGCGTTGCAATTGTCCGTCGCTGAGATGATGGACTTTTTTGTTTGAAAAATTTGCGATATTGGTCAAACGAAGCGCATTGTTTACCAAGTCGCGATCGGTAATTGTCAGCGTTCCGATCCAATTCGTGTACGGTTGACGCGCGGTCGCTACGAGTTCAAAAACCGATAAGTTTGATTCCGGAAGTTTCTCAGTCAATACCAAACTCAGCTTTTTAGAAACTTCCAATCGGTTTAAATCGGCTGAATTTTGACCATCGATAAAAATACTACCAGATAATGCAGGTTGCAATCCGGCAAGAGTTCGAAGCAAGGTCGATTTTCCGGCGCCATTGATTCCGATTAACGACGTCACTTTCGAGGGCTCGACCGAAATCGATATATCTGAACAAATCACCTGTTCCCGGCTTGAATGTTTATATCCGATTTTCAGATTGGTGGTAGTTATGATCTCGTTTGCCATCAACGTTGCATTTTAGTTTGTCGCAAAAGCAACCAAATTACTACCGGAGCGCCAAACAGAGACGTCACGGCGTTGATCGGCAAGGTAAAATCGCTTCCCGGCACCTGACTTAAAATATCGCAAACAAGCATGATGTTCGCACCGCAAAGTATCGTTCCAATAAGTAAGATTTTGTGATCGCTGGAACTGAACACCAATTTGGCGATATGCGGAACTGCCAATCCCACAAATGCAATCGGTCCGACAAAAGCGGTAATGCTTCCGGCGAGTATTCCTGTTGTTAGCAAAATGAGAATGCGGGTTTTTCGGATATTGATGCCAAGACTTTGAGCATAATTTTCGCCCAGCAAAAGAGCGTTTAACGGTTTGATGCTGAATAAACATAGAATCAATCCGATCGCGACCGCTGACGTCATTATTATAATTGACTCCCAGGTCATGCTTCCCAAATTTCCAAGCGACCAAAATGTGAAGCGCTGCAACTGTTCGGCGGTGCTGAAATACGTAAATACGCTGACAACCGCGGAGGTAAAACTTGCAAACATCAGTCCGACAATCAATATTCCCATCGTGTCACGCAAACGCTGTGACACAAGTAAAACCGCCGCAAGGACGATCATGCTCCCGATGCAGGAAGCAAGCACTACAATGTAATCTGACTCAAGATAGCTCGCGAAACTAATCGGTAGGATATTGATGCCCAAAACAACAATCGCCACGCCTAAACTCGCACCCGAACTCAGCCCAAGAACATACGGTCCGGCAAGCGGATTTCTGAACAATGTTTGCATTAAAAGTCCGCACACCGATAAACCAATTCCGGCCAGAACTGCGGTTAATGCTTTTGGTAATCTGTAATTTAAAATAATGTAATCCCAAGTTGTTTTAGCCGAGTCTTGCCCGGTTAGAGCTTTAAAGGTATCCGACAACGGAATTCGCACCGATCCCGACGACAAATCGACAAAAAACCACAGCAATGCCGTGATTGTGAGCAGAACGATCAGAATATGATTGCGATTTTGTAGCAATTATTTAAGTTTTTCGAAAAACACCAGTTTATGATCGGGAAGAATCGTCGGATGGAAAATATGAATCAGGTCTTTAATTACCAGATCCGGTCGGTTCTGTGATAGTTCGTAGTAAATCACGCCACCGGTCCGGCCTTTTTTAGTACTAAATGAATACACATTTTTAGTCTGAAAAGCTTTAAATCGGTTGTAATGCGGTTTGCTTTTCAGCATGTCTGCCAGCGATGTGTGCTCAGCAGGACCAATCCAGAAATCGGCTTCAGAGGCTTTGTCGTAAACCACTTCAAAGGATAACGATAAACTTCCCGTTCCTTTGCTATCTGCCCACAAATAATCAGCTCCGGCATCTTTTAGCAAAAGTGAACCCCAACTTCCGCCTTGAGGAACAAACCAAGTATTTTCGTACATCGAACCCGAGAGAACTGTCGGTTTTTTGCTAACGGTTGATGCTAATTTCACTGCGTTTGTATATTCTTTTTCGATATCGTTGAAAATGGAATCTGCTTTATCTTCGACAGCGAACAAAGTGCCGAAAAGCTTGATCCATTCCGCTTTGCCAAGTGGTGTTTTCTCGTTCCAATCGCCATTAAACAATACTTTTAAACCACTTTTTCGGAGCAGTTCGATTTCGGGATTGCTATCGTCGATGGCATGTGCAACTAAAACATCAGGTGCCACATCGATAATAATCTCGGTATTTAAATCGTAACCTTCGCCGATATCGCGAATTTCGCCACGATCAATACGGTTGCGGACAGGCACCGAAGAAATGTAATCAAGATTTGGAAAAGCGGTGAGATTTTGATGAACTCCGAGCATTTCGAGCGACGGAATATGAGTAGTTGAGGTTACTGCGATTGAAGAAACAGGAACTTTGATAACGCCAAACTTAGATAAGCTATCCGGAATTTTTGTGCCGTCGCGCTGACAGACATAGGTGTAGATCCGGTTAGCTCCCGGCCAGGGATCGCGGATTTTTATAATCGAAAAACCTTCAAACTTTTGGATTTCAAGTCCTTTGGCATGTCGGATTAGATTTCCCGTGGAACTTTCACTTGATGAAGCTTGGCCATCCCGACGCTGGCAAGACATCAAAAATGACCCGATTAAAAAGAAGATGAAAATAGTTCTCATGCCGCAAAGGTAAAAGTTATCGTGTAATTCCGAAGATTAAAACTATATTTGCACCGAATTAGGTTGCGAGCTGAAATCATCAGCCGCATGAAAAGGGAATTAGGTGAAATACCTAAGCTGTACCCGCAACTGTAAGCTATCAAAGACACTGTCTTCTACAACACCACTGCTAATGGCGGGAAGGTAGACAGATGTACGCAAGCCAGGAGACCTGCCTTTTTCTTAATTAAATTTGAATCTCCGGGAAAAGAGATTCCATATTATGACAAAAAGGTTTCTCTTAGTTTTTAGTTTTCTGGCGTGCCAATTCCTATCGGCACAACAATCTGATATTGTTCTTGACGAAGTTATTGTCTCGGATCGGCAATTATCGGAATTCTCCAGCACGCAATCGGTTCAAAAAATTTCCGATTCGGTAATTTATCGAAATGATCCAAGTTTGCGGACGTTACTCAACAACAACACGCTGATTTATTTCAAAGAAAACTCGCCGGGCGCTGTGGCATCACCGTCGTTTCGAGGGACGACTGCGCAACAAACCGCGGTAGTTTGGAACGGCATCAATATTAACTCGCAGTTTCACGGCCAAACCGATTTCAACGTAATATCGACAACTGATTTTTCATCGATTACCGTTAAAAGCGGCGGCGGAAGTGTGGTTTACGGAAGCAGTGCGATTGGTGGTTCGGTTCATCTGGACAGCGAACTTAACTTTGAAAAGCATTTCGATAATCAAATCTTTTTGGCGTATGGAAGTTTTGATGCGAGGCAGCTGAATTACAACCTGTCAGTATCAGATAAAAAGTTTTCCGCGCAATTCAGCATTTCTGCAAATGCATCTGAAAACGATTACGATCTTCCTAACGGGACCAAAAATCGTAACGGCGAATTTAAAAATCAAAGTTTCGCCGCCTCGTTTGGTTACCGAATTAACAGGCAAAATGTCATTACGTATAATGGACATTTCTTTGATAGCAAACGGCATTTTTCGCTATTGTTTCCTACTGATACGCCAACGCGTTACGAAGATTTCAATATGCGGAACCTGCTAACGTGGACAAATTCCGCTTCATTTTATCGATCGACCCTCAAACTTGCGCACGTTCTTGAAAATTATAGATTTTTTGAAAATATCAGTTTAGACGGATTCAATTTGGGAAAGGCCAAAAACACGGTTGCCAAATATGATCTTTTACTTAAAACTGACGAAAAATTTACCATAAATCCGGTATTGGAATATAATCGGACAGACGGCGAAGGCAGCGATATTACTACAGCAACCCGCGAAATCTGGTCGGCGGCACTATTGTTAAAGCACGAAATCTCCCCAAAATTTTTATACGAGGCCGGATTGCGGAAAGAATCGGCGAGCAACTACGACAGCCCGTTTCTTTTCAGCGGCGGATTTGTATATAGTCCGGTGAAATTTTACAGCGTTCGGGGAAATATTTCACGAAATTTCAGAATTCCGACCTTCAACGATTTGTATTGGTTTCAAGGTGGCAACGCCGAACTGAGTCCGGAGACGTCATTGCAAGGCGAGCTGTCAAACGAATTTGCTTTCAAAGATTTCTCACTTTCAGCCACAGCGTTCTATGGAAAAATAGACAATATGATTCAGTGGCTTCCCGGCAATTCCAGTCAGTGGAATCCGTCGAACGTTCGCGAAGTTACGATGTACGGATTCGAAGCAAGAGCCGGACTTGAAAAGCAAATCAATCAGCACCAATTCGCGATTTCCGGCGCGTATGCATATACCATTTCGGAAAACGCATTAACCGGCAAGCAGTTGATTTATGTTCCGTTTCATAAAATGATTGCAAATGCGGCGTATAGTTTTAAAAATTTTACGGTTGACTACCGATTTGTTTTCAACGGATCGGTGTTTACCCGAACAGATAACAATCCGATTTATACGGTAGATGCGTATCATGTGTCTGATGTCGGTATCGAATATGATTTTAAAACCAAGAAACAGGCTTACTCGCTTGGGGTTAGATTGCAGAATCTATTTGATGTCGAATATCAGGTTGTCGAGAACCGTTATTATCCCGGCCAAAATTTCAACATTTTTCTAAACATTAAACTATAACCATGAAATTAAGATTTTTAACAGGCGCGATTGCATTGACTTTCTGCGCGGCTTTCCTAGGATGTGAGAGCGATGACAAAACCCAAACCGCTTTGGGAAGTTATGATAACGGTGTTTTAATATTAAATGAAGGTGGAGTAGGCGAAGTCAGTTATTTGAGCAACGACCTGTCGGTGATGCAGCACAACATTTTTTCGACTGTAAACGGAACCGTTCAAAATCTCGGCATTTATGTGCAATCGGTATTTTTTGATGGCGATCGCGCGTTTATCATTTCAAACGGGTCGAATAAAATCACGGTTGTTGACCGCAACACATTTGAATATATCACAACAATTTCAACCGGTTTTTCGGTTCCGAGATATGGAACGGTTTTAAACGGAAAGGCATATGTGACCAATTTAGATTCTTTTGCGACCAATTCGGATGATTTTGTGAGTGTTATCGATCTTAGTTCGCTGACTGTAGTTGATCAGATCGCGATTAACGACTACGCGGACCGGATTGTAGCGGCAAACGGGAAAGTATATGTTGCCAACGGCTCGTTTGGTATGGGCGATAAAATATCGGTCATTGATCCGGGGGCAAACTCGGTTTCTTTGGTGATTAATGTTGGGTTGTCGCCGAACTCATTTGAAGCGCGTGGTGGTACTTTGTATGTATTATGCGGAAGTTTTACCGATGCGAGCAAATTGGTTAAAATTGATTTGGAAACAAACGTCATTGTAGGTGAAAATGTTTTTCCGGCAACAATGGGAAATGCCGGTAATCTGGATATTGAAGGCGATAAAGTCTATTTTACAGCCGGCGGTAAGATTTATGCGGTAGCGACCAATGCCAATCAAGTTACTGATAGTCCGATTATTGACACGCAATCGACTTCGTTTTATATGGGATACGGATTTGCTGTAAATGGCGGGCGAATCTACATTAGCGAAGCTGCAGCAGATTTCTCATCTGATGGTAAATTGTTTATTTATTCGACTGAAGGCGAATTCATCGCGGAGAAAGCTACCGGCCTGGGTCCAAACGGAATTTACTTCAACTAATCAGCTTCAGTTAGTTTAGACATTAATTTTAAGATACCTATTCTTGCTACCTAATCGCGTTAGGGATGGGAAGCGACATCCCGACGCGGAGCGAGGATATAGCGGACGGCCCGGCCGCAGGCAACGCCCAAATCTTTCCAATCGATTACTTTCTTAAAATTCCCCTTGGCAATCGGTCAACAAACATTTGGTTTTGGATTCCGTTAAGCGATTTTGCGTCCTTGAAATGCGTGAATTCGGTTGTTGGTGCCTGACGCATTTTGTGCGCCGAGTTAGTGATCATTCCGATTGCGGTCGAGAACAACGACTCGTTCGGATCGCCTAAAGTACCCAGATTTCCAAGGTTTTCCGGGAGATAATACGTGGGCGCCAGACCTTGAAGGTAGTCGCCAAATCCATCTTTATTTACAATTTTCAATACGATTGGCTGCATCGCATATTTGTGATCCGGATTTCGGTTTGAGGCCGTGAAATCAGCCGAATCATACAAGGTTACCGACCCGACATTTTTGCCGGTTGTAGCCTCGCCAATTTGAATGACTTCGATATATGGTGTTAAGCCGTTGATGACCAATTCGCTTGCCGATGCCGTACTTTTCGTGGTTAGCACATAGACGCGGTTGAGGTTCAAATGATTGATTCCGCTCCCATTTCCGAGTGTTGACGTAAACGAATTGATCAGTGTCTGTGGATTGTCTTCCTGGTAATAGGCCTGAAGCTTTGGATTCCACTGCTCTTTTGCAAACACTTGTCCGGTGAATTGACCTGTAATCATGCTTGCCAAACGGGTTGCCGTAGCGACAGATCCGCCGGAATTATATCGAAGATCGAGAACCAGATCGGTGACATTCTGCGATTGAAGCGTAGCAAAAGCCTGATTAAGCTGATTTTCGTATCCGCTGTAGAAACCGTTATACATTAAATAACCGATGTTGTGGGCACCTGATTGATGTACGTTTGTGATCAGCACCGGATTCTCGGAATATTCAGTTTTGGTCAGGGAAACCGATCGGCCGTTTGGCGAGATTGCACCATCGTTATAGTCGGCCAGATTTAAGGTATAGAAATCTGATGACAAGAGCTGTTGATAATTGGTTGTGTTGAGCGGTGTTCCGTTAACGGCATAGAAAAGATCACCACGCTGAATGTCCTTAGTAGAGGCATCCGAGTTTGGAAGGATATACCGAACAAAACCAAATACTTCGGTGGTGCTTCCGGGGCGTAGTTTAAGGACAAAGTCGACACCGTTATTTCGGGTTGTTCCAGACAATACGCCTTCAAGGACACGATAATCCGAGTAAATGGCGCTAAAGCGATCGATTGACGGATCTACGCGCAAATGTTGAAAAAGCGCAACCGGATCGGGATAATCCCGAAGAAAATCGTTGAGTTGATCCTGGCTTGAAAATCGGTTGTCATCCAAATCGGGAACATCGGGTTGCCACAAATAGAATAAATTCATTCCTTTCCAGACAAAATCCTGTATTTCAAGATTTGACGGCACCGAGAGATCGTCGGAATCGTCGCAAGCTTGCAAAACAAAAAGCGATGCAAGCATATAAATCGATATTCTAAATACCTTTTTCATAATATTGTATGTAACCTATAACGTAAAGGTAAGGTAAAATTATTTCCGGAAATTGTCACAAAATAAAATACCGGTCGTCTCGACTTAAGAACCAACCAACAAGTACATGGATCACTCGTCTTTTAACCAACTTATCGATTCCTTTAAAGGAAGATTATACCGATTGGCAAAAAGACTTTTAGTGAGTCATGAAGAGGCACAGGACGCCGTTCAGGAGATTGTCGCCAAATTGTGGGTTAAGCATGAAATTTTACCGGAATATAAAAGTGTTGAGGCGTTAGCGATGACGATGACTAAGAATTATTGTCTGGATCAGCTTAAATCCAAACGCGCCTCGAATCTTAAAATCGTTCACAGCGATTATACCGATAAAAGTGAAGATTTACAGCAAAATATTGAGAACGCTGATAGTTTACGATGGGTTGAACGAATTCTGGATTCGTTACCTACGCAACAAAGAACTATTGTTCAGCTGCGCGATATCGAACAATATGATTTTGACAAGATCGCGGAAATAATGGAGATGAATGAACCGGCAATTCGCACCGCCTTATCGCGGGCAAGAAAATCAATCCGGGAGAGTATGATAAAAACACACAGCTATGGAATTACGCAAAATTGAGCATTTGCTCGACAAATACTTTGAGGGCGAAACAACCTTGGAAGACGAAAAAGCGTTGCGCGATTATTTTAATTCGCCTGACCCAGACCCGAAATACGAAGATTACAAACCGTTATTCACCTACTATGAACGTGAATCCAAGCTCGAGCCGATGATTTCCAGAAAACAAAATGCGAAATCATCAACCTGGATGTCGGTGGCAGCGTCTGTCGTTGTGGTGATTGGAGTCGGAATCTACGCTTACCAAAATCAGCCGCAAGAAGATTTGGGAACTTTTGACGACCCTGAGGTTGCACTTCAGCAAACGCAACGTGCATTGGAACTTCTTTCGGAAAACGTCAATGTGGGAATGCAAAGCGTCGAATATGTTTCAGAATTTAAAGAGTCGAGAGATAAAATTTTTAAATAATAAATACCAAAACCATGAAAAGGTTACTAATTGCACTCGTATTTACACTTACCCCATCGATGTTCTTTGCCCAAACGGCATTTGACAAGTTCGACGGTATGTCTGATGTAAAATCGGTTATCGTAAACCGAAAAATGTTTGAAATGATGGGAAATGTCAAAAGTCAGGATTCCCAGCAATACCTTGACCTGATCAAGAAACTCAACAACCTGCGCGTTTTTTCAACCAATAGTAGCGCCGTTTCAACCGATATGCGTTCAACTGCCGAAAAGTATATTAAAACTGCCGGTTTGGAAGAATTGATGCGAATTAACGATGAGGGCAAAAACATTAAAATCATGGTGAAATCAGGTGCCGGCTCAACCAGAGTCCGCGAATTACTGATGTTCATGGATGGTTCGGGCAAAAATGAAACGGTTCTGATGTCGCTGACAGGCGATTTTGATCTTAACGATATAGCGCTGTTAACCGATAAACTTAAAGTTCCCGGTGGCGAAGCACTCAAGAAAGCAAGCCGAACAAAAAAACAATAAGATGAAAGCATTCACCAAACTATTGTCAGTAGTTACACTCGGGGTCTTACTGTCATGCAATTCGGAACCGTCGCTACAAAAGTATTTTGTAGAAAATAGCGATAATCCAAAGTTCGTAAACGTAGACATCGCCAAATCGTCGTTGAATTTCAGCGAAGAAAAACTGACTTCGGAGGAACTCGCGGCAATCGAAACTGTCAAGAAATTGAACGTAATCGCTTATCAGGTCGATCCCAAAAATGCAAATGAATATATTGCCGAACAAGCAAAAGTCAAGTCGATTTTAAGCGATGCAAAGTATCAGGAATTGATGAAAATGGGCGAGGGTGAAAGCGGAATTACCGTCAGATATGTCGGAACGGACGAATTAATCGATGAGGTTGTCGTCTTCGCTTCAGATGAGAAAAAGGGATTTGTAGTGGCGAGAATCATCGGCGAAGATATGACGCCAACAAGTTTGATGACATTGGTTCAGGCCATGCAACATTCGAAAATTGATATGAGTAAGCTGAAACAATTTGAGAGTTTTATGAATACCAAGTAATAAAAAAAGCATCCTAAGCGGATGCTTTTTTATTGCTCGTTTGTCTGGGCGATCACACTTTGAATGGATGTAAAATGTCGAACGTCTTTCGGTAAGTCGGCTTCAGCGAGATCTTCCGTATGCGTGCCTAAAATCCATAACTCATCTTGTTCGCGCAAAATCTCCGACTGAATTTCCCGTAAATACCCGGGCAGATCCTCGCGGTTTGGCGCACAAGTCAGATAAGAAATGTAGATTACATTCCCAAAGTGGTCCTTAATGCTTTTTAAGCTGCTCATCGGGACGCTCTCGCCAAGATACACCGAACGATGTCCCTGAGCTAAAAGCTCGTAATTAATGTACATCAAACCAAGTTCGTGAACCTCGTGCAAGGGCAAGAACAACACGAAGGTTTTGTCGGTATTTGTCGGACCAGCCTTTTGGACTTCTTCGGTATTCACCAAAATTTTCTGCTTGATCAAATACGAAATAAAATGCTCATGAGCCGGAGTAATGGTATCGGTTTGCCATAAGAATCCGAGGTCTTCCAATAGGGGATGAAACACTTCATAGAAAATCTGCCTAAAAGGTTTCTCAGCCGCAAGACTGTCGTAGATGTTTAGGAACTGCGCCGAATCAAAGTTCATCATCGCCACCTTCATCGCGCTGATCACGTGTTGGTTTCTATTCTTGCTCGATGTAATTTCATTGACGAGCTCACGAATCCTGTCATTTTCCAATTTCGATATTTTGGAAATCTTGTATCCGTGATTATGCAAAAGTTTTATGTTGAGAAGTTTTTGAAGCGCCGCCAGATCGTAAACACGTATATTTGAAGAAGTCCGCATCGGCACCAGCGCATTATAACGCTTTTCCCAAATCCGAATCGTGTGAGCCTTGATTCCTGAAAGGTTCTCCAAATCTTTAATACTGAAAACGGTTTTAATATTGTTCATGTTTAACAGAATTTCGTTAAACAAAAATACGACATATTCCGATACAAAGCCAATAAAGTTACTTCGGCTTTACATCTATAAGCTTTAAAATCACTTGCGAAGCCAGGCTTCTGCACTTTTCAGGATCTCTTGGTTCCGCCTTCAGGCAGTCGAGCAGCGCTTGTGCGAGTGCATCATCGGGATGTTGAATGGCAAGAGCTTCTGCAGCCGAAAAAAAATCGGAATCTTCCATGATAATTTAAATTGATTGGGCGCGTGCAGACAACTAACGTACCACAGTATTCATATTATGATTTTTTGGGAAATTAATTTAAGAATTATTAGCAAATAAACGCAACTGTTTGATATAAATTATTTTACGTTTCGGATTTGAATGATGATTGGGAGCTTTTTCCCGTCTTCCGCTATATCTTTTAATGTTTTTCAAACACAACTTGCTTTTATATGAACTGGAAAACATTAAAAGGATGCCGCTTCAACCGGGGCTAGGGGAGATCGGTGGGAGTGATGCGCGGAATTGCTTTTTGAGATGTGGGAAGGTGAAAGCTGCTTTATGCGTTTGGTATTTTGGTGGAGTGTGATGAAGTTGCGCTTTTGGTTTCACGAATGGCGCTGCCTCGGTAAGGTGAAAGCTGCGCTTTTCACGAATGGATTGCGCTGACGCGCCATCCCTCAAAGCTCCGCTTTATGCGTTTGGTATTTCGGTGGAGTGTGATGAAGTTGCGCTTTTGGTTTCACGAATGGATTGCGCTGACGCGCCATCCCTCAAAGCTCCGCTTTGAAAATGAAAAAGTCACAATAAAATTACTTCGAGCAGAGCTCGGTAATTTTTTTGTGACTTTTTCATTTATTCGTGACCACGATGGGATTCGAACCCATACGCCTTGCGGCACCACCCCCTCAAGATGGCAAGTCTACCAGTTTCTCCACGTGGCCTATAAAAAAAAGCCAGACAATGCCCGACTTTTTTGTGACCCGACTGGGGCTCGAACCCAGGACCCCATCATTAAAAGTGATGTGCTCTACCAACTGAGCTATCGAGTCATTGCGACAAGATGAGAAAAATAGTGACCCGACTGGGGCTCGAACCCAGGACCCCATCATTAAAAGTGATGTGCTCTA
>JADGMW010000002.1_pt3 | contig 127198 bp, 122 predicted proteins | sample 8641801 | NCBI WGS metagenome assembly JADGMW01 (sample SAMN16272018, study PRJNA661076) | feces metagenome | isolation source: fecal sample from diarrhoea affected cattle A | host: Bos taurus | place: South Africa: Lokaleng Village, Mahikeng | collected 2019-09
TACCAGACTGCTCCATCCCGCGCCGGCCATTCTACTCGCCCATGCACTCATGTCAACCGCCGGTAGGGGAAAACCCCGCACCGTCAACTGTTTAGCGTCACGGCGATGATAAACTTCCGCCTCCGACGCATGTCATGCGGGCTTTTATGAATTCATCCGTGCGCAAGATCATTCACGTGGATTGCGATTGCTTTTATGCCGCCATCGAAATGCGCGACGACCCACGCCTGGCGGGTAAACCCCTGGCGGTGGGCGGCTCGCCGGACAAGCGCGGCGTAGTTGCCACCTGCAATTACGAGGCGCGTGCGTACGGTATCCATTCCGCGATGCCGATGCGAACAGCGCTCAAGCTGTGTCCCGACCTGCTCGTCGTGCGCCCACGCATGGATGTCTACAAGGCTGTCTCCCGAGAAATCCACCAGATCCTGCGTGATTACACAGAGTTGATCGAGCCCTTGTCACTGGATGAGGCTTACCTGGACGTGACGGATAGCCCCTACTGTTCCGGCAGCGCCACGCGAATGGCCGCCGAGATTCGTCGGCGTGTGGCGTCGACGCTGAATATCACGGTGTCAGCTGGGGTGGCACCGAACAAGTTTCTGGCCAAGATCGCCAGCGACTGGCGCAAGCCCAACGGGTTGTTTGTCATCACGCCAAATGAGGCAGAGGATTTTGTGGCTCAGCTGCCGGTGAGCAAGCTGCACGGCGTGGGCAAGGTCACGGCAGATAAACTGGCGCGTTTAGGCATTCGCACCTGCCTGGAGCTGCGCGAGTGGGAACGCCTGACGCTAGTGCGCGAGTTCGGCAGTTTTGGCGAACGTTTATGGAGTTTGGCCCGTGGAATCGACAAGCGGCAAGTTGAGTCGGAGGGCCGGCGGCAGTCGCTCAGTGTGGAAAACACATTTGATCGGGATCTGCCCGATTTGCCGGCCTGCCAGCAAGAAATGGTCGATTTGTTCGATGAGTTGAATCGACGCCTGGCACGGCTGGATTCCAGCTATCGGCCTGGCAAGCCGTTCGTAAAGCTCAAGTTCCATGACTTCACCCAGACCACTCTTGAGCAGTCCGGTGCAGGACTTGATCTGGACAGCTATCAACAGTTACTGGGCCAGGCCCATGCACGTGGAGACAAGCCCGTGCGGCTGATCGGGCTTGGTGTGCGGCTGGTGGACTTGCGCAACGGGTTCGAGCAACTCAGCCTGTTTTAGGTCTCGGTCAACAGACGGATGAGACGCGGTGCCGCCCCTGGCCTGAGCAGGCGGCTGTGCGCGTTATGCATGAATCGATTTCAACGTCACAGCTGCAAGCGCATCGACAGGTCGACGGCCTTGATGTCCTTGGTCAGCGTGCCGAGGGAGATATAGTCGACGCCGGTTTCGGCCACGCTGCGCAACGTGCTGTCGGTGATTCCGCCGGACGCTTCGAGTTTGGCGCGTCCGGCATTAATGCGCACGGCCTCTCGCATGTCGTCGAAGCTAAGCTCGTCGAGCATGACAATATCGGCGCCTGCATCCAGCGCCTGCTGAAGTTCATCGAGGTTTTCCACTTCAACTTCCACGGACTTGCCGGGCGCGATCTGGCGTGCGGCATTGATGGCGTCGGCAATCCCGCCGCAGGCAGCGATATGGTTTTCCTTGATTAGAAACGCATCGAAAAGGCCGATGCGGTGATTATGGCAACCACCGCAGGTGACAGCGTATTTCTGCGCCAGGCGCAGACCGGGCAGGGTTTTGCGCGTGTCGAGCAGTTTGACCTGAGTGCCGGCAACCAGGTCGGCATAGTGGCGACAGCGAGTGGCCACGGCAGACAGCGTTTGCAAGAAGTTCAACGCGCTGCGTTCACCGCTGAGCAAGGCTCGGGCCGGTCCTTCCAAGGTAAAGAGAGTCTGGTTGGGCTCAACCCAGTCGCCGTCGGCGACCTGCCAATGCACGGCAACGCGGTCGTCGAGCTGGCGAAACACTCTATCGACCCAGGCCGTGCCGCAGATAACTGCCGCTTCGCGGGTAATAACCCGGGCGTGGGCCAGGCGTTCGGCAGGGATAAGTTGCGCAGTGAGATCGCCACTGCCGATGTCTTCGGCCAGGGCGCGACGCACATTGCTGTCGATTTCAGCGCTCAGATCGGCAAGGGTCAGATTGGGCATGGGGAACTCCTGGTTGGTCAGGCGGGGGATTATAAAGGTGCGTGCGAGACGATGCGCTAGGCATGTCGGCTGAAGTAGTCGTGCGGCCCCAGCCAAAGACTGGGGTTTGTTGATGATTGAGTGTGATCTGGGTCATGTCTGTACCGAAGCGCGCTTGTAGTTAACGTTCGGCAGTCAATAATTGTGTGTCAATTTGGCCTTATTGGCGCCGTAAGCTTGACGTCATGGATGGCGTCTCCAAGCGCTCTACTCGAAGGCAGTTCGCCAGTGCCGATGCCGGAGACTTTCAATGAAAACCGAAGCCAAGGTAGTGCCGCTCGGCAAGGCGGCTGCATCATTTGCATCCGCAGTTCAGCCGCCTCGTCTGGCCCCTCCGTTGGCACGGGTGTGCGATACCGCCTTGCCGCAACTCAAATGGGCTCTGCAATCCCTGTTCGAGAGTGCCGACGATACGCTGTTCGAGATGGCAAACCGGGCGGCCAGTAATACCGAGCAGAGCCTGTTCTTCGAGGCCATGCGTGAATTGCGCCTCAAGCGTCACGGCATAGTGCGCGACATGCTGGAGCGATTTCTCGACGGGTTCACTCGTCTGAATCAATACGAGATTGGTCGGGATCCGGAGGTGGAGACGCCAGGTTACGACCATCTGGCGTTGGTACAGAATGACGAGTTGGAGGAGCGCGTCGCCGTCGACAGCATGGTGACCAAAGCCAAGGTCCGGTTGGGGATAGCCCTGAGTCACCTCACGGCCCGTTTCAATATGCTGATCAGCAAGAAGCTCGAGGAAAAGAGTCATCCTTTGGGCCCTGAGATGCTCTGCGAGGCGTTTCTCCGGTCCTGTGGCCAGGAGATGGATATCAGGGTCAAGCTGATCATTCTCAAACTGTTCGACAAATTCTGCCTCGGCAGCCTGGACCAGCTCTATGCCGACGCGAACCAAATACTAAAAGACGCAGGTGTGCTGCCCGAATTGCAATCGGTTATGCCAAAGCGGCCCGTTAGCCGCAGCGGGGCATCCCTAGCGGAGCAAGCACAGGAACTGCCACCGATAGGTGAGATGGGGAGCGACGAAGCCTTTGGCGTGCTGCAGCAGTTACTGTCCCAGAGCCGCGGTGTCGGTCGGCCGGCTCCTGCTCAGAATGCCGACGCTCTGCCGATCACCCAACAGGATCTGATGCGCCTGCTGTCCCATCTGCAGCAAAGCGTGCCGGCTGGGGCGTTGGCTGAACAGGCGATCGATCTTCGCCAGCTAGTCGATAATCTGCTCAGTCGCGCCAGCGCGAAAAGCGGTAAGACGCGCGTGGTGGGGGAGGTGGATGACGATGTCATCAACCTGGTCGCGATGCTGTTCGAGTTCATTCTTGACGACCGTACGTTGCCGGACTCTCTCAAGGCGCTGATCGCCCGCCTGCAGATTCCCATGCTCAAGGTTGCAGTGCTGGATAAGGCGTTTTTCAGCCGCACCAGCCATCCGGCGCGACGCTTGTTGAACGAGATTGCCGCTGCTGCGCTTGGTTGGAGTGATCAGGACGACGCGCAGCGTGACAGCCTTTATCAAACCATCGAGGCCATCGTGCAGCGCCTGCTGAGTGACTTTGTCGATGATCCGCGCATTTTTGCCGAGCTGCTCGACGAGTTTACTGCCTTTATCGGCGCCCAGCGCCGCCGCAGTGAGTTGCTGGAGCAGCGCACGCGCGACGCGGAAGAAGCTCGGGCCAAAACCGAACTGGCGCGCCTGCAGGTCGAGCAGGCCTTGAACGCGAGGATGCTGGGCAAGACGTTGCCGCACATGGTGCTGCGTCTGGTGCACCAAGGTTGGAGCAAGGTGTTATTGCTCACCTGTCTTAAGCACGGAACAGACTCGCCGGCCTGGCAGGCGAACCTGGCCCGGCTGGATGAGCTGATCTGGAGTGTCACGCTGCCGGAAGGGGAGGAGGCACGCCAGCGCTTGCGTACCCTGGTACCTGAATTGCTCCGGGCCTTGCGTGCCGGGCTGGATGAGGCGGGTGTCGATTCCTTCGCCGCCCAAGAATGGTTGGGCTTGCTGGAGACGTATTACCGGCATGGATTCAAGCGTCTTTCGCGCCAGGCGCAAGCCAATGTCATGCCTGGGGGCGTTGAGGTCGAGCCTGCAGGGCAGGAGCCCGCCGAATCGGCCATGATGGCGGTCGTCGAGCAGCTTCAGTTACCGACGCCTCAGGAGCAATCTGCGGCCGTGGAGCCGGAAGTCGAGCGAAGTAATGACCCGCAGGCGCTGCTTCAGGTGGACAATCTGCGCGTCGGCAGCTGGCTGGAAATCCACAAGGAAGACGGGACGAAGCTGCGTTGTAAGCTGGCGGCCTGGATCAAGCCCACCGGGAAATACATCTTCGTCAACCGCAACGGTATGAAGGTGCTGGAAAAGACCCGCAACAGCCTGGCAGCGCAATTCCAGCGCGGAGCAATTCGTCTGCTTGACGATGCCTTGTTGTTCGACCGAGCGCTGGAATCGGTAATTGGCAACCTGCGGCGGCTCAAGGCTGAGTGAGCATCTGAAATAAAGCATCAGTCGGGTTTGCTTCGTAGATCACTTCCACGTGCGTTTGGCCGCGCTGCCATCGACGCTGCGCAGAAAGCGGGTACGGGCCATTGTCTTCCCCGCGGTACATTGACGCCTGCCCGGGCGCGTTATACAAACACCTCCCTGCGCCTACCATAGTAATGGTGGGCTGGCGCTGTGGACTGGAGTAGATATGAGCGCGTTTTCCCGGGCGGCTTTTTGGGTGTTGGTGTTGAGTTCGGTGGTTTTGACCCTGTCGCTTGGGGTGCGCCATGGTTTTGGCTTGTTTCTGGCGCCGATGAGTGCTGATTTCGGTTGGGGCCGCGAAGTGTTCGCCTTCGCCATCGCACTGCAGAATCTCATCTGGGGTCTGGCCCAACCCTTTACCGGCGCGCTGGCGGACCGTTACGGTGCCGGGCGAACGGTGGTGATCGGGGGCATTCTGTATGCGTCTGGCCTGGTGCTGATGGGGTTGTCCGATACCCCGTTGGGGCTGTCCATGAGCGCCGGGGTATTGATCGGCCTGGGGTTGTCGGGCACGTCCTTTTCCGTGTTGCTCGCCGCTGTGGGTCGTGCGGCTACGCCGGAAAAACGCAGCATGGCCATGGGTATCGCAGCGGCGGCCGGGTCGTTTGGCCAGTTCGCCATGTTGCCTGGCACCCTGGGGTTGATGGATTGGTTAGGCTGGTCGTCTGCGCTGTTGGCACTGGGCCTGATGATTGCCTTGCTGGTTCCGCTGGGTGCCTGCCTGCGCGAAGCGCCGGCTCCAGCAGCAACCCAATACACCCAAACCCTGGGCGAGGCGCTGCGCGAGGCGGCCGGGCATTCCGGCTTCTGGTTGCTGGCGCTGGGTTTTTTCGTGTGCGGCTTTCAGGTGGTGTTCATTGGCGTGCACCTGCCTGCCTACCTGGTGGATCAACACCTGCCGGCCTATGTCGGCACTACGGTGCTGGCGCTGGTCGGGCTGTTCAATATCTTCGGCACCTACGGCGCCGGTTGGCTGGGCGGACGTATGTCCAAGCCACGCCTGCTGGTCACGCTGTATCTGTTGCGCGGCGTGGTGATTGTCGCCTTCTTCTATACACCGCTAACCGAATGGACGGCTTACGCGTTCGGCATGGCTATGGGCTTGCTGTGGTTGTCCACCGTACCGCTGACTAATGGCACGGTGGCGACTCTGTTCGGCGTGCGCAACCTGTCAATGTTGGGTGGACTGGTCTTCCTGTTCCACCAATTGGGTTCGTTCATGGGTGGCTGGCTGGGCGGCTATGTGTATGACCGGACGGGCAGCTATGACCTGGTTTGGGAAATTTCCATTCTGCTCAGCCTGATGGCCGCATTGCTCAATTGGCCGGTGCGCGAGCAGCCGGTGGAGCGTCTGCGTGTCTCGGGGGCTTCGGCATGAACAGTTGGCGCCTGGGCATGGCTGCGCTACTGGTGGGGCTAGGCTTGCTGTTGGCGCTGGCCTGGTGGGGGTGGAGTCGCGGTGGGTTGGCGCTATTGCAGATTGGGATGGTGTGTTAGGGCGACTGCTTTATTACGGCACTGATCACAAACCTTCGGTGTGAGAATGCCAGCCACAAAAAACCGGACCACTGGGTCCGGTTTTTGTGGCTGGCGTAACGCTTAGAAGCGGTAGGTCAGCTGTGCGGCCAGGCCATGGGCAGAGTTTTCATACTCGGCGTTGTAGCCGGTCTGGTTCACTTCGCCCTTGTCTTCCTTCAGGTAGGAGTAGGCCAGGTCCAGGGTTGTATCCTGGTCGATATTCCAGCCTGCGCCGAACGACAGGATGGTGCGATCCGACACCGGGATGCGTGTGGTGCGGTGAGTGTCGTTGGTCGGCGACTCGTCGAGGGCCAAGCCGGCGCGCAGAACCCACTGCGGGTTCAACTGGTAGGCGGCGCCGACAGCGAAGCTCCAGGTGTCTTCCCATTTCAGGGGTTCTTCGCGCTTGCCAAGAATGGCGCCCGCTACGGGGTTACTGGTTTCGTTTTCGACGATCAGAGCATCCAGGCGGCTCCAGCGCGTCCAAGTAGCGCCGCCGTACAGGGTCCACTGGTCATCCAGGCGGTAGGTCACCGAGGTGTCGACGGATTCCGGGAGGGTAATGTCAACGCTGGCGTCGTATTTGCCCTCTAGCAGGGGAGCTACGGCAGCAGGCACATTACTGACTTTGGTATCGCCTTCCAGGCCGTACTTGACCTTGGAGTGATAGGTCAGGCCCCAGGTCAATTGCTCGGTCAGATCAACCAGCACGCCGAGGTTGTAGCCATAGGCGATATCGTCACCCTCGATCTCAACATCTACATCCGGGCCTGGAACTCCCAGAGCACCCGGATTCACATTGCTGGTCAGCTTCCCATAAACCCGGCTGATCACCAGGCCACCACCTACCGACACCTGATCGTTGATCTTGTAGCTGAGGGTCGGCTGCAGGTTGACCACTTCCACTTCGCTGGTCACGCCGTGGTAGCGGCCCATGTGGCCTTTTTCGTAATCGCTGATGACCGCAAAAGGCACGTACAGGCCCAGGCCGAAGTGCATCTTGTCGTTGATCGGAGTGACGTAGTAACCGAAGGGTACAGTGGCAAACGGCACCATATCGCCGTCTGTAGAGCCGGTACCGCCGGTGGCTTCGATATCCGTTTCCGCATGAATAAACGCCAGACCGCCACTCACTTCGCGACGTTCAAGCTTGGACATGCCGGCGGGGTTGCCTGCAACAGTGCTGGCATCCAAGGCTGCGGACGAGCGACCGGCGAAGGCGGTGCCCATGCCGCTGGCGCTGTGTTCGTTGATTGCCAGTCCGTTGGCCATGGCTTGGCTCGACAGTGCGCCAAGGGTGATTGCCAATGTTGTTTTTATCCAGGCGTGTTTCATGGGTACTCCGGTAAGGTAAAACGAGGGGCGAAACTAGCAGGGTTTTTTACGCATCTCCAGTTGCAACCCCTCTAAATCAATGCTTTGCGACGCATCTGGAGTGGGTTAGCGATTAATGGCCTGCTTGGAATAGCGGTAAAAACTAGCCTTTTGAAGGCCGTCTGGCTGTAGCTTTTTGTAAGCGAAACGAAGGACCCACGGTTGTTTTATGACCCCTTGGCCACTGGCCTAGCCGGATCGGTGATCCATTCGCTCCAGGAGCCGGCATACAACGGGGCCAGGGGAAAGCCCGCCAAGCTGAGGGCGAACAGGTTATGGCAGGCCGTCACGCCGGAGCCGCAATAGGCGACCAGGTGCCGGGGATCTCGCCCGGCAAGCAACTGTTCGAAGCGCTGGCGTAGCTGTTCGGCAGGGCAGAAGTGGCCGTCACTGGTCAGGTTGTCGCTAAACGTGGCGCATTGCGCACCGGGGATATGCCCGGCGACTGGATCCAGCGGCTCTACCTCTCCGCGAAAGCGCGGCAGGGCGCGAGCATCCAGCAGCGTCAGGTCGGCGGCGCCAAGGCGTTGTTGCAGCTCTGCGGCGTTAACCACCAAACGCTCATCCGGCTGACCCGTGAAATCACCCGGGGACGGTACTGGCACTTTTTCGGTGATTGGCAGGCCCGCAGCTTGCCAGGCCTTGAAGCCACCATTCAGCACAAACACGTTATCGCGTTTGCCCAGCCAGGCCAGCAGCCACCAGGCGCGGGTGGCGAAAGCGGTGGGGCCGTCATCGTAGAGCACCAGAGTGCTGTCGTTGCGCACGCCCCAGGCGCGCAGGCGCTCGATCATTTGTCCGGGGGCGGGTAGGGGATGGCGGCCGGTCACGCCTGGCTGGACCGGCCCGGACAGGTCGGTTTCCAGATCGGCGAAGCGGGCACCGGGTATGTGGCCCTGTGCATAGGCGTTGCGGCCATAGGCGGGATCGTCCAGGGCGAAGCGGCAGTCGAGGATGACCAGGCGCGGCTCATCGAGACGCTTGGCCAGTTCCTGGGACGTGAATAGCTGTGCATGAGACATGAGCGGGATACCTGTGTCGTGGACATAAGTACGGACATCTTAAGCCGAGAGATTTCTGCTCCAGTGTATGTCGCCTACTACCCATGCCTGAAGATGTTGGGAGAGCTCATGTCCAGCCTGCATTCCATCAGTGAAAGTGCCACCCTGGCCCGGCGCCTCGGTGTGATTAGCGGGACGGTGCTGGTCACCGCCTGGTTCTGTTGTCTGATTATGATCCGCGCGGCGTGCGGGCGTTTACGTCGGGGCCAGGTTGATGAATATGCCCGGCAATGGTCGCGCCTGTTGTTGCGTCTGGTGCGCATGCGCCTCGATGTTCAGGGAGGGCTGCCGGACTTCAACGATGGGCGGCGCTATATCATCCTGTGCAACCATTCCAGCCATTACGACATACCCGCCACCTTTGCCAGCCTGCCGGGGTCGATTCGCATGCTGGCGAAAAAGGAGCTGTTTGCCATTCCGCTGTTCGGCGCCGCCTTGCGTAGCGGGGAATTCCCTTCCATAGACCGGCGCAATCATCAGCAGGCAGTCAAGGATCTGCAGCAGGCACAACGCATGCTGGAAAGCGGCATCGTCCTCTGGGCCGCTCCCGAAGGCACCCGGTCTCCCGATGGGCAATTGCAGCCGTTCAAGAAAGGCTGCTTCCACCTGGCGCTGGAGACCAACGCCGTGATTGTGCCGTTGGCCATTCGCGGTATCCACGCGGTTTTGCCGGTGCGCAGCTGGCGGATGAATCTGGGATTGCCGGTTGAGCTGCAAGTCGGCGAGCCTCTGGATGCCAGCCGCTACAGCGTCGAGCAGCTACCCGAACTGATGAACGAAACTCGCGCCCGGCTGCAGGCAATGCTTGACCAGCCTGTCGAGCAGGCCCAGGACATGGCAGACCCGCAACTGGGACTGGCCGGATGAGCTTCTGAAATATCACCTGAGGCAGGAAGCCATCGAAGGTTGATGGCCCTCTGCGGCGAAGAGCGGGACCGGTTGATCGGTCGGTGCAATGTCGGCGACTGGGGATATACTGCGCGCCTGAACCGAGGAGAGCCGTGTGCCCATCGATATTCACTGGATCCGTGACGACGCCAGCCTGGCGCAACACTGCGCCGCCTGGCGCACCCAGCCCTTCGTGGCGCTTGATACCGAATTCATGCGGGTCGATACCTTCTATCCGAAGGCCGGCCTGATACAGGTTAGTACTGGGCAGGGCGCCTATCTGATCGACCCTCTACTGATCCGCGACTGGTCAGCCTTTGCCTTACTACTGGATGATCCTGCGGTGATCAAGGTATTGCACGCGTGCAGCGAAGACCTTGAAGTCTTCCAGCGCCTGACCGGTACGCTGCCTGCCCCGTTGTATGACACCCAACTGGCTGCGGGCTATTTGGGGATCGGGTTTTCCATGGGCTATTCGCGACTGGTCCAGGACGTGCTGAACATCGAACTGCCCAAGGGTGAAACCCGCTCCGACTGGCTGCAGCGTCCGCTCACCGAATTGCAGGTGGCCTATGCCGCCGAGGATACCCAGCATCTGGCCGAGGTTTATAAACGTCTCGATGCCCGGCTCAGCGATGAAAAGCGTGCCTGGCTGCTGGAGGACGGCTCGGAACTGGTTGCCAACCTGCGGCGCGAAATCGACCCGGACGAACTGTACCGCGAGGGCAAGCTGGCCTGGAAACTGTCGCGCCAAGAATTAGCCGTATACCGCGTGCTGTACGCCTGGCGCGAGCGCGAGGCCAAGCGTCGCGACGTGCCGCGCAACCGCATCGTGCGTGAGCATTCCCTGTGGCCCTTGGCGCGCTTTCAGCCCACCGATCTCGGTGCATTGATGCGTATTGAGGAAATGCATCCGCGTACCGTGCGCCAGGACGGTGAAACATTGCTTGCGTTGATCCGCGATGCTGCTGCAACGCCACAGGAGCAGTGGCCTGCACCGGTGCCGGAACCGCTGCCGCTGGAAGCCAGTGCACTGCTGAAGAAACTGCGCGCGGTGGGCCAAGCTGAGGCGCAGCGCCTGCACATGGCGCCAGAACTGATGCTGCGCAAGAAATCACTGGAAGCCCTACTGAAAACCGGCTTCCCCAACGGGCCTTATCAACTGCCCGATAACCTGCGTGGCTGGCGCCGTGAACGCATGGGCCAAGCCCTGCTTGATACCTTGGCTGCCAGTGGAGAGTCCGCATGAAATGCATTTGCTCCATCTACAGAAGCTCGCGCAAGCGCGAGATGTATCTCTATGTGCAAAAGAGTGAAGCGCTGAGTCGCGTGCCGGAAGGGCTGATGGCCGTGTTCGGCACCCCGCAGCTGGCTTTTGAAATGGTGCTCACGCCGCAGCGGCAACTGGCTCGGGAAGATATCCATAAGGTTTTGGAGAACCTCCAAACCCAGGGCTACCACCTGCAGATGCCGCCCGTGGACGATGAAGACGACTACATCCAACACCTGCCGGAAGAGCTGCTGCGCATGAGCGATCCGCTGTAAGGCGGCGAATGGCCGCTTGGTTTTTTGAATGGAGGTAGGGGCCAGCTTGCTGGGCGATCCGTTGCAATAACGTATTCCAATCCCGGCAAGCTGAACTGTAGGAACGCGTCTTACCCAGTGCCGACAGGGTGTGGCAAGCAGGCCGGCAGTCACCTGTGCTTGGCGGGATCGAGCAGCGGGACTAGACTAGCGCGCCCTGATTCCTGCCCGTGATGCCATGGCCGCCAAAGTCCAACCCTTCTGGAAACGCAAGACCCTCGATCAACTCGATCAGGAAGAATGGGAGTCGCTGTGTGATGGCTGCGGCCTGTGCTGCCTGCAAAAACTCGAAGATGAGGATGACGGCAGCGTCTATTACACGCGTATCGCCTGCAAACTGCTGGATCTGAAGACCTGCCAGTGCAGCAATTACACCCAGCGCCGTCAGCATGTCCCGGATTGCATTCAGCTCACACCTGCCCAAGCAGACCAATTCAAATGGCTGCCGCCCACCTGTGCGTACCGTCTGGTCGCCGAAGGCAAAGACTTGCTGCCTTGGCACCACTTGGTTTGTGGGGATCCCGATGCGGTCCACCAGGCCGGTATCTCCCAATCCGGCAAGATGCTCAGTGAAAACAGCGTGGCGGCTGATGACTGGGAAGACTATCTGATTTTCCGCGCCGGTTGAGTTCCCGGGGATAGATCGGCTCTACTACCGGTCTTTATTCATCTGTCGCCCTGGAGCCGTCACGATGATTTCCCGTACCTCGCTGCTGTGTGTTTTGTTGATCTGTGCTGCCCCCGTGTGGGCCGCGAAAAAAACCGACCTCGATTACCGGGTGCGCTTTCTGCCCGGCAGCGACCAGGCTGAGGTCAGCCTGCACCTGGAAAGAGGCCAGGCGGTACGCGAACTGGATTTCAACCTGGGTGCCGACGGCCGTTATAGCGATTTCAAGGCTGACGGTGATTGGCAGGTAGAGAAAGACGGCGAGGCGGAACGGGGCAAGTGGTCTCCTGCCCAAGGTAAAGCGACGCTCAGTTACCGGGTGCGCATCAGTCATCAGCGTGATTCCGGCAGCTATGACGCGCGTATGACCGAAGACTGGGTGCTGCTGCGCGGAGATGACTTGGTCCCTCCGGCGCGGCTGGCGTTGCGCGATAACATGGAGTTGGTGTCCCGCCTGCAATTCGACTTGCCTGATGGCTGGAAAAGTGTGGAAACCGGCTGGCCAAGGGTCGGCACGCACCGTTTTCGCATCGACAATCCGTCGCGGCACTTCGATCGTCCAACCGGCTGGATCCTCGCAGGCAAGATTGGCACCCGCCGCGCACGTCTGGGCATGACCGATGTCACCGTGGCGGCGCCGTTGGGTGAGGGCATGCGACGCATGGACATGCTCACCGTGCTGACCTTTATCTGGCCGCAAGCACAGACTATTTTTCAGCGCGATCCGGCCAAGGTGCTGATCGTCGGGGCCGGTGAGCCTATGTGGCGCGGGGGGCTGTCCGGGCCGCATTCGCTGTTCATGCACGCGGACCGCCCTGTGGTCAGCGAAAACGGTACCAGCTCTTTATTGCATGAGCTGGTGCATGTGCTCGGCCGCATTGGTGACCATGACCGCAGTGACTGGATCAGTGAAGGAGTGGCCGAGTATTACGCCATCGAATTGCTGCGTCGTTCCGGAGGGATGACCGAGGAGCGCTACCAGCAGGTGCGCAAGCATCTGAGCAATTGGAGTCGTGACATTAAGACCCTGCGGGGCGAGAGCTCAAGCGGGCCGGTGACCGCGCGCGCTGTGCTGCTGCTGCAGGATCTGGATCAGGAAATTCGCAAGCGTACCGAAGGACGGCGTACGCTGGATGATGTCACCCGGGGCCTGATGCGCCTGGATACCGCCAGCACCGAAGATTTCATTGCGATCAGCGAAAACGTCATGGGTGGCCCTTCGAAAGTATTGGATACGCGCTTGCTGCGCTGATCAAGCGTGACCCGCCTCGCGTTCTGGGCATTCCGGCTGGAATTGCAGGTGGAGGGGACTACTTTCGTAGCGAGCGGCGTCAGCCGTCATCTCTAGGACTTGATAATTACAAGGATTTAATACCAATGCGCAAGCTGCTCCCGACCTTCTTCTTCGCCGTTCTGGCATCCACTTCCGTCGCAGTATCGGCGGCTGAATCGGCGAAGCCGGTGACTGCCAAACCCGTTGCCACCCAACAGGTCGCCGGTGGCAAGATCAATCTCAATACCGCCGATGCGGCCACCCTGGAACGTGAACTGAAAGGTATCGGTGCGGGCAAGGCGCAAGCCATCGTGGCCTATCGTGAGGCTCACGGCCCGTTCGCCTCGGTGGATGAGTTGCTCGAAGTGAAGGGGATTGGTGCCGCAACCCTGGAAAAGAACCTGGAAAAGTTGTCCCTCCAGTAATCCGGCTCGATGGAAATAACGCCATGTCTCCCTGCGGGACATGGCGTTTTTTATACTTCGAAGAAAGATTTCGGCCGCCTGCCGTGACAGAGTCCGCTGGTTTGAGCCGTTTATCAGGGCCGTTGCGGCAGGCATGCACGCTGCAATTAAACTGCCGCAGCGGTGTAGCCTGCCTCGCGGACGAATCCGCTCGTACATCGATCAAGGTATTTTTGATTGGGCTGCGGCAGCGTACCCCATGTTGAGCAGCACCTCGGCGATGCCCATGCCAACCGCTACAGCGTGCCGCGCAGGGCGCGTTCGAACAGTAGGCGGTATTCATCGGCGCTGAAGGCGATCGGGTTGGTGCCAGCCGAAGGGTCGGCGGCGGCCATCTGGCCGAGTAGCTCGCTGTGACGGTCATCGATACCGAGTTCTCGCAAGCTGTGCGGAATGCCGATCTCGGCCCGCAATGCCAGAATCCATTCCAGCACACCGGCAAAACCTGGCCAGGGCAGTTTCAGGTGTCGGGCCAGGCGCTCCATGTGCCCTTTGATCGCACCTTGGTTGGCCTGCAATACATAAGGCATCAAGACCGCGTTGAGCAGCCCGTGATGAGCGTCGTACAACGCGCCCAGCGGATGGGCCAGTGCATGCATGGCACCCAGCCCGCGCTGGAACGCGGTGGCGCCCATGGTCGAGGCGACCATCATTTGCAGGCGTGCCTCGATATCGTCGCCCCGTGCCACGGCACGCGGCAGATAGTCGTGCACCAGGCGCATGCCTTCCAAGGCGATGCCTTCGGCCATCGGGTGGAACAGCGGCGAGCAAAACGCTTCCAGACTGTGCGACAGGGCGTCCATACCGGTTGCCGCGGTGATTTTTGCCGGCAGGCCCAGGGTCAGCTGAGGGTCCAGTATGACCAGGTCCGGCAGCATGCGCGGGTGAAAAATGATGCGCTTGACCTGTGCTTCTTCATCGGTGATTACCGAGGCGCGGCCCACTTCCGAGCCGGTGCCAGCGGTGGTCGGCACCGCCACCACCGGGGCCATGCCGGCCACGTTGACCCGCTCGCTGTTGTCACCGATGTCCTCGAAATCCCACAGCGAACGGTCCTGGCCGACCATCATTGCGATGGCCTTGCCGGCATCCAGAGCTGAGCCGCCGCCAAAGGCGATCACGCCGTCATGCTGGCCCGCCTTGAACGCGGCCACTCCGTCGCTGATGTTCTGTCCCGTCGGGTTGCCCTTGATGGCCGAAAAGACGTCGATCTGCAGCCCCGCCGAGCGGCAAGAAATCACGGTTTGTTCAATCATCGGCAGTGCTGCCAGCCCCGGATCGGTAACCAGCAGCGGGGCATTCATGCCCAACTGCTTGCATGCCTGCGGCAGCTCGCCGATCCGTCCCGCGCCAACACGGATGGCAGTGGGGTAATTCCAGTTCATCTGGTAACGCTTCAGGTCCATTGAGCGCCTCATAACTGCGTCTTGAAGTGAAAAGATTTGGGGCGAGTCAGGTGGTCATAGCCCAGCGTCGACAGCGTGCAGCCGCGCCCGGAATTCTTCACGCCGGTCCAGGCCAGCGCCGGGTCGAGGTAGTCGCAACGGTTGAGAAAGACCGTGCCGGTGTCCAGACGATCCGCCAGGGCCAGTGCAGTGGTCTCATCGCGGCTGAAGATTGCTGCGGTCAGGCCAAATTCGCTGTCGTTCATCAACGCGACGGCTTCATCGTCGTCGCGCACTTTCTGGATGCCGACCACGGGACCAAAGGATTCTTCGGTCATCACCCGCATGGCATGGTTCACGCCGGTCAGCACCTGCGGAGCAAGATAGGCCGAACCGGGCTGGTCGAGGGGGAAATCGGCCGGGTCGATGTGCGTTTTTGCGCCTTTGGCCACGGCCTCGGCGATCTGCTCACGCACGAAGTCCGCCGCGGCAGGGCGCACCAGCGGTCCCAGGGTGGTTTTGGCGCTGTCGGGACGGCCGAGCCGATAATGCCGAACCAGTGCCACCGCTTGCTCGACAAATGCGTCGTAGACGGATTCGTGCACGTAAATGCGCTCAATGGCGCAGCACGACTGCCCTGAATTGAAAAAGGCGCCGTCTATGGTGGTCTCCACCGCATGCCGCAGGTCCGCATCGGCACGCACGTAGGCCGGGTCCTTGCCGCCCAGTTCCAGCCCGCTATTAATGAAGCGTCCGGCCGCCGCGTGCTCCACCATCGCGCCGCCGGCCTCCGAGCCGGTAAACGCCACATGCCGCACCGCCGGGGCGCGGATCAACTGTTCGGTGTCTTCATGGCTCAGGTGCAGGTATTGAAAGACGCCCGCCGGCAGACCTGCTTCGGCAAAGGCTTCCACCATGCGTTCGGCGCACAGCGGGGTTTGCGTCGAGTGCTTGAGCAGCACAGTGTTGCCGGCCAGCAGCGCTGGCACCACGCTGTTCACCGCCGTCAGATAGGGATAGTTCCAGGGAGCGATTACCAGCACCACGCCCAGCGGCTCGCGACGGATGAAACGGATAAAACCGGGCTTTGCGGGCAGATGAATATCAGCCAGTGCCTGCTCGGCAATATCCGCCATGTGGCTGGCGCGCTCGACGAAACCGTTGATTTCGCCCGCGGCGTAGCGGATCGGCCGCCCCATCATCCAGCACAGTTCTTCTGCCAGTTGGGTTTCCTTGGCGTTGAACAGGCTGATCGCCTCACGGGTCAGGGCGATGCGTTGGGCCAGCGGTGTGCTTTTCCAGTCCTGTTGTGCCCGCTCGGAGCGGGCCACAGCGTCGGCAATCTGTGTGCTGGTGGCCAGGGGGCGTTCGACGTAGACGGAGCCGTCAATAGGGGAAATGCACTGCAATGAGTTCATGCTCGGCCTCCACAAGGCGCGTTGTGAGGTGGTCTGCATCTGCTCAGATGATCTCGAAGTAGCGATCCAGTTCCCAATCGCTGACATGCCGGCGGAACTCGCGTTCCTCCCATTCGCGGGTGGCGGCGAAATGATCGACGAACGCGTCGCCAAACAGGTCGCGCGCCGCGCTGGAGGCTCTCAGGCGTTGTGCCGCCTCCCACAGCGTAGTTGGCAGGGCCAATTCGGGCGGATGTTGCATGGCATAGGCGTTGCCGCTGATCGGGGGGGCGAGTTGCCACTGGTTGAGGATGCCGTACAAACCAGAACCCAGTACGGCAGCCAGGGCCAGATAAGGGTTGGCATCGGCCGCGCCGAGGCGGTATTCGACCCGTTGCGCCTTGTCGCTGCCGGGAATCACCCGCAGCGCGGTGGTGCGATTTTCTACCCCCCAGGTGGCATCGGTGGGCGCCCAGTAACCGGGCACCAGGCGCCGATAGCTGTTCACGGTGGGGGCCAGCAGGCACAGCAGTTCGGGCATCAGGCGTTGCTGGCCGGCGACGAACTGACGCTGCAGCTCACTCATGCCGTAGGCATCGGCGGGATCATGAAAGGCTGATTTCCCGGAGGCGCGCTCGCGCAGCGACATATGGATGTGCCCACTCTGGCCCGGCATGTCGGCGGACCATTTGGCCATGAACGTGGCCATCAATCCTTTGCGCTGTGCCAGTACCTTCATGAACGTCTTGAACAGCGCGGCCTTGTCGGCGGCTTCGGTGATGCGATCCACGGTAATTGCCGCCTCGATCACGCCCGGGCCGGTTTCCGAATGCAGGGTTTCCAGGGGGAAATCCATGTCTTCGCACAGCTCGAGGATCTCGTGGTACAGCTCGGCATGCACCGAGTTGCGCAGGGTCGAATACCCAAACCAGTCAGGGCTCAGGTTCTTGAGGTTGCGAAACCCCTTGGCGCGAACCGAATGCGGGGTTTCGTCGAACAGAAAAAACTCATACTCCAGGGCGGCGAGTGGATCGAAGCCCATCGCCTTGCAGCGCTGAACAACGCGCAGCAGCGTGCCGCGCGGACAGATCGCCTCGGCCTGCTGGTCGAACTCGGCGATGAACAACAGCATGCCGTTCTCGAATGGGATTTCCCGGCAGCTGTGCGGCACGATACGCACCGGCGCATCCGGGTAGGCGGTGTGCCAGCCGGTGTACTGCACGTTGTCGTACAGCTGGTCCTTCACATCCCAGCCAAGCACCACATCGCAAAAGCCGCTGCCATGTTCCAGCGCAGAGAAGAATTTGCTGCGGTTGATGTATTTGCCGCGCATCACCCCGTCAATATCGAACACGCCGACCTTCACATGGGTGAGGCCGCGCTCCTCGACGATGCGCCTGGCGTCCTCAATGGTCTTTACGTCCCTTGGATTGAGCATGAACCCCCCGTCAATCTCTCGTTATGGCTGGCGTGTCGTTGTCTGTTCCGGTGGCAGGGTATGGCGGTTGTCAGCGGTAGGGCGCGCCTGCCTTGGCCATCAGCGCGTTGTATTGTTTGAAGATCTCCACGACCCTGGCGCAACGCGGGCTGGTCTTGGCGATTTCGTCCCAAAACTTTTGCGCCTCGTTCTCCACGGTTTGCCATTGCTCGGCGGGAATCGAGGTCAGCTCCAGTTTGCTGCCTTCCACGCGCAGCTTGGCCTCGCCGCCCCAGTACCAGTGCTGGCGGTAGTAGTGGGAGCTGTCCATGCACAGCTTGAACAGGGTTTTGAGGTGCTCGGGTACCTCGTTCCACTTGTCCGAATTGGCGAAGTAGGAACCGATCCAGGCGCCGGAAATGTTGTTGGTCAGGAAATACTTGGTGACGTTGGCCCAGCCGACCGTGTAGTCCTCGGTAATCCCCGACCAGGCGATACCGTCCAACTCACGGGTCTGCAGTGCCACCTCGACGTCTTCCCACGGCAAGGTCACCGGGATCACCCCGAAGCGGGTGAGAAACTTGCCGGCAGTGGGGAAAGTGAAAATGCGCTTGCCCTTGAGGTCGTCAAGACTGCGTATCGGCTCGACGGTGGCGAAGTTGCACGGGTCCCAGGCGCCGCTGCCAAGCCAGGTGACGCCCTTTACTTCGCCGTAGGCCTCGGCCCAGATCTCGTTGAGACCGTACTGGTGAAATAGCGCTGGTACGTCCAGGCTGTGGCGGGTAGCAAACGGGAAGTAGCCACCGAACACCGAGATGTCCACCGGTGCGGCAATCGAGTCGTCATCGCTTTGCACTGCATCGATGGTGCCCCGCTGCATGGCGCGAAACAGCTCGCCGGTCGGCACCAACTGATCGGCGTAGTACAGCTTGATTTCCATGGCGCCGTTGGCCGCCTGGTTGAAGGCGTCGATGGACGGCTTGATCACGTGTTCACCCAACGCTGGGCCTGCGTAGGTTTGCAAGCGCCAGGTGATTTTCTTCGGCTCTTGGGCATAGATATGGGCTGAACCCAGGGCGGCGGTGCCGGTAGCCACGGCGGCGCCGGTCAGGAAACTGCGTCTTGTACTCATACCGTTCTCTCCAGGAAAGTCGATTCAGATTCATACAGCGCATGTGTCCCGATTCGTTCGGGGCGTGACGGCGTTACCGCTCGGTTGACGCGATTCATCCCGTTGCGGCCCCGTAATAGGATTGCGGCAGCCACAGGGCGATTTGCGGAAAGATCATCACCAGTGCCAGGGCGAGGATCATGACCAGTACGAAGGGGAAGACTGAAATATAGATGTCCCGCAAGCTCACCTCGGGCGGCGCCATGGCGCGCATCAAGAACAAGTTGTAGCCGAACGGCGGGGTGATGTAGGCGATCTGGCAGGTGATGGTGTATAGGATGCCGTACCAGATCAGATCGAAACCCAGGCTGCCCACCAAGGGGATGTACAGCGGTGCGACAATGACCAGCATGGCGGTGTCGTCAAGGAACATGCCCATGACGATGAAGGACAGCTGCATAAGGATGAGGACCTCCCACGGGCTCAGGCTCAGGCGGTCGAGGAACAGCATCTCGATAGCCTGCACCGCGCCGAGTCCGTCAAATACCGCACCGAAGCACAGCGCGGCGAGGATGATCCACATAAACATGCAGGTGATGCCGAGGCTCTTGCGCAGGGTGTTTTCCATGACCTCGCGAGTCAGTCGGCCCTTGACCAGCGCGGTGAAGGTGGCCGCGAGGGCGCCCACTGCCGAGCTCTCCACCAGGCTGGTGTAACCAAGCAGGAACAGACCGGTCATGCAAAAGAAGATGAACAGCGGGGCGATGCCCGCTTTGAGCAGCAATAATTTTTCGCGGCGACTGATCGTTTGACGTTCGACCATTGGCATGGCCGGGCCGAGGCTTGGGTTGCGCCAGCAGCGAATTACCACATACAGGGCGAACAGCGTCGCCATCAGCAAGCCAGGGAACACCCCCGCCAGCCATAGTTGGCTGACGGGCTGGCGAGCGATCATGCCGTAGAGCACCAGCACGACGCTGGGGGGAATCAGGATGCCCAGCGAACTGCCGGCCTGGATGACTCCGGTGACCATGATCTTGTTGTAGCCGCGGCGAAGCAGTTCCGGCAGGGCAATGCTGGCGCCGATGGCCATTCCGGCCACGCTCAGACCGTTCATGGCGGAAATGGCCACCATCAGGCCAATGGTACCGAGGGCCAAGCCACCGGGAAGAGGGCCCATCCAGACGTGGAACATGCGGTACAGGTCTTCGGCCAGACCGGATTCGGAGAGCATGTAGCCCATGAACACGAACAGCGGCAGGGTCAGCAGCGGGTACCACTTCATCAGTTTCATCGCCGCGCTGAAGGCCATTTCCGAGCCGCCCTGGCCCCACAGCAGAAACGCCGCGCAGACGGCCACGAAGCCGATGGCGCCGAATACCCGCTTGCCGGTTAACAGCAGCAGCATCATCGAAGAGAACATCAGCAGGGCGATGTATTCGTAGCCCATTTACAAGGTCTCTCCGCGTGCGGCAGCGAGGTCCTTGAAGAAGATCGCCAGGACTTGCAGCAGCATCATGGCGATGCCGATGCACATGATGATTTTGATCGGCGCCATGCGCGGTGACCAAGCCGAGTAGCTGGTCTCGTTGTATTCCAGTGCGTAGTGAACCGACGAAATCCCGCCATAGAGCAGGAACACCAGGTAGAACAGCAGGAAACCCACCGTGCACAGATCGACAATGGCGCGGGTTTTTGGTGTCCAACGGCTGTAGAACAGGTCCATGCGCACGTGGTCGTCGAGCTGCAGGGAGTAGGCGCCGCCCAGCAGAAAGTACGCAACCATCAGGAATTGGGCGACCTCCAGGGTCCAGATTGCGGGGTCGGCGAAGGTCTTGCTGAAGATGGAATAGAACAGCACGCCGAGAATGGCGAAGATGAGGTACATGGCGAAGCGGCCGATGACCCGGTTCATGGTATCGACCGTGCGGACGAAGATCCTTATCGTCTGGCGCATCTTGAAACCCCTGACAACCCTGACGAGATCAGCCTAGACGAAGATTGGCCAGCGTGAATGGCGGCACGCATGGGTGGGTCTGTGGCGAGTGGTGCACGTCGCATTTGTCGCGATAAAAGCCGTGCATCCGGTGTAGACGCAGCCACACTGAGGCAAAGACCAGGAGGCTGACATGACCCCATTCGACCCCGCTCAGCGGCTGGCGCAGTTAACCGAGGAATATCGCAAGCGTGCCGAGGCTATCCGCCGCGACCTGACCAGCAAGCGCGATGCCGATTTTGCCGAGCAGGCCCAGGAACGGCAGAACGAGGAGGTGCTGGAGGCGCTGTTGGCCGAAGCCGAAGCTGGCCTGCGCGAGGTGGGGCTGGCGCGCCAGCGTCTTGCCGAGGGGCATTACGGCGAATGCCAGCGCTGCGGTGAGGACGTCGAGGAGGCCAGGTTGCGGGCACTGCCGGCGGCGGCTTTGTGCTTGCGCTGTGCTGCGCTGACGAAATGATGTAGGGCATGTCAGGTGTAGGGTGGATCGCGCTTCATTGATCCACCGGGTGGCGATCCACCGGGTGGCGCTCCACCGAGCGGAGCCGTGGTGGATGTAAAAAACGACATCCACCCTACGGTTCCTGCGCGCGCCGCCGCTTAGGATGGCGTTGAGCGCTGCGATCCCATCAAGTTCAGCTTTAGCCATCGCCCGATGGCTATCGGCCCGTTACCGTGTGGGCAACTGGCCATCCTCGCTGTGCCTCCACCTATCCTGCAAAAGCCCAGGCAACGCTACTGGTTGTTAATGATGCTCGCGGGTGGCGCGGAATTTCACGTCGGGCCAGCGTTCTTCCATCAGCGATAGGTTGACCCGGGTCGGCGCCAGGTAGGTCAGGTGGCCGCCGCCATCAATGGCCAGGTTTTCATAGGCCTTGTCGCTGAATTCCTTGAGCTTCTTCTCATCGCTGCACTCGATCCAGCGGGCCGACCAGACGTTGATCGCCTCGTAGGCGCACTCGACCTTGTATTCCTCCTTCAAACGGCTGGCGACGACGTCGAACTGCAGCACGCCCACCGCGCCGAGGATGATGTCGTTGTTGCGCTCGGGGAAGAACACCTGGGTCGCGCCTTCTTCGGCCAGTTCCTGCAGGCCCTGGCGCAGCTGCTTGGATTTCAGCGGATCCTTCAGGCGCACGCGGCGGAACAGTTCCGGGGCGAAGTGCGGGATACCGGTGAAGCTGATGTTCTCACCGGCAGTGAAGGTGTCGCCGATCTGGATGGTGCCGTGGTTGTGCAGACCGATGATGTCGCCGCCAAAGGCCTCTTCCAGGCGCTCGCGGTCGCTGGAGAAGAACGTCAGGGCATCGCCGATCTTGATGTCCTTGCCGATGCGCACATGGCGCATCTTCATGCCCTGCTCGTATTTGCCGGAGCACACGCGCATGAAGGCGATGCGGTCGCGGTGGCGCGGGTCCATATTCGCCTGGATCTTGAACACGAAGCCGCTGAAGGCTTCCTCGTTGGGCCGCACCTCACGCTCCTGGGTCATGCGTGGCAGCGGAGCGGGGGCCCAGTCGACGAAGGCGTCCAGCACATGGCTGACGCCGAAGTTGCCCAGCGCCGTACCAAAGAAGACCGGAGTCATCTTGCCCTGCAGATAGGCTTGCAGATCGAACTCGTGACAGGCGCCCTGGACCAGCTCCAGCTCTTCGACGAAGCGCTCGTACATGTCGCCGAGCAGCGCACGGGCCTCGTCACTGTCCAGGCCCTGGATGATTTTATCCTCGGTACGCTCGTGGCCGTGGCCGGGGGTGTAGACGTGGATGCAGTCATTGGCCAGGTGGTAGACGCCCTTGAAATCGCGGTAGCAGCCGATCGGCCAAGTGATGGGAGCGGCCTTGATGCTCAGCACTTCCTCGATTTCGTCGAGCAGTTCGATGGGGTCGCGGATGTCGCGGTCCATCTTGTTGACGAAGCTGATGATGGGGGTGTCGCGCAGGCGGCAGACGTTCATCAGGGCGATGGTGCGTGGCTCAACGCCTTTACCGCCGTCGATCATCATCAGCGCGCTGTCCACCGCGGTAAGGGTGCGGTAGGTATCTTCCGAAAAGTCCTCGTGGCCGGGGGTATCGAGCAGGTTGATCATGTGCTCGCGGTAGGGAAACTGCATCACCGAGGTGGTGATGGAGATGCCGCGTTGCTGCTCCATAGCCATCCAGTCGGAGGTGGCGTGGCGGTCGGACTTGCGCGACTTCACCGTACCGGCGACCTCGATCGCCTTGCCCATCAGCAGCAAGCGTTCGGTGATGGTGGTCTTACCCGCATCCGGGTGAGAAATGATGGCGAAGGTACGGCGCTTCGCGACTTCGGCGGCCTGAGTGGTCATCGGAAAGGGAACCCGTCGACGAAAGTGTCGGTCTGTCAGAAAAGGCGGCGATTATAGCGGCAATTGAAGAGGCTGCGTTCGCCGCGCGGCAATCCGCAGAAGCGGTTTGCAGCTTTTTTCGGACATTTTGTTGTGAATCCTTGACAGGTTGGAAATCAATGCTGCTGAGGGACACTTTTTGGTTGATCTCGCTCCCCCTTGGTCCTAAAGTTCGCGCCCGAACGCTGATGCTGGAAACGATCCATCCGGCTCAAGTACTGCCGACGAGACAGCAAGGTCAACCGTATCCAGGTTGACCTTTTTGCTTTCGGCGACATGCCTTGGGAAGTAGGCGAACCAAAGTGGGGAAACTGTCAGGCGTTCGCGGCCGTCCCTACGGCTATTCCACACACTGTTTTGTTTGTTTTGCCATTTGGAGTCCCAAGCATGTCGATCAAAGTCGAAGACTATTTCGCGCGCGCAACGTTTCAAAAAATGAAGGCATTTGCCGACCAGCATGAAACCCCGTTTGTGGTCATCGATACCGAGACCATCTCGCGGGCCTACGATGATCTGACGCGCTGCTTTCCGTTTGCCAAGATCTACTACGCAGTCAAGGCCAACCCGGCCACCGAGATCACCGAGCTGCTGCGTGACAAGGGCTCCAACTTCGACATTGCTTCGATCTATGAGCTGGACAAGGTGCTGAAGACCGGCGTTAGCCCCGACCGCATCAGCTATGGCAACACCATTAAGAAAGCGCGCGACATTCGTTACTTCTATGAAAAGGGGGTGCGCCTGTTCGCCACCGACTCGGAAGCCGACTTGCGCAACATCGCCAAGGCCGCGCCGGGTTCGAAGATCTATGTGCGCATTCTCAGCGAAGGTTCCACCACGGCCGACTGGCCGCTGTCGCGCAAGTTTGGCTGCCAGACCGATATGGCCCTGGACCTGCTGATCCTCGCCAAGCAACTGGGTCTGGTGCCCTACGGCATCTCCTTCCACGTGGGCAGCCAGCAGCGCGACATCGACGTCTGGGATGCGGCCATTGGCAAGGTCAAGGTGATCTTCCAGCGTCTCAAGGAAGAAGACGGCATCGTGCTGCAGATGATCAACATGGGCGGCGGCTTCCCGGCCAATTACATTGCCAAGACCAACAGCCTGGAAACCTATGCCGACGAAATTATCCGCTTCCTCAAGGAAGACTTTGGCGATGAGCTGCCGGAAATCATCCTGGAGCCGGGCCGTTCACTGATCGCCAACGCCGGGATCCTGGTCAGCGAAGTGGTGCTGGTGGCGCGCAAGTCGCGCACCGCGGTGGAGCGTTGGGTCTATACCGACGTAGGCAAGTTCTCCGGTCTGATCGAAACCATGGACGAATCGATCAAGTTTCCCATCTGGACCGAGAAAAAAGGCGAAATGGAAGAAGTCATCATCGCCGGCCCGACCTGCGACAGCGCCGACATCATGTATGAGAACTACAAGTACGGTCTGCCGCTGAACCTGGCCAGCGGCGACCGCCTGTACTGGCTATCCACCGGTGCCTACACCACCAGCTACAGCGCAGTGGAATTCAACGGCTTCCCGCCGCTGAAGGCATTCTACATCTAAGCGTTATCTGGCTCTGACGAATCCCGCTACGGCGGGATTCGTCGTTTTGGCGGCGGCCAATCTGGCTGGGGTTATGCAAACGTCGTCCTGTGGACGAACAGTCCGTTCGAGCGGCTCAGTTGCCTTCAATACAGGTCGCGTCGATAGCGTCCTGCTTCGCTCAGTTCTTCCACGCATTGTTCGCCCAGCAGCCCACGCAGTACCGAATCCACTTCGCGGCCCATGCCTTCCAGGCTGCCGCAAACCAGGACGCTGGCTCCGCGATCGATCCAGTCTCGTACCTCATCGGCGGCGTCGCGTAAGAGGTGCTGGACATATACCCGTTCCGCCTGGTCCCGTGAAAAGGCGCGATCCAGGCGGGCCAAGTGGCCGCTGTTTAGCCAGCCGTTCAGTTCCTCCTCGAAGAAACCATCGTGCGCCGCGTTGCGTTCCCCAAACAGCAGCCAATGGCCACTGTGGCCGCCTTGTTCGCGCTCGCGCAAATGGGCACGCAGGCCGGCGAGTCCGGTGCCATTGCCGATCAGGATCAGCGGCCCGGTGTTTGCAGCCAGTCGGAAACCTGGATTGGCACGAATGCGCAGGTCGATTCGCGTGCCCAAGGGGGCATGCCGGCAGAGCCAGCCGGAGCCCAGGCCCAAGGTGCCGTCCGAGTTTTGCATCAACCGGACCAGCAGCTCCACGTGCCCATCGGCCGGGCATGAAGCAATGGAATAGTCTCGGTGCGGCAGCAGCGGTAAGTGCTCGAGCAGTGCATCGGGGGAGTGGCCCGTATGGCTTTTCACTGGGTCTGTAAGTTTTCGGCGGGCCAGGTGGCTGGCCAGCGTCTGGCCGTTGCCGAGCGGGGTATCCCCCTGCAGATTCTGGGTGCTGAGCCATTGAGCTACAACCAGGGGCGGCTGACAGGGGCCGATTTCGGCGATATCGCCAGCTTGCCAGCGTTGCGCGTCATCCGGAGGTGCCAGGCGCAGATAAAAGGCCGGCGCGCCCTGGCTGCCGGGGTTGAGGCATTCGCGTGCTTCTAGCGTCCAGTGTTGATAGTGGGCCGGCTGCCAGTCGCTGAATTGGTGATTGCCGCTCAGTTGGCCAAGTTGCTGCTGCCAGCGACGCAGCACTGCCGGATCGGCTCGGTCGGCTTCCAGGCGATCAAAGAGCGGCGTGGCGCCCAGCTGGCGCAGGCGCTGTTCCAGGCGCCGGGCGAAGCCGCAGAAGTGCTGATATTCGCTATCCCCAAGGGCGAGAAGGGCGTACTCCAGCCCGCGCAGCGCGGGGGATTCAGCCCAGAGCCGGCGCTCGAAGCGCGCGGCATTGTCGGGTGCCTCGCCTTCGCCGTAGGTGCCCAGCACCAGCAGCAGACGCGATTGTCCGGTCAGTTGCGCGGGCGTCAGGGCATTGAGCGGCATGGCCACGGCGGGCATGCCGCTGTGCGTCAACTGCTCGGCGCTGCGCTCGGCCACGGCCTGGGCCTGGCCGCCTTGGCTGGCGTAGGCGACTAGCAGTTGCTCGCTCGCCGCTGCTGGAATTTTGGAGGAGCGGCGCCAGGCGAAAGCGCTGCCTCCTAGCCAGGCGAGAGCCACCAGCGCGGCGGAGATTTCCCGCGCCGGTTGCAGCCACAACAGCAGGACGGCCAGCAGCGCGTAGGCAAACGCGGGCCAGTAGCGGATAAGGCGCGAGGACAGTGTGGGATGGAAGGTTGAATGTGTCTGGCTCATGACCTGAACGCGGGTGAGCGAATGAGGAGTGATCGAGTGCGCTCTGCGATGGTATCGCTGCGCTCAACGCCATCCTACGAAGCGGTACGACGCGGCGCAGGATGGATTGATGTGTTGCAAGCGTTTCAGGCTTAGAAAAATGGGTTGAAGACCCGAAGCGCATTATCAGGGCGCGAGCACTTCCAGGGTGGCGCTGTAGACCGCGCGGCGTTCGGTGACCGGCTTCTTCACGCCGTCGCTGGTCTTCAGCTCGGCTTCCAGCCAGTACATGCCGGGCGTCGGCCAGGTCACGCTGAGCACACCCTTGGCATCGGTGGTCAGATTCAGCTCATCGGTGGCATCGCGGTAGCGGTTGCCGCCGGGAATCACCACCACTTCGAGGTTCTTGGCGGGTTTGCCGTCGAGCAGGAAGGTGAATTCGGCGGTTTCCCCGGCAAACAGGTCATTGGGGTGGGTGACCGGCAGCATTTCCAGGCCGGTCTTGGTCGGCTTGAAAACGGTGTCGGTGGTATCACCGGCCGTCACGAACACCTCGATGCGGTTGTTGCTCTGCACCACGCGCAACTCGTCCGCCTTGGCCGGCACCTGTTTGGCCAGGTCTTCGGCTTTCCCCATCCAGCGGTGGGCCAGGCCGTTTTCCTTCCAGCTGGCCATCAGGCCGCTGCTGGCCACCGCCAACTTGTAAGTTCCCTTCTGGGTCAGCTGCACATCAAAGGTGCTGCGATAACGGCCGATGGCGCCGTTTTCGGCCTGCACTTCGCTGCCATCTGGGGCAAGGATCAGCAACTTGTTGGCCGGACGGCGCATGGGCGCCGGTGCGGGTGCTTTCTGCGTTGCATCTGCGGCGGCCGGGGCTGCTCCGCGTGCCGGCAGGGCCAGCGGTTTGCCGATGCCTTCTAGTTGCAGCGGGAAATGCTCGAAGTAGAACAGGTCATTGGAGACGGCGGCGTCCACGGTGATCCACGGCGCTTCGCCAGACAGCACGGTGGCCGAGGGCAGCATCCAGGCGCGGTGGGCTTGGGCGGACAGTGGCAGGCAAACGGCCAGGGTCAGGGCGGTCCATTTGATCATCGGATTCATGTCGATCGTTCCTTGCTCAAGGTTTGACGGTAACGGTAAGGGTGCCCAGCTCGCTGCTGCCTTGGGTGCTGGCGGTGCTTGGTTGCGTAGGTGGCCAGCTGAAGGGCACGCGCAGCAGTTCGCGACCGCCGACTTCGCGGGCGGCTTCCACCACCAGGTTGTAGTCGCCGGCGACCAGATCCTTGAGCGGCGCTTCGCTGCCTTTGTAGCTCAACTGATGGGTGCCGACCGCGCGGGTCGCGGCGCTGACGCCGTCCACCGGCATCTCCAAGCTGCGGCCGCTGCGCCGCCACCACTGGCGCATGTCTTTCAGCCACTTCTCGCCTTCGTCGTCCTTGAGCTTCAGGTCGTACCAGACCGCCAGGTTGGCGACGTGGCTCTGGTCAGGCTTTTCCAGCCACAGGGCCACGTAGGGACGATGGTATTCAGCGACGTCCAGGCGCGGGATTTCCACGCTGATGTCCAGGTCAGCGGCCAACACCGCTGGGCTGAGCAGGGTAAACAGGGGGAGCAGTACGCGTTTGCGCATCACTATGTCCTTATTCTTTTTAATGAATGAACAGCAAAGCCAGCAACACGGGAATCACCAGTCCGAGCCCGGTCAGCGGCCAAGTGGCGGGGCGCCCGCCGGCATGGCGCTGTAACAGCAGCAGGCCAGTAAGACTGAAGATCACACAGACCACGGAAAAGATATCGATGAACCAGCTCCAGGCCTCACCACTGTGGCGGCCCTTGTGCAGGTCGTTGAGATACGCGATCCAGCCGCGGTCGGTGGACTCGTATTCCAGCTCGCCGGATGCTATATCCAGGCTCAGCCAGGCATCGCCACCGGGGCGAGGGAGGCCGATATACAACTCGCCATCGGACCACTCGGCTTCGCGACCGCCCAGACGGATGTCGAGGGTAGATTCCAGCCAGTTGGCCAGCGCTGTGGGCATTCCTGCCGTGGGCGCTGCATCTAGCAACTGCTGTTGCAACATCGCCGGTAACTGCTCAAGGCGCGTGGTGACCTGCGCCTTGGCTTCGATTTGCGCGGCATGGTTAAGCGTGATACCGGTGAAGGCGAACAGCAGCATCCCCATCAGGCAGAGTGCCGAACTGATCCAGTGCCATTGCCGCAGGGTGCCGAGCCAGAAATGCATGGTGAGAGGGAATCCGCAAAGAGGAATCTGTCAGATCGAGGCGAAAGGCCATTAGCCGGAACTGGCGAGATTCTAGGGGGTTGCCTGGAAAGATGTCGGGGATTTACCAACAACATACATTCGCGAAAGGAATGACCCGCCGAGTGGCGGGCCATGGTGGTTCTTAGAACGTGATGTTGGCGGAAAGCCAGAGGCGGCGGCCTTCTTCCAGAGTGCCGCTGGTGGATTGGGCGGTCTGGGTGTAGTAAGAGGCCCAGCCAACGGCACCGGTGTTGGTGGTGTAGGTTTCGCCGTCGAGGAAGTCCTTGTCGAACAGGTTGTAAATGCTGGCGTTGAGGGTCACATTTTCGGAGGCTTTGTACGAGCCGCCGAGATGGAATACCTCATAAGCTTTCAAATCACCGACTTCATCCTGCAGGGCTCGGTTGGCAGCTGTCAGGTTTTCATACTTATCGGTAAAGCGTGTGCGCTCGCCACGGTATTCGCCTTTGAACCACAGGGTCAGACGCTCGCTGGCATTCCAGTTGAGGCTGGCGTTGAGCATATGCTCGGGCGTGTTGGTCAAGGGAGCGCCCTTGTTGATACCGCTCTTCTGTTCGCTGTCTGTGTAGGTGTAGTTGCCGCTCAGGCTCCAACGCGGTGCGAACTGCCAGCGGCTGGCCAGTTCCAGACCTTGAGTGACAGCTTCATCGATATTGATGCTTTGCGCGAAGTTTTCCTGAGTGAAGCTGCTGCCAAAGCTGACGCAACCGGGCTGGTTCGGGTTGGCTGTAAAAAAGCAGTTGGGCAGTGGCGTGCCGTCGTCGATCTTGTCTTTGAACTTGTTGTGGAACAAGGTGGCGTTGGCATTGAAGCCAGCATAGTTGTCGTAGTACACGCCGAATTCGGTGTTGGTGGTAACTTCTGGATCAAGATCCGGGCTGCCGATAGTAATGGTGCGGCCTTGGCCACTTACACCGTTGATACCGTCATGCAACTGGTTAAGGGTGGGTGTCTTGTAGCCTCGGCTGACGCCACCTTTCATAGTCCAGCTGTCGCTGGTGTTCCACACCAGGTAGGCGCGTGGGCTTACATGGCCACCGAAGGCATCATGGTTTTCGTAGCGAGCGCCGAGGGTCAGCGCCAAATCGTCGCGCAGTCGCCACTCATCCTCGAGGAACAGAGACCAGGTGGATTGCTCGAATTTTTCAGATGCGATGCCGTCTTCCACCTCGGCATCCCACCATTGGGCGCCAACGGTAGCAATATGGGAGTCGCCGATGGGGCTGACCAGCTTGGTGTCAAATACCAGGTCGGTAGATTTCAGCTCACGATCATCGCCTGCGACAATGGATGGGTACCCGGAATAAGCCACCCCGAGGGTTCCGGGAATGGTCCGGCCGATGGTTTCGGTTGTGTTGTGAGTCAGGCTACTGTCCAGAGTGCCGAAGCCGAGGCGCGCCGTATGGCTCAGGGCAACCTGGTCGCGCTCGAAGCGCAGTTCATCGTCGTAACCGTTTATTACGGTAGGCGCGTCAGTGGTGCAGCCACCGATGGCGTTGCCACCGGTTTTACCGTCCAGAGTACCGAGCTGGCAGTTGTCGTTGTTATAAACTTGGCGACCACGTTCAACATCCAGCGCGAAATCGTGGTTTTCATGAGGCGTCAGAGTCAGACGGGCGCCTAGGGTGTTATTGCGGCCCTCCACAGGCGCAGCCCCACGCTTGCTGACGGTAGTGTCGTTGTCGAACGTGAGGGCGGATTCCCCCCGGTCTTGCAGGCTGCCGCGCACGGCCAGGCCCAGCAGGCCGTCGACCAGAGGGCCGCTGGCATACAGGCTGGCCTTGCTGGCTTCGCCATAATCGCGATTTTCCTGGAAGGTGTGATCCAGGCTCAGCGAACCGCCCCATTCCGAGGCGACTTTCTTGGTGATGATATTCACCACGCCGCCCATGGCATCCGAGCCATATAGGGTGGACATTGGGCCGCGGATCACTTCGATGCGCTCGATGGCCGACATCGGCGGCATAAAGCTGGTGGAGGTTTCGTTGAAGCCGTTGGGGGTGACGTTGCCGGCGGTATTCTGGCGGCGACCATCAATTAGAATCAGGGTGTACTCGCTAGGCAGGCCGCGAATGCTGATGTTCAGGCCGCCGGTCTTTCCCGTGCCCTGGCGTACGTCAATGCCTTCCACATCCTCCAGCGCTTGAGCCAAGTTGCTGTAACGCTTCTGCTGCAATTCTTCGCCGCTGACCACAGAAATACTGGCTGGCGCCTCAGTGACTTTCTGTTCAAACCCCGAGGCGCTGACCACGGTGTCGCCGAGTATTAGGGCGTCTTGAGCAAAAGAGGCCAGACTGCAGCCCAGTAGGGCGGTAGCCAGTGCGGTGCGGGCGAAGGGCAGGGACATGCGGAGCTCCAGTGGTCGGTTTTATGTTGGCGCGCATGATAATGATTCGCGATAAGGTTGAGAAGTGTTTTCAATTGCTAATCAGATAAATTTACATTCATGCCTGAAGTTCTGTTGACTCAACGGTGGACTTGCGCCGCCTTTGGCAAAGCTGGAAGCTTGCCGACATGACTACTTCCCTTCTCCTCAACTGCGACATGGGCGAGAGCTTCGGAGCCTGGACGATGGGCAACGACGCGCTGGCCATGCCGCTGATCGACCAGGCCAACCTGGCTTGCGGTTATCACGCGGGCGATCCGCTGACCATGCAGCGCAGCGTGGCGCTGGCGGTGCAGCACGGCGTGAGCGTTGGTGCCCATCCGGCCTATCCCGATTTGCAAGGTTTCGGACGGCGGCACATGAGCTGTACGCCGGACGAAGTGCGTGCGCTGGTGCTTTATCAGGTCGGCGCTCTGGAGGCGTTCTGCCGCGCCGCAGGCACTCAAGTGGCTTACGTCAAACCCCATGGCGCGCTCTATAACGACCTGGTGCGCGACGATGCGTTATTTGCGGCAGTGCTCGATGCCTGTGCGAGTTATCGCGCCGGCCTGCCGCTGATGGTGCTGGCGTTGGCTGACAATCGTCGGGAGGTCAGATTGGCCGAGGCGGCCGGCGTCCCGCTGCTGTTCGAGGCGTTCGCCGACCGCGCCTATCAGTCGGACGGCCAACTGGCGCCGCGGCGTTTGCCTGGCGCGGTGCATCATGAGCCTCAGCGAATCCTCGACCAGGCGCTGGCGATTGCCCGGGGCGAGCCGTTCGCCGATATCGATGGCAAACCTTTGCGCCTGCGCGCCGACAGCCTGTGCGTGCATGGCGATAACCCCGACGCCTTGTCGGTGCTGCGCCGGTTGCGGGCGCACTTAGACGCAACATGATCCGTTGCCAGCCGGCCGGCGCCGAAGCCTTGCTGCTGGTGTTGGCCGAGCAGCCCGATGCGACGTTGCCGTTGCGTATCGCTGCACTGGTGGCAACCTTGCGGCGCGAACTGGGGCCACTGCTGGTGGATCTGGTGCCGGGCTGGACGACGTTGCTGGTGCATTACGACCTGCTGCGCACCGATCACCTGGAACTGACTAGACGTCTGCAACCGCTGCTGCATGCCTGGCAGGAGGCGCCGCTCCCGAAGCAGGGCGGGCGTATGCATGAAATCCCCATCTGGTATGGCGGGGTGGATTTACCGGCGGTGGCCCAGGCCTGCGGTTTGTCCGAGGCTGAGGTGATTACTCTACACGGCGCGGTTGAATACCGCGTCGGCGCCATCGGTTTCGCGCCGGGCTTTGCCTATCTGGGCGGGCTGGACGCACGGCTGGCATTACCGCGCCGGGCTTCGCCTCGGACGCGAGTGCCGGCCGGTTCTCTGGCCATTGCCGAATGCCAGACGGCGATTTATCCGCAGGCGTCGCCTGGCGGCTGGCACCTGCTGGGATTGTGTCCGTGGCGCCTGTTCGACGCGCAGCGCGAACCGCCGTGTGCATTGCGGGTCGGTGACCGGGTGCGGTTCGTTGCAGTGACGGAAGCGGACTACCGAGCCGAGGCCAACCGATGATGGGGCTGCGGGTGTTGAAGCCTGGGCCTTTGAGTTTGGTACAGGATGCTGGGCGCTTCGGATGGCAGCATCTGGGCGTTTCACCCAGCGGTCCGCTGGATGGTCACGCAGCGGCCTGGGCCAATCGTCTGCTGGGCAATCCCTGGGGCACCCCCCTGGTGGAAATCGCCTTAGGCGGTGTGGAGCTGCAAAGCGCCGGAAACACCTGGCTGGCGCTGTGTGGCGCAGAGTTGGACATCCATATTGACGACCAACCGCAGGCGAACTGGGCGCGCTTTCCCCTGCGCGCCGGGCAGCGCCTGCGCCTGGGGTTCGCGCGCAGCGGGCAGCGGTCTTACCTGGCGGTGACGGGTGGTTTCTGCATAGTGCCAAAGCTCGGCAGCGTAGCGACCCAGGTCCGTGAAGAGCTGGGCGGTGTACACGGAGATGGCCGTGCTCTGCAGCTGGGCGATCTCTTGCCGTGCCGGCCGGCGCGGTTGCCCGGCAGGGTCAGTGTGCCGTGGCCTTATATTCCAGATTACCGTCGCGAGCCTGAATTGCGGCTGATCGCCGCTGATGGGGTTGATGCCGACGCCTTGCAGCATTTGCTGGACCAGCGCTGGCTCATCAGTCCGCATTCCGACCGCATGGGCGTGCGGTTGAATGGCGAAGCGCTCCAGGCACCACGCCTGCAGTGGTCCCAGGGGGTAGTCAGCGGAACGATCCAGGTACCACCGGACGGTCAGCCGATCATTCTCATGACCGACCGGCAGACCATGGGCGGCTATCCGCTACTCGGCTGGCTGCACCCACTGGATCAATGGCGGCTGGCGCAGTGTCCCCCGCACAGCGGGGTGCGCTTTGCGCCAGTCGAGGTGGCACAGGCGCAGGCCGAACTGCGCGCGTTCTATCGTTTTTTTCGCTGAGTCTTCGCCGCACCGGGGCGGTTGCCATGCTGGCATAGGATGACGCTTTTCCCATCCACCAGGCTTCCGCTCGGTGGAGCGCCACCCAGTAGATCGCCACCCGGTGGATCGATAAAGCGCGATCCAGCCTACAGGCTGATCTGCTCGGCGTAATGGCAGGCAACCAATCGACCCTCCAGCGGGCGCAGCTCAGGCACTACCTGGCGGCAATGCTCGGTGGCGTAGGGGCAGCGCTGATTGAAGACACAGCCGCTGGGTGGGTTGAGGGGGTTGGGCAATTCGCCGTGCAGCTTGATGCGCGGTTTGCTCGGGTCCGGATGCAGGCGTGGAGTGGCGGCCAACAAAGCCTGGGTGTAAGGGTGCAGCGGTCGGCTGTAGATGCGTGCGCTGGGGCCGCTTTCCATGGTGCGACCCAGGTACATGACCAGCAACTGATCGGCGATGTGGCGCACAACCGCCAGGTTGTGGGAAATGAACACGTAGGCGGTGCCGAATTCGTCTTGCAAGTCCTTGAACAGGTTAAGTACCTGGGCCTGGATCGACACGTCCAACGCCGAGGTCGGCTCGTCGGCCACCAACACCTTGGGGTTGAGCATCATCGCCCGGGCCAGTGCGATGCGTTGGCGCTGGCCGCCGGAGAACATGTGCGGGAAACGCCCATAGTGCTCGGGGCGCAAACCGACCTGCTGCATCATCGCCTGCACCCGTTCGCGGCGCTCGGCGCGGGATAGCGGCGTGTTGATCAGCAGCGGCTCGGCCAGTTGGTCGCCAATGGTGCGTCGTGGGTTGAGCGAGGCATAGGGATTCTGGAACACCATCTGCACGTCACGGCGCAGCTGTTTGTGCTGGGCACGGCTGGCGCCGGCGGCTTCCTGACCGGCGATTTGCAGCGATCCGGAGGTGGGCTGTTCGATCAGCGTCAGGGCACGGGCCAGGGTGGTTTTGCCGCAACCGGACTCGCCGACCACCGCGAGGGTTTGCCCGGCCTCCAGTTCGAAGGAAATGCCATTGAGCGCGCGCACCGTGGCAGCGGGTTTGAACAGGCCGCGCGAGACGCTGTACAGGCGGGTCAGTTCGCGGGCAATCACAACGCTCATCGGCGCTCCTCCGGGGTCAGGTTGCGCGGGAAGAAGCAGCGCACCGCCCCCCGCGCGTGGGGCATCAACTCCGGTCGCACCTGGCAGGCTGGCTGTGCGTAAGGACAGCGCGGAGACAGCAAGCAACCCTGGGGCCGATCGTAACGGCCAGGAACTATCCCGGGCAGCGTTGCCAGACGCCGGGCGTTGGGATTGTGTTCCGGAATCGAGGCCAGCAGCGCTTCGGTATAGGGGTGCGTCGGCGCCTCGAACAGTTCCGGCACACGGCCCGTTTCCACCACTTGGCCGGCATACATGACGCAGACCCGTTGGGCGGTTTCGGCAACCACCGCCAGGTCATGGGTAATCAGGATCAGTGCCATACCCTGGTCGCGCTGCAGGTCGAGCAGCAAGTCCATGATCTGCGCCTGAATGGTCACGTCCAGCGCGGTGGTGGGCTCGTCGGCGATCAGCAGGCGCGGCTCGGCGGCAATCGCCATGGCGATCGCCACGCGCTGGTTCATGCCGCCGGACAGTTGATGAGGGTAGGCATTCAGCCGGCTGGCGGCGGCGGGAATTTCCACTCGCTCGAGCAGTTCCAGGGCACGCCGACGAGCAGCCTGGCCCTTTAGTTTCATATGCTGATGCAGGACTTCCTCGATCTGGTAGCCGACCGTATAACTGGGGTTGAGCGCGGTCATCGGGTCCTGAAAGATCATTGCCAGCTCTTTGCCGATCAGCCGGCGACGCTGGCGACCGTGCAGGCGCAGCAGGTCCTGGTCGGCGAACTGCAGGCGCTTGGCGGTGATCCGGCCCGGCGGGCCGATCAGGCCCATCAGGGCGAGCATGGTGACTGATTTGCCCGAGCCGGATTCGCCGACAATGGCCAGCACCTCGCCTTGTTCGACGGACAGATCCAGGGCATCGACCACGGGCGGCGCGTCGGCCTCGCCAAAACGCACGGACAGGTTGCGGATTTCCAGCAGGCTCATGTCAGGCGGCACTCTTGAGTTTCGGGTCGAGGGCGTCGCGCAGGCCATCGCCCATCAGGTTGATCGCCAATACCGTGAGCAAAATGGCGAGGCCGGGCAGGCTGACCACCCACCAGGCGCGCTCGATATAGTCGCGCGCCGAGGCGAGCATGGTGCCCCATTCGGGCGTCGGTGGTTGCACGCCGAGGCCGAGGAAGCCCAGCGCGGCCGCGTCCAGGATCGCAGAGGAAAAGCTCAGGCTGGCCTGCACGATCAACGGCGCCATGCAGTTGGGCAGCACGCTGACGAACATCAGACGCAGCGGGCCGGCGCCGGTCAGTCGCGCGGCGGTGACATAGTCGCGATTCAGTTCGTTGAGCACGGCGGCGCGGGTCAGGCGCACGTAAGCGGGCAGCGAAACGATGGCAATCGCCAGGATGGTGTTGATCAGCCCCGGGCCGAGGATCGCCACGATGGCCACTGCCAGCAGTAGCGAAGGCAGGGCCAGCATGATGTCCATCAAACGCATGATGAACGGGCCGAGCAGGGTGGGCGAAAAGCCGGCGAGCAAGCCCAGCAGTACCCCGGGTAGCAGTGAGAAGACCACCGAGGCCAGGCCGATCAGCAGCGATAGACGTGCACCGTGAATCAGTCGGGAAAGCAGGTCGCGGCCCAATTCGTCGGTGCCCAGCAAGAAACGAGCTTGACCGCCTTCCAGCCAGACCGGCGGGGTGAGCAGGTGTTCGCGAAACTGCTCGCTGGGATCGAACGGCGCGACCCAGGGCGCGAACAGCGCGCAGAACACCAGGAGCAGCAGAAAGATCAGCCCACCCAGCGCACCCTTGTTACGCGTAAAGGCGCGCCAGAACTCCTTGAGCGGCGAGGGGTAGAGCAGGGCCGGGTCGAGCGGTGTGGTCGTCGTCATGGCCGTGCCTTTAGCTCGTAGCTTGCCCGTAGGGTGGATGACGCTTCACCCATCCACCCTTGCGCGGCACGACCGGTGGATGAAAAAGGCGTCATCCACCCTACTACAGGGAACCCGCGAAACAGGTCAGGAGACATTGTGGGTTCCTTAGCGCTGATGGCGAATGCGTGGATTGGCCAGGCCATACAGCAAATCCACGGTGAAGTTGACGAGGATCACCAGGCAGGCAACCAGCAGGATGCCGTTCTGCACCACTGGGTAGTCGCGTGCGCCGATGGACTCAATCAGCCATTTACCAATGCCTGGCCAGGAAAAGATGGTTTCGGTGAGTACCGCACCGGCCAGCAGGGCGCCGGTTTGCAGGCCAAAAACGGTCAGCACCGGAATCAGTGCGTTGCGCAGGGCATGCACGAACACCACCCGTGCGGGCGACAGGCCCTTGGCGCGGGCGGTGCGCACGTAGTCTTCACCGAGCACTTCGAGCATGGCCGAGCGTGTCATGCGCGCGATCACCGCCAGCGGGATGGTGCCCAGCACGATGGCGGGCAGAATCAGGTGACGCAGGGCATCCAGAAACGAGCCGGGCTCGTCGCTGAGCAGCGTATCGATGAGCATAAAACCGGTAATCGGTGGAATGTCGTAGAGCAGGTCGATACGCCCCGACACCGGCGTCCAGCCCAGGTTGACGGAAAAGATCAGAATCAGGATCAGGCCCCACCAGAAAATCGGCATGGAATAGCCGGTCAACGACAGGCCCATTACGCCATGATCAAACAGCGAACCGCGTCTCAGGGCGGCAATCACCCCGGCCAGCAGGCCAAGGGTGCCGGCGAACAGCATGGCGGCCAGGGCCAGTTCCAGGGTGGCCGGAAACAGGGCGGTAAATTCAGTCCACACGCTTTCGCGGGTGCGCAGCGATTCGCCGAGATCGCCTTGGGCCAGGCGGCCGATATAGTCGACATACTGCTGGTACAGCGGCTTGTTCAGGCCCAGGCGCTCCATGGCCTGGGCGTGCAATTCCGGGTCGATGCGCCGCTCGCCCATCATCACCTCCACCGGGTCGCCGGGGATCAGGCGGATCAGCGCGAAGGTCAGCAGGGTGACGCCGAAAAACGTTGGAATCAGCAGGCCCAGTCGACGGGCGAGAAAGGCGAACATGGTCTTGGGACTGACTCCGAACAAGAGGTGGAACGGGGATTATCCCGTCTTTGACGCTTCTGTGCAGGCCGAGATAGAGCAGGAGGCGCAGCGCTTGAGCAGAAGGGTTGAGCCATGAACGCCCGAAACCCCTCAGGTTAGGCGGGCGCCGATACCGGATGGAGGTGTCGACGCCACGGGCTACAACCCTTTATTTCTCCAGGCTCACGCCATAGAACGAATTGAGGCCAAACGGGCTGACCTTGAAGTCCTTCACCTCGACACGCATCGGCTGATTGACGGTGGAATGCGCGATGGGGGTAATGGGTACTTGGCGCTTGAGCACCTGCTGGGCCTGGCGGTACAGCTCGCTGCGTTGAGTCTGGTCGGTGATGCGCTTGCCGTCCTTGATCAGCGTGTCGTAGGCCGGGTCGCACCATTTGGAGAAGTTGTTGCCGTTCACGGCGTCGCAACCATAAAGGGTGCCCAGCCAATTGTCCGGGTCGCCGTTATCACCGGTCCAGCCGATCAGCATGATGTCGTGTTCGCCGGCCTTGGCGCGCTTGAGGTATTCGCCCCACTCATAGCTGACGATATTGGTCTTGATGCCGATCTTCGCCCAGTCGGCCTGGAGCATTTCCGCCATCAGGCGAGCATTGGGGTTGTAGGGACGCTGTACCGGCATGGCCCACAGCGTGAAGGTGGTGCCTTCGGCAATGCCGGCCGCCTTGAGCAGGTCCTTGGCTTTTTCCGGATCGAAGGGCGCGTCCTGAATGCTCTCGTCATAGGACCATTGACTCGGCGGCATGGCGTTGACGGCGCGCTGCCCGGCACTCTGGTAAACCGCCTTGATGATCGCCGGTTTGTTCACCGCCATGTCCAGCGCCTGGCGTACCTCCAAGCGATCGAGCGGCGAATGGGTGACGTTATAGGCAATGTAGCCCAGGTTATAACCGGGCTGTTCGAGGATGCGCAGCTTGGGATCACGCTTCATTGCATCAAGATCGGCAGGGCGGGGGTTGAGTGTGATGTGGCATTCGCCGGCCCTTAGCTTCTGATAGCGCACGGAAGAATCGGTGTTGATCGCGAAGATCAGGTTGTCGAGTTTGACGTCGTCCGGTTTCCAGTAGTCTGGATTGCCTTTGAAGCGGATCTGCGCGTCTTTCTGGTAGCGGCTGAACACGAACGGACCGGTACCGATGGGCTTCTGGTTAATGTCCGCAGCTCGACCGGCCTTGAGCAACTGATCGGCGTATTCGGCGGAATGGATCGAGGCGAAGCTCATTGCCAGGTTTTGTACGAAGGCGGCATCAACACTGGCCAGGGTGAAGCGAACCTGATATTCGCCGAGCTTTTCCAGCGAGGCGATGTTGCTGTCCATGCCCATGTCGGTGAAGTAGGGAAATTCCGTGGCGTAGGCGGTACGAAATGGATGATTCTTGTCGAGCATGCGCTCGAAGGTAAACAGCACATCGTCGGCGTTGAACGTGCGGGTCGGTTTGAAATACTCGGTGCTGTGGAATTTCACGCCCTGGCGCAGGGTGAAGGCATAGGTCAGGCCGTCCTCGGAAACCTCCCAGCGTTCCGCCAGGCCGGGTTCCACCGTGGTGCCGCCGCGTTCGAACTGGGTAAGTCGGTTGAAAACGGTTTCTGCCGAGGCGTCGAAATCGGTACCAGTGGTGTACAGGCCCGGATCGAAGCCAGCGGGGCTGCCTTCGGAGCAGAACACCAGGGTATCGGCGGCTTGGGCCAGTGGCGTGGCGGCCAGCAGTCCGACGGCGAGAAGGGGAGGGAGAAGGGCAATTCTGCGCATGTTGACCTCGGATTGTTATCGTTGTGATCAGAGGCGCGTCAGGCGACGCGATGCGTGAAGCTTTGCAGGCTATTGGCGGAGTGCAAGGAGCGGCGCTTGTTGCGATGGGCCGGGTGGACCCATCGCGTCACGATCTTTTCGATTCTTCGATAAGCTTAGCCGTCAGGGCATCAGCACTTCGATCATGCCGTCGGCATTCACCGTGATACGACTGGTGCCGGCTTCGACCTGCGGGGCGGCGTCGGCGGCTTCCATCATGGTGACCTTCGCCGCGCTGCGGTACAGCATCGGTTGCTGGAAGCCGGAGCTGTTGAGATTGAGATTGACCAATTTGTAACCCTTGCCGCCCAGCGCTTCGCTGGTCAGCTTGGCCCGCTCGCCAAAGGACATCACCGCCTCTTTGAGCAGGTCATCCTCGTGCTGCTTGCGCAGTTCGGGGGAGATGCTGAAGGTCATGTTGCCCATGCTCAAGGTGTTCAGCAGTTCGCCAGTGAGTTGCGACAGCGCAGCGAAATCATCGCTTTCCAGGCGCAGTTCGGCGCGCTCGCGCCAGGCGCGGATCTTCTGGCCTTTGTCGTCATACACCGGATAACTGCGCCGATTGCCCATGCTGGTGGTGACGCCCTTGGCCTGGCGTGCTTGGGTCACGGCGGCGTTGAGTGTCTGGGTGATCTCACTGGCCAGCCGGGTTGGATTGGTGTTTTGCGCTTCGGTGTAGAGAGTGACGTGCATGCGGTCATGGGTGACTTCCTGGCTGACTTCGCTGCGCAGGGAGACTTGGTTGTAGCGAGGTTCTTCGGCGATGGCCGGCACGGCGGTGCACGCCAGGCACAGGGCTAAAACAGAGGGGAGGCGCGAGAAGGCAAGCATGGCTGGATTCCTTGTCCAATCGTAAAGGAGGCGAACAGCATAAACGCAGTTGCGGAGTGTGATGGGCTGTTCTTTGAAAACCTGTTGAGCGGTTCGACTCTGGCTGCAACGCACCTGTTGCGCAAGGTGAGCGGCGAGAGATGAGCAAGCCGCCAGAATTGCGGCGCTTTGCCGCACCGATCAGCCCAGGACGCTCGTTATACTCGCGTGGAATTAATGGAATCTACAATGCGCGCACCTCTATTCATGCTGTCCGCCAGCCGGCAAAATCTCGGCCGGCTGGTTCTGATTCGTATTTTGGTACTGACGGCACAGGCGATGTCGGTGGGGCTGGCCTGGTTATCGGAGCTGGTTGTCCTGCCGTGGGTCGCGCTGGGCACGACCCTGGCCGTTTCCTCCTTGATCTGTGCGGCCACCGCGTTGCGCATGCGTCAGTCCTGGCCGGTCACCGATCAGGAATATGCGCTGCACCTGGCCTGCGATCTGCTCATACACAGTGTGTTGCTGTACTTTTCCGGGGGGGCCGGCAATCCCTTCGTTTCTTATTACCTGGTGCCGCTGACCATCGCGGCGGCCACCTTGCCCTGGCTGTATACCTTGCTGCTCGCCGCGTTAGGCTTGGCCAGCTACAGCGTGCTGCTGTTTTTCCATCATCCTCTGCAGCTGTTGATCACCCTCCAGGGCGAAATGCTCGATTACGGCATGTGGTTGAGTTTCGCGCTGGCGGCGGTGTTGATTACATTCTTCGTGGCCCGTATGGCCGAAGCCTTGCGCTATCAACAGCAACTGCAGGCGCAGCGGCAGGAGGCACTTCTGCGCGACCAGCAATTGCTGGCAGTGGCTGCCCAGGCTGCTGGTGCGGCCCATGAACTGAGTACGCCGTTATCCACCATGAGTGTGTTGCTCAAGGAATTGAGCCAGGAGTACCAGGGACAACCCATGCTGCAAGATGACCTGGAATTGCTCCAGCAGCAGGTGAAACTGTGCAAGGGCACACTGCAAAACCTGGTGCGTGCCGCTGAGGCTGAGCGGCGCCAGGAAGTGGTGGAACAAACCGTTCGCGAATGGCTGGAAGGCGCCCTGCAGCGCTGGCACCTGATGCGCCCCGAGGCCACCTATCGTTATGAATGTCTGGGGCGCGGCACGCCACCGAGCCTGATGCCGCCGCCACCGCTGACCCAAGCCTTGTTGAATCTGTTGAATAACGCTGCCGATGCCGCACCGGATAACCTCGAAGTCCGCCTGGACTGGGATCATCAGTGGATCAGGCTGAGTATTCGTGACCATGGTGCCGGCGTACCGTTGGCCATCGCCGAACAACTCGGCAAGCCCTTCTTCACGACCAAGGGCAAGGGGTTCGGCCTAGGCCTGTTCCTCAGTCAGGCCAGCGTGACGCGTGCTGGTGGGACGGTAAAACTGTATAACCACGAGGATGGCGGCACGCTCACCGAGCTGCGCTTGCCGCGCGTTTATGGCTTGCACTGATGTGCCTGGCCGCAAGCTGAGGAGAAAGCATGACTGAAGAAACCCTGTTTGAAGGCGAAGAGCACCCTCATATATTGCTGGTGGATGACGATCCTACGTTCACCCGCGTGATGGCGCGGGCCATGGAGCGTCGTGGGCTGAGAGTAAGCGTGGCCGGCTCCGCAGAGGAGGGGTTGGCTGCAGCGCGCCGAGACCTGCCTGAGTACGCCGTGCTGGATCTGAAGATGGACGGGGATTCCGGCTTGGTGCTGCTACCCAAGCTGTTGGAGCTGGACGCGGAGATGCGCGTATTGATCCTTACCGGTTATTCCAGCATCGCCACCGCCGTAGAGGCGATCAAACGCGGTGCCTGCAATTACCTGTGCAAGCCGGCGGATGCCGATGATGTACTGGCGGCACTGTTATCCACCCATGCGGATCTGGACAGCCTGGTGCCCGACAACCCCATGTCGGTGGATCGCCTGCAGTGGGAGCATATTCAGCGCGTCCTGGCTGAGCATGAAGGCAATATTTCAGCCACCGCGCGTGCGCTGGGCATGCACCGACGTACGCTGCAGCGCAAACTGCAAAAGCGTCCCGTTAAGCGCTAACCGTGTGGTGAATCAAGGCTGAGGCGCTGCTGCTAAGGTCGAAGCGAAGCCAGCGCCAGGTGCTGGCATTGCGTTACCATGCAGGGCTTCCGAACAGCCAAAGTACCTTTGCATGCTTTCCTTGATTTCCCAGACCTTGGGCGTCACTGCTCCGGTCTTTGTCATGTTGTTTCTGGGCGCGCAGCTCAAGCGCGTTGGCTGGATTGACGTTGCCTTCATCAACACAGCGTCCAATCTGGTTTTCAAGGGCACCTTGCCGGCCCTGCTGTTTCTCGCCTTGTTGCGTACCGACCTTGGCACCGCAGTGCAGCCGAAACTGATCGGCTATTTCGTGGTGGCCACGCTGGTCAGCTTCTTCATTGCCTGGGCGTGGGCCATGGTGCGTTGTCCGCGTGAAGATCGCGGTGTGTACGTGCAGGGCGCGTTTCGGGGCAATAACGGCATCGTCGGGCTGGCACTGGCCACCAGCCTGTATGGCGATTACGGGCTGTCGCTGGGTGGCGTACTCGCCGGGGTGGTGATCATTTGCTACAACGTGCTTTCGGCCGTCATCCTCGCGCTCTACAGCCCGAGCGCCAAGTCCGATCCGTGGAGCATTTTCAAGGGTATCTTGGGTAATCCGCTGATCATTGGCGTCGTGGCAGCACTGCCCTTTGCCTATTGGCACATTCCCTTGCCGGCTTGGCTGCTGACGTCGGGTAACTACTTCGCCCAGATGAGCCTGCCGTTGGCGTTGATCTGTATTGGCGCGACGCTTTCCTGGTCTTCGCTGCGCGAGAGCGGGGCATTGGCCATGAGTTCCAGTCTGATGAAAATGCTCTGGCTGCCGTTGTTGCTGACAGTGGGCGCCTGGTGGTGCGGTTTTCGTGATGCGCAGTTAGGCATTCTCTTCCTGTATTTCGCCTGCCCAACCGCAGCGGCCAGTTTCGTCATGGCCAGGGCGGTGGGAGCCAATCATCAGTTGGCGGCAGCGATCGTTGCCATCACTACGCTGCTGGGAGTGCTGAGCATCAACATCGGCTTGTTCGTCTTGCAGTGGGCTGGGTGGATCTAGTGGCGCCTGCCGGAGCCAGCCAAAAGCTACAAGCCACAAGCTGGAGCAGGCTCGCTTGAGGCTTGCAGCTCCGGCCCCGGCCTACTTCTTGTGCGCATTCTTCGGCAGCTGTACCACGCGGCTGTCGGAATAGATGTCATGCCAGCTGCGCTTTTGTTTGTCCCACAGCACCCACAAAAAACCCAGGCCGAAGAACAACCAGGAGCCCATGGCAACAATGAAGCGCAACAGTGCCTGCCAGAGGTCGATGGCTGTGCCGTTGGCGTTCTGGATGCGAATGCCCCATACCTGCATGCCCAGGGTTTGACCTGTGTGGGTCCAGAATTTGGCGAAGAAGCCAAACAGGCTGAACAGCAGAATGGTCGAGAGCAACGGGTCGATATCCAGTGCGCCGCTTTCCGCCATTATCTTTAATTGCTCGCCGCCGTAAATCAGACGCAGCAGGCCATGCTGATAAACCAGCGTGACGACCATAACCAGCGCAACGCATAACAGGAAATCATAAAAAATGGCTGCCAGGCGACGTGGAAAGCCGGCGGGGGGGAAGTCGCCCTGGGGCTTGAGGGTGTGCTTGGGCATGGAAAATCTCTAATGGTCGGTGCGGTCCGTCATTCTAAAAGGGCGGGCACAAAAAAGCCCCTGATGTTGCCATCAGGGGCTCTTCAAAGCAGCGGCTTAGCCCAGGATCTGGACCTTGTCAGCCTGCATGCCTTTTTGGCCTTGTACGGCTTCGAAGGTGACTTTTTGGCCTTCTTTCAGGCTCTTGAAGCCGTTACCTTCGATAGCGCGGAAATGCACGAACAGATCCGGACCGCTTTCGGGGGTGATGAAGCCAAAGCCCTTCTCGTCGTTGAACCATTTAACGGTGCCGGTTTGACGATTCGACATGTCTTATTTCCTTGAAACTAGAGTTGATGGCAGCCTCTATGACAACAGAGGACTGGAACTGGTTGCAGAGAGTAAGAGAAGTCGAGCGGGATGTAGCGGATCTTGAGGATCTACCGCACCAGGTCACGATTCAACAGCGACCCATGCAAACACAGTGAGGCACACTCTACGTAAATCTCAGGCAAAAGCCAACCCCCAGAGCGTGCCTGAAAAAAGGGCAAAAAGCTCCGGGAAACAAGCTGCATCGATGTCATCGAGGCACGAAGGATAGGGTGAGGAAGACTTGAAACGTAAGGCAGGCCACAGAAATCCTGAGGCCAGGGGGACAATATTTTTATGGTGCCTCGGGAGAGACTCGAACTCTCACTCTGTCGCCAGAAACGGATTTTGAATCCGCCGCGTCTACCGATTCCGCCACCGAGGCAATGGCGGCGAAGTATAGGGATGTGCCAGCATCCGGTCAATCCCGTTTGCGTGGTCAGATTGCAGTATTTCCGTTAAGCTTTATGCCCCTGCTAAACGGCCACACCATGCGCGTTTCTGACTTTCATTTCGATCTTCCCGACACTCTCATTGCCCGCCACCCCCTGGCCGAACGCCGCGCCAGCCGTTTGCTGGTGGTGGATGGGGCGAGTGGGGCTATCGCCCATCGCAGCTTTGTCGATCTGCTTGATTACCTCCGAGCCGGCGACTTGCTGGTATTCAACAACACCCGCGTGATCCCGGCGCGGCTGTTTGGCCAGAAGGCCACTGGCGGCAAGCTGGAGATTCTTGTCGAGCGCGTGTTGGACACGCGGCGCGTGCTTGCCCACGTGCGTTCCAGCAAATCGCCCAAGCCGGGCAGTCGCATTTTGATCGAAGGTGGTGGCGAAGCGGAAATGGTTGCCCGCCATGATGCGCTGTTCGAATTGCGCTTCGCCGAAGACGTATTGCCGCTGCTGGAGCGTGTCGGGCACATGCCGTTGCCCCCTTATATAGATCGCCCCGACGAAGAGGCTGATCGTGAGCGCTATCAGACCGTTTATGCCGAGCGGGCCGGAGCAGTGGCGGCGCCTACAGCTGGGCTGCACTTTGATGAGGCGCTGTTGGCGGCAATAGGTGACAAAGGTGTAGAAACCGCTTTCGTCACGTTGCATGTCGGCGCCGGTACGTTTCAGCCGGTCCGGGTCGAGCGTATCGAAGACCATCACATGCACCGCGAATGGCTGGAAGTCAGTCAAGACGTCGTGGATGCGGTGGCTGCCTGTAAAGCACGTGGTGGTCGGGTAGTGGCCGTTGGCACCACCAGCGTGCGCTCGCTGGAAAGTGCGGCGCGTGATGGACAGTTGCGTACCTTCAGCGGCGATACAGATATCTTTCTTTATCCGGGCAAACCCTTCCATGTCGTGGATGCTCTGGTAACCAACTTTCACTTGCCCGAATCCACTCTGCTCATGCTGGTCTCGGCCTTTGCCGGCTATGCCGAAACCATGGCCGCCTACAAGGCAGCAGTGGAGCAGCGCTACCGCTTCTTCAGTTACGGTGATGCCATGTTCATTACCCGCAATCCCGCTGCGTGCGGCCCCAAGGATCACCCATGACTCGCACTTGTCACATGTCCTTCGATGTTTTTGCCACGGACGGCCGGGCCCGACGTGGGCGCCTGACATTTCCGCGTGGCACAGTGGAAACGCCGGCATTCATGCCGGTCGGCACCTACGGCACGGTCAAAGGCATGTTGCCGCGCGACATCGAAGCAATCGGAGCGGAAATCATTCTCGGCAATACGTTTCACCTGTGGTTGCGCCCGGGTACCGAGGTGATTAAAGAACATGGCGACCTGCATGATTTCATGCAGTGGAAAGGGCCGATTCTTACCGATTCGGGTGGTTTCCAGGTGTTCAGCCTGGGGGCGATGCGCAAGATCAAGGAAGAGGGCGTGTACTTCGCCTCGCCGGTAGATGGTGCCAAAGTGTTCATGGGGCCTGAGGAATCGATGCAGGTGCAGCGCGACCTGGGCTCGGACATCGTGATGATTTTTGATGAATGCACCCCGTACCCGGCTGATGAAGACACCGCTCGACGCTCGATGGAGTTGTCGCTGCGCTGGGCCAAGCGTTCGAAGGACGCCCACGGTGATAGCCCGGCCGCACTGTTCGGCATTGTGCAGGGTGGCATGCATGAAAATCTGCGCATGCGTTCGTTGGAAGGGCTGTGTGAGATCGGCTTCGACGGCCTGGCCATTGGCGGGCTGTCGGTTGGCGAACCTAAAGAAGAAATGATCCGCGTGCTGGATTATCTGCCTGAGCGGATGCCGGCTGACAAGCCACGCTATCTGATGGGGGTGGGCAAGCCGGAAGACCTGGTTGAGGGCGTGCGCCGAGGCGTCGACATGTTCGATTGCGTGATGCCGACCCGCAATGCACGCAACGGCCACTTGTTTGTCGAGGGTGGGGTAGTAAAGATTCGTAACGCCTTCCACCGCCATGATACTTCGCCGCTTGATCCTACTTGCGATTGCTATACCTGCACGCACTTTTCCCGTGCGTACCTGCATCATCTGGATAAATGCGGTGAAATGCTGGGTAGCATGTTGAATACCATCCATAACTTGCGCCATTACCAACGCCTGATGGCTGGTTTACGCGAGGCCATTCAACAAGGTACATTGGCCGCCTTTGTCGATGCCTTCTATACCAAGCGCGGGCTGCCAACACCGCCGCTGGCCTGATAAAAGTCGTTTTACTTATAACGAATCCAAACCATTGCAACAGGAGTGTTACATGAGCTTTTTGATTCCCGCCGCCTACGCTGACGCTGCCGCTCCGGCTGCTGCCGGTTCCGGCTTTGAGTGGATTTTCCTGGTCGGTTTTCTGGTCATCTTCTACCTGATGATCTGGCGTCCCCAGGCCAAGCGCGCCAAAGAGCACAAGAACTTGCTCGGTAGCCTGCAAAAGGGCGACGAGGTTGTCACTGGCGGTGGTATCACCGGTAAAGTGGTCAAGGTAACCGACGACTACGTGGTGCTGGAAGTGGCTGACAATGTCGAGCTGAAATTCCAGAAAGCTGCTGTGGTTGCGACCCTTCCCAAGGGCACGCTGAAGGCCCTCTGAGATCCCGTCCACGATTTGCCGCGCTGCGGTGATGCTGGACTCGAGTTGGCTGCGAAATGCTGCTTACAGCTTGTAAACTCCACTTCTCGGCTGATTCCGCCTGGCCCATCCTGGCGATGGCGAGTCGTGAGCTGATTATCTCGACGAGTTCTTCTTTTCTTACGGGGCGCTTTTCAGCGCCCCGCTTTTCTAAGCGGGCGGCGTCATGCTGAACAAATATCCCCTGTGGAAATACTTGCTGATTCTTGCGGTACTGGCCCTGGGGCTGGTGTATTCCGCTCCTAACCTGTATCCCGATGATCCGTCGATTCAGATTACCGGTGCCAGTACGGCACTGAGGATTGATGAGGCGGTTCTCGATAAAGCCAGCCGGGCTCTAACCGCGGCGGGCATTCCCGTCAAGGCGGCAGAAGTCAGTGAGCGTGGCGGCCTGTTGCGACTGACGGGGCTGGGCGATCAGCTGCCGGCCAAGGATGTGGTGCGCAAAGCCCTTGGTGATGAATATGTGGTCGCCCTGAACTTGGCGCCGACCACTCCGCCGTGGCTGCGCAGTCTGGGCGCAAGCCCGATGAAGCTGGGGCTGGACCTGTCCGGAGGTGTGCACTTTCTACTGGAAGTGGACATGGACAAGGCTGTGGATGCCCGGTTGAAAGTGTACGAAGGCGAAGTGAAAAGTCTGCTGCGCAAGGAGCGCATGCGCTACCGTTCGCTGGCCGGGGGCGAGAATGCCTTCCAGCTCGGCTTCTCCGATGCGGAGGCCCTGGCCAAGGCACAAAGCCTGATTCGCAAGAATTTCACTGATTTCGAAATGACCACCAGTGTGCGCAATCAGCTGCAGGTGCTTAACCTGGCGTTGTCGCCGGCCAAGCTGGCGGAAATTCGCGAGTATTCGATCAAGCAGAACCTGACCACGGTGCGTAACCGCGTCAACGAGTTGGGTGTTGCCGAGCCGCTGGTGCAGCGTCAGGGTGCCAACCGTATTGTGGTTGAACTGCCAGGTGTGCAGGACACCGCAGAAGCGAAGCGTATCCTGGGGAAAACTGCCAGCCTCGAATTCCGTCTGGCGGCTGACCTGGAAACGCCGCGTTCCGCCACGGAGAACTTCGAGTTCCGCGAGGCGGGGCGTGCGCCTGTGGCGCTGGAGCGCAGCGTGATCATTACCGGCGATCAGGTAACTGACGCTTCGGCAAGCTACGATGAAAATGGCCGTCCGCAAGTCAACATCCGTCTCGACGGACATGGCGGCGAGCTGATGAATCGCGCTACCCGCAACAGCGTTGGACGCAGCATGGCGGTGATCTTCATCGAGCAGAAGCCGGTGACGCGCTACGTCAAGCAAGCGGTCGACGGTGTTGAGCAGGAGGTTGCTGTTCAGTCGTTCAAGGAAGAGAAGCAAATCATTTCACTGGCCACTATCCAGTCGACCCTGGGCAGCCAGTTCCGCATTACCGGCCTGAATGGCCAGGGCGAATCTTCCGAGCTGGCATTGCTGCTGCGTGCCGGTGGCCTGGCAGCACCGATGTACTTTGCGGAAGAGCGCACCATCGGCCCAAGCCTGGGTGCGGAAAACATCACCAAGGGCATCGAGTCCACCTGGTGGGCGCTGGTCTTCGTCTCGTTGTTCGTCATCGCCATCTACAAGTTCTTCGGCGTTCTGGCGACCATCGCCTTGGCGTTCAACCTGGTGCTGCTGATGGGTCTGATGTCGGTGATCGGTGCCACGTTGACCCTGCCAGGCATCGCCGGCATCGTGCTGACCCTGGGCATGGCGGTGGACGCCAACGTACTGATCTACTCGCGTATTCGCGAAGAGCTGAAGAGTGGCCTGTCAGTGCAGCGGGCCATACACGAAGGTTTTGACCGTGCCTACACGGCGATCATCGACAGTAACCTGACGACTCTGCTGGTAGGTGGCATCCTCTTCGCCTTGGGTACCGGGCCGATCAAGGGCTTCGCTGTCACCTTGTCGCTGGGCATTCTCACCTCGATGTTCACTGCGATCCTGTTTACCCGTGCTCAGGTCAACCTGATCTTCGGTGGTCGCAACGTCAAGAAACTGTGGATCTGAGGAATGGCCATGATCAAGAAAACCATACCGTTCATGGCGATCCGCAATATTGCGTTCGCCATCACCCTGGTATTGACCGTCATCGGTCTCGTGGCGCTGGTTGGCAAGGGCCTGAATTTCGGCCTGGACTTCACGGGCGGCACACTGATCGAGTTGCAGTATGAAGAAGCAGCGGATCTGGAGCTGATCAAGCGTGAGCTGGGTCAGGCCGGTTATACCGATGCGGTGGTGCAAAGCTTCGGTGCTGTCACCGATGTGCTGGTGCGCATGGCCGGAGATGATCCGCAACTGGGTGCGCAGGTGGCTGAGGCGCTGCGCAAGATCGATCCGGATGCCCGCTTCCAGGTCAAGCGCGTCGAGTTCGTCGGCCCGCAAGTGGGTGAGGAGTTGCGCGATCAGGGTGGCCTGGCGATGCTCCTGGCTCTGGGCGGTATCCTCCTGTATCTGGCTTTTCGCTTCCAGTGGAAGTTCGGTGTAGGTGCGGTCGCTTCCCTGGCCCACGACACCATCCTGACTCTGGGTATCCTGGCGTTTTTCGAGATCCCCTTCGACCTCACCGTTCTGGCTGCGGTGCTGGCAATGATTGGCTACTCGCTGAACGACACCATTATCATTTATGACCGTATCCGCGAAAACTTCCGTGTGCTGCGCAAGGCCAGCCTGATTGAGAACATTGATACCTCGGTAACCCAGACACTGCTGCGTACCATGGCTACCTCGTTCTCGACAGCTCTGGCGCTTATTGCGCTCCTGATGTTCGGTGGTGATGTGCTGGCTGGGTTTGCCTTGGCACTGCTGATCGGTGTGGTCGTGGGTACGTACTCATCGGTCTACATTGGCGCAACGGTGTTGGTCTGGATGAAACTGACTGCTGAAGACCTGATTCCTCCAGTGACTGAAGACGTGGTCGACGAATTGCCCTAGCCTTCTAGACTAGCCTCCAAAAACGCCGCGCAAGCGGCGTTTTTTTTGCGGAAAAATGCCGGCGCGCAGCGTCCGGCCTGTCTGGGGCCTTCGTCGGGCGTTCATCGGTTTTGGTCTCCGGAGTCCGATATAGCGAACACAAATGCAAATCGACTGTCTTAGGCCACGTATTTAGGGAGCAGTCCCTGCCAAGGTCCTGGAGAGCGAATGAATAAGTCAATGATAGTGGGTGCAGTGCTGGGAGCGGTCGTGGTGACGGCCGGTGGTGCAGTGGCAACGTACAAGATGATGGGCGACAAGGGGCCGCAATTTGCGCGGGTCATGGAGGTAACGCCGATCACGGAGATTGTCCGCACGCCGCGTCAGAACTGTAAGGATGTGACGGTTACGCATCAGAAGCCGGTGCAGGATCAGCATCAGGTCGCCGGTACGGCGCTGGGGGCAGTGGTTGGCGGTCTGATAGGCAATCAGGTGGGTGGCGGCAGTGGCAAGAAGATCGCCACCGTGGCGGGTGCGGTTGGCGGTGGCTATGCCGGCAACAAGGTGCAAGAACGCATGCAGGCCAATGATACCTATACCACCACGGAAACCCGCTGCAATACCGTGACGGATACCAGTGAGAAGGTCGTTGGATACACGGTCAAGTACGAGCTGGAAGGCCAGGTTGGCCAAGTGCGTATGGATCGTGATCCGGGGCAGCAGATTCCGGTACGCGATGGCCAGTTGGTGCTGGCGGAGCAGTGATAAGTTTTGCTGCGACAGGCTACAGACATGAAAAAAGCGCCCTAGGGCGCTTTTTTCCTTGCTGTGGCCTGCTATCGCTTCAGAGCGGTCGACAGATGCGGTTGGATGGCGGTCAATACCGCCTTGAAGCACTTGGTGTTCCCAGCAACGATATGGCCTTTCTCGAGGAAGGCGTGGCCGCCATTGAAGTCGCTGACCAGGCCACCCGCTTCTTGGATCAGAAGGGCGCCCGCGGCCATGTCCCACTCGGACAAGCCGAATTCCCAGAAGGCGTCGTAACGGCCAGCTGCCACATAGGCCAGGTCGAGACTGGCCGAGCCTGCGCGGCGGATACCGGCGGTTTGGCCCACCAGGCTGCGGAACATGCCCAGGTAGCTGTCTAAATGGTCCAGCTGACTGTCGCGGAATGGGAAGCCGGTGCCCAGCAGGGCGCCTTCCAGGCTGCGGCGCGGGCTGACCCGCAGGCGACGACCGTTGAGCGCAGCGCCGCGGCCACGGCTGGCGGTAAACTCTTCTTGGCGAACCGGATCGAGGACCACGGCGTGTTCCAGACGGCCCTTGTATTTGCAGGCAATGCTGACCGCAAAGTGGGGTACGCCGCGCAGAAAGTTGGTGGTCCCATCCAGAGGATCGATAACCCAGAGATAGTCGCTACCCTCGCCGCTGCCGGGAGTCAGGCCGCTTTCCTCGCCCATGAAGCCGTGATTTGGATGAGCCTTGCGCAGGGCATTGATGATGCATTGTTCTGCGGCAAGATCGACTTCGCTAACATAATCCTTGGCATCTTTCTCGTTTACCGAGATGGCATCCAGGCGTTCGATAGAGCGGAAAATCAGTTCACCGGCGCTGCGCGCAGCGCGCAGCGCGATATTCAGCATGGGCTGCATGGAGAGGGTCACCTGGGCTGGTAAAGAAAGCCGATTATTCTAGCAGAAAAGCAGTTTGGGTGTTGAAAACCTGCGTTCATCTTGCGTGCGTTCAGCAAGCTGCATCGTTTAAGATTCGTCCCCTTTGTATTCAGCGGGAGCAGGCAGTGCTAGAAAACATTCGCGTGGTGCTGGTCAATACCAGTCATCCAGGCAATATCGGTGGGGCTGCTCGCGCCATGAAGAATATGGGGCTGTCCCGTCTGGTGCTCGTCGATCCTGAAGAATTTCCCAGCGGTAAGGCCGTGGCGCGGGCCTCGGGGGCGACGGATATTCTCGACGGCGCTCAGGTCGTAGCCACGCTGGAAGAAGCACTGGTCGGTTGTAGCCTGGTGCTCGGCACTAGTGCGCGAGACCGGCGGATTCCCTGGCCGCTGCTTGATCCGCGCGAAAGCGGTACGGTTTGTGTGGAGCAAATACAGCTGGGTGGCGAGGTCGCGCTGGTATTTGGACGTGAGTACGCCGGGCTGACCAATGATGAGCTGCAGCGCTGTCAGTTTCATGTACATATTCCTTCCGATCCGGAGTTCAGCTCATTGAACCTGGCAGCTGCGGTGCAGGTGCTGACCTATGAGGTCCGTATGGCCTGGCTGGCGGCTCAGGGGCGTCCGAGCAAGGTGGAAAAGCTGGAAGTTACTGCCATGCATGACACTCAACCGGTGACCGCGGATGAGATGGAGCTGTACTACCGGCACTTGGAAGAGACTTTGGTGCAGATCGGTTTTCTTGACCCCGCCAAGCCGCGCCACCTGATGGCTCGCTTGCGGCGTCTGTACGGCCGCATCGCGGTCAGCAAGCTGGAAATGAATATTTTGCGCGGCATTTTGACCGAAACTCAAAAGACCGCGCGAGGCGAGCCACACAAGCGGAGAGATCAGTGATGTTCGCACGCATGCGAGAAGATATTCAAAGCGTATTTAGTCGCGACCCGGCAGCCCGTAATGCCTTCGAGATCGTCACCTGCTATCCGGGGCTGCATGCCATCTGGCTGCATCGGGTGGCCCATTGGTTGTGGGGGTATGACTGGAAGTGGTGCGCGCGCATGGTCTCCAACTTCAATCGCTGGTTGACCGGGATCGAGATACATCCCGGGGCCAAGGTCGGCCGGCGTTTTTTTATTGACCATGGCATGGGTATTGTTATCGGCGAGACGGCCGAGATTGGTGATGACGTAACGCTTTACCAGGGCGTGACCCTGGGAGGCACAAGTTGGAACAAGGGTAAGCGCCACCCAACATTGGAAGATGGTGTGGTGGTCGGTGCGGGTGCAAAGGTCCTGGGGCCGTTTACGGTTGGTGCCGGGGCCAAGATCGGCTCCAATGCGGTGGTGACCAAGCCGGTTCCGGCTGGTGCTACGGCGGTGGGTATTCCGGGTCGGGTGATCGTCAAGCCGAATGGTGAGCAAGAGGCCAAGCGCAAGGCAATGGCCGAGAAGTTCGGCTTCGATGCGTACGGTCTCGGTCAGGACATGCCCGATCCTGTGGCGCGCTCGATTGGCCAGCTGCTTGATCATTTACAAGTGGTTGATGCGCGGCTGGAAGGGATGTGCAAGGCATTGCAGGACCTGGGTAGCGATTACTGCGCGAAAGACATGCCAACACTGCGCGACGAGGATTTTGCCGCGGTCAAGGAGGCGGACGACGGTGAGGTTAGGTCTTAGGTTGGATGCCTGAGGGGGTGGCAGCCTGTTAACATGGCGACCGTTGCCGTAGGTAAACCCGAGTGTTTTGATTGGTCTTATAGTTGACTCAATTACTCGGATATTGGATACTTGCGCCAAACCAGTGATCCTGCGGTGCTTCGTCATGCGACTCACAACCAAAGGCCGTTATGCCGTCACAGCCATGCTTGACTTGGCTTTGCATGCCCAGCAAGGGCCGGTTTCGCTTGCGGATATTTCCGAGCGACAAGGCATCTCCCTGTCTTACCTGGAACAGCTGTTCGCCAAGCTGCGCCGCAACGAACTGGTAACCAGCGTGCGTGGCCCCGGCGGCGGCTACCACCTGGCTCGTGAAATGCGCGCCATTCAGGTTGCGCAGGTGATCGATGCGGTCAACGAATCTGTAGATGCCACCCGTTGCCAGGGGGTGGGGGATTGCCATGATGGCGGTACCTGCCTGACGCACCACTTGTGGTGCGACCTGAGCGATCAGATCCATACCTTCCTCAGTGGCATAAGCCTGGCTGACTTGGTGAGCCGGCGCGAGGTGCAGGAAGTCGCCCGGCGCCAGGATAGGCTCCGCAGTCACGGCGGAACGCCGGAATTCGAAAAGATTAAAGCGTCCGCCATTCAATGACGATGCGCGCTGCCTGATAGGAGATACTCGATGAGATTGCCGATTTACCTCGATTATTCTGCCACGACCCCGGTGGATCCCCGTGTGGCGAAGTTGATGTGCGACTGCCTGACCATGGAAGGCAACTTCGGTAACCCGGCTTCGCGCTCCCACGTCTTTGGCTGGAAATCCGAAGAGGCCGTGGAAAACGCCCGCCGTCAGGTCGCCGACCTGGTCAATGCCGATCCGCGCGAAATCGTCTGGACCTCCGGGGCCACCGAGTCGGACAACCTGGCCATCAAGGGTGTGGCGCACTTCTACGCCAGCAAGGGTAAGCACATCATTACCTCGAAGATCGAGCACAAGGCAGTGCTGGACAGCACGCGCCAATTGGAGCGCGAAGGTTTTGAGGTCACGTACCTCGAGCCCGGTGACGATGGCATCGTAACCCCGGCCATGGTTGAAGCCGCCCTGCGTGAAGACACCATTCTGGTCTCGATCATGCACGTCAATAACGAAATCGGTACCGTCAACGACATCGCCGCCATTGGCGAGCTGACCCGTTCGCGTGGCGTGCTGTTCCACGTCGATGCCGCGCAATCCACCGGCAAGGTAGAGATCGACCTGGAAAAGATGAAGGTCGATCTGATGAGCTTCTCCGCCCACAAGACCTACGGCCCCAAAGGCATTGGTGCGCTGTACGTACGCCGTAAACCGCGCGTACGCCTGGAAGCGCAGATGCATGGCGGCGGTCACGAACGTGGCATGCGTTCCGGCACGCTGGCGACTCACCAGATTGTCGGCATGGGTGAGGCCTTCCGCATCGCCAAGGAAGACATGCAGCAGGACCGCGACCATGTACTGGCACTGCGCGAGCGTTTCATGCGTCAGGTCGAAGACATGGAAGAGCTCTATGTCAACGGCAGCATGACTCAGCGTGTGCCGCACAACTTGAACCTGAGCTTCAACTACGTCGAAGGCGAGTCGCTGATCATGGCCCTCAAGGACCTGGCGGTGTCGTCCGGCTCGGCCTGTACCTCGGCTTCCCTGGAGCCGTCCTACGTGCTGCGTGCCCTGGGCCGTAACGATGAGCTGGCGCATAGCTCTATTCGCTTTACCTTTGGCCGCTTCACCACCGAAGAAGATATCGATTACGCCGCACAGAAGGTTCGCGAAGCGGTGGTCAAGCTGCGTGAATTGTCGCCGCTGTGGGATATGTACAAAGAGGGCGTCGACCTCAGTAAGGTTGAATGGCAAGCGCACTAAGACGCTATCCCAGACGCCCGCCCGTGAACAGAGAGGAATTGCACCATGGCTTACAGTGAAAAGGTCATCGACCACTACGAAAACCCGCGCAACGTTGGCAAGTTTGATGCCGAAGATCCGAATATCGGCACCGGCATGGTCGGCGCTCCGGCCTGTGGTGACGTGATGCGCCTGCAGATCAAGGTCAACGACGCAGGCGTCATCGAAGACGCCAAGTTCAAGACCTACGGTTGCGGCTCGGCGATTGCCTCGAGCTCGCTGGCCACCGAGTGGATGAAGGGCAAAACCCTGGATGAAGCTGCTGCGCTGAAAAACACCATGATCGCTGAAGAGCTTGCCCTGCCGCCGGTGAAAATTCACTGCTCGGTACTCGCCGAGGACGCCATCAAGGCGGCCGTGCGCGACTACAAGCACAAGAAGGGTCTGCTCTGAGGAGGGCGTCATGGCAATCAGCATGACTGAAGCGGCTGCACAACACGTGCGCCGCTCCCTGGAAGGTCGCGGCAAGGGCGAAGGTGTTCGTCTGGGCGTGCGTACCACTGGCTGTTCCGGTCTGGCCTATGTGCTGGAGTTTGTCGACGAGCTGAAGCCTGAGGATCAAGTGTTCGAGAGCCATGGCGTCCGCGTCATCATTGACCCGAAGAGCCTGGTTTACCTCGATGGCACCGAGCTGGATTTCACCCGCGAAGGGCTCAACGAGGGCTTCAAGTTCAACAACCCCAACGTGCGTGGCGAGTGTGGCTGCGGCGAGAGCTTCAATATCTGAGGTTGTTCGTGGTCAAGCCTTGTCACTTCGCCCTGTTCGATCTGCAGCCGGACTTTCGCATTGATCTTTCGGCGCTGGCTGTGCGTTATCGCGAGCTGGCCCGAAGCATGCACCCCGATCGCTTCGCCAATGCGACTGCCGCGGAGCAGCGCCAGGCGCTGGAGCGCTCGGCAAGCCTCAATGAAGCCTATCAGGTACTCAGGAGCGCGCCGCAACGGGCGCGTTATCTCCTGGGTATCGGAGGTCATGAGCTGGCGCTGGAAGTGACGGTGCAAGACCCGGAGTTCCTCATGCAGCAGATTCAGTTGCGTGAGGAGTTGGAGGACTTGCAAGACAGCGCCGATCTGGGCGGTGTGGCGGCCTTCAAGAAACGCTTGAAAGCAGCCCAGGAACAGCTCGAAGACAGCTTTGCCAGCTGCTGGCGCGAGTCCGCCCGGCGCGAGCAGGCTGAGCGACTGGTGCGCCGCATGCAGTTTCTCGACAAGCTCACCCATGAGGTGCGTCAGCTCGAAGAGCGCCTCGACGATTAATTCCCGCGCTGTGGCGCGGCATCCGACACGCAGGCAAGCATGGTTTTACTGCAGATCGCCGAACCCGGACAAGCTCCCCAACCCCACCAGCGCCGACTGGCCGTGGGTATCGACCTGGGTACCACCAACTCGCTGGTCGCTGCATTGCGCAGCGGCAGTGCCGCGCCGCTGCCCGACGCTGATGGGAAATTCCTGTTGCCGTCGGTCGTGCGCTACCACGCCGATCGCGTTGAGGTCGGTCATGGTGCCAAGGCGGCGGCTGCCAGCGATCCATTGAATACCGTGGTTTCGGTCAAGCGCTTCATGGGGCGCGGGCTGGCCGACATCAAGCAATTGGGTGAGCAGTTGCCCTACCGCTTCAGTGAGGGCGAGTCGCATATGCCCTTCATCGATACGGTGCAGGGGCCGAAAAGCCCGGTTGAAGTTTCCGCTGAGATTTTGCGCACCTTACGCCAGCGTGCCGAACAGACCCTCGGTGGCGACTTGGTGGGCGCCGTGATCACGGTGCCGGCTTACTTCGATGACGCCCAGCGTCAGGCCACCAAGGATGCCGCGCGTCTGGCCGGGCTCAATGTGTTGCGCTTGCTCAACGAGCCGACTGCCGCCGCCGTGGCTTATGGTCTGGACAAGCAGGCCGAAGGGCTGATCGCGATCTACGACCTGGGCGGTGGTACGTTCGATATTTCCATCCTGCGGCTTTCCAAGGGCGTCTTCGAAGTGCTGGCTACCGGTGGCGATAGTGCGCTGGGTGGCGACGACTTCGACCATGCGATTGCCGGCTGGATTATCGAGCAGGCGGATCTGTCGACTAACCTCGATCCCGGCACCCAGCGGCGCTTGCTGCAGATCGCCTGTGCGGCCAAAGAGGCCTTGACCGAGCGTGACAGTGTCACTGTCGAGTACGCCGATTGGTCAGGCGAGCTGAGTCATAGCCAGTTTCATGCGCTGATCGATCCGCTGATCGCTCGCAGCCTGAAAGCCTGCCGGCGCGCTGTGCGTGATGCTGAGTTAGAGATCGAAGACGTGACCGCGGTGGTCATGGTTGGTGGTTCGACCCGTGTGCCGCGTGTGCGCGAAGTGGTGGGCGAGCTGTTCGGCCACACCCCGTTGGCGGACATCGATCCGGATCAAGTCGTGGCCATTGGCGCGGCGATTCAGGCCGATACCCTGGCCGGCAATCGAAGTGGCGACGAGCTGCTGCTGTTGGATGTGATCCCCTTGTCGCTCGGCCTGGAAACCATGGGCGGGCTGATGGAGAAGGTCATTCCGCGCAATACCACCATTCCGGCAGCCCGCGCCCAGGACTTCACCACCTATAAAGATGGCCAGACGGCCATGGTGATTCAGGTGCTGCAGGGCGAGCGTGAGCTGGTCAAGGATTGCCGCTCACTGGCGCGCTTCGAGCTGCGCGGCATACCGCCGATGGTGGCAGGTGCGGCAAAGATCCGCGTGACCTTCCAGGTGGATGCCGACGGTCTGCTCAGTGTTGCGGCGCGGGAGCTGAGTTCCGGTGTTGAGGCGAGTATCCAGGTCAAGCCGTCCTACGGGCTGACCGATGGAGAAATTGCGCGCATGCTGCAGGACTCCTTTCAACATGCGGGTGACGACAAGGTTGCCCGCGCCTTGGCCGAGCATCAGGTTGATGCGCAGCGCCTGCTCGAGGCTGTGGAGGCGGCTCTGCAGGCCGATGGCGAGCGTCTGCTGGACCCCGATGAGCGTCAGGCCATTGATGCCGAGATGGATGCGCTACGTGCGCTGCAAGACAGCGATGATGGCGTGGCCATCGAGCAGCAGACCCAGCGCCTGACCCAGATTACCGACGCTTTTGCCGCTCGCCGGCTGGATGCCACCGTCAAGGCCGCATTGGCCGGACGGCAGCTCAACGATATCGAGGAATAAGCACTATGCCGCAGATCATTATTCTGCCCCATGCTGAACAATGCCCGGAAGGCGCCGTTATCGAGGCGCAAGTTGGTGAGACCGTGCTGGATGCCGCTCTGCGTCACGGCATCGAAATCGAACATGCTTGCGAAAAGTCCTGCGCCTGCACCACCTGTCACGTCGTGATTCGTGAAGGATTCGACTCGCTGGAAGAGTCCGATGAGCTGGAAGACGACATGCTGGACAAGGCGTGGGGGCTTGAGCCTCAGTCGCGCCTGTCCTGCCAGGCTGTTGTGGCTGATAGGGATCTGGTCGTGGAAATTCCCAAGTACACCATTAACCAGGTATCTGAAGGGCATTGAGGCGATTATGAGTCTGAAGTGGGTAGATGTATTGGAAATTGCCATTCAGTTGGCTGAGAGCAAACCTGAAATCGATCCGCGTCAGGTCAACTTCGTCAACCTGCATCGTTGGGTAACCGAGCTGCCCGAGTTCAGCGACGACCCTCAGCGCGGCGGCGAAAAAGTGCTGGAAGCGATCCAGGCCGCCTGGATCGAAGAGCTGGAATAGCAGTCGCAGGTATAACGCTGCGCATCTCGATGTCGGGTTTGGTTCGCCAACCCGACATTGTGTTTTCAGGCCGTCGTCGATCATGTGCCGCTTATGGCTAGAGCCTGCGGTTGTGCGTATAATCCGCCGGTTCAATTTTCTGCATCAACCCATCCCGCCTCTTGGAGTTTCCCATGGCTGTTCAACGCACTTTCTCCATCATCAAGCCCGACGCCGTCGCCAAAAACGTCATCGGTGAAATCACCACTCGTTTTGAAAAGGCCGGTCTGCGCGTTGTCGCTTCCAAGATGGTTCAGCTGTCCGAGCGCGAAGCTGCCGGTTTCTACGCCGAGCACAGCGAGCGCGGCTTCTTCAAGGATCTGGTTGCTTTCATGACCTCCGGCCCGGTTATCGTTCAGGTTCTGGAAGGCGAAAACGCCGTCCTGAAAAACCGCGAACTGATGGGCGCCACTAACCCGAAGGAAGCGGCTGCCGGTACCATTCGCGCTGATTTCGCTGTCTCCATCGACGAAAACGCCGTTCACGGTTCCGACTCCGAAGAGTCCGCAGCGCGTGAAATCTCCTACTTCTTCGCCGCTACCGAGCTGTGCAACCGCATTCGCTGATCACGATAGCGAGAGGGTGAAGCCATGACCATTACCACTGCCGGCAAAGTCAACCTGCTGGGTCTGACCCAGCCGCAACTGGAACAGTTCTTCGAGTCGATTGGCGAGAAGCGCTTCCGTGCCGGTCAGGTGATGAAATGGATTCACCACTTTGGCGTCGATGATTTCGATGCCATGAGCAATCTCGGCAAGGCCTTGCGCGAAACGCTCAAGGCCCGCGCCGAGATTCGCGGTCCCGAAGTAGTCAGCCAGGACATTTCCAGCGACGGCACTCGCAAATGGGTGGTACGCGTGGCGTCCGGCAGCTGTGTCGAGACTGTCTATATCCCCGCCAATGGGCGCGGCACCCTGTGTGTCTCTTCCCAGGCTGGCTGCGCGCTGGATTGCAGTTTCTGCTCCACCGGCAAGCAAGGATTCAACAGCGACCTGACCGCTGCCGAAATCATCGGCCAAGTCTGGGTCGCCAACAAGTCGTTCGGCACCGTGCCGGCGAAGATCGACCGTGCCATCACCAACGTGGTGATGATGGGCATGGGCGAGCCGCTCCTCAACTTCGACAACGTGGTCGCCTCCATGAACATCATGATGGACGACCTCGGTTACGGCATTTCCAAACGCAAGGTGACGCTGTCTACCTCTGGCGTGGCGCCGATGATCGACAAGCTCGGCGAAGTGACTGACGTAGCGCTGGCCCTGTCGCTGCATGCACCCAACGATGAGTTGCGCAACCAGTTGGTGCCGATCAATAAGAAGTATCCACTGGCAGTCGTACTCAAGGCTTGCCAGAACTACATTGCCCGTCTGGGTGACAAGCGTTACCTGACGATCGAGTACACCCTGCTCAAGGATGTGAACGATCAGCCTGAGCATGCTGCGCAGATGATCGCATTGCTCAAGGATATTCCTTGCAAAATCAACCTGATCCCGTTTAATCCCTTCCCGTATTCCGGGTATGAGCGGCCGAGCAACAATGCCATCCGCCGCTTTCAGGACCAACTGCAGCAGGCTGGACACAATGTCACGGTGCGCACCACGCGCGGAGACGACATTGATGCGGCGTGCGGTCAGTTGGTCGGCAAAGTGCAGGATCGCACCCGGCGCAGCGAGCGATATATCGCCGTGCGCGAACTGAGCGTTGACGCCAGCGAGCAGCGCGGCACCACCAGTCGTCCCTGAGGGAGTGAGTGCATGTTCCCGCGCATTGCGCTGCTTGTTTTGTTTGCCGGGCTGTTGGCCGGATGTATGACGGGTGGCAGTCACAATCCGATGAGCACCAGCCAGGGGCGCGATGAAGCCCGCGATGCCTATATCCAGTTGGGCATCGGCTACCTGCAGCAAGGCGCCAGCGAGCGCGCCAAGGCGCCGTTGAGCAAGGCGTTGGAGCTGGACCCCAACAGTGCCGATGCCCATGCCGCACTGGCCCTGCTGTTTCAAACGCAGATGGAACCGCAGCTGGCCGACCAACATTACCGCAAGGCGCTGGCCGGTCGGTCCGGCGATGCGCGGATCCTCAACAATTACGGGACCTTCCTGTTCGAGCGTGGCCACTATGCACAGGCCTATGAACGCTTTCGTCAGGCCAGCCAGGACACGCTGTATGGCGAGCGGTCGCGGGTGTTCGAAAACCTTGGCATGACGGCCCGCGCCATGGGCAAGCCGGCTCAGGCCGAAGAGCATTTTCAGCGTGCTTTGCGCCTGAATGCGAGACAGCCGCGTGCCTTGCTCGAAATGGCCGTCATTTCGTACGAAAAACGCGAATACATACCAGCCCGCAATTATTACGAGCGTTTCACTACCTTGTCGGAGCAAAATGCCCGTAGCCTGTTGTTGGGCATCCGCCTGGCCAAAGTCTTCGCTGACCCAGACAAGGCGGCCAGCTATGGTCTTCAGCTCAAGCGCTTGTATCCTGCCTCGCAGGAATATCGGCTATTTCTGACGGAGCAATGATGAACACGTCGTATCCTGAATCCGAAGCGACTTCCCCGGGACATCCTGGCGAGGCTTTGCGTGCAGCTCGTGAAGGCCGTAACTGGCTGAAGTCGGATGTGGCCATGCAGCTTCACCTGAGCACGGATGCCCTGACCTATCTGGAGACTGGTCAATTCGACAAGCTGCCTGGCCTGACCTTTGCGCGTGGATATGTCCGCGCCTATGCCAAGCTGCTGGGCTTGGACCAGAATCAGTTGGTGCATGATTTCGACGTGATAACGGGCTCCACTCCCGTGGCCAGCAATTTGCACAGCTTGGGCCGTATCGAAGACCCCTCGCGCCTGTCGCGAACCATGCTGCGTGCCGGAGTGGTGGTATTGCTGTTGATCATGATTGGTGCTGGTGCGCTGTGGTGGCAAGAGCGTTATGCCGCGACCCCGCAGGAACAAGCCGCCAGGCCGATTGAGCATGTGGAAGTGGAAAGCGCAGATGGCAGCACGCAGATTCATCCGCTGGATGAATTGGAAGATCAGGCCGTGGAAGCGGCCCAGGTGCCTATCGACCTGTTAGCGGGTGAGCCGGCTCCCCTGGCCTCGGTTGAGGCTGAGCCGATCGAGGAAGCGCCGGTAGAAGAAACGCCCTTGGCCGTTGCCGATGATCAGGGCACGCTGGTGCTGCAATTTACCGAAGAATGCTGGACTCGCGTTGCCGATGCAGATGGCAAGGTGCTTGCGAGCGCACTCAAGCGTCCCGGCGAAACGCTGGAGGTCCGCGGCAAGGCGCCGCTGGAAGTTCGCCTGGGCTACGCGCGCGGCGTGCAAGTCAGTTACAACGGTGAGAACGTCAATGTGGTCCCCTTCATGCGTGGCCAAACCGCGACATTGAAGCTGGGCCAATAGAGCTGGACAATCATGCATAGCAAATCCCCCATCAAACGTCGCCTGTCCCGCAAAATCTGGGTGGGCGCGGTGCCGGTTGGCGGCGATGCGCCGATTGCGGTGCAGAGCATGACCAATAGCGACACCCATGATGTGCCTGCTACGGTAGCGCAGATCCAGCGCCTGGAAGCCGCGGGTGCCGACATCGTGCGCGTCTCGGTACCGGACATGGACGCCGCCGAGGCGTTTGGTCGCATCAAGCAGCAGGTCAAGGTGCCGCTGGTGGCCGATATTCATTTCGATTACCAGATTGCCCTGCGTGTGGCCGAACTGGGTGTCGATTGCCTGCGTATCAACCCGGGCAACATCGGTCGCGAAGACCGGGTGCGCGCCGTGGTCGAAGCCGCCCGTGATCGAGGCATCCCGATCCGCATTGGCGTCAATGCGGGCTCTCTGGAAAAGGATTTGCAGAAGAAATACGGCGAGCCGACGCCCGAAGCGTTGGTTGAATCCGCGCTGCGACATGTCGAGCACCTGGATCGGCTGAATTTCCCCGACTTCAAGGTCAGTGTGAAGGCGTCCGATGTGTTCATGGCCGTTGAAGCCTACCGACTGCTGGCCCGCCAGATCGAGCAGCCGCTGCACCTGGGCATCACCGAAGCCGGTGGCTTGCGCTCGGGTACGGTGAAGTCCGCCGTCGGCCTGGGCATGCTGCTCGCCGAGGGCATTGGCGACACCATCCGGATCTCGCTGGCAGCCGATCCGGTGGAAGAGATCAAGGTCGGTTTCGATATTCTCAAGTCGCTACGCCTGCGCTCGCGGGGCATCAATTTCATTGCCTGTCCCAGTTGCTCACGGCAGAACTTCGATGTGGTCAAGACCATGAACGAGCTGGAGCAGCGGGTCGAAGACCTGTTGGTGCCGATGGATGTGGCGGTGATCGGCTGTGTGGTCAACGGCCCCGGCGAAGCCAAGGAGGCGCATATCGGCCTGACCGGCGGCTCGCCCAACCTCGTCTATATCGACGGTAAACCCGCACACAAGATGGTTAATGACAATCTGGTGGATGAGCTTGAGCGCTTGATCCGCCGCAAAGCCGCCGAAAAGCTGGAAGCCGATGCTTCGCTGATCGTCCGCAGCTGATTTAAGGAACGAACTTGAGCAAGACCCTGCAAGCCATTCGTGGCATGAATGACATCCTGCCAGCACAAACACCGGTATGGCGCTATCTGGAGAGTACATTTGCCGAGCTGCTGGACAGCTACGGCTACAGCGAGATCCGCTTGCCGATCGTTGAATACACCGAACTGTTCGCCCGCGGCATTGGCGAAGGGACTGATGTGGTCGACAAGGAAATGTACACCTTCCTGGACCGCAACGACGAGTCCCTGACCCTGCGTCCCGAAGGCACCGCCGGTTGCGTGCGTGCCGTGCTGGAGCATGGTCTTTCGGGTGGCGGCCAGGTGCAGAAACTCTGGTATCTCGGCCCGATGTTCCGCTATGAAAAGCCGCAGAAAGGCCGTTATCGGCAGTTTCACCAGATCGGCGTGGAAGTGTTCAATCAGCCGGGTCCGGACATCGACGCCGAGCTGATCGTGCTCACGGCGCGGCTGTGGAAGAAACTCGGCATCGCCGACGCGGTGACCCTGCAACTCAACAGCCTGGGCTCCAGCGAGGCCCGTGCGGCCTACCGCGATGCGTTGGTGGTTTACCTGCAACAGCGCTTCGATCAGCTCGACGAAGACAGCCAGCGCCGCCTGACCACCAATCCGCTGCGCATTCTGGACAGCAAGAATGCCCAGACCCAGGCCCTGCTGGCCGATGCGCCGACCTTGCTCGAGTATCTCGATGAAGATTCGCGCAGCCACTTCGAGGGCCTCAAGTCGCGCCTGGATGTGCTGGGCATAGCTTACGAAATCAACCCGAAACTGGTGCGTGGCCTGGATTATTACGGCCGCACCGTGTTTGAGTGGGTCACGGACAAGCTGGGTTCCCAGGGCACCGTGTGTGCCGGTGGTCGCTACGACGGGCTCATCAGCCAGTTTGGTGGCAAGCCGACCCCGGGCGTGGGTTTTGCCATGGGTGTGGAGCGCCTGGTACTGCTGGTGGAAACGCTGCAGCAGGTTCCTGCGGAACTGTCGCGTCCGGCGCATGCCTATATCTGCGCCTTCGGCGAGCCGGCCGAGCTGGCCGCCCTGGCGTTGTCCGAGCAGCTGCGTGATACGCTTCCGGGCTTGCGCGTGCTGGTCAACGCCGGTGCGGGCAGCTTCAAGAGTCAATTCAAGAAAGCTGACAAGAGTGGCGCGCAATTTGCCCTTATCCTTGGCGAGGATGAGCTGGCCAAGCGCGTGGTGGGCTGCAAGCCGCTGCGTGATGACAGCGAACAACAAAGCATTGCCTGGGATGCGCTGGCCGGCCATCTGGCGGGTCTGGTGCAAGACCGCGGCCGATAACGAAAAAGGAGAAGTTGGGTGAGCATGACCGAAGACGAGCAGATTGCGCAGTTGAAGGACTGGTGGCAGCGCAACGGCAAACCCTTGTTGACCGGCGGTATTTTGGCTCTGGCCCTGGTGTTTGGCTGGCAGGCTTGGCAGAAGCATCAGGTCAATCAGGCCAATGGAGCATCCATGCTCTATCAGCAACTGCTGGATACCGTGCTGAATCCGAACGCACCGGTGGATACCGCACGTGTCGCTGAGTTGGCGGCCCAGTTGAAAAATGATTTCGGCAGCACTCACTACGCCCAGTACGGCAGCCTGTTCGTGGCCAAGGTGGCCGTCGAAGCCGGCAAGCTGGACGATGCGGTGAATGAGTTGCGCCCTGTGCTGGATGATCCGGCCGATGCGGAAGTGGGCGAGCTGGCACGCCAGCGCCTGGCTCGCATCCTGGCGGCCCAAGGCAAGGCAGAGGAAGGCTTGGCCTTGTTGGATGGCAATGTCAGTGCAGCGTTCCAGGCAGGCCGTGAGGAAGTCAAAGGCGATCTGCTGGTCCAGCTGGGCCGTGCGGATGATGCCCGTACCGCCTATAACAAGGCCAAGGCGGCGCTGCGTGACAATGCAGCGGCCGGCGAGCTGCAACTCAAGCTGGACGATCTCGCTGACGGAGGCGTCTGACTGTGAAAGCCTTGACCTACGCTGTGCTGCTGTCCGTGACCGTTCTGGTCGCCGGCTGTGGTAGCTCGAGCAAGAAGGAATTACCGCCGGCCGAGTTGCCGAAGTTCGAAGCGGAGATTCAGCTGCGCAAGGTATGGAGCCGCTCCATCGGCAGTGGTCAGGGCGACAACTACAGCATGCTGACGCCAGCGGTGGACGGTGAGCTGATTTTCGCTGCCGATGTCAAAGGTCGTGTGGTGGCCATGGATCGCACCACCGGCAAGGTGCAGTGGAAGAAGGACCTCAACGTGCCGGTGTCCGGTGGCGTCGGTGCCGGCAATGGCCTGGTGCTGGTCGGCACGCTCAAGGGTGAGGTGATTGCCCTGGACAGCGGCAGTGGCGAGCGCAGATGGCGTGCGCAGGTGACCAGTGAGGTGCTTTCCGCACCGGCCACCAATGGCGATGTAGTCGTCGTACAAACTCAGGACGATCGGCTGATCGCCCTGGAGGCAAGCGACGGCACACAGCGCTGGATTTACGACAACACCCCGGCGGTGCTGACGTTGCGCGGTACCGGTGCCCCGCTGGTCACCAACCAGTTGGCCTTTGCCGGCCTGTCCACTGGCAAGGTGATTGCCGTGGATACCCGTCGAGGCATGCCGGTCTGGGAGCAGCGCATCGCGGTGCCGCAAGGCCGTTCCGAGCTGGAACGGGTAGTGGATATCGACGGCGGCTTGCTGCTGTCGGGCGGTAATCTGTACGTGGTGACCTATCAAGGCCGTGTCGCCGCTCTGGAGCAGAACAGTGGTCGTATCCTCTGGCAGCGCGAGGCGTCCAGTTACGTCGGTGTCGCCCAGGGCTTCGGCAGCGTTTATGTGAGCCAGGCCGATGGCACCGTGGAAGGTATCGACGAGCGTTCGACGTCGGCATTGTGGAGCAATGATGGCTTGGCGCGTCGTCAGCTGTCGGCGCCGGAAGTGTTTTCCAGTTACGTTGCGGTGGGCGATCTGGAAGGCTATCTGCACCTGATCAGCCAGGTGGATGGTCGCTTCGTGGCCCGCACCCGTATCGACAGCGACGGCCTGCGCGCCCGACCGCTGGTCGTGGGCGGCTGGCTGTATGCCTATGGCAACAGTGGAAAACTGGTGGGCTTGACCATCAAGTAAGCCGAGCGCCGGCCTGGATTCATCCGGGCTGTGCGGAACGGCCGTCTGCTTCGGCAGGCTTTTAAAATTGCTGGCCGCTGCCCTTGCAGCGGCCTTTGTGTTTTCTGAATTATCGCAGTGGAGAGCCGTATGGTTCCCGTAATCGCCTTGGTTGGCCGTCCCAATGTGGGCAAATCGACCCTGTTCAACCGCCTGACCAAAACCCGTAACGCCATCGTGGCTGAATTCGCAGGGCTGACCCGCGACCGCCAATATGGCGAGGCCAAATGGCAGGGTAAAACCTACCTCGTCATCGATACCGGGGGTATCTCCGGCGACGAGGAAGGCATTGATGCCAAGATGGCCGAGCAATCGCTACAGGCCATCGAGGAAGCCGATGCCGTGCTGTTCATGGTCGACTCGCGCGCCGGCCTGACCGCTGCGGATCAGATGATCGCCGAGCATCTGCGCAAGCGAAACAAGCGCTGCTTTCTGGTTGCCAATAAGGTCGACACTGTCGATCCGGACCTGGCGCGCGCCGAGTTCAGCCCGCTGGGCCTGGGCGATGCGCTACCAATCGCCGCCGCTCACGGGCGCGGGATCAGTCACATGCTGGATGCCGCATTGGGGATCTTTGCCAGCGATGAAGCGGAGGCTGAAGACGAAGAGGCTGAAATCGTCGCCCCGGGCCAGGAAGCCAAGCGCATTCCGGGACCCAGCGAGAAAGACGGCATCAAGATCGCCATCATCGGCCGCCCGAACGTGGGCAAGTCGACGCTGGTCAACCGCATGCTGGGCGAGGAGCGGGTCATCGTCTATGACCAGGCCGGCACCACCCGCGACAGCATCTACATTCCCTTCGAGCGTGGCGACGAGAAATACACGCTGATCGACACCGCCGGTGTGCGCCGGCGCGGCAAGATCTTCGAAGCGGTGGAAAAGTTCTCCGTGGTCAAGACCCTGCAGGCGATCCAGGACGCCAACGTGGTGATCTTCGTCATGGACGCACGTGAAGGGGTGGTCGAACACGACCTCAACCTGCTTGGCTTCGTGCTGGAAACCGGCCGTGCGCTGGTCATCGCGCTGAACAAGTGGGATGGCATGGACCCCAAGGAACGCGATTATGTGAAGACCGAGCTGGAGCGCCGGTTGTTCTTCGTCGACTTCGCCGATATTCACTTCATCTCAGCATTGCACGGCACGGGGGTGGGCAATCTGTACAAGTCGGTGCAGGCCTCGTTCACCTCGGCGGTGACCCGCTGGCCGACCAATCGCCTGACGCAGATCCTGGAAGACGCCGTGCAAGAGCACCAACCGCCGATGGTCAACGGCCGGCGCATCAAGCTGCGCTACGCCCACCTGGGTGGCGCCAACCCGCCGCTGATCGTGATCCATGGCAACCAGGTCGACGCGGTGCCCAAGTCCTACTCCCGGTACTTGGAAAACACATTCCGGCGGGTACTCAAATTGGTCGGCACGCCGATTCGCATCGAGTACAAGGGTGGTGAAAACCCCTACGAGAAAAACAAGAACACCCTCACCGACCGCCAGGTGAACAAGAAACGACGGCTGATGAGCCACCACAAGAAAGCCGAGAAAAAGCGTCGCGACAAGAAGTAACCATTGCGAGTGATGTACAGAGAGGGGTGAAGTCCTGCGATGGGCTTCACCCCTTTTACGTTCTAAGCTTCGGTCGATATTTCATAGCTGGTAGCGCTGCGCCGGGGAGGGCGGATCGGCTATCCTCGACGCTCTTTACCGTCTTCGGTTGCTGAAGTCCAAGGCCATGATCCAGAGTAAACTGCCCCACGTTGGCACCACCATCTTCACCACCATGTCCCAGCTCGCGGCGCAGACCGGCGCGCTCAACCTGTCCCAGGGGTTCCCCGACTTTGACGGGCCGGATGAGCTGCGCGAGGCGGTGGGCCGGCATGTCATGGCCGGACACAACCAGTACCCGCCCATGACCGGGCTGCCTGCCCTGCGGGAGCAAGTGGCCGCCAAGATCAGCCGTTTGTATGGTCGGCAGGTCAATGCCGACACGGACATCACCATCACCCCCGGCGCCACCCAGGGGATTTTCTGCGCCATCCAGGCGCTGGTGAGGGCGGGCGATGAGGTGATCGTCTTCGATCCCTGCTACGACAGTTACGAGCCGGCGGTGGAGTTGGCCGGCGGCCGCTGCGTCCACCTGCACCTGAGCCCGCCGACGTTCAGCATCGACTGGCAGCGCCTGGCCGATGCCATCACCCCGCGCACGCGGATGATTGTCCTCAACACGCCGCACAATCCCAGCGGCGCCTTGCTCGAGCATGCCGATCTGGATCGCCTCGCCGCATTGCTGCGTGGGCGCGAGGATATTTACCTGCTCAGTGACGAGGTTTATGAGCATTTGGTCTATGACGGCCGGGAGCATGCCAGCGTGCTGCGCCATGGAGAGCTGTATGCGCGCGCACTGGTGGTGAGCTCGTTCGGCAAGACCTACCACGTCACTGGCTGGAAGACCGGCTACGTGGTGGCACCGCAGGCGCTGTCTGCCGAGCTGCGCAAGGTCCACCAGTACGTCAGCTTCACCGGCGTTACGCCGCTGCAGTGTGCACTGGCGGAGTTCATGGCCGAACATCCCGAGCATGTCACCGAGCTGCCGGCGTTCTATCAGGCCAAGCGCGACCTGTTTTGCGAACTGCTGGCCGGCTCGCGCTTTCGTTTTAGCCCGACGCCGGGCACCTATTTCCAGGTCGCCGATTACTCGATGATCCGCCCGGATCTCAACGATGTGGACATGGCTCAGTGGCTGACGCGCGAGCATGGCGTGGCGAGCATTCCGGTGTCGGTGTTTTACAAAAATCCTCCTGAAGACCTGCGGCTGGTGCGCTTCTGCTTTGCCAAGCGCGAGGATACCCTGCGCCAGGCGGCGGAACGGCTCTGCGCCGTGTGACGCCCCCTCAGCCCAGCACGATGCGTCGCTGTGTTTCCAAACGCCCGAACAAGTCGCGGCTGTCGTAGGTGGCGTAGTGCAACTGCTCAACCGTGAGCTGCGGATCGGCCAGCGCCGGCAATTGCTGCAGGCGCTGGCGCAGCTCGTCGGCACTGACCTGGCGCTTGTACAGGCCCAGGGTGATGTGCGGCACATAGGCCGCTTGGCGCACTTCCCGGCAACTCTGCGCCAGGGCTGATCGCCAGCGCTGCAAATGACCTCCCTGATCGTGCACCGGCAAAAACGCCGCGCTGGCGAAGCTGTCAGCTGGGCCAATCTGCAGCGCGCAGGTCGGGCTGCGCAGCTGACCGAGGTGTTCGAGCTGCTGTCGCAGTTGCCCAGGCGTGAAATCATCGTTGGCCACTGCGTGCGCCTGTTCAAAGCCGCACACGAATAAGGTCAGGTGCGCCTGGCGACGGGTGGCATGCAGCAGATCGCTCAACTGCGTTTGCAGGGTGTGGATGTGCGAGAGTAGGGCCGGACAGTTGATTGGCACTATCCAGACGGCATAGCGCAGGCGGCCCTGATGCCATTCAGGGTAATCCCGAATATCAGTGACGAGGGTGGCGTCGGGCGCCTGGGTAGGATGGGACAACAGCATGAGGCTACGCTTAGCGTTGAAAGAGGTGTGAGTGTGACCTGATGCGCTGTTGGGCTCCAGAGTGGAAGGGCTGCATTGATGGCGCGTTCTCTGGATGGAGAACTTAACAACCTCTCCAGGGTCAAAAAATCGCAGTTTTTCAATGAGTTATGAGGAGTAACAAATGGACAGCACAGGACAGGCGTTAATCGCCGGATTGGCTCCCTACAATGTTTCCCTGGGACCACAGCGTCCCGATGGCGGGCGCGTGCTGATGTTGATGGACGATGCGGGCGAGCTGTTGATCCAGCGGGTCCTGAATACCCAGCAGCTCACCCAACCGGAATTACTGGCTGATGTGCTCGATGGCGTGCGTCGCGACTTGCTGGTCGCAGGCGGTTGCACGGCTCCGGAAGTGCTCGCCTCCCTGCGTCACAGCGACCGGGTCAAGCCTTACGCGGCGTGAGTCTGGTGCGTCATATGCCCCTGGGCCGGAATCCGCCTACGTAACGATTCCGGCCACGGCGGGTGCGCACGGCAATTGACCGTGTCATCGCTTGGCGTCCTGCCTGGTGCGCTTTCGGAGTAGACTTGCCGGCTTTCTGATAGCCAAGAGCCCGCCCATGGCCCTGCAAGCCACTCCGTACAAGATCGAAATGAACCTGACCGACATGGACAGGAACGTCTACGAAAACCTGCGTTTCACCGTCGCCCGCCACCCCTCCGAAACTGAGGTGCGCATGAGCGCGCGGCTGATTGCCTATGCCTTGTGGTACAGCGAACAGCTGGCCTTCGGTCGCGGCCTGTCGGATGTCGACGAGCCGGCCCTTTGGGAAAAGAGCCTGGATGATCGCGTGCTGCACTGGATCGAAGTCGGCCAGCCGGATGCGGAGCGTATGACCTGGTGTTCGCGACGCACCGAGCGCGTCAGCCTGGTCGCCTACGGCAATCTGCGTGTTTGGCAGGGCAAAGAGTTGGATGCCGTCAGCAACCTGAAGAACCTTAGCGTGGTAGCGGTGCAGCCGGAGGCCTTGGAAAATCTGGCTCGCGACCTGCCACGTTCGCTGAATTGGAGCGTGATGATCAGCGACGGTGAACTGTTCATCACCGACGAGCGCGGCCAGCATGAAATTCCCCTTGAGTGGCTGGTCGGCGAACGCTGATTTCCATCCGCTGGATGCCTGAGCACTCCACTCCATACCTGACGAATCCCTGAGTTATCCATGCGTATCGATCCCCGTCCGTTGCCCGACATCCTGCCCGATCTGGGTGAGCTGCCTCCTTTGCTGACCCGCCTGTATGCCGCCCGTGGCGTGCAATCGGCCGCCGAGCTGGACAAGGCACTGGCGCGGTTGATTCCGTATCAACAACTGGCCGGCATCGACGTGGCTGTCGCCTTGCTGGTGGAGGCATTGGAGCGGCGCCAGCGCATCCTCATCGTGGGCGACTTCGACGCCGATGGCGCCACCGCCAGCTGCGTCGGTGTGCTCGGCTTGCGCCTGCTCGGGGTCGCCCATGTCGATTACCTGGTGCCTAATCGTTTCGACTACGGCTATGGCCTGACGCCGGAAATCGTCGCGGTGGCCCTGCAACGCCAGCCCGATCTGCTGATCACCGTGGACAACGGCATTTCCAGCGTGGATGGCGTGGCGGCGGCCAAGGCGGCCGGCCTCAAGGTGCTGATCACCGACCACCACCTGCCTGGCGCGGAGTTGCCGGCGGCGGACGCCATCGTCAACCCCAACCAGCCGGGCTGCGGCTTCCCGAGCAAGGCGATGGCCGGGGTCGGGGTGATCTTCTATGTCTTGCTCGCCTTGCGGGCGCGCTTGCGCGAGCTGGGCTGGTTCGCCCGCACCGGACGCTCCGAGCCACGTCTGGCCGAACCGAACCTGGCTGAGCTGCTCGATCTGGTGGCGCTGGGCAGTGTCGCCGACGTGGTGCCGCTGGATGCCAACAATCGCATCTTGGTTCACCAGGGACTGGCGCGTATCCGCGCTGGCAGGGCGCGACCGGGCTTGAAGGCAATCCTTGAGGTGGCCGGCAAGCAGGCGGAGCGCATTACCTCGACGGATCTGGGCTTCATCATTGGCCCACGCCTGAATGCGGCCGGCCGGCTGGATGACATGAGCCTGGGCATTGAATGCCTGCTCTGCGAAGACGCAAACCTGGCCCGCGACATGGCGGTGCAACTCGATCAGCTCAACCAGGACCGCAAGGCCATCGAGCAGGGCATGCAGCGCGAAGCCCTGGCGCAGTTGAAGGACCTGCCGCTGGACGAGATGCCATTCGGCCTGTGCCTGTTCGAGCCGGAATGGCACCAGGGGGTGATCGGTATCCTCGCCTCGCGGATGAAAGAGCGTTATCACCGCCCGACGATTGCCTTTGCCGACGCAGGGGAAGGCATGCTCAAGGGCTCGGCCCGCTCGGTGCCGGGCTTTCATATTCGCGATGCGCTGGACGCTGTGGCTGCTCGGCATCCGGGCTTGATCAGCAAGTTCGGCGGCCATGCCATGGCGGCCGGGCTCTCCTTGCCGGAAGAAAATTTCGGCGCGTTCGCCGCCGCGTTCGATGCCGAAGTTCGGCGCCAGTTGCATGAGGACGATCTGACCGGCCGACTATTGTCCGACGGCCAGCTCTCGGCCACGGAGTTCCACCTGGAGCTCGCCCGCGCGCTGCGCCACGCCGGCCCTTGGGGGCAGCACTTTCCCGAGCCGCTGTTCCATGGTGTGTTCCAGTTGGAACAGCAACGCCTGGTGGGTGAGAAACACCTGAAGATGGTGGTGCGCACGGAGTGCGGTTCGCTGAGCCTGGACGGCATCGCCTTCAACATCGACCGCGAGCAATGGCCCAACCCCACCGTGCGCTGGGTCGAGCTGGCCTACAAACTGGACGTCAACGAGTTCCGTGGGCGGGAAAGCGTGCAATTGCTGGTATCACATATCGCGCCGCGCAGATTCGCGCAGGTTTAGCCCGCCAGGTCTCTACCAGCCCAGCTGTTTGTTGAAGCCCAGCGCATCGTAATAGTCGCCCTGGTAGGTGATCTGACCGTTCTCGATGCGGATGAAGCTGACGCCCTCGAAGGAAAGGGGCTTGCCGGTGGCAGGCGTTTCCGCGCTCCAGGGGCCGCTGTTGGTGCCGCTGAACCGCCACTGGAAGGCGATGCCATCGGGAGCCACGAGGGGCGCGCTGGTCATCTCCCATTTCAGATCGGGCACAGCCGTGATGAACACCGCAATCACGTTGTCGCGAGCGGCGGCTCGACCATTCTGCGGCGTGCCGACCGTGGCGTCGAAATACACCGCGTCCTCGGCTAGGTAGGCGGCGGCTTTCTGTGCGTCATGGGCGTTCCAGGCGGTCATATAACCGTCAATCACGGCGCGCACGTCGTCGGCGGCCTGGGCCAGGCCGCTAAGCAGAAGCAGGGTGAGGAAAATGATGCGGCTGAGGCAGATGTTCATGGCAAGGCTCCAGACAATGGCGATGCCGGGGCTGCGCAGTGCCTGCGGGCCGGCATGCCTTGAGTGTTGACCGGCGGCAATCACCCCGCCGGTGAGGCTGACCAGCGGTGTCGCGGCGACGCGGTGGGTTGCTCAATCCTGCCACAGAGGGGACTATCCCCGGCATTGCTTCGCCCATGCTCGCACCCGCAGCATGGCGAAATTGCCCCACTCATGAACTGCTCAGGTATGCACCGGCAGTTCGGCCACTGACCCGAAGCGGTCTTTAATTGGAGGATGCCTGTCATCTTCCGCCAGCCGACGAGGCCCGCCATGTCACTACTTTTTCAGCCCCTCACCTTGCGCCAGTTGACCCTGCCCAATCGCATCGTCGTGTCGCCCATGTGCCAGTACTCCGCCGAGGTAGACGGCCTGGCCACCGATTGGCACTTGGTACATCTGGGCAGCCGCGCGGTGGGCGGTGCCGGGCTGGTGATTTTTGAAGCGACAGCGGTACGCCCGGAAGGGCGCATTTCCGCCCGTGATCTGGGCCTGTGGAACGATGAGCAGATCGAACCGCTGCGCCGCATCACCGCGTTTATCGAGTCCCAGGGTTCAGTGGCCGGCATTCAGCTGGCCCATGCCGGGCGCAAGGCCGGCACCTGGTGGCCCTGGAGCGGCAAGCATGGCAGTGTGCCGGTGGCCGAAGGCGGCTGGACACCAGTCGGGCCGTCGGCGATCGCCTTCGATCCCCAGTATGTGGCGCCCACGGCGCTGGATGAAGCAGGCGTGGCCGAGATCATCCAGGCCTTCGTGCAGGGCGCCGAACGGGCGCTCGCCGCTGGATTCAAGGTCGTCGAGCTGCATGCCGCCCACGGCTATCTGTTGCACCAATTCCTGTCGCCACTTTCCAACCGCCGGCAGGACCAGTACGGCGGTTCGTTCGAGAATCGCATCCGCCTGTTGCTTGAAGTGACCCAGGCGGTGCGTCAGGTATGGCCCGAAGAGTTGCCGGTGTTCGTGCGCCTGTCGGCCACCGACTGGGTGGAAGATGGCTGGAACCCGGACGAGACGGTGGAGCTGGCCTGTCGGCTGAAAGCCTTGGGCGTCGATCTGATCGACGTGTCCTCGGGCGGCACCTCGGCGAATGCGGAAATTCCCATCGGGCCCGGCTATCAGACCCAGTTCGCCGAACGGGTACGCCGCGAAGCCGGGATCGCCACGGGTGCGGTGGGCATGATCACCGAGGCGGCCCAGGCCGAGCATGTGCTGCGCACCGGCCAGGCCGACCTGATCCTGCTGGCCCGCGAGCTGCTGCGCGATCCCTACTGGCCTTTGCATGCCGCCGACTACCTGCGTGACAAGTCGGTGCCATGGCCGGGGCAGTACGTGCGGGCGGCGAGCCGGGATACGCCGATCCGCTGATAAAGCTAGCTGCGTTGGCGGGGCCGATCAGTGGTCGGCTCCGCTTCAATGCTTGATCATGATGTGCCGCACCGCCGTGTAATCCTCCAGCCCGTACATCGACAGGTCCTTGCCGTAGCCGGACAGCTTCATGCCGCCGTGGGGCATCTCGCTGACCAGGGTGAAGTGCGTGTTGATCCAGGTGCAGCCGTACTGCAGGCGGGCGGCCAGACGATGGGCGCGACCGACGTCGCGGGTCCACACCGAGGAGGCCAGGCCGTAGTCGGAGTTGTTGGCGAAGGCCAGGGCCTGGGCTTCGTCGTCGAACGGGGTGACCGAGACGACCGGGCCGAATACTTCGCGACTGACGATTTCGTCGTTTTGGCGGGCGCCGGCCAGCACTGTGGGCAGAAAGAAGAAGCCGGCATCGCCCGGCGCCTGGCCGCCAGTAACCACTTCGATATGCGACAAGGCGCTGGCGCGCTCGACAAACCCGGTGACGCGCTGGCGCTGGCTGTCGCTGATCAACGGGCCGAGTTCGGTGGCGGAATCGTCCTGCAGTCCATGTTTGAGTGTACTCACCGCTGCGCCGAGCGCCGCGACGAATTTCTCGTAGATACCTTTCTGGGCATAGATGCGGCAGGCTGCGGTGCAATCCTGGCCAGCGTTGTAGAAGCCGAAGGTGCGAATGCCTTCCACGGCGGCGTCGAGGTCGGCGTCATCGAAAATGATCACCGGCGCCTTGCCGCCCAGCTCCATGTGCAGGCGTTTGATGCGCGGGGCACTGGCAGCGATGAGGTGTGAGCCGGTGGCAATTGAGCCGGTCAGCGACAGCATGCGCACCTTGTCATGATTGACCAGGGTCTCGCCCACGCTGCTACCACGCCCGAAGACGATGTTCACCACCCCGGGCGGGAAAATCCCGGCCATCAGCTCGCCGAGGCGCAGCGCGGTCAGCGGCGTCTGCTCGGAAGGCTTGAGTACCACGCAGTTGCCGGCGGCCAAGGCGGGGGCAAGTTTCCAGGCGGCCATCATCAGCGGGTAATTCCACGGCGCGATGGAGGCGACCACGCCAATCGGATCACGACGGATCATCGAGGTGTGGCCGGGCAGGTACTCGCCGGCCGCCGAGCCGTGCAGGCAGCGACTGGCGCCGGCAAAAAAACGGAACACATCGGCGATGGCCGGCAATTCGTCGTTGCGCGCGGCGGCGTAGGGCTTGCCGCAGTTTTGCGACTCCAGGCGGGCCAGTTCGTCGGCATGCGTGTCTATGGCATCGGCCAGGGCCAGCAGGCGGGCGGCGCGTTCCTGGGGTACGGTTTGCGACCAGCCGACAAACGCGGCCTCGGCAGCGTGCACGGCTGCATCGATCTGTTCGGCACTGGCTTCGGCAATCCGCACCAGCTCGGTATTGCGGGCTGGGTCAAGCACCGCCTGGGCCTCACCCTGGCCGGGGACCCGTTCACCGTTGATCAACAGATGGGTTTGCATGTCGGATTCCTCAAGTTGTTGTGGGTGTCAGGGACAACGAAAGCTGGACGCTACTAGGTGATCAAATCGCGCTCATTTGCCGCTTCCCGCCACGCCTTCGCCGCCGCGGGTCAGGTAATACGCGGCGAGGATCGGCAGCATGGTCGCCACCATCACCAGCATCGCCACCACGTTGGTGATGGGCACATCGCGGGGGCGCGACAGCTGGTTGAGCAGCCACAGGGGCAAGGTGCGTTCATGGCCGGCGGTGAAGGTGGTGACGATGATCTCGTCGAAGGACAGCGCAAAGGCCAGCATGCCGCCGGCCAGCAGCGCCGAGCCGAGGTTGGGCAGCACGATGTAGCGGAAGGTCTGCCAGCCATCGGCGCCCAGGTCCATGCTCGCTTCGATCAGGTTCCAGGAGGTGCGTCGCAGGCGGGCGATGACGTTGTTGTAGACGATCACCACGCAGAAGGTGGCGTGGCCGATGACGATGGTCAGGATGCTGGGCTCGATGCCCAGGGACTTGAACGCCGAGAGCAGGGCCAGGCCGGTGACGATGCCGGGCAGGGCGATAGGCAGCACCAGCAGCAACGACACGCTTTCCTTGCCGAAGAAGTCGCGCCGCCACAAAGCGGCCGCCGCCAGGGTGCCGAGCAGCAGGGCGACGAGGGTGGCAATCGCAGCCACTTGCAGTGACAGGGTGATGGCCTCCAGCACGTCGGGGCGCGCGAAGGTCAGGCTGAACCATTTCAGGGTGAAGCCCTGGGGCGGAAAGCTGAAGCCGGCGCTTTCGGTGTTGAAGGCATAGATGAAGATGATCAGGATCGGGAAGTGCAGGAACAGCAGCCCGCCCCAGGCCGCGAGCTTCAAGCCCATGGACGCTTTATCAGAGTGCATCGAAGGCCCCCAGGCGCTTGACGATGGACAGGTAGAGGGCAATCAACACGATGGGCACTAGCGTGAAGGCCGCCGCCATCGGCATGTTGCCGATCGAGCCCTGTTGGGCATAGACCATGTTGCCGATGAAAAACCCCGGCGGGCCGACCAGCAGCGGCACGATGAAGTCGCCCAGGGTCAGGCAGAAGGTAAAGATCGAGCCCGCAGCGATGCCCGGCAGTGCCAACGGCAGGATCACCAGGCGGAAGGTCTGCAGCGGCCGGGCGCCCAGGTCGGCAGAAGCCTGCAGCAGGGACGGCGGCAGGCGCTCGAGGGCGGCCTGGATGGGCAGGATCATGAACGGCAGCCAGATATAGACGAACACCAAAAAGCGCCCCAGGTGTGAGGTGGACAGGGTGCTGCCGCCGATGCCCGGAATGCCGAGGATCACCTGCAGGACCGGCGCCAGGCCGAGGCGCTCGACGAACCAGTGGGCCACGCCGCCTTGGGCGAGTAACAGCGTCCAGGCATAGGCCTTGACGATATAGCTGGCCCACATCGGCAGCATCACCGCGATATAGAAGAACGCCTTGATGCGCCCCGTGGTGTAGCGCGCCATGTAATAGGCGATAGGAAAGGCCAGCAGGGCGCTGGCCAGGGACACCGTCACGGCCATGGCCAGGGTGCGCTGGATGATGTCGAAGTTGGCCGGCTGGAACAGCGCCCGAAAATTGGCCAGTGTCAGCGCGGGCGTCACCGACATGGTGAAGTCGTCGAAGGTGTAAAAGCCCTGCCAGAGCAGAGCCAGCAGCGAGCCCAGATAGACGATGCCGAACCATAGCAGCGGGGGGATCAGCAGCAGCGACAGGTACAGCATCGGTTTGCGGTACAGCAGGTCGGACAGCTGGCGCAGCAGGCCTGGGCGGCTGGCCGGTGCCACGGTGGCCGGGCTGGTTGTCATGACGGCACCTCGCGCAGCGGCACCATGGCGGCGCGGGCCCAGCGGGCGGTAACGCGCTGCCCCGGCTGGCAGGGAATGTCGCCTCGATCCCATTGGCTGTTGGCCTGGCTGACAGCGAAGCTTTGGCCGTTGTCCAGACGCAGCTCGTAGCGAGTGGCAGCGCCCAGGTACTGGATATCGTGGAGCTGCCCGGCGATTTCCGTCTCGCCAGGTGCCAAGGGTTCGCTGCCGGCCAGGCGGGTATGCTCCGGGCGGATCGAGAAGGGGCGTGGCGAGCCGGCCAACTGCTCGGCCAGCTCGCCACGCAGCACATTTGAGGTGCCGACGAACTCGGCCACGAACGGCGTCGCCGGGCGCAGGTACAGATTGCGCGGACTATCCAGCTGCTCGATGCGCCCTTGCCGGAACACCGCCACCCGGTCCGACATTGACAGCGCCTCGCCCTGGTCATGGGTGACGAACACGAAGGTGATGCCCAGCTGACGTTGCAGTTTTTTCAGTTCGCCCTGCATCTGCTCGCGCAGCTTGAGGTCCAGCGCGCCGAGCGGCTCGTCGAGCAACAATACCCGCGGGCGATTGATCAAGGCGCGGGCCAGCGCCACGCGCTGCCGCTGCCCGCCGGACAATTGCGCCGGCTTGCGCGCGCCGTAGCCGCCGAGGGCGACCTGATCCAGCGCCTGTTCAGCGCGCTGGTGTCGCTCGGAGCGCGCGACGCCCTTGACCTTGAGGCCGTAGGCGACGTTGTCCAGCACGCTCATGTGCGGAAACAGCGCGTAGTCCTGGAACACCGTGTTAACGTCGCGCTGATAGGGCGCCAGGCCGGTGGTTTCCTGCCCTTGGATGCGAATGGAGCCGGAGCTGGGCTGTTCGAAACCGGCGATCAGTCGCAGGCAGGTGGTCTTGCCGGAACCGGAGGGACCCAGCAGGGTGAAGAACTCACCATCCTCGATGCTCACAGACACCTGATCCACGGCCATTACCTCGCCGTACAGGCGCGAGACATCGGTAAGTTCCACGGCAAAGGTCATGTTCCTGCCCCAAAGCAGCTGCCTGCGGCAGGCTGCACGTCGTTCTGGTTGTTGTTCTGGTTAGCGTCGGCAGATGCATGCATGACGTCTTGCCCAGCGACCACTACGAAATTCGGGGCGGACGAAGCGACGTCCACCACGCGAACAGCCTCGGTTACCGACCCCCCATGATCGCAATGTAGTCCTGGGTCCAGCGGCTGTAGGGCACGTACTTGCCGCCTTCAGCTTGCGGGGTTTTCCAGAAGGCGATTTTCTCGAAGTTGTCGAAACCGTTGGTTTTGCAGCCCTCGGCGCCGAGCAAGGCGTTGCCCTGGCAGGCCGCCGGTACCGCCGGCACCGAGCCGAACCAGGCGGCCAGATCACCTTGCACCTTGGGTTGCAGCGACCAGTCCATCCACTTGTAGGCGCACACCGGGTGTTTGGCTTCGGCGTGCAGCATGGTGGTGTCGGCCCAACCCGTGGCGCCTTCAACCGGCACCACCGAGGCAATCGGCTGCTTTTCGGCCTGCAGCGCATTGACCTGATACGGCCAGGCACTGGAAGCAGCGACGCCCTCGTTCTTGAAGTCGTTCATCTGCACGGTGACGTCGTGCCAGTAACGGTGGATCAGCCCATGCTGCTGGCGCAGCAGCGTGAGCACGGCGGCGTATTGCGTTTCGTTGAGCAGGTAGGGGTCCTGGATGTCCAAGGCCGGTTGGGTGCTCTTCAGATAGAGCGCCGCATCTGCGATGTAGATCGGCCCGTCATAGGCTTGCACGCGTCCCTTGTTGGGTTTGCCGTCCGGCAGGTTCTGCGGCTCAAACACCGTCGCCCAACTGTTGGGCGCCTGCTTGAACACGTTGGTGTTGTACATCAGCACGTTGGGGCCCCACTGGTAAGGCGTGCCGTAGTGCTGGCCATCCACCGTGTGCCAGGGCGCTTCCTTGAGGCGGTCATCGACGGTGTTCCAGCTCGGGATCAGCGCGATGTTGATGGGTTGCACACGCTTGCCGGCGACCAGTCGCAACGAAGCGTCACCGGAGGCGGTGACCAGATCGTAGCCGCCCTTGGTCATCAGGCTGACCATCTCATCCGAAGTGCCTGCGGTCTTTACGTTGACCTTGCAGCCGCTGTCCTTCTCGAACTGGGTTACCCAGTCATAATTCGCATCGGTGTCGCCGCGCTCGACGTAGCCGGGCCAGGCAATGATGTCGAGCTGGCCTTCGGGCTGACCCAGCGTTTTGAGCGGTTCTGCGGCGTACAGGGTGCTGGCGGCCAGCAGAGCGGTTGCCAGCGTGCCGAGGAGTGCAGTGTGCGGTGCGGACATCTGAATTCCCTCTTGTTGTGCGCGATTTGCGGGGCAGTGAAATGCCGCTCGGCACATCCGTTGCCGAGGAGATGTGATCAGTCTAGTTGGTGTCTTGGCGGCGTCATGGCGAGTATGCAGCGCCCATGAGTCGGTCCAGTGCGGCCTGCGGGCGCGACCGCCTGGCGGCGGCCCCAAGCGATGGGTTTTGTCAGCGCTATGGTTTCTGTCAGGACTGTGCTGCTGGGAGAGAAGCTATGAATACCGGGGCTTTACTGGAACAATTGCTGCGCTCACGGCTGGGCTCTGCGACCGGCGCTCCACAGGGTTCGTCACCTTCGGGTGGGCTCGGTGACCTGTTGGGCGGCCTGCTGGGCGGCGGTTCCGCTGCCGACCCGACAAAAGAACGGCAAGGGGGCCCAGGTGGTCTGGGTGATGTGCTCGGCGGCCTGCTCGGTGGCGGGGCGCCACAGACCGGGCAAGCAGGGCGGGACGGCTCGGGTGGCTTGAACCTCGGCAGCCTGGCCACGCTGGGTATGCTCGCCTACCAGGCCTACAGCGCCTGGCAGCGGCAGCAAGGCCAGGCTCCGCACCAGGAGCCGCAGACGGTCAACCGCCTGATGGGCGCGCCGGCCGAGGCGCACAGCACGGCGATCCTGCGGGCGATGATTGCTGCGGCCAAGGCTGATGGGCGCATGGATGCCGCCGAGCAGCAACTGATCCAAACGGAACTCGCTAAGCTGACCGACGACTCTGAGCTGCAAGCCTGGCTGGACCAGGAAGTGCGCAGCCCGCTCGATCCTGCGCGCGTCGCCGAATCGGCCAGCAGCCCGGAACTGGCCGCGGAAATGTACCTCGCCAGTGTACTGCTGGTGGGCAGCGAGCAGTCCGGTGAGCGCCCTTATCTCGATGCGCTGGCGCAGCATCTGCGCCTCGATGCCAAGTTGCGCGAGCAATTGGAGGCGCAGGTGCGGGCGGTTTGACTGGGTAGGCCCGTTTGCATGGGCATCATGGCAGTCCGCCATAGTTTCCGGGTATCCATGAAAAGTAGGGATTGCCGCGCACTGACGGGTTGCGTGCTGTCAGCGTCGGTCGGCTGCGTTATAATCGCCGGCTTTTCGAACCGTCCGACTGCGAGTGCCGCCCGCCATGGAAATCAATCCGATCCTCAACAGCATCAAGGACCTGTCCGAACGTTCAACCACTATTCGGGGGTATCTTTGACTACGATCAGAAAGCTGATCGCCTGGTCGAAGTAAACCGCGAACTCGAAGACCCGAACGTCTGGAACAACCCTGAATACGCCCAGAATCTGGGCCGCGAACGTGCCCAGCTGGCACAGATCGTCGAAACCCTCGACGAGATGAGCAGCGGCCTGGCCGATTCCCGCGACCTGCTGGACATGGCCGTCGAAGAAAACGATCAGGGCGCGGTGGATGACGTCGCCGCCGAAATCGAGCGCCTGCGCGAAATCCTCGAAAAACTGGAATTTCGCCGCATGTTCAGCGGCGAGATGGACGCCAACAACTGCTACCTGGACATCCAGGCCGGCTCCGGCGGCACCGAGGCCCAGGACTGGGCGAATATCCTGCTGCGCATGTACCTGCGCTGGGCCGACCATCGCGGTTTCGACGCCACCATCATGGAGCTGTCGGAAGGCGAAGTGGCGGGTATCAAGGGCGCCACCGTGCACATCAAGGGCGAGTACGCCTACGGCTGGCTGCGCACCGAGATTGGCGTGCACCGCCTGGTGCGCAAAAGCCCGTACGATTCCGGCAACCGCCGTCATACCTCATTCACCGCCGTGTTCGTGTCGCCGGAAATCGATGACAACATTGAAATTGACATCAACCCGGCCGACCTGCGCACCGATACCTACCGTTCCTCGGGCGCGGGCGGTCAGCACGTGAACACCACCGACTCGGCGGTCCGTATCACTCACGTGCCGACCAACACCGTAGTCAGCTGCCAGAACGAGCGCTCCCAGCACGCCAACCGCGACACCGCAATGAAGATGCTGCGCGCCAAATTGTACGAACTGGAAATGCAGAAGCGCCGCGAGGCGTCCCAGGCGCTGGAAGACAACAAGTCGGATATCGGCTGGGGTCACCAGATCCGTTCCTACGTGCTCGACCAGTCGCGCATCAAGGACCTGCGTACCGGCGTCGAAGAGAGCAACTGCGATGCGGTGCTCGACGGCGATCTGGACCAATTCCTCGAAGCCAGCCTGAAACAGGGCCTGTAGCAGGGTAGTAACATCCCGCCGGCGCGGCCCTGTCCCGCCGGCAACTTCGAATCGCAAACCTGGTGCGCCAGACGCACCTGTACATGGGCACGGAACCTACCGTGCCCCATCGGGAAAACACGACGACCATGAGCGAACAACCGCTGAACCAGCACGCCATCCAAGAGGAAGAGAACAGCCTGATCGCCCTGCGCAAGGAAAAACTTGCCGCTGAGCGTGCCAAGGGCAATGCTTTCCCCAACGACTTTCGCCGCGACAGCTACGCAGCCGACCTGCTGAAACAGTACGCGGACAAAAGCAAGGAAGACCTGGAGGCAGCGGCGATTCCGGTCAAGGTGGCCGGGCGCATCATGCTCAACCGTGGCGCTTTCATTGTGATTCAGGACATGAGCGGCCGCATCCAGGTGTATGTCGATCGCAAGACCCTGCCGCCCGAAACCCTGGCCGAGATCAAGACCTGGGACATGGGTGACATCATTGCCACCGAAGGCACCCTGCAGCGCTCCAACAAGGGCGACCTGTTTGTACACATGAGCAGCGTCCGTCTGCTGACCAAGTCGCTGCGCCCGCTGCCGGACAAGCACCATGGCCTGACCGACACCGAGCAGCGTTACCGTCAACGCTACGTCGACCTGATGGTCAACGAGGAAACCCGCCACACCTTCCGCGTGCGTTCCCAGGTGATTGCCCATATCCGTAAGTTCCTGGCCGAGCGTGATTTCCTCGAAGTGGAAACCCCGATGCTGCAGGTCATTCCGGGCGGCGCGGCGGCCAAGCCGTTCGAGACCCACCACAACGCCCTGGACCTGCCGATGTTCCTGCGCATCGCGCCGGAGCTGTACCTCAAGCGCCTGGTGGTTGGCGGCTTCGAGCGCGTCTTCGAGATCAACCGCAACTTCCGTAACGAAGGTGTTTCGACCCGGCACAACCCCGAGTTCACCATGCTCGAGTTCTACCAGGCCTACGCCGACTACGAAGACAACATGGACCTCACCGAGGAGCTGTTCCGCGAATTGGCCCTGGCGGTGCTGGGCTCTACCGATGTGCCCTATGGCGACAAGGTGTTCCACTTCGGTGAACCCTTCGCGCGCTTGTCGGTGTTCGACTCGATCCTCAAGTACAACCCGGACATCACCGCGGCCGACCTGCAGGACCTCGACAGCGCCCGTGCCATCGCCAAGAAGGCCGGCGCCAAGGTGCTGGGCTTTGAAGGTCTGGGCAAACTGCAAGTGATGATCTTCGAAGAGCTGGTCGAGCATCAACTGGAACAGCCGACCTTCATCACCCAGTACCCGTTCGAAGTCTCGCCGCTGGCGCGCCGCAACGATGAGAACCCGAACGTCACCGATCGTTTCGAGTTGTTCATTGGCGGCCGCGAAATCGCCAACGCCTACTCTGAGCTTAACGACGCGGAAGACCAGGCCGAGCGTTTCCTGGCCCAGGTGGCTGACAAGGATGCCGGCGACGACGAAGCCATGCACTTCGATGCCGACTTCGTGCGCGCCCTGGAATATGGCATGCCGCCGACCGCTGGCGAAGGTATCGGCATCGACCGCCTGGTGATGCTGCTGACCAACTCGCCGTCAATCCGCGATGTCATCCTGTTCCCGCACATGCGCCCGGAGCAGTGATCGTTCGTTGAATAAAAAACCGCCCTTGGGCGGTTTTTTTGTGCCACGAATTAGATCGGGCCGGGCCACATCGCGATCGCCCGCTCGGCTGCGTAGGGCTGCTCCCACTTGCTAAGCTTTCTGCACATCAAGTCGTTGACCCAGCCGAGCCGACCGTCAACAAGGAGCATGAAATGCAAGCCTGGCGAATTCTGCTGTTGGTGCCCTTTTTGTTGCTCGGTGGATGTCTGGTGTCCTTTCGTGAGCCGCTGCCGGCCAACGAGCCGGCGCCCATCCCGTTGCTGGGCGAATGGACGCACAAGAACGAATGGGGCGAGCGCATTTATATGCGCGTTAGCCGTGCCGGCAGCAACCTCTACAAGGCACTTGTCTACCAGGCCGATCCGGATGATCCCGAGGATGCGCAGGAATATGGCTTTACCGTGGCCCAGCATGGCCGGCGCTGGTATTTTTCCGCCGGCTTGCCAAAACGGCTGGGCAACAATTTCGCGATTGCGGGGTTCGAGCTCACCACCGATAACGAATTGGTGATCTACACCCTCGATGTTCAGCGTATCCTACAGGCGATAGATGACGGCACGCTGACCGGCAAGCGGGTGGACACTCCCGAAGGCGATGGTGCGCTAATCAGCAGTGACTTGCAGCAGGTGTTCGCCTATCTCGATGATCAGGCCAATACCGATACCTTTATCGAAGTGGCGCGCTTTCAGCGCGTCGGCCAGTGAGGGGCCGATGAATTTACGAGAAGAACTGGACGACTATCAACTGACGGTCCGGGCGCTGTCCGACCGGCTAGTAGAAGCACAGACGCCGATCCGCGTCCTCGATGCGGTGAAGTGGGATGACAGTATTCGACAGGGATTCTTCGACGCCCATTGCAAGCGCCTGCCGCAAGTCGACCAGGCCTATTACCAGAGCCGTCCGCTGGCCTTCGATGCCGAGGCCAAGAAGCGCGAGTTCCAGGATATCGAGCGGGACATTACCCGCCAACTCGGCCAGTTCAATCCGGTCGGACAGATCATGCGGCGCATGTGTCGCGAATACCGCATGGTCATTCGCATGCTCGAAGCGCGTGGGACTGCAGATTTCGGCCTGATCTCCCAGGAGCTCTACGGTGCGGCAACGGATGCCTTCCACGCTGGTGATCCGACCCTGGCCGACCTGGGCCTGATGCTTTCCGATTACCTGAACAACATCGCTGACCGTAGCGACCTGCAGGACGAGCCCCGGACGCTGACCGCCAACCAGGCGGTAGAGTTGTTGCAAAGCCGCCTGGATGGCGTGTTTGGCGAGGGGGAGGGAGTGATCAGGGTGTTCGAGTCCGATGGCATCCTCGCCGACGCGGCGGCCGGCGCCGATTACATCAAGATCCGCAGCGATGCGATGTTCAACGTTCGCGACATCAAGGCCCTGGAGGTCCATGAGGGACTGGTGCATGTGGGCACCACGCTCAATGGGTTGAGCCAGCCGATCTGTACGTTCCTGGCCAAGGGGCCGCCTTCTTCCACGGTGACGCAGGAAGGACTGGCGATCCTTATGGAGGTGATTGCCTTCGCTTCCTACCCGACCCGCCTGCGCAAGCTGACCAACCGCACCCGCGCCATTCACCTGGCCGAGGAGGGCGCCGATTTCCTCGACATATTCCAGTTCTTCCACGATCAGGATTACAGTCAGGAAGAGAGCTACAGCAACGCCAGCCGGGTGTTTCGTGGCTCAACGCCCAGTGGTCTGCCCTTCACCAAGGACCTGTCGTACCTGAAGGGTTTCATCCTCATCTACAACTACATCCAGCTCGCCGTGCGCAAGGGCAAGCTGGAGCAGATTCCACTGTTGTTCTGCGGCAAGACCACCTTGGAAGACATGCGCACCCTGCGTCAGCTGGTGGATGAAGGCCTGGTGGCGCCGCCGCGCTATTTGCCCGAGCAGTTCCGCGACCTCAATGCATTGTCGGCGTGGATGTGCTTCTCCAACTTCCTCAACCACCTGAGCCTGGATCGCATCGAGGCTGATTACGCGAATATTCTTTAACGGGAACGGGCCAGCGCACGCTGATCAGGCTGCGTTTTTTTGCTTGCTGGCCGACAATGACCGGCAGAATCTTTCTGTAGTGGACTTTCGCATGACCGAACGCAATCTCATTCCCTATATCCTCACCTCCATCGGCACCGTCGTCGCCACTGTGGCGGTACTGACCTACTACGGCTATGTGCATGTCGCCAAACCCGAGGATGCGCTGCTGCTGGCTGACTTTACCATGCTCAAGACAGTGCCGGGTGAGGACTACAAGCTGTCGCTCAAGCCGGCGCAGCAGGTGGCCCAATGCATCGACGGCGTGCTGGTGCTGTTCGACACCCAGCAAAAAGGCCTGACCGGCGTGCTGGTCGACAACCGCAAACAGGCGGTGCGCTGCATGGGGGAGGAAACCCCGCAATTGATCAAGTGAGCCATTGACGGCCTGCTGGCTGCTACCAAAGCGAAGACGTTCGACGTCGTTTCGCACATCCGCCAGTCTCCGCTTGCTGCGGGCACGATTTGGCCAGGCACTTCAATGGCTTTTCTGCTCGCTGCTCAGACGTCGCAGGTACTGGCGCGACAGGGCCAGAAAACGCGGCGTCGGGCCGATATCTTCATACAGCGGATCGCCCTGTTCATCGGTGGCCACCACCTGGCTGCCCTTGACATAGGGCAGGCTGGCTTCAAGTTCTTCCAGCGCGGCGGCAATCAGCTCGCCAAGCAACTCCTCAACGCTGCGCTTGGGGTACATCTCGGAGAGCGCAGTGAGTCGCGCCGCCGACTCCAGATCGAGATGTAGCTGATAGCTCTGGGCGGTCATCCGCCCCTTGGCATTTTGTTCCCAGTGCTGAACAAGCTCGCGGATTTTCATGCAGACCTCGGATCGACGTGTTCTTTAAAGCTAGCCCATACGGGCGTGTTGGCTAAACCGCAGGTGCCCTGCCACGCTGTAACGGGTAGATGAAGGAGCCAACAGATGGCGACGATCGATGTACGGCTGCGCGAGGACGTACACCTGCTCGGCGAATTGCTCGGCGAGACCATTCGCGAACAGTATGGACCGGGCTTTCTGAACAAGATTGAGCGTATCCGCAAGGGTGCCAAAAGCGCGCGCAAAGGCTCCGAGGCGGGCGCCCGGCAATTGACGCAGAACCTTGATGCGCTGGCCGAAGACGAGCTGTTGCCGATGACCCGGGCTTTCAATCAGTTTCTCAACTTGGCCAATATCGCCGAACAATACCATCAGGTTCGTCGACGTTCGCCACACGAGGCGGTGCTCTTTGAAGATCGCGTGCTGGGCGATCTGTTCCGGCGTCTGAAGGCAGCGGGTATGCGCGCCGAAGACCTGGCCACTCACGTAGCGGGCCTGGAGATCGAGTTGGTGCTCACCGCCCATCCCACGGAAGTGACCCGCCGCACCCTGATCCAGAAATACGACGCCATTGCCATTGAGCTGGCCGTTGCCGATCACGACGACCTGAGCCCGGCCGAGCGCACGGCCAGCCGGGTGCGCTTGCGTCGTCTGGTTGCCGAGGCTTGGCACACCGAGGAAATTCGCCGCCAGCGACCCAGCCCGCTGGACGAGGCCAAGTCCGGTTTCGCTGTCATTGAGCATTCGCTGTGGCAGGCACTGCCGACCTTCATGCGTGGACTCGATCAGGCTCTGCTGGAGTGCTGCGGTCAGCGCTTGGCCTTGAGCGCTGCGCCGGTCCGCTTTGCGTCCTGGATGGGCGGTGACCGGGACGGCAACCCCAACGTCACCGCTGCGGTGAGCCGTGAAGTGTTGCTACTGGCGCGTTGGATGGCCGCCGATCTATTTTTGCGGGATATCGATCAACTGATCGATGACCTGTCCATGCAGCGTGCCAATAGCGCGTTGCGCGAGCGGGTGGGGGAGTGCGCCGAGCCCTATCGAGCCGTGCTCAAGCCGCTGCGTGAGCGCTTGCGTACGACCCGCGCCTGGGCCGAGGCGGCGTTGAAAGCGCCGTTGGCAGCGAGCGCCGGCACCCTGACTAACACCGCCGAACTGCGCGAGCCGCTGGAGCTGTGTTATCGCTCCCTGCAGGACTGTGGTATGGGCGTGATCGCCGATGGCCCGTTACTGGATTGCCTGCGCCGCGTGGCGGTGTTCGGCTTGTTCCTCACCCGCCTGGATATCCGTCAGGAAGCCGGCCGGCATGCGGCGGCGCTGGATGAGATCACTGAATTTCTCGGCCTGGGTCATTATCGGGACTGGGGCGAAGAGCGCCGTCTGGCCTTTCTGCAGGACGAGTTGGTCAACCCGCGTCCGTTGTTGCCGCGCGGCCATGTGCTAAGTGCCGAGAACGCCGAAGTTCTAGCCACCTGTGCGCTGATTGCCGAGGCCCCGCCTGCGGCGGTGGGCTCCTATGTGATTTCCATGGCCGGTGCGCCCTCGGATGTGCTGGCGGTGCAATTGCTGCTCAAGGAGGCGGGCGTGAGGCGCGCTATACGCGTGGTGCCGCTGTTCGAAACCTTGGCTGACCTGCAGCGCGCAGGGCAGGTCATCGACCGACTGCTGGCATTGCCGCTCTATCGCGCGAGCCTGGCCGGGGTGCAGGAAGTCATGATTGGGTATTCCGATTCGGCCAAGGACGCTGGTACCACGGCCGCCGCCTGGGCGCAGTACCAGGCGCAGGAAAACCTAGTGGCCGTGTGTCGACGACATGCTGTGGAGCTGCTGCTGTTTCACGGCCGCGGCGGCACCGTCGGGCGCGGCGGAGGGCCGGCCCATGCGGCGATTCTGTCGCAGCCGCCGGGGTCCGTGTCCGGCCGTTTGCGTACGACCGAGCAAGGCGAAATGATCCGCTTCAAATTCGGCTTGCCCGCCATCGCCGTGCAGAACCTCAATCTCTATCTGGCGGCCGTGCTCGAAGCCACGGTAGAGCCGCCTCGCGAACCTGAAGAGGCTTGGCGCGCGCTGATGGACGAGATGGCCGCTGCAGGGCTGGCGGCCTATCGAGGGGTGGTGCGTGAGCATGCGCAGTTCGTCGAGTACTTTCGCCAGGCCACCCCGGAGCAGGAACTGGCGCGTCTGCCGCTGGGCAGTCGCCCGGCACGGCGTCAGGCGGGAGGCGTGGAGAGCCTGCGGGCGATTCCGTGGATCTTCGCCTGGACACAGACGCGGCTGATGCTGCCGGCTTGGCTGGGCTGGGAAGCCGCGCTCGCCGAGGCCCTGCAACGCGGCGATGGTGAGCGGCTGAAGGCCATGCGTGAACACTGGCCGTTCTTCGGAACGCGCATCGACATGCTGGAAATGGTGCTGGCCAAGGCGGATGTGGAGATTGCCCGCCTGTACGATGAGCGTCTGGTGCAGGCGCCACTGCGCAAACTGGGCGATAAATTATGCGGCCTATTGTCGCAGGCGTGTGATTGCGTGCTCCAGGTGACCGGGCAATCGGTACTCTTCAGTCACAACCCGCAGACCTTGGCGGCGATCAATGTGCGCAACACCTATCTGGACCCGTTGCACCTCCTGCAAGTAGAGCTTTTGGCACGTTCACGAGCGTCGCCGGAGGGTGGCAGTCAGCAGGTCGAGCAGGCATTGCTGGTGAGTGTCGCGGGGATCGCCGCAGGGTTGCGAAATACCGGTTGAGCGGCTTTTTTTGTCATTTTGCTGTGGCTTGTGCGCCTCGAAAGCGCTGTGTATCTTGGTCAGCCTTTCGCTGTTGGGTGGGCGAACCGGTTGTTGTACGAAACTGGCCCGCTAAAGACCATACGACTTTTTTCTTGTTTACTTCATCTTGAGGAGCACAACGATGCGCGTGATTCTGCTGGGAGCGCCCGGTGCCGGCAAAGGTACCCAGGCCCGTTTTATCACCGAAAAATTCGGTATCCCGCAAATTTCCACCGGCGACATGCTGCGCGCAGCCGTCAAGGCTGGGAGTCCGCTGGGCCTGAAGGTGAAGGGCGTGATGGAAAGCGGTGGTCTGGTGTCCGATGACATCATCATCGACCTGATCAAGGAACGTATCACCCAGCCCGATTGCGCCAACGGTTTCCTGTTTGACGGTTTCCCGCGCACCATTCCTCAGGCCGAAGCCCTCAAGGACGCCGGCGTGACCATTGATAACGTGGTCGAAATCGCCGTTGATGACGAAGAGATCGTGTCCCGTGTCGCGGGCCGCCGCATGCACCCGGCATCCGGTCGTACCTACCACATTCAGTACAATCCGCCGAAAGTCGCCGGCAAGGACGACGAAACGGGCGAAGAGCTGATCCAGCGTGACGACGACAAGGAAGAAACCGTGCGTCATCGCCTGTCCATCTATCACTCGCAGACCAAGCCGCTGGTGGACTTCTACCAGAAGCTGTCGGCTGCTGAAGGCACGCCGAAGTACAGTGCCGTGCCCGGTGTTGGCTCCGTGGAAGAGATCACTGCCAAGGTGTTCGCAGCGCTAAGCTGATCGGCGTTACTGCACACAACGGCCCGCTTGCGGGCCGTTGGCGTTTCTTGGCGAAACCCGTTACCGCTCTCTGCCCCACGGCCTCCTACGACGGGCTTATAATGCCCGCCCTTCTGATCTGCCCGGAAACCTGCACATGACCACCTTGCTGGCCCTGGACACCGCCACTGAAGCCTGCTCCGTAGCCTTGCTGCATGAGGGCCGGGTGTACAGCCATTACGAGGTGATTCCGCGCCTGCATGCTCAGCGGCTGCTGCCCATGATTCAGGACCTGTTGGCCGAGGCCGGTGTGGCGCTGTCGGCGGTCGAGGCCATTGCGTTCGGCCGGGGGCCCGGGGCCTTTACCGGCGTGCGCATTGCGGTGGGCGTGGTGCAAGGGCTGGCCTTCGCCTTGCAGCGTCCCGTGTTGCCGATTTCCAATCTGGCGGTGCTGGCCCAGCGCGCCCACCGCGAGCATGGCGCCGTGCAGGTTGCTGCCGCCATCGATGCCCGCATGGATGAAGTGTACTGGGGCTGCTATCGCCTGGAGCAGGGCGAGATGCGCTTGGTCGGCAGCGAGGCGGTATTGCCGCCTGAAACCGTCTGCTTACCACGCGATGCCCAGGGTGATTGGTTCGGCGCCGGCACTGGCTGGGGTTACGCCGAACGCTTGTCGGTGGCGCCGGTTGCGCAGGATGCCGGTATGTTGCCGCACGCCGAAGATCTGCTGCGCCTGGCTGAATATGCCTGGCAGCGCGGCGAAGCCGTAGAGGCTGAGCACGCCCAGCCGGTGTATCTGCGCGACAAGGTAGCCACGCCCAAAGTGTGATGGGGTTGGCCTGGTTGCGCTCTGGTCTCGCACATTTCCTGAACTCGTAATAGCCAAGCCGGTCGGATGATCCGGCAATGCGCTGTCGATCACGGCTGATGCATTGCTCGAGCATTTAGAGTGGCGGCCCTTGCGAGGTTCAACATATGCGTATCGATGCAATTCGGAGCTCGGCGCTCCCTAAGCGCCCCGGTCGATCTGGACGGGGGTGGCGTGCCTCCAACGCAGCCGACGCAGTGGACGAGAGGGTGGTCGAAACCCGACAACCCGTTATTGAGGGCGATTACCAGGCGGCGTCCAGTGCGCGCTCGATTCGCCCGGCCGCCGCCTTGCAGACTCCCAGTACCCGCGTGCTGCGAGCCTTGGAAAGCTATGCGTGTGTTGCGGCCATGGTGGCCGAGCCTGGGGATTACCTCGATACGTACGCCTGACGCCTGACGCCTGACGCCTGCACGTTTGCGGGGCGGCGCAACGCCACTGTGGTTGCCCCACGGGCTACAATCCGCGTCATCTCAGTTGAGTCAGGCTTTATTTCCACGTGTTGCCCTACTTTATCGGCTGTCCATCTTGGAGCGAAGCAGGCTGGCGGGGTCAGCTTTACCCCGAGAACGCCCGCGCCGCTGATTTTCTTGGCCACTACTGCCAGGTCTTCAATGCCGTTGAAGGCAATACCACCTTCTACGCCCGTCCCGCCCCGGCAACCGTGCAACGTTGGGTTGAGCGCATGCCCACGGGGTTTCACTTTTGCGCCAAGCTGCCCCGCGACATCAGTCACGAGGGCGATTTGCGCAGTCAGTTCAGCGCCACGGACAGCTTTCTGAGTTTGCTGGCTCCCCTGGGTGAGCGAGTCTCACCGTTGTGGTTGCAGTTACCGGCCGCGTTTGGCCCGGCGCGCCTGGGCGAACTGGCTGCCTGGCTGGATGAATTCCAGCAGCGCCGAATTGCCGTCGAAGTTCGCAACCCGGCGTTTTTTGCCAAGGGCGAAGAGGAGCGCGCGCTGAATCGCCTGTTGCACGAGCGTGGGGTGGAACGTATCTGTCTCGACGCCCGCGCCCTGTTCAGTCACTGCTCCGAGGATCCGGCGGTCTTGCATGCTCAAGCCAAGAAACCACGCGTGCCGGTGCGCCCGGCGGCCTTTGGTAACCAGCCTCAGGTGCGGTTTATCGGCGGTCCGGATTTGGCTGCCAACCAGCGCTTCCTGGCGCCTTGGGTGGACAAGGTGGCTGGCTGGATCGAGGAGGGACTGGCACCGCATGTTTTCCTGCATACGCCGGATAACCTGCTGGCCCCGACCCTGGCCCGACAGTTTCACGCCGCCTTGAGCGTTCGCCTGCCAGGCCTTCCCGCGCTGGCGCAAACCCTACAGGAAGCCGCCGAAGAGCAGCTCGGCTTGTTTTAACGGCGAGTGGCAATCGCGCTTCAAGCAGGGCTGCTAAGGTGCAACGTGGACTGTGGAAGGAGCGAACGATGGCCACCCAAGCACAACGTGCTGAAACCTTTCGAGCCCTGGAACAGCGCAATCAGTTGCTGGTTCTGCCCAATCCGTGGGATGCCGGGTCGGCAAAAATTCTTGCTTCATTGGGTTTCGAGGCGCTGGCGTCCAGCAATGCCGGTTTGGCCTTTTCCCTGGGGCGTTGCGACGGTGAAGGTCGCATCAGCCGCCAAGAGGCGCTCGCCAATGCGCGCGCCATTGTCGAAGCAACCGATCTGCCGGTCGCCGCCGATCTTGAAAACGGTTATGGCGATACGCCGGATGATTGTGCACTGACTATTCAGCAGGCCGCCGAGGTCGGCTTGATTGGGGCTTCGATCGAAGACGCCAGCGGTAATCCCCTGGCGCCGATCTATCCCCTGGAGCTGGCGGTGGAGCGCATTCAGGCGGCGGCACAGGCGGCGCGCAGCCTGGATTTCCCGTTCAGCCTGTGCGCGCGGGCAGAAAACTACTTGCATGGTCGTCCCGACCTCGACGATACCGTGCGCCGCTTACAGGCCTTCGCCGCAGCCGGGGCTGATGTGCTGTATGCCCCGGGGTTGACGCATCGACAGCAAATCATCGCAGTGGTCCAGGCAGTGGCGCCCAAGCCGGTGACCGTTATGGTGGGAATCGCGGGCTTGCAGCTGTCGCTGGTCGGCCTGGCGGAAGTGGGCGTGCGACGAGTATGTCTGGGGTCCAGTCTGGCGCGGGTTGCCTACGGCTCGTTTTATCAGGCGGCCGGCGAGCTGGCCCGACGCGGTAGCCTGCACATAACCCGGCAAGCCATCTCGCTTGAACGCCTGAATGATCTGTTGCGTTATTAGGGCATGCGCATCGGCCTGCTGCTGATCGTGCTGGTGCTGGTTGGCGTGCCGTGGGCTATCAACCGCGGCTGGCTTGACGTGCCACCGCGCTGGGACCCGTGGGCGCCGCTGGATGTGCACGCTCCGCGCAATCTGTTGACCGGCTTCAAGCTGTGGCGCCTGCAGAATGAGCCCCAGCTGTGCGAGGCAGCTCTGCAATCCAGCTCGCTGCGTTATACGCATCAGCCCGACAGCTCACCTGCTGCGCAATGCCCTCTGGAGAATGTGCTGCGCATTACGGGTTCCGAGCTGGGTTTCAACCAGAGCTTTCTGGCCACCTGCAAGCTGGCAGTGGCGTTTGCGCTGTTCGAGCGGCATGGCCTGCAGCCAGCCGCTCAAGCCGTGTTTGGTCAGCCTGTGGTTCGTCTCGAACACTACGGCAGTTTCGCCTGCCGGAACATCGGCGGCAGCCAGCGGCGTAGCCAGCATGCGTTGGCCAATGCTCTGGATATGGCCGCCTTTCGCCTGCGGGATGGCCGACGCATCAGCGTGGTCAACGACTGGCAGGGTGCGACGAAGGAAGCGCTGTTTTTGCGCCGGGTGCATCAAGCGGCGTGTGAGCATTTCAAGATCACCCTCGGCCCGGAGTACAACGCCGCCCATCGCGATCACTTTCATGTGGATATGGGCGGTTTTCGCATGTGCCGCTGAGGGGAAGCGATTACCCCCGCCGTGCTTCAGGCAGCGCAGTGGCTGCGCCTCTGGCACAATGCGCGCCGTTTTCCGGTCATCCGTTGTGAGTCCCTTCAATGTCCGTGTCTCTACCCACCATTCGCGTCGAACCCCTTGAGCCCCGCTTTGCCGAGGCGGCCCAGCGCTGGGCCGAACGGCTGGGTCTGACATTGGGCGGCGAGGCAGAATATGCCCTGCAACTGGGTGAGCAAGGTTTGCAACTGGCAGAGCTGGGGCCCAAGGCACCGGGGCCGGTGCGGGTGGACTTTGTCGAGGGCGCAGTGGCCCACCGGCGATTGTTTGGTGGCGGCAGCGGGCAGATGATTGCCAAGGCGGTCGGTGTGCAGAGCGGCGTGCGTCCACGGGTACTCGATGCCACCGCCGGGCTGGGTCGCGACGCCTTCGTGCTGGCCTCGCTGGGCTGTGAGTTGCAATTGATCGAGCGCCAGCCGCTGATCGCTGCGCTGCTTGAAGACGGCCTGCAACGGGCGTTGCGTGATCCGGACGTGGCCTCGATTGCGACGCGCATGCAACTGCACCAAGGCAACGCCATTGAGCGGATGCAGAATTGGCAGGGTGAACCCCCACAGGTGATTTACCTCGACCCGATGTTTCCGCACCGCGACAAGAGCGCGCTGGTGAAAAAGGAAATGCGCCTGTTCCGCCCCTTTGTCGGCGACGACCTGGACGCGCCGGCGCTGCTGGCCGCCGCGCTGGCGCTGGCCTCCCACCGCGTGGTGGTCAAACGCCCACGCAAGGCACCGATTATCGACGGCCCCAAGCCCGGCTACAGCCTGGAGGGCAAGTCCAGCCGCTATGACATCTACCCGCTGAAAACGCTGCAGCCTCAGCGCAGCGAGTGAGGCGCTGGTCGCGCAAATGGCTGCATTCCAATAACGGCATTTTTTTATGCTTAAATTGGTTTCATGGGGGGCCATCCATACGAGGGTACCGTCATGAATACCAAGACTCTGCTTTTACTGCTGTGCGGATTGTTGCTTCAACCGGCTTGGAGTTATGCGGACACGGGGCAAGCTCATACCGCACCCGCAGTAGCCGATTCCGCAGCTCTTTCTACACGACTGGCGTTGCGAGATCTGTGGGTCGAGCATGTGTTCTGGGTGCGCAATTATGTGATTGCCAACCAGGCCGGCGAGGCGGCAGCAGCCAAGGTCGCAACCACTGAAGTCGTGGCCAATGCCACGGCTATCGCCAACAGCATCGCGCCGCTGTACGGCCAGCCGGCCGCCGACCAGCTGCTTGACCTGTTGGCCGGGCACTGGGGGGCGGTAAAGCAGTACAGCGATGCCGTGGTTGCGAAGAATGAAGCTGGGAAGGATGCCGCAGTCGCTGAGCTGACCAGTAACGCCAAGGCCATCGCGGTATTCCTGGCTTCGGCCAATCCGAATCTGCCAGAAAACACCCTGGTAGCCATGCTCAATGCCCATGGCGGGCACCATATCGCGCAGATCGACCAATTGACGAAAAAGGACTACGCCGGCGAAGCCAGAACCTGGCAAGCCATGCGTGAACATATGTTGGTGCTGGGCGACACCTTGACTGCGGCATTGGTCAAGCAGTTCCCGGATAAGTTCTAACCGGTCGGGGAGGGCGTTGCGGCGCCTCCCCTCCACTCCGCGGGGTGATACATGTTCCAGGGGTTGGGGCGTACGCAGCAGGATCTGCTGAGCGCTCTACTGTATCAGCCGTCAGGCATGAGCATCGAGGCGTTGGCCCAGCAATTGGCGGTGACGCGGACCGCAGTGCGCCAGCATCTGGCTGCGCTGGAGCGCGACGGACTGATTCACCGTGGCGGCACCCGGCCGACCGGACGACGGCCCGAGCAGTTGTATGTGCTCAGCACGGCTGGCCAGGAGCTGTTTCCGCGGCAATATCGGCTATTGGCCAGCCTGCTGATAGGCGAGGTTGCCCAAGTTCTGGGGCGAGAGGGGCTGATTGCCGTATTGCGCAGCCTGGGTCAACGGCTCGCCAGCAATCTCGAGCAGCAGGCGGTCAGCGAGGAGCGAATCATCGGCCATATGAACCAGGCCGGTTACGAGGCTGAGGTGTTCTTTCGCAGTGCGGGAGAGCCGGAAATCGTCGCGCACAACTGCGTGTTCCACCAATTGGCCAATGCCCATCCGGAAGTCTGCGAGCTTGATCTGGCATTGATTGGCACCTTGGGCCAGGCAGAGGTGGAGCATCTGGAGTGCATGCTGCGCGGCGGGCAGGTCTGCCGCTTCCGGTTGCGCAGCACCCCCGATGACGAGCCGTGACGGAATGTCAGCCGGTCTGAAGCCGCTACTACGCTGTTTTGCTTGCAGCTCAGACGCTGTAGGCCCTGATAAATAACCCCACCACCTCGCGCACATGCCGCTCGGCTTCCTCGTTGCCCTGGCAAGTGGCGCAGCCGATCAGCTGGCGAAAATTGTGGCCGCCTTTGAGCAGCGAGCAAAAATGTTCGGCGGCGGCCTGTGGGTTGGGGATGCGCAGTGTGCCGGCCTGGTCGGCCTGATGCATGACGCGCTCCATCTTGTCGAGGATGCGCTGCGGCCCGGCGGCGTAAAAAAGCTGGACGAGCTGAGGGTTGGGCTTGGCCAGGGTGAACATCAAGCGATGCATGGCCAGGGATTCTTCGCTGCTGATCAGCGCGTGAAAGGCGCGACCAATGGCCACAAGGTGGGCGTCGATGGGTTCGGCGGCGCTCGGTTCGGTGAACAGCTGCGGTAGCTGCTCCTCGCACTTGGCTTCCACCGCCGCGCAAAACAGTGTGTCCTTGTCGGTGAAGTGGCTGTAAACGGTGAGTTTGGAGACGCCGGCCTCACGGGCGATGGCGTCCATGCTGCTGCCCTCATAGCCGTGGCGCAGGAATAACGACTTGGCCGCTTCGAGGATGGCTTGGCGTTTTGCCGGGTCTTTAGGACGACCCGGGCCCTGATTGGGTAAAGCGTGCTCAGACATGCGTTCTCGTACTGGACGGTTGGGGTGACTGTTTTTACTATACCCGTCAGTACAATTATTCCAATACGCCTCTGCGCGAAAGGTCACCCTCATGTTTCGTCATGTTCTGTCTCTCGCTCTGCCTGTCTCTTTAATCGCTCTGCTAGGCGCATGCGGCAATGGTCAAGAGGTGGAGGCGCCACCGCGTCCGGCAATGGTGGTGCAGCCGCAGCCGGCCGGCGCGTCGCTGGACACCTTTGCCGGCGAGGTTCGTGCACGGCTGGAGCCGGAGCTGGCCTTTCGAATCGGTGGCAAAGTGGCCAAGCGCCTGGTGGATGTCGGCGAGCGGGTGAAGAAGGACCAGCCGCTGGCTGAGCTGGATCCGCAGGACGTGCGCTTGCAGCTTGAAGCGGTACGCGCCCAGGTGGCCGCCGCCGAGGCCAATCTGCAGCTGGCCAGCGCCGAGCGTGACCGGTATCGCACGCTGCTGGAGCGGCAACTGGTCAGTCGCTCGCATTTCGACAATGCCGAAAACAGCTACCGCTCCGCCGCGGCGCAACTCAAGCAGGTTCAGGCCCAGTACGACGTGGCACGCAACCAGGCGACCTATGCGGTGTTGCGCGCGTCGGAAGATGGCGTGATCGCCACACGGCGCGTCGAGGTCGGTCAGGTCGTCGCAGCCGGACAGACGGTGTTTACCCTGGCTGCCGATGGCGAGCGGGAAGTGGTGATCAGCCTGCCGGAGCAGGCGCTGGACCGCTACCGCATCGGCCAGGACGTCACCGTACAGCTCTGGTCGCATCTGCAGCAGCGTTACCCAGGGCGGATTCGCGAACTGTCACCGGCCGCCGATCCGCAGTCGCGCACCTTTGCCGCACGGGTCGCCTTTCAGGATGCCGACGTACCGGCCGATCTGGGCCAGAGCGCCCGGGTGTTCATTCGCAATGCTGAAGACGTGCCGCTGGCGGTGCCGCTGTCGGCGGTCTCGGCCGAAGGCGGACAGCCTTTTGTCTGGGTGGTAGCTCCGAAGACGGCCACCCTGGAGCGTCGTCCGGTGCGCTTGGGTGCCTACGGCGAACGTCAGGTGCCGGTTCTTGAAGGCCTGCGGGAACATGAGTGGGTGGTGGCTGCCGGCGTGCATGTGCTGCGCGAAGGACAGAAGGTGCGCCCGGTGGACCGCGACAACCGGCTTGTCGAGCTGGCGGCTGGGGAGTAGGTCCGGATGAAATTCAACTTGTCTGCCTGGGCGTTGCAGAATCGCTCCATCGTGCTCTATCTCATGCTCTTGCTCGGGGTGGTCGGCGCGCTGTCCTACACCCAGCTGGGCCAGAGCGAAGACCCGCCGTTCACCTTCAAGGCCATGGTCATCCAGACCCAGTGGCCGGGCGCCAGTGCCGAAGAAGTCTCGCTCCAGGTCACCGAGCGCATCGAGAAGAAGCTGATGGAAACCGGCGCCTACGAGCGCATCGTGTCCTTCTCGCGGCCGGGCGAATCCCAGGTGACCTTCCTGGCCCGCGACTCCATGCATTCGGATGAGATTCCCGAGCTGTTCTATCAGGTGCGCAAGAAGATTGGCGACATTCGCCACACCCTGCCACCGGGGGCGATCGGTCCCTTTTTCAATGACGAATTCGGCACCACCTTCGGCAATATCTATGCACTGACCGGCGATGGTTTCGATTACGCGGTGCTCAAGGATTACGCCGACCGCATCCAGTTGCAGCTGCAGCGTGTCAAGGATGTCGGCAAGGTCGAACTACTCGGCTTGCAGGACGAGAAGATCTGGATCGAGCTGTCCAATACCAAACTGGCCACTCTTGGCCTGCCACTGGCTGCCGTGCAGCAGGCGCTGGAGGCGCAGAACGCCGTGGCGGCCGCCGGCTACTTCGAAACCCAGACCGACCGTATCCAGCTGCGCGTCAGCGGGCGCTTTGAAACCGTCGAGCAGATCCGCGCCTTTCCCATTCGCGTGGGGGATCGCACCTTCAACCTGGGTGACGTGGCCGAAGTACGCCGTGGTTTCAGCGATCCGCCGGCGCCGCGCATGCGTTTCATGGGTGAGGACGCCATTGGCCTGGCAGTGTCGATGCGTGAGGGCGGCAATATCCTCGTGCTCGGCGAAGCGCTGGAAACCGAGTTCAGCCGCCTGCAGCAAAGCCTGCCCGCCGGGATGCAGCTGAGCAAGGTGTCGGATCAGCCGGCGGCGGTGAAAACCGGCGTGGGCGAATTCATTCAGGTGCTGACCGAGGCGGTGATCATCGTCCTGCTGGTGAGCTTTTTCTCCCTAGGCCTGCGCACGGGCATGGTGGTGGCGCTGTCCATTCCGCTGGTACTGGCGATGACTTTTGCGGCCATGTACTACCTGGGCATCGGCCTGCACAAGATCTCCCTCGGCGCGCTGGTGCTGGCGCTGGGCCTGATGGTGGACGACGCGATCATCGCGGTGGAGATGATGGCCATCAAGATGGAACAGGGTTACGACCGCCTCAAGGCGGCCAGTTTCGCGTGGACCAGCACGGCCTTTCCGATGCTCACCGGCACGCTGATCACCGCGGCAGGCTTCCTGCCGATTGCCACCGCGCAGTCCAGCACCGGCGAGTACACCCGCTCGATCTTCGAGGTGGTGACCATTGCCCTGCTGGTGTCGTGGATCGCCGCAGTGGTGTTCGTGCCCTACCTGGGCAACCGCCTGCTGCCGGACCTGGCCAAGCAGCACGCGGCCAAGCATGGCGGCGCCGCCGCCCATGACCCCTATGCCACGGCATTCTACAAGCGCGTGCGCCGGCTGATCACCTGGTGCGTACGGCGCCGCAAGACCGTGCTCGTCCTGACCCTCACAGCGTTTTTCGGCTCGGTGCTGCTGTTCCGCCTGGTGCCCCAGCAGTTCTTCCCACCTTCGGCGCGCCAGGAACTGATGGTGGATATCAAGCTTGCCGAGGGCGCTTCGCTGCGGGCTACCGAGCATGAAGTGCGCCGCCTGGAAGCCTTACTCGCCAAGCAACCCGGCCTGGAAAATTACACCGCGTATATCGGCAGCGGCTCGCCGCGCTTCTACCTGCCGCTGGATCAGCAACTGCCGGCCACCAGCTTCGCCCAATTCGTCGTGCTGGCCAGCTCCATCGAGGATCGCGAAGCGCTGCGTAGCTGGCTGATCGATACCGTCAACGAAGAGTTTCCGACCTTGCGCACGCGAGTGTCCCGACTGGAAAACGGTCCACCCGTGGGCTATCCGCTGCAGTTTCGGGTCAGTGGCGAGCATATCGACGAGGTGCGCGACCTCGCCCGCGAAGTGGCCGGCGTGGTACGCCAGAACGCCCATGTGACCAATGTGCACCTGGACTGGGAAGAACCCAGCAAGGTGATCCGCCTGGAGCTGGACCAGGAGCGCGCCCGCGCCCTGGGGGTGAATACCGCTTCGCTGTCGCGCTTTTTGCAAAGCGCACTGAGCGGCTCCCGAGTCAGCCAGTTCCGCGAAGACAACGAGCTGATCGAAATCCTGCTGCGCGGCACCCTGGAGGATCGCCAGAGCCTGACGTTGCTGCCAAGCCTGGCGGTGCCTACCGACAGCGGCAGGAGTGTGCCACTGTCGCAGGTGGCGACTCTGGAATACGGCTTCGAGGAAGGCATCATCTGGCACCGCGACCGCCTGCCGACCGTGACCGTGCGCGCCGACATCTACGGTGCCGAACAGCCGGCCACGCTGGTGCAGGAGATCCTACCCCACCTGGCCGAACTGCGCGCCAACCTGCCGGATGGCTACCTCTTCGAGGTGGGCGGCACCGTGGAAGACGCCGCGCGTGGTCAGCGATCGGTGATGGCCGGCATGCCGCTGTTCGTGGTGGTGGTAATGAGCCTGCTGATGCTGCAATTGCGCAGCTTCTCCCGCTCGATCATGGTATTTCTCACCGCACCACTGGGGCTGATCGGTGTGACGCTGTTCCTGCTGATCTTCCAGCAGCCGTTCGGTTTCGTCGCCATGCTGGGCACCATCGCGCTGTCGGGGATGATCATGCGCAACTCGGTAATTCTGGTGGATCAGATCGAGCAGGACATCACTGCCGGCCACGAGCGCTGGACCGCGATCATCGACGCCACGGTACGGCGTTTCCGGCCCATCGTGCTCACCGCCATGGCGGCGGTGCTGGCCATGATCCCCTTGTCGCGCAGCGTGTTCTTCGGGCCGATGGCGGTGGCCATCATGGGCGGGCTGATCGTCGCCACGGCACTGACGCTGCTGTTCCTGCCGGCGCTGTATGCGGCCTGGTTTCGCGTTCGTGAGGACGAAACTGTGAGGAATTGAGCGCCTGGCCCGGGGACGATACCTGTCAACTCAGATACCGGCTCCCTTGAGTAGCACCTGCGCGGCATCCTTGGCGTCTCGCGCCTGTTCGCCAGGACCTTCGAGGTGGGCCATGCTGAGCGCGCCTTCGAGCAGATATTGCAGCTGGCGCGCAAGTTGCTGCGGCTGTGGGGCGGCAAGTCGTTCCAGCAGCTCGCGCAGATAGGCCTGCAGCTCCGCCTTGTTGGCTGACGAGCGCCGGTGAATGGAATGTTCGTTGTCGTGGTATTCCGCCGCGGCATTGACGAACAGGCAGCCGCAGTACTGCTCGCTTCCGTGAATCATGGTGTGCAAACCATCGAACACAGCCAAGAGTGCCTCGCGCGGGGGCAGCTTGTTCGCGCGCTCGCGCAGCCGCTCGAACATGAGCTGGTGACGTCCTTCCAGCACTGCAAGGATCAGTTCTTCCTTGGATTTGAAATGCTTGTACAACGTCATCTTGGCCACGCCGGATTCCGCCAGGATCCGGTCGATTCCCGTGGCGTGATAGCCCTCGCGATAGAAAAGCCGTTCTGCCGTTTCGATCAGCTGGTCGCGTTTGTTCGTTGCCATAACTACCTCCTCGGATCGGCCATTATGCGGAAGTGAGAGGACTGCTCCAACCAATCGTCTCTGTGGCCCATATTGCGCTTGAAGTGTACAGACAGGTCTGTCTATTATCCAGTCGTGCAAACAGACCACGCACCCTGGCGGCACTGCTTGAGGCGTCATGCAACCAGAAAGTGGCCGATCATCCTGAGAGGAGTCATGACATGAACGTGGCGAAGATCGTTACTCTGGTACTGCTTAGTCTGGCTGCACGCGTGGAGGCGGCCGATGAGCTGCGCTTCAGTCTGATCAAGACGGCGCAATCCCAAGACCGGGGCGAATATTCCTGGCGTAACGGTGCCTGGGAGCGCCCCGAACCCATGCTCCACGTGGCGCTCCTGATTGAACATCAAGGTTCTCGACTGCTGTTCGGCACCGGTCTGGGTCGGCATATCGACGCTCAGGTCAACGCTGAGGTGCCCTGGCGAATAAAGCGTTATGGCCCGGTCGTGGCGGTGCGGGATCAGTTGGAGCGTGACGGTTTGGAAATCGATCGCATCCTGTTGGGTTGCGCCTGCTGGGAGCACGCGTCGGGCCTGGCGGACTTTCCCGATGTGCCGGTGCTGGCCAGCGCTGAAGGGATTCGCTACAGCCAGATCGCCACACCACCGGCCGTCCTGCCCAGTCAGTTTGCTCATTCGGTACGCTGGCAGCCGCTGCGCTTCGAGGCGAATCCCATCGGTGGATTCGCGCACAGCCTCGATCTATTCGGAGATGGCAGCCTGATCGTGGTGCCATTGACCCAGCATGGTGCACTCGGCCTGTTCCTGACGCTTTCCGACGGTACCCGCTACTTTTTCAGAGGAGATACGCTCGGCCAGCCCGAAAAGCCGAGCGCCCAACCGGACGGCATCCACACGCAGGGTTGGCAAGAGCTTGCGGCCTCGGGGTTTTATCCCGGCTGGGTGCAATCCTATGCGAGCCGCGTTGAGGCGACGCCTGGCGCGCATTCGCCGGTATTGCGCAGCCATGCTTCCATAAGTGAGAGGGGCCACGATTCGACCAGGATCAACGTCAAATAGGCACCTTTGGCCCGGACATGCTGCGCAACAGCAGGATCACCGCCCATTTGCCGCCAGCGCCTAGGCCGATGGGCCGAAAGCGCCTGGACCTCTAACCATGGGCTGCCGATCGGGTGTATATGTGGCCGCCACCTCACATGGAATAAACCTCATGCCGGCGCCCCGTATTCTACTGCTCACCCTGTTGGCCATGCTGGGGTTCGCCGGCAATTCGCTGTTGTGCCGCCTGGCGCTCAAGGAGGGTGCGCTGGATGCGGCCACCTTCACCAGTCTGCGGCTGCTATTCGGCGCGCTGACGCTCTGGCTGCTGGTGCGCCTGGGGCAGCGCCGTTTGGCCGGCAACTGGCTTTCGGCATTGGCGTTGTTCCTGTATGCCGCGGCATTCTCCTTCGCCTACCTGCGCCTGGATACGGGAACCGGCGCGTTGTTGCTGTTCGGTGCGGTCCAGGTCGGCATGGTCGTGGCGGGCTGGCGGCGGGGTGAGCGTTTAAACCGCTGGCAGGGAGTGGGATTCTTGCTGGCGGTCTGCGGTCTGCTGGCGCTGTTGTTGCCGGGCGCCAGTGCGCCCGATCTGCTCGGTGCCCTGCTGATGGCGATATCCGGGCTGGCCTGGGCGCTATATTCGTTGCGCGCAGGGAACACCGCCGACCCATTGGCGGTGACCGCGGGTAATTTCCTGCTCGCCGCGCCATTGGCCCTGGGGCTCAGCCTGCTGCAGGTTGCCGAAGTGCGCTGGAGCGGTATGGGCGTGTTCTATGCCGTCGTATCGGGCGCCCTGACCTCGGGTGTCTGCTATGCCATCTGGTACAGCGCATTGCGCGGACTGACGGCGGTGCAGGCCGGGACCGTGCAGCTCAGCGTACCGATCCTGGCGGCGCTTGGCGGCAGTCTTCTGCTGGATGAAGCGCTGTCCTTGCGCCTGGCGCTGACGGCATTGGCCGTGCTTGGAGGGATCGCGCTCATGCTCCGAGCGAGGCCTGAACGCAGCAAACAGCTCAACTTGCTGACCGTATGCCTGTCACAGCATGACGAACGTCGTCATTCTCGATGGAGGATGGTCATGAGTCAGAAGTTCAACGTCGGCGATCACGTCAGCTGGAACTCTGAGGCTGGGCGGGTCAGCGGCAAGATCACCAAGGTGCATACTCGCGACACCGAGTACAAGGGCCACTCGCGCCACGCCAGCGAGGAGGAGCCGCAGTACGAGATCAAGAGCGACAAGACTGACCATGTCGCCATGCACAAGGGAAGCGCGCTGAAGAAGATCGACTGACATGGCTGATCCGCATACTGTCTGGACCATCGGCCACTCGACGCGATCACTGCAGGAATTGGTTGCGCTGCTCAGGCATAACCGGATCGAGGCCGTCGCCGATGTGCGGCGTTTTCCCGGTTCGCGGCGTTTGCCGCAGTTCGGCGAAGCGGCCCTGCGCGCTGGCCTTGCCGAGCAGGGCATCGATTACCACTGGATAGGGGAGCTGGGCGGGCGTCGCCGGCCGTTGCCGGATACGGTCAATACTGCGTGGCGCAACAGCTCGTTTCGTGGTTATGCCGATCATCTGCACAGCGATGAATTCGCCGCGGGGCTGGTGCGGATGCTCGGGCTGGCTAGCCACAAGCGCACCACGCTGATGTGCGCCGAGCTGCTCTGGTGGCGCTGCCACCGTTCCCTCATTGCCGACGTGCTCAAGCTGCGCGGCATCGAGGTGCTGCATATTCAGGACGAATCCCATGTGCTTGTTCACCCTTACACCTCACCGGCGCGGCTGGTGGGAGGTCGGCTGAGTTATGCCGAGGGACAGGGCGAGCTGCTGGGCGAAAAGCCGCCCGGCAGCGGGAGTCAGATCAGCCTGGAATTGTGAAGCCTGAGCGCTGGCAGCCTGTTAGGTTGCCAGCTCCTTGGTGAGACCTACGTCTGGATGGCGTTTTCCGAGTCGGGTTGATGGCTGGGTTGCCGTTTCAACGTGACCTGACGGATCGACAGGCGCACCTCGGTGGGCAGCACACGCTTGGCCGCGCCTTCCACCAGTTCGGCCAGCTTGGGCGAGTGGCTGAGTTGGCCAAGCTCGTTGCGGCGCAACACGCCCTGGCTCAGCAGGGCGCTGATGAAGTTGCGGAACAGGCTCTTGTCGAAGAATTCCGGGGCGTTCAGGCCGTGCAGGATAGACAGGCGCTGGGCCATGACCGTGCACAGGCTTTCCAGTTCTTCAGCGTCCAAACCGTACTGCGGATGATCGAGGATCAGCGCCACGGTCATGTAGAAGCGCTGCAAGGTCTGCACGATGGCGCGCGACAACAGGGTGAGTAGCACGAACTCGCCTGAGCTGGGCGCCGGGCGAATGAAGACATCGTCCTCACGGCGCAGCAGGCCCTGTTCCACGAAGGCGTTCATCCACTCGTCGACCACCGCCTCCAGCTCATTCAGCTCATAGCGAATGAACAGTTCGGCCTGCAGGTACGGGTACAGCGCAGTCACGTAGCGCAGGATCTGTTCGCGACTGATGCGCCCACTGTTCTGGAAGAAACTCGCCAACAGCGACGGCAGCGCGAACACGTGCAGCACGTTGTTGCGGTAGTAGGTCATCAGGACCGCGTTCTGCTCATCCAGATACAGAATCTTGCCCAGCGCGTCCTGCTGGCTGGCGATGAACTTCATGTCCAGCACATGGGCGGTCAGCTGTTGGCCATCGCCCTCCGGCAGGGTGGTGTGCGGCGAGTAGGGCACCCGGCGCAGCAGCGCCAGGTAGCGGTCGAGGACGCTGGCCAGGCCGCGGTCATCAATGGCCAGCTTGCTGGTGGAGAGCATGACCATGGCCACCAGGTTGACCGGGTTGATCGCCGCCGCTTCGTTGAGGTGGCGGGCGACTGTGGTGCCAAGCTGGTTGGTGGCGGCGGTCAGCCACTCGGGGCGAAAGTCCGGGCCCAGATCCTGCTGGCGCCAACCGGGCTGCTGCTGTTCAAGGAAATCGGCCAGCCTGATGGGTTCGCCGAAGTTCACCGCGACCTGGCCGAAGCGCTGGCGCAATGCGCCGATCACCTTGAACAGGTCGCCAATGGATTCCTTCTTCTTGCTGGCGCCACGCAGTTCGCCCAGGTAGGTGCGGCCTTCCAATACGCGCTCGTAGCCGATGTACACCGGCACGAAGACGACAGGCAGGCGGTGCGAGCGCAGGTAGCTGCGCAGGGTGATGGCCAGCATGCCGGTCTTCGGCTGCAGGGTGCGCCCCGTGCGCGAGCGGCCGCCTTCGACGAAATACTCGACCGGGAAGCCGCGGCTGAACAGGGTATGCAGGTATTCGTTGAACACCGCAGTGTACAGCGGATTGCCCTTGAATGTGCGGCGCATGAAGAAGGCGCCACCACGGCGCAGCAGGCCGCCGATCACCGGCATATTCAGGTTGATGCCGGCTGCGATGTGCGGCGGTGTCAGCCCGTGGGTGAACAGCAGGTAGGAGAGCAGCAGGTAGTCGATGTGGCTGCGGTGGCAGGGCACGTAGATGACTTCGTGACCGCGGGCGATCTCCTGCACCTGCTCGATGTGGTTGACCTTGACGCCGTCATAGATCTTGTTCCAGAACCAGGACAGAACCAGTTCGAGGAAGCGGATCGCCGTGTAGGTATAGTCCGAGGCGATCTCGTTGCCGTAGCGCAGGGCGCGGGCTTCGGCCTTGTCGACGGAGAATTTCTCTCTTTCGGCTTCGTCCAGAATGGCCTGGCGCACGGCGGGCGCATGCACCAGGCCCTTGACCAGGTTGCGCCGATGCGACACGTCCGGGCCGATGACGGCGGCCTTTTGATTGCGAAAGTGCACGCGCAGGATACGGTGGGCCATGCGTTGGGTGCGTTCCGGTCCCTTGCCTTGATTGACCAGCTCACGCAGCTGGATCGGCGCGGCGAACTGCACGCGGGTCTTGCGACCGAGGAACAGGATTGCCAGCAGCTTGCGCAGCCGCCCGGTGACCGCCCAGCTGTCGGCGAACAGCAGTTTCCAGGGGCTGGTCTCGCGGGCTGGCGACTGTCCCCAGTACACACTAACCGGCACGATCTGCGCTTCCGCCAGGGCATTTTGGTTAACGGCGGTGACCAGACGCGCTAGCGTCGGGGAAATGATGCGCTTGTCGCGGCGCCCCAACCATCCTGTCGGCGCATCGAGGAAGAAGAAGGCTGACGGTTCTTGGTGGCTTTCCATCGACACCTGGACCACCGGACGCGGCAGACCGGCCTTGGCGCATTCATGGTCGACTACCGCCAGGTCGCTGAGCGACGGCTTCTGCAGCACGTAAAACACGGGCTTGCTGCGATCAAGGTCAAGAGTGGCGGCGGACTGGCTGATGGTTTCCGAACGAACCCACAGATACAGCAGGCGACGCAGGCTACCGAAAACAAGACGGTGAAGGGGTGTGCGGGTCATACGTCAGGTCGAATAAAACGAGCAATTGCTCGGGAGCGCTAGTGTGCCGCATCGCTGGGGGAGGGAAAAGCGGCAAAACGCGGAAAGAATTGACGCCTTGACGTGCCTTGCAATGGTTTGAAGCGAGCTTTTATAGTCCCGCGGCGTTGAATTCCCGGCCTGGTTACGGGGCTGGGCAGTGATCGGAGGATGGGACTCCATGATTGAAATAAGAAACCTGACCAAACGCTTCAGCCGGCACACGGCGGTAGATGATTTGTCATTTGATATTCGCCCGGGTGAAGTGCTGGGCTTTCTCGGCCCAAACGGCGCCGGCAAGTCGACGACCATGAAGATGCTCACCGGCTTCCTCGCCCCGACGTCGGGCACGGCCAGCATTCATGGCTTCGATATCCAGACCCAGACCCTCAAGGCGCAACGCCTGATTGGCTATTTGCCAGAAGGCGCGCCCTGCTACGGCGACATGCGCGTGCGCGGGTTTCTCAACTTCATGGCAGAAATCCGCGGCTTTCGCGGCGCGGAAAAAGAACGGCGCGTGGCCCGTGCGGTGGAACAGCTGGAACTGGCCACGGTGCTGGGCCAGAACATCGACACCCTGTCCAAGGGGTTCAAGCGCCGTGTCGGCCTGGCCCAGGCGATTCTCCATGACCCCCGGGTGCTGATTCTCGATGAGCCCACCGACGGCCTGGACCCCAACCAGAAGCATCAGGTGCGCCAGTTGATCCAGGGCCTGGCCGAGGACAAGATCGTCATCATCTCCACGCATATCCTCGAAGAAGTCGGCGCGTTGTGCAGCCGTACCGTAGTGATTGCCCACGGCAAGCTGGTGGTCGATGCCACGCCTCTGGAGCTGGAACGACGTTCGCGCTATCACCAGGCCGTGACCCTGGTGAGCGAAGAGCCGCTGGACGAAGCCGCGCTACGGGCCTTGCCGGGAGTTGCCGGCCTTGAACACAACCGGCGCGAACAGAGCCTGACCGTGCTGGCTGAGCCGGGCGCGGTGATTTTCCCTCACGTCAACGAGCTGATTCGCGCACGCGGCTGGGCCATTCGCGAGCTGGATGTGGAGCGCGGTCGCCTCGATGAAGTGTTTCGCAATCTGACCCGAGGGGAGGCGGCATGAAACAGTTGCCGGTGATCTTCAAGCGCGAGCTGGCGAGCTACTTCGCCACGCCGCTGGCTTACATTTTCCTGATGATTTTCCTGGTGCTGACCGGGGTGTTCACCTTCTATCTGGGTGGTTTTTTTGAGCGCGGCCAGGCCGATCTGGGGAGTTTCTTCGCCTTCCACCCCTGGTTGTACCTGTTCCTGGTGCCCGCCATCGCCATGCGTTTGTGGGCCGAGGAGCGCAAGTCCGGCACCCTGGAACTGCTGATGACATTGCCGATCACCCGCGCTGAAGCAGTGGCCGGCAAGTTTCTCGCCGCCTGGGTGTTTGCCGGTCTGGCACTGCTATTGACCTTCCCGATGGTGCTCACCGTCAACTACCTGGGCGAGCCGGACAACGGCGCGATCCTTACCGGGTACCTGGGCAGCTGGCTGCTGGCCGGCGCCTATCTGGCGGTCGGCTCGTGCATGTCGGCGCTGGCGCGCAATCACGTGATTGCCTTCATGCTCACGGTCAGCCTGTGCTTCTTGTTCATCGTCAGCGGCTTTCCCATGGTGATCGACGCCTTCAGCGCCTGGGCTCCGCAGGGCATGATCGATGCGGTGGCCTCGCTGAGTTTCCTGATTCGCTTCGAGGCGATCAGCAAGGGCGTCATCGACCTGCGCGACCTGCTGTATTTCCTCAGCTTTATTGTGGCCTGGCTGGCCGCCACCGCCGTGGTGGTTGATCTGAAGAAGGCGGACTGAACCCATGAAAAGACTGCTGTATTCCGGTGCCGGACTGCTGCTTATCGCCGTGGCATTCCTGACCTTCAACTTGATTTCCGGGCTGGCCCTGAGCAATGCTCGGCTGGACCTCACTGAGCAGAAGCTCTACACCCTGTCCGAAGGCACCGAGCGGATTCTGGCTGGGCTGGACGAGCCATTGACCCTGCAGTTGTTTTACTCGGACGCGGCCACCCAGGATCTGGTGGCGCTGCGTAACTACGCGCGCCGGGTTGCGGAATTGCTCAAGACCTATGTGCGCGCCGCCGATGGCAAGCTCACGCTGCAGGTGATCGATCCCGAGCCGTTCTCGGAGCGTGAAGACCAGGCCGCCGAGTACGGCTTGCAGGCAGTGCCGCTGCGCGCCGGCGGCGAGCGCATCTACTTTGGCCTGGCCGGCAGTAATGCCCAGGGCGACCGGCAGGTGATTCCGTTCTTCCCGCTGGATCAGGAAGAGTTCCTCGAGTACGAAATCAGCCGCCTGGTCAACAGCCTGGCCAATCCGCAGTTGCCGGTGGTTGGGGTGTTGTCCGGGCTGCCGCTCAGCGGCGGCTTCGACATGCTGGCCCGCCAGCCCAGCCCGCCGTGGATGATCATCGACGAGATCCGCCAGCTGTTCCGTATCGAAAGCCTGCAGACGGATGTCGATCAGATTCCTGAAGAGGTGTCGGTGCTGCTGCTGGTCCATCCGAAACAGCTACCGGAACAGACGCTCTACGCCATCGACCAGTTCGTGCTGCGCGGCGGCAAGCTGCTGGCCTTTGTCGACCCCTTTAGCGAAGCCGACACCGGCACGGGTCTGCCCGGCGAGATGGACAAGTCGTCCAACCTCGATACCTTGTTTCAGGCGTGGGGCCTGCGCATGCTGTCGGACCAGGTGCTGCTGGATGGCGCCTATGCCTTGCCGGTGAGCCTGGGGGCGGGGCAGCGTCCGGTGCGCCACGCCGCCTGGCTGAGCCTGCCGGCTGAGGCGCTGGATCAGGAGGATGTCAGCACCGCCAATCTGGAAACGCTGATCATGGCCAGCGCCGGCGTACTGGAACCGCTGGAGGATGCCAAGACCACGTTCTTGCCGATCATCCGCAGCTCCAATCAGTCCCAGCCGGTGGATGTGCAGCGCCTGGCCATGCTCGACAACCCCGAGTCGCTGATTCGCGAGCTGCAGCCCACCGGCGAGCGCTATGCCCTGGCCGCACGGATCAGTGGCCCGGCGCAGAGCGCGTTTCCCAATGGCATCGAAGGGCAGAAAGATGGCCTGAAGCAGGCGGCCAACATCAACCTGCTGGTAGTCGCCGATACCGACGTGCTCAGCGACCGCATGTGGGTGCAGGTACAGGATTTCTTCGGGCAGCGCATCCCGCAGCCGTTTGCCGACAACGCGGGCTTTGCCATCAATGCGCTGGACAACCTGGCCGGCTCCGAGGCCCTGATCAGCGTGCGTTCCCGCGGTCGTTTCGACCGACCCTTCACCGTGGTGGATCGCTTGCAGCGCGAGGCCGAAAATCGCTTCCGTATCAAGGAGCAGCAGTTGCAGCAGCGCCTGGCGGTGGCGGAGCAGAAGCTGGCCGAGTTACAGCCCAATGACCCTGAGCAGGCGCTGGAGCTGACGCCTGAGCAGCAGGCCACCCTGCAGCAGTTTCTTCAGGAAAAGCTGAAAATCCGTAAGGAGCTGCGCGAGGTGAATTACCAGCTCAATGCCGATATCGAAGCCCTGGGCCGCAGCCTGAAGTTCATCAATATCGCCCTGGTGCCTTTGCTGCTGACGCTCGGCGTGCTGGTGCTCTGGCTTATCCGACGGCGACGCGCCTGACGGGCAGCGGTTCAGCTGTGTCTGCATGCCCGGCGCGGGCCATGCGGGCGCGGAAGTCATAGCGCGGCCTCGCCCGTTGCAACGACTTGGGACGGACATGCGCAGCTACCCGGGCAGCCCGCCGCATCGGGATACTCCGCCGGCGGGGTGCTCGTCGAGCATCGGCTATTCAGCCCACCCGCCTGCGACGAGCGACGCCGCCTTGCGCCAGCTGCGACATCGGCGATCCGCCGTTATCTTTGACGACCTGAGCAGCCAGCCTTCCAGTAGGAGGGCGCCGTTGCCGCGAAATCCGAGCATCCTCGCCAAACGTATCAATAAGTATCTGCAATTCCCGGAATTCATTGAGATTTATGGACGCGACAAAAAAGCCCCCTTTTCAGCCCGGATGGTTGCTTTATACTCCGCGGACAGTTGTCCCTGGCCATCATCATGCCCACTGCGGCTCAACCTGAGTTGGGCGACAACTGTCCAGGCTCCTCGCCATAAGGGGAGCGGTCTAATAAAAATGGGTTGGAGATGCAGTAATGGCTGATCGTGAGTTGGGCACCGTCAAGTGGTTCAATGACGCCAAGGGCTATGGATTCATTCAACGCGAAAGCGGTGCGGACGTTTTCGTCCACTACCGGGCGATTCGCGGCGAGGGCCACCGCACCTTGCTGGAAGGCCAGCAGGTCGAGTTTGCGGTGATTCAGGGCCAAAAAGGCCTGCAAGCTGAAGACGTCTCCACGCTCTAATGCTTCATGCGGAAAAAACCCGTCCGCGTGACGGGTTTTTTTATGGGCGCAAAAAAAGCCTCAGTGGTTGTCCGGGACGCGCGATGTCGGATAGTCCCGCTCCGGGTGGCGAGGTCGCAGAGGTATTTGCGATGATGCGCAGGTCGTGAGTGGATTGCCTGACGACGAGACTTGCGTTTTTAACAGTCATACGGGGTAAGGCGTGCCATGAGCCTGACAATGGAAGCGATTTTGCAGCAGGCCCGTCCGGTTCTGCCGGTATTGGTCATCGAGGATGCGGCAAGTGCGGTGGAGCTTGCTCAGGCGCTGCATGCCGGTGGAGTTCGTGTGCTGGAAGTGACGCTGCGCACGCCGCGGGCCCTGGAGGCGGTGACCAGCATTCGCCAGGCGCTGCCCGACCTGCTGGTCGGCGCCGGTACCCTGATTCATGCCGCACAGTTCCTCGAAGCCCGTGATGCCGGGGCACAATTCGCGGTCAGCCCGGGTTGCACAGAGCGTCTGGCGATGGCCGCCCTGGATGCCCAACTGCCGTATTTGCCCGGTGTACTGACGCCCTCCGAGGTGCTGATGGCGCTGGAGTTCGGTCATCGTTCCCTGAAATTGTTTCCGGCCAATGGCAGTGCCAGCGTGAAAATGCTCAAGAGCCTCAGGGGCCCCTTCACCGGCATCCGTTTCTGCCCCACCGGTGGCATCAATGTGGACAACCTGCTGAGTTTTCTCAGCCTGCCCAATGTTGCCTGCGTCGGCGGTACCTGGATTGCGCCAGCCAACCTGGTGCGTGCCCGCGCCTGGGACCAGATCACCCAGCTGGCCCGCGAGGCGTGCGAACTGGCGCGCAGCCTGGAGCAGCACTCGTGAACTGGGATTTGGACAAGCCGTTCATCGTCGATATTGAGGTGGGCGCGCAGGATATCGATGGACTGGGGCATGCCAACAACGCGGTGTACGTGAGCTGGATGGAGCGTTGCGCCTGGCAGCATTCGCAGAGTCTGGGCCTGGATCTGGTGGAGTACCGTCGCCTCGACCGCGCCATGGCCGTGGTGCGCCATGAGATCGATTACCTGGCCAGTGCTTATGAAGGCGAGCGCCTGCGGATCGGTACCTGGATCGTGGAATCCGACCACAAACTGAAGATGCTGCGGCGCTTCCAACTGATTCGTGCGGACGATGCCAGTACGTTGCTGCGGGCCCAGACCACTTTCGTGTGCATCGAACTCTCCAGCGGCAAACCCAAGCGTATGCCGGTGGAGTTCGTCGAGGGATACGGGCAGGCGTTGCACGCAGGCTGAAGATCCTTCCACGCATTCGCCCGCGAAAGGCTGCGCCCGATCGGGGTTGGCGCAGTTGCGCCTTGCCGCGGCTTCCTTACACTACGCCCCCCTTTCTACGAGATTGCCCATGCAAATCGCCCTGGCGCCCATGGAGGGACTGGTCGACGATACCCTCCGCGACATGCTGACCCGTGTCGGTGGCATCGATTGGTGCGTGACCGAGTTCATCCGGGTCAGCGATCGGCTGTTGCCGGCCACGCATTTCCACAAGCTGGCTCCGGAGTTGAAGCAAGGCTCGCGCACGTCAGCGGGTACGCCGATGCGCCTGCAGTTACTCGGTTCCGATCCGGCCTGTTTGGCCGACAACGCAGCCTTTGCTTGTGAACTGGGTGCGCCAGTGATCGACTTGAACTTCGGCTGCCCGGCCAAGACAGTCAACAAGTCACGCGGCGGCGCGGTGCTGCTGGACGAGCCGGAGTTGCTGCACGCCATTCTGCGTGAAGTACGCCGCGCAGTACCCGCAGCGATTCCGGTGACGGCGAAAATGCGCCTGGGTTTCGACAGCCCCGACGGTGCGCTGGATTGCGCGCGAGCCCTGGCCGAAGGCGGCGCGGCGCAGATCGTGGTGCACGCACGGACCAAACGGGATGGCTACAAGCCGCCGGCCCACTGGGAGTGGGTGGCACGGGTGCAAGACGTCGTGGCGGTGCCGGTGTTCGCCAACGGCGATGTGTGGAGCCTGGAAGACTGGCGCCGTTGTCGGGAAATCAGCGGTGTTGACGACGTCATGCTGGGCCGTGGCCTGGTCTCGCGTCCGGATCTGGCCAGGCAGATCGCCGCCGCGGGGGCGGGTCAGCCAGTGGTGGAAATGAGCTGGCAGGAACTGCAGCCGCTGCTGCACGATTTCTGGATTCGCGCACGTCATAAGCTGTCACCCCGCTATGCGCCGGGCCGGCTCAAGCAATGGCTGGCCATGCTCACGCGCAGCTACCCCGAGGCTGTGGAGATGTTTGCCGTACTGCGCCGTGAAAATGACTGCGCGCGCATCGATGCACTATTCGGAATGCCTGCAGGCCAGGCGTAAAGCGTTTGCCGGTCAACAAAACCGGTGCCATCTTGCCAGCCCTCATACCCCCGACCCATGCCAACGTTGTGTGCGCATTTCATCGGCGCAACGTTGCGCTTCAAAATAGCCTGCTAAGGTGACATTCGCGTTACGAAGGAGTCGCCCCTGCTTGCATGGATGCAAATTGTGTTTTCTCTGTGCGCCTGGGTGTCGTGGCTGACGTTTGCGCGCGCCGCAAAGACCGTGGGTTCAACTGGGCTCGTCACCATTTCTAAAACTGCCCTCGTCCCGAGGTGCGGAAGAGACGGGCTTGTCTGGCAGGGAAAAAAGCAACATGGCTCACCTCAAAATCGGCCTGATCATTCTTTATTTGCTCTCCGCCTACGATTATTACTTGGAACGCTTGGAAGCGATGGGGTGGGGGCTGGGGAGCGTGCTTTACCTCAGTGTATTTGCAGTACTGTTCGCGGCCTTGCTGCTCGGTGCCTTCATCCGGCCGCGCATGCTGCGTTATACCTATGCTCTGGCATTTTTTCTCGCTGCGGTATTCTTCGAAGCCCATCGACAAATCACCGCTGATTATCTGACCTACAGCGGCTTTGTTTCCCTGTTGCATTCCCAGGCCTTCATCGGCGATGCCTTGCAGCAGTTCAGTTCCAGCATCCTCCCCGCAGTGGGGAGTGGGCTATTGCTGTTACTGGGGATTGGCCTCAAGCCCACACCTGCCACGCGTGTTCCGCTCTGGTTGAGTGCCGGCGCGCCGATTGCCGGAGTGCTGCTGCTTTCGGCGATCCTGTTCATGCGGGGTGGTGAAGGCGCCCGCGGGCTGCCGATGATGTTCACGCCGCTGACCTACCTCAATCTGTACACCTATGAGGCGCTGCAGAACACGGTGGGGCCGCGTCAGCCAGTTACTCTGGCGCGGGGCGGCAAGAATATCGACTACAACATCGTGCTAATCATCGATGAAAGCGTGTCCGGACATTACCTCGACATCAACTCCGAGCACGGCGTGTACAGTGGGCTGAAACGTTCGCCCGAGGGCGTGGCGATTTACAACTATGGATATGCGGCATCCATCGCCAACTGTAGCGCCGACACCAATGTCACCCTGCGTTATGGCGGTACTCGCGATGACTACTTGCGCATCAATACCACCATGCCGTCGATCTGGCAGTACGCCCGCAACGCTGGTCTGCGTACCGTCTACATCGATGCCCAGCGCACCGGTGGCCATCTGCAGAACCTGATGACCCGCGACGAGCAGCGTGAGATCGACCTGTTCATCCAATTCGAGGATGTTGCCGTGCGTGACCGCGACATGGCAGTGGTCGACAAGCTGGTCGAGGTGCTGGATAACGCGATTCCGTCACTGGTGATCATCAACAAGGTCGGAGCGCATTTCCCGGTCCACGACAAATATCCCGACTCCTTCATGCGCTATCAGCCAGCGCTGCCTCGCGGCCGCTATACCCATATCACCGATACCGGCGAGCGTGACGGGTTCGACGGCAGCGCCGCAGACTGGCAGCGCTACCGCAACGCCTACAAGAACGCCTTGCTGTGGAATGTCGGCGAATTCTTTGCGCGGCTGTTCTCGCGGGCCGATCTGAGCAAGACGGTGGTGCTCTATACCTCCGATCACGGCCAGGATTTGCATGAACGCGGCAATCCCGGGCTGAACACCCATTGCGGCGGCGACCCAGTGGTGGAGGAGGGACTGGTTCCGCTGGTGGTGATGCAGGGTCGCGAACTGCAGACCCTGGATTGGGAAGCTGAACTGGCGGGCAACCGGAATCGCTCCAGCCACTACAACCTGTTTCCGACGCTGCTGCACCTGCTCGATTATGACTTGCCCGGCCTGCAGCAGCTGTATGGCAATCCCTTGAGCGTGCACACCGAAGACGACTTCACGTTCAATACCCGTTTCAATGCGCGTCTGGGGGAAAAGCCGACCTGGAAACGCATCGACCTGGATGAGGTGGTCGTACCCCAGGTGCACTAGGCGCAATACGCATTCGTTAACGCAGCGACGCCCATTGCCTGGTTTGAGCGTGATGGGTATCGGCGTCATGCCGCCGGTAAGGCTCGAAGATTGGGCGTCATTATCCTGATCGCGAGCAGCTTGTTCCGACGCATCAATAACTGGGTTGTGAAGTGGACAGTCCACCGAGTGAGAGTTGGAGTACCTGGTTAATCTTGTAATGCACGCAGCAGCGATTGGGTCTCTTCGGCGCCCATCAGGATAGCGGCCGCCAGCGGTGTGGCGCCGTTGGCGTCGCGGGCGTGCGGATCTGCGCCGTGCTCGATAAGGCAGCGGACAATGTCCACGCGATTGAACATGGCCGCGATCATCAGGGCGGTCTTGCCGTCAGGCGAGGCGCCCTCAACGTCCGCACCACCGGCCAGCAGCAGCTCGATCATGGGTAGATCACCCTTGAAGGCGGCGCCAGCCAAGGGGGTTTGTCCGCGGGCATTGATTAATTGCGGGTCGGCACCGTGGGCCAGCAGCACGCGCACTGCCTCCGCATGGCCGTGGTAGCTGGCCAGCATCAGCAGACTGTCGCCCTTGCTGTTGCGCAAGTTGGGAGGCAGACCCTGGCTGAGCAGGTGTTCAAGACGTTCGGCATCGCCGTTGCGAGCACTGTCGAATACCTGCTCCGCGAAGGCCAGGGTCGCATCGTCCAGCGGTTTGGGTGTGTCTTGATCGCTCATGAGTGTCAGCCTTCTGCTTGTTCGGCACGCAGCGTTTCATAGGCCGGGGCGGCGTAGATGCCCAGCTCCACGGCCAGGGCCATCACCCGCTCGAGATCGCAGGTGTAGACCAGTACGGCCTGTAACTCATCATCCAGCGGTTCGCTGAAGTCCACCAGAACATAGCCGCCTTTTTCCGGATACAACGCGTTGAGCTGCACCTGAATGCGATTGAGCGCCTTCAGGGGTTCGGTTTTGGCCAGCTGCTTGGCTTTGAGTACGAAATTCACATCCGGGCCGAAGGAATTGAGGATCTGCTGAAACAGCTCTTCATAAGTGTCGGCCTGGAACAGCACGGTATCCGGCAAGCTGCCGGCCACCACCCACTCGCCCAGCGGGATGGGAAAGCTGTCGTCATAGTTGATGTCAGGATTGTTGGCCAGAAACACATCGGCATCGGCATAGGCCTGGGCGGCCTCATCGGCGATGCGCAGGATCTCCTGCTCGGCCAGGCAGCCCGAGCTGACAAGGCGAATCAATTCGGCAAGTGCGGTATTCATGGCAAAGCTCTGGCTGTTCAAGGGGTTGCACAGGATAAACCATAGGGTCCTGTTGCGGAGCCTGGCGGCAGGCTGGTCGGACAGGTTATGAAGCGAGTTGAGGTGAGATGCCATAATGATGGCCTTTGTCGCCTAAGTCGCCCGAAAAGGCGTATTTGAATGGGAAACCGAGCGGTAAAGCTGGAAATTTTCGGGCACAATATTCGCCATTACCTCCAAATCACAGCCAAGAGGAACGACAGTGCATAACGTCGTGATCAGCGGTACCGGCTTGTATACCCCAGCCCAGAGCATCTCCAATGATGAACTGGTGGCTTCTTTCAATGCCTACGTTCAACAGTTCAATGCCGACAACGCCGCTGCCATCGAGCGTGGCGAGGTTCAAGCGCTGAGTGAATCCAGTGCGGCTTTCATCGAGAAGGCCTCGGGCATCAAGAGTCGTTTCGTGATCGACAAGGCAGGCATTCTCGATCCGCAGCGCATGGCGCCGCGCATTCCCGAGCGCAGCAATGACGAGTGGAGCATCCTCTGCGAGATGTCCGTAGCCGCCGCTCGCGAGGCGCTCGAGCGCGCCGGCAGAACGGCTGCCGATATCGATGCGGTGATTGTCGCCTGCTCCAACCTGCAGCGCCCGTATCCGGCCATCGCGGTGGAAGTCCAGGCTGCACTGGGTATCCACGGCTTTGGCTTCGACATGAACGTGGCCTGCTCCTCGGCGACCTTTGGCATCCAGACGGCGGCCAACGCCGTGCAACTGGGCCAGGCGCGCGCGGTATTGCTGGTCAGTCCGGAAATCTGCACGGGCCATTTGAACTTCCGCGACCGCGACAGTCATTTCATTTTCGGTGACGCTGCAACGGCAGTGATTCTCGAGCGCGCCGATCTGGCCACTTCGCAGAACCAGTGGGACATCGTCGGCACCAAACTGGTAACCCAGTTCTCCAACAACATCCGCAACAACTTTGGGTTCCTCAACCGCGCGGCGGAAGAGGGCATCGGCGCCCCTGATAAGCTGTTCGTCCAGGAAGGTCGCAAGGTGTTCAAGGAAGTCTGTCCGATGGTGGCTGAGCTGATCGGCCAGCATCTGCAGGAAGCCGGTATTGCCGTCGAAGACGTCCAGCGCTTCTGGTTGCACCAGGCCAACCTGAATATGAACCTGCTGATCACGCGTCGATTGCTCGGTCGCGACGCCCAGCCCAGCGAGGCGCCCGTAATTCTGGACACTTACGCCAATACCAGTTCCGCCGGTTCGGTGATTGCCTTCCACATGCACCAGGATGATTTGCCCAGCGGTGCGGTTGGCGTGCTTAGCTCGTTCGGTGCCGGTTACTCGATTGGCAGCGTGGTGCTGCGCAAGCGCTAATGCTTGATGGCGACGGGGCGCAATGCCCTGTCGCCAGGCTTGTGCCGAGTACGGAGCGTGCAAACGCTGCCGTCATCGCCTGAAGCGTGGCTGGAGCCAGTGCTTCGACTCTTCGTTTTCCCTTCTTTTTTCGATGTCCGTCACAAGTTGGACAGTTTCTTGCTATTCAGAGCTGCACGCCATCGAGTGCGTCAAAAAAATGTTTCTGCGGTAGGAGAAGTGGGTGGATCGCACGCGGTTGGTGAACATGCGCAGCAGCCTGGTGGGGGCGGGTCGGGGCAACCTCGGGGTGCCGATCATGGTGTTGGTACTGCTGGGGATGATGACCCTGCCGGTGCCGCCGTTCCTGCTCGATGTGTTTTTTACCTTCAACATCGCGCTGTCGATCGTCGTACTGCTGGTCAGTGTGTACGCCTTGCGTCCGCTGGATTTCGCTGTATTTCCCACCATCCTGCTGGTCGCTACCTTGTTGCGCCTGGCGTTGAATATTGCTTCCACACGTGTGGTCCTGTTGCATGGCCAGGAAGGGGAGGGCGCGGCCGGCAAGGTCATCCAGGCCTTTGGCGAGGTGGTGGTCGGCGGCAACTACGTGGTCGGTGGTGTGGTGTTCGCCATTCTGGTGATCATCAACTTCGTGGTGATCACCAAGGGCGCCGGGCGCATTTCCGAAGTCAGCGCGCGTTTTACGCTGGACGCCATGCCCGGCAAGCAAATGGCTATTGATGCGGACCTGAACGCCGGGATCATCAATCAGGACGAAGCCAAACTGCGTCGCGCCGAAGTGGCCCAGGAGGCCGACTTCTACGGCTCAATGGACGGTGCCAGCAAGTTCGTGCGCGGCGATGCCGTGGCCGGTTTGTTGATCATGTTTGTCACCCTGCTTGGCGGTATTGCCATTGGCTGCCTGCAGCATGACCTGTCGCTGAGCGAGGCGGGGCGCATCTATTCCCTATTGACCATCGGTGACGGCCTGGTCGCGCAAATTCCCTCACTGCTGCTGTCCACCTCTGCGGCGATCATGGTCACCCGGGTGTCCAGCTCGGAAGACATGGGCCAGCAGGTCAGCCGGCAGATGTTCACCTCGCCCAAGGCGCTGGCCGTCGCGGCGATGATCCTGATTGCCATGGGCTCGGTGCCGGGCATGCCCCATGTGTCCTTTATCGGCCTGGGCCTGCTGGCCGCCGGTGGCGCGTGGCTGATCTGGAAAAAAGGCCAGAAGACTAAGGCTGCCGAGGCGTCTGGCGCCCCCGGTACGCCTGGGGCTGCTGACCAATTGCCGGCCTTGCCCGCGCCGGAAACCAAGGAACTGGGCTGGGATGATGTGACCCCGGTGGACCTGGTGGGTCTGGAAGTCGGTTACCGGCTGATTCCGCTGGTGGATCGCAATCAGGGGGGGCCGCTGCTGGCGCGCATCAAGGGTGTGCGTAAAAAGCTTTCCCAGGACCTGGGTTTCCTCATGCCTTCGGTGCATATCCGCGACAACCTGGACTTGCTACCCAACGGCTATCGCCTGACGCTGATGGGCGTCAGCGTGGCTGAGGCTGAGTTGTACCCGGATCGGGAAATGGCCATCAACCCAGGCCAGGTGTTCGGCACGCTCAACGGCATCGCTGGCACGGACCCGGCCTTCGGGCTGGAGGCGGTGTGGATCGACCCCGGGCTGCGCGAGCAGGCGCAAACCCTCGGTTACACCGTGGTGGATGCCAGTACGGTAGTGGCCACGCACCTGAACCAGGTGCTTTACAAGCACGCCCACGAATTGCTCGGCCATGAAGAAGTCCAGCAATTGCTGCAACTGCTGGCCAAGTCTTCGCCCAAGCTCGCCGAAGAGCTGGTGCCGGGCATGGTCTCGCTGTCCACCCTGCTCAAGGTGCTGCAAGCGTTGTTGCAGGAACAGGTGTCGGTACGTGATATCCGCAGCATCGCCGAGGCGATCGCCAGTGCGGCCGGCAAGAGTCAAGATCCTGGCGCGCTGGTCGCGGTGGTGCGCGTGGCGCTCGCGCGCGGAATTGTGCAAAGCATTGTGGGACTAGAGCCGGAGCTGCCGGTGATTACCCTGGACCCGCGGTTGGAACAGATCTTGCTAAATAGCGTCCAGAAAGCCGCCCAGGGAGGCGAAGAAGGATTCCTTCTCGAGCCGGGCATGGCCGAGAAACTGCAACGTTCCCTCGTCGAGACCGCGCAACGTCAAGAGACGCTTGGTAAACCGGTGGTACTGCTGGTGGCCGGCCCGATTCGCGCGATGCTCTCGCGTTTTGCACGGCTGGCTGTACCCAGCATGTACGTGCTGTCTTACCAGGAAGTCCCGGACAACAAGCAAGTCACCATTGTTGCCACCGTGGGCCAGAATTAACTGAGGGTAAAAGAGCATGCAGGTCAAACGCTTCTTCGCCGCCGACATGCGACAAGCCATGAAACAGGTGCGCGATGAGCTGGGCGCCGATGCCGCGATTATTGGCAATCGGCGTATTTCCGGCGGCGTGGAATTGATGGCGGCGCTGAATTATCAGCTGCCGAGCGAGTTGGTGCGCGAGCCGAACCTGCAGCTGGAAGCCGAACTGCGCAAGACTCAGGAAATGATTGCCTCGGCCCAGGTCGAATTGGCCATTCGCAGCGAAGGGGAAAGTGCCCCGGAGAATCAGGTGTTTGCCGCCCCGTTGGTGGAAAAACCACACCCGCGCGCCGAGACTCAGGCGGAGGGTGCGCTCAATGCTGTACGTGACGAGCTGAGCGGCCTGCGCGAACTGATCGAGATGCAGTTGGGCACCATGGTCTGGGGCAATATTCAGGAAAAACAACCGCAGCGCGCCAGTCTGTGGCGGCGTTTGCAGCGTATCGGTTTGCCGGTGGAGATCTCCCGCAACCTGCTGGAACAAATTGGTGATGAAGTCGACCAGCGCAAGGCCTGGCGCATGCTGCTGGCGCATCTGGCCCGCAGCGTCCAGGTGCCGGACACCGAACCGCTGGAAGCGCGTGGGGTGATCGCGCTGGTAGGGCCTGCCGGGATGGGCAAGACCACCACGCTGGCGAAGATGGCCGCGCGCTTCGTGCTTAAGTACGGCGCAAAGAATGTCGCCTTGGCCAGCATGGATGGCTACCGGATCGGTGCCCAGGAACAGCTCAAGACACTCGGTCGGATTCTCAACGTATCGGTCACCCAGATCGAACCCGGCGAGTCGCTGGTCGCGGCAATCGAGCCGCTGGCCAAAAAGCGTCTGGTACTGCTTGATACCGCGGGGCTGCCCGCCAGTGACCCGGCCCTGCGCATGCAACTCGAGGCACTGGCCAGTCGCAGCCTGAAGTCGCGCAATTACCTGGTGCTGGGTGCCACCAGCCAGGAACAGGTACTCAAAGCGGCTTATAACACCTACCAACGCTGCGGCTTGGCCGGCTGCGTGATTACCAAGCTCGACGAGGCGCTGAGCCTTGGCGAGGTGCTTGGTGTGGTGGTTGGGCAAAACCTGCCGGTGGCCTATCTGGCAGACGGCCCACGTATTCCGGATGACCTGCACATACCGCGCAGCCACCAGTTGGTGAGCCGCGCGGTGCGCATGCAGATGACAGAAGATCCCAGTGAGGATCTCATGGCCGACATGTTTGCCGGCCTTTATAACAGTGATGCGACGCGTCGCGTTGGATAGACCTGGGGAAGCAAGTTGTGGCCCTACGAGCATGTCACGCCAAAGAGCGGTGCCCGGGGTTACGGGCAGTGAGCGCAGAATGGCGAGGTTAAGAGAACATGGGTAGCTTGCATCCTGTACAGGTGATCGCCGTAACGGGCGGCAAGGGTGGCGTGGGGAAGACCAATGTCTCGGTCAACCTGTCGCTGGCCCTGGCCGAACTCGGCCGCCGGGTGATGCTACTAGACGCCGACCTTGGTCTGGCCAACGTGGATGTCATGCTTGGCCTGGCCACCAAACGCAACCTCGCCGATGTGATTGCCGGCGACTGTGAGCTGCGTGATGTGGTGTTGCAGGGGCCGGGCGGCATTCGCATCGTGCCGGCCTCGTCCGGCACCGCGAGCATGGTGCGCCTGTCCACTCAGCAGCATGCTGGGCTGATTCAGGCGTTCAGTGATCTCGGTGACAACCTCGATGTCTTGATCATCGACACCGCGGCAGGGATTGGCGAGGGGGTGGTGAGTTTCGTGCACGCCGCCCAGGAGGTTCTGGTGGTAGTCACCGACGAGCCGACCTCGATCACCGATGCCTATGCCCTGATCAAGTTGCTCAACCGTGATTACGCCATGAACCGTTTTCGCGTACTGGCGAACATGACCCGTACCGCGGAAGAAGGACGCAATCTGTTTGCCAAGTTGACCAAGGTGACTGATCGCTTCCTGGATGTCGCCCTGCAGTATGTCGGCGCCATTCCCATGGATGAGACGGTGCGCAAGGCGATGCAAAAGCAGCGCGCCGTCTACGAAGCCTATCCGCGTTCCAAATGTGCGCAGGCGTTCAAGGCCATTGCGCAACAGGTCGATAGCTGGCCGTTGCCTGCCAACCCACGCGGGCATCTGGAGTTTTTTGTCGAGCGACTGGTGAAAAGACCTGGTGATACTTCCGTATGAATTCCCAAGGACTTCGCATGTACAGCCGGGCACAGCCCGAGGATTCGCAAAGCCAACTCATTGAGCGTCATGCACCGTTGGTCAAACGTATCGCCTATCACCTGCTCGCTCGCCTGCCGGCCAGTGTGCAGGTTGAGGACCTGATGCAGGCCGGCATGATCGGCTTGCTGGAAGCGTCGAAGAAATACGACTCGGGCAAGGGCGCGAGTTTCGAGACCTATGCCGGTATTCGCATCCGCGGCGCCATGCTGGATGAGGTACGCAAGGGCGACTGGGCACCGCGTTCAGTGCACCGCAACAGCCGCATGGTCAGCGACGCGATCCGGGTTATTGAAGCAAGAACCGGTCGCGACGCTAAAGATCACGAGGTTGCTGCCGAACTCCAGTTAAGTCTCGAAGATTATTACGGCATTCTCAACGATACCTTGGGAAGCCGACTGTTCAGTTTCGACGACCTGCTGCAGGAGAACGAAGGCAATGCGGTGGATGAAGATCCCAACCATTCCCATCCCAGCCCTGCACGCGAGCATGAGGATGAACGCTTTCAGAATGCTTTGGCCGAGGCGATCTCCAATCTGCCGGAGCGTGAGCGTCTGGTGCTGTCGCTGTATTACGACGAGGAACTGAATCTCAAGGAAATCGGCGAAGTGTTGGGGGTCAGCGAGTCCCGCGTCAGTCAGTTGCACAGCCAGTGCGCCGCGCGGTTGCGGGTGCGGCTGAGCGCCTGGCGGGCACGCTGATCAGGGGTACGCTGGTTTTCGGGATATAGGGGGCGCAGTCCGGAGACCGGCTGCGTTTTTACACTGTGTGGAGGTCGAATTTGGACAAGAACATGAAAATCCTCATCGTTGATGATTTTTCAACGATGAGACGCATCATCAAAAACCTGCTGCGTGACCTGGGCTTCACCAATACCGCCGAGGCCGATGATGGCCTGACGGCGTTACCCATGTTGCAAAGCGGCAATTTCGACTTCCTGGTAACGGACTGGAACATGCCCGGCATGAGCGGCATCGATCTGCTGCGCGTCGTGCGCGCCGACGAGCGACTGAAGAACCTGCCGGTGTTGATGGTGACTGCGGAAGCCAAGCGCGACCAGATCATTGAAGCGGCGCAAGCAGGGGTTAACGGCTATGTCGTCAAGCCTTTCACTGCTCAGGGTCTCAAGGAAAAAATCGAAAAGATCTTCGAGCGAGTCAACGGCTGACAGGCCTCGGAGGAACAATGGAAAACCGCGATGTGAAGGGGGAGCTGGAAACCAGCTTGATGCACAACGCCCGCGAGTTGATGAACAGCCTGGAGAATCGGCAGTTCGGCGAGGCCGTGCAGATCATCCACGAGCTCAACAAGGTGCGTGATCGCGGTCTGTATCAGGAAGTGGGCAAGCTCACCCGCGAACTGCATACCGCCATTGTCAACTTTCATATCGATCCGCGCTTGACGGATGGCAACGAGGCGTCGCAAATCACCGACGCCACCGAGCGCCTGTCCTATGTGGTAGAGATGACCGAGCGGGCGGCCAACCGGACCATGGATCTGGTGGAGGAGTCCGTGCCGATGGTCAGTGCGCTGCATGACGAAGCGAGCGCATTGCGCCAGGAGTGGCAACGCTTCATGCAGCGTGAAATGGATGCACAGGGGTTTCGCCATCTGGCCCGCCGCGTTGAGCAGTTCTTCGCCCGGTGCGAGCAGGACAGCGAGCGTTTCAGTGCGCAGTTGAATGAAATCATGCTGGCGCAGGACTTCCAGGACCTGACCGGACAGGTCATCAAGCGCGTCACCTCGCTGGTAACCGAAGTGGAAAGCGATCTGATCAAGCTGATGCTAATGGCCAGTGATGTCGATCGTTTCACGGGTATTCAGCATGACCATGCCGAACTGCGTGCGGAGCTAGACCAACAAAAAAATTCTTCACAGGGTGAAGGTCCGCAACTTAATGCCGATAAACGTGATGATGTCGTGTCCGGTCAGGACGACGTCGACGATCTGCTTTCCAGTCTTGGGTTTTAGGGGGCACTGTTATGAGCTTCGACGCCGATGATGAAATCCTCCAGGATTTCCTGGTGGAGGCCGGCGAGATTCTCGAGCAACTGTCCGAACAGTTGGTGGAGTTGGAAAGCCGTCCGGATGATATGGATCTGCTCAATGCGATCTTCCGCGGTTTCCATACCGTCAAGGGCGGTGCAGGCTTTCTGCAGCTCAATGAGCTGGTGGAATGTTGCCATATTGCGGAAAACGTCTTTGACATGCTGCGCAAGGGTGGACGACGCGTCGACCCAGAGCTGATGGACGTGGTCTTGCAAGCCCTTGACGCCATTAACGGCATGTTTACCGAGGTGCGCGAAGGGGCTGAACTGACACCGGCCACGCCCGAGCTGCTGGCCGCGCTGGCGCGTCTGGCCGACTCGAATACCGCTCCCGTCGCTGCGCCTGTTGCGCCTGTTGCTCAGACTCCGGCCACGACATCCGAAGCTGCCAAACCCGGCGCCGATGTGGACATTACCGACAGCGAGTTCGATCAATTACTCAGTGCCATCGCCGAGCCGGCGGCAGCGGTGACAGACGAAATCACCGACGACGAATTTGAAAGCCTGCTGGATGAGCTGCACGGCAAGGGTAAGTTCGTGCCTGATGCCATTGAAGCGCCGGTGCAGCCGGCCGCGAGTGAGGACATCACTGACGACGAATTTGAAAGCCTGCTGGATGAGCTGCACGGCAAGGGTAAGTTCGTGC
>JADGMW010000050.1_pt1 | contig 124456 bp, 115 predicted proteins | sample 8641801 | NCBI WGS metagenome assembly JADGMW01 (sample SAMN16272018, study PRJNA661076) | feces metagenome | isolation source: fecal sample from diarrhoea affected cattle A | host: Bos taurus | place: South Africa: Lokaleng Village, Mahikeng | collected 2019-09
CCCAGTAAACGGCGGCCGTAACTATAACGGTCCTAAGGTAGCGAAATTCCTTGTCGGGTAAGTTCCGACCTGCACGAATGGTGTAACGATCTGGACACTGTCTCAGCCATGAGCTCGGTGAAATTGTAGTAGCGGTGAAGATGCCGCTTACCCGCAGTGGGACGAAAAGACCCTGTGCACCTTTACTATAGCTTAGTATTGACTTTGGACAAGTGATGTGTAGGATAGGTGGGAGACTTCGATCCTGCGTCGCCAGGCGTAGGTTAGTCATTGTTGAAATACCACCCTTTGCTTGTCTGAAGCCTAACTCTTCGATGAAGAGGACATTGCTTGGTGGGTAGTTTGACTGGGGTGGTCGCCTCCAAAAGAGTAACGGAGGCTTCTAAAGGTTCCCTCAGCACGCTTGGTAACCGTGCGTAGAGTGCAATGGCATAAGGGAGCTTGACTGAGAGACATACAGGTCGATCAGGTACGAAAGTAGAGCATAGTGATCCGGTGGTTCCGCATGGAAGGGCCATCGCTCAAAGGATAAAAGGTACGCCGGGGATAACAGGCTGATCTCCCCCAAGAGCTCATATCGACGGGGGGGTTTGGCACCTCGATGTCGGCTCGTCACATCCTGGGGCTGGAGAAGGTCCCAAGGGTTGGGCTGTTCGCCCATTAAAGTGGCACGCGAGCTGGGTTCAGAACGTCGTGAGACAGTTCGGTCTCTATCTACTGCGGGCGCAAGAAATTTGAGTGGATCTGACTCTAGTACGAGAGGACCGAGTTGGACAAACCTCTGGTGTATCTGTTGTTCCGCCAGGAGCACTGCAGAGTAGCTACGTTTGGCAGGGATAAGCGCTGAAAGCATATAAGCGCGAAACCCACCACAAGATGAGATTTCTTTTAAGGGTCGTGGAAGATGACCACGTTGATAGGCTATAGATGTAAAGGCAGTAATGTCATAGTCGAGTAGTACTAATAACCCGTAAGCTTATGTACGCTTCTTCCGCCCTTCGGGGCGGAAGGAAACTTTCTTAAAATGTTTCTTTATCCCAGTGTGTTAATAATATTGGTTTACAGCTGATTGTTCATAGTCAACAGTTATTCTGTAAACAAGTTGTCCAAAAGCAACTAACGACTTAAGGTGGTTATTGCGGCGGGGCTCACCTCTTCCCATCCCGAACAGAGAAGTTAAGCCCGCCTGCGCAGATGGTACTGCAGTTATGTGGGAGAGTATGTCGTCGCCTTTCTTTAGAAAACCCTTCACTTAGGTGAGGGGTTTTTTGTTTATAGGAGTGACGTGTTCGGGCTAGCGCCCTCGGTTCGTCGCCTTTAGCTGCGCTCCGTTCGGACTACGCCCTCGGGTCTTTAGAAAACCCTTCACTTACGTGAGGGGTTTTTTGTTTTAAGATACTCAGAAAATAAAAGCAAGCTGAAGCTTGCGTACCTGAAGCCCACCGGGCTTCCTCCTCTTAATCTCAAATGCAGATGGTACTGCAGTTATGTGGGAGAGTATGTCGTCGCCTCTTTTGTTTTTTGTTTATAGGAGCGACGTGTTCAGGCTAACGCCCTCGGTTCCTCGCCTTTAGCTGCGCTCCGTTCGGACTACGCCCTCCGGTCTTTAGAAATCTCTGCACTTACGTGAGGGGTTTTTTGCTTTATAGGATTTCGTAAACTAAATTTTTGGCAATTATTAACCATAACCTCAAATGCCGTGATGAGTTCTGCTTGCCTCACCAATGTCCTGTTTTTGAAAACTCTACTTGCTCAATAAATGTTAAAATGTACAGGTATTACTTTATCGATCGACTGATTTGCCAAAACCTCCGTGGTCAAGTTCATGATTCCAAAACGGAAACATTTGGCAGACAGGTAATACGTATAGTTGCGGCTCTCGCGTGAAGGATGGAAGCAAAGTGCCGTGCACTGCGAACAGCCTGACAGCGGCGTCGCGATAGCAGCCGGTGGCACGCCCAAATCCTAAACGACACCACCGTAAAATTTTTGCAAAACAGTAAAAAAAATCCGCCTACTCGTGGCAGACGGATACTTATTTTTACAAAACGGGCTTATAAGGTGGTCGCAAACTCGCTTAGTGGGAGTCGCACTTTCTTCGCGGCTGCCAGAAAATCCTTTTGCTCATCTCGATAACCGAGGGCTAAAAGAACCACACTTTTCAGATTTTTCTCAGTAAGACCAAGGAGTTTGTCAAATTTATCGGCATCAAAACCTTCCATCGGAGTGGCGTCAATTTTAAGCGAAGCCGCAGCAATGAGGCCAGTTCCGAGTCCGATGTAAGCTTGTTTCGCAGACCAGGCAAAATTGTCGTCGTCACTGCGATTCAACAAAAATCCACTGATCGACGTTCTAAAATCCGCCAAATTTTCGACCGGAGTTTCTCTCTGCCCGGCAATCATTTTAATGTAATTGTCGATGTCATGCGACTTAACCGAGTTAAACGCCGCAAACACAATCAGGTGAGAGGCATCGGCGATCTGCGAATTAAACGAGCCCTCGCCAAGCTGCTTTTGCAAGTCCGGGTTGCTGATCACAACCAATCGGTACGTTTGCATCCCAATCGACGAGGCCGATAGATTTATAGCTTCAACAATTTTTTCGATATCCTCAGCGGCAACTTTCTTATCGCTGAATTTTTTGGTGGCGTAACGCCATTTTAAATCGTCAATTAATTTCATTTTGATGGTAAGGTTAATTTTCATCGCAAAGTTACGCAATCGTGGTTACTTTTCGTAACTTCGTGTCATAAAGTAATTATTACATTTGGGTAACCAAGTAACTTTTATGGAAGAGGAGAAATCGCGCGAATCGTGTTGCCAGACCATTTTGGCGATTCACGATGTCATGGATTTGCTTAGCGGAAAGTGGAAAGTTTCGATCATCGCTTGCCTTTGTTTCAACAAAATGCGGTATTCCGATTTGCTTCGGGAAGTACGCGGCATCTCGGGCAAAATGCTCAGTCGCGAGCTAAAAGAACTCGAAGCCAACCAGCTGATCACCAGGACGGTATTAAGTACACAGCCGGTCACCGTCGAATATCAAATCACCCCATACGGCGCCACACTTGAGCAACTAATCGGCACCATGGCTGACTGGGGTTTAAAGCACCGAAAGCGGATAAAAAATGGCGGGATTTAGCGATTTGTGATAATGATAAGGAGCTATTTCCCGCTTTTCACTTCAATCTTTTTACCCTCCGGGATAAAAGGATTTGCGTTTCAATCGGGGCTAGGGGCGACAGAATGCTTTGTCAAAAGTGCAAAGTTCAGTGTGGCGTTGGAGGTTTAAACGTTCAAAAGCCGCAACGTCTCTTAATTTTCATGTTTTTTTTGAGGCTATGAAATCAAAAAAAATATATTTCTAACTTGTTGATGCTAATTGCTTTTGTTATATATTCGGTTTAAATATATAGCAAATGAGACTTTTCAGCCTGCTTTTACTGTTGTGGCAATCGGCAATTTATGCGCAGGTTCCACCAAATGATCTTATTGCAAATGCGATATCGATCACGCCTTCACCCCAAAATCAATGTACGCCCATTTACGGAACGGTTCAAAATGCAACGGAAAGCTCGAATCTCAACCCATCATGCGGACCAACCGCTGGTCGAGATGTTTGGTATTCGTTTTACGCAACGACAACACGTCATCACATTTCGCTGACAAACAGTTCATTGCGAGTTCACGTTTTTAAAGAGTTGTCTTCGGGATTACTTGAATTTGTTTCTTGTGCTACCGGAAATCTTTCGTATTTCGATGTGGGTTCGAAATATTTTATTCGCGTTTACCGCTCGCAATCGGGTTCGGCATTTGATTTATGCCTGACCGAAATATCATCAGTTCCCGAAAACGATGAGTGTGCAACGGCCATTCCGCTTTCGGTCTCCCCAAATGACGCATGTTCAAATGTTGTTACTGTTGATTTTTCAAATGCCACTCAAAATATTCAAAGTCCGTTGCCATGCCCCGATCAGTATTCGCAACATGATCTTTGGTATTCGTTTGTTGCCACTTCGGATAAAATCCTGCTGCGAAACTCCTCACTTTCCAGCCAACTCAATTACAGTGTGCTAAACAGTTGCGTAGATCTTTCTTGTGTGGCGAATGGAACTATTAATGACAGTAGCGCCCATGTGATCTCCGGACTTACCCCTGGTGCTGAATACTTGCTAAGTCTCAGACTTCGAAACGCCCTGAGTGTAAGCTTTTGTTTGTCGACCGTACCCGGGTTTACGAATGATCTGGTCGCAAATGCAACACTATTAACGCCATCGCCGGGACTAAGTTGCGAACTGCAGTCGGCTTCCTACACCGGAATCGCCACACCATCCACATCGTTGGCTTTAAGTGGTTGTGCCGCTGATTTTAATACGTATCTCCCAAACGGAAATCCGAATCAAACGCAATATGAAGATCAGTGGTTTAAATTTGTCGCCATTTCAGACGAACAATTGATACAGGTTACCGGATTGACGCCAACCGCAATACAGGTTTTTAGCGGGAGTCCGTCGAATTTGGTTTGTGCGGGAACGTTGTCGATGAATTATGGATCACGTGTGTTATCTGAACTTACCGTTGGGACTGAATACTACCTTCGCATTATCCGGATACGCGATACTATATTTAATCCATTTTCGATCTGTCTTATGACGCCGCTTTCTGTGCCCGACAATGACGAGCCGATAAATGCCGTTGAAATCACAGCGTCGCCAAATCTGGATAGTTGTCAGGCAATAACAGGACAAATTAACCGAGGGTCGAATTCTGATCAAGTTCCGGATCCGGTGTGTAACGATGCGCCAAGCGATATCTGGTATAAATTCACAGCAACATCGCCATCAGTGCAGTTTCAGTTGACTAATACCAATCCTGACGCGGTGTTTCTCTCTTACGCTACGTCACTTTATCAATCGGTTGGTGAAAATGTAGGACAAGAGCTGTATTGCTACGATCCATTTGAAAACGTGTTTGATCTTGACGCGAACGCAGCGGGATATAACCTTTGGAACTATCAGACTTTTTTCCCCTTAATGCAGCAAAATTATTCCGGGTTGACCATAGGCGAGCAATATTATATTCGGCTTTATATTTATTCACAGCCAAATCTGACCTATCATAATGTGCTTCCGATGACATTTGAAGTTTGCTTAAAAACACTGACTCCGGTTCCGGCAAACTCAAATTTGCAGTCGGCTACTCCAATTGTAATATCCGATTTTGATAATGCGACTTATGTTGGCGGTTATTCGACCCGCGCACCGTATCACGTTGATATTCCTTTTGTAGCCGGACCAACAGCTTGCGGCGAGCTGGGCGCAATTTCGTTTCCGTCTAACAAGGCGTCGGCGGTTTATTATGATTTTACGGCAACGCAAAGCAATCACAGTGTAAAAATTATAAATGATGCGGATATTTTGTCGCCGTTGAGCACTTACATTGCAGGCGAACATTACCCGCTGTATATTTCGGTTTATGAATATATTGGTGAACAATTGGCAATTACGCACTGCTCAACCATTGTCGAAAACGAGTTGACACTCACGTCACTTACTCCGGGAAAGCAATATTTTATAAAAGTTATGTATGCCCAATTTCCGTTTGTAACCGATTTCGAGTTTCAGATCGCGGTAACAACCGTTGAAGGTTTGACGGCTGCTGATCAAAAATCGGATGTTTTTGTGTTATATCCGAATCCGGTTGATGACCTTTTACAAGTGAATTGGCCGCCAAACGTTTTGCTAAAATCAGCTGAAATTTTATCGGTTGATGGAAAGCGTTTTGGAATCTTTGATCCCGGAAACGGAACTATCGCGACTTCAAATTTGCCAAGCGGAATTTACTTCTTGCGTCTCGACAGCACAAACGGTATCGACGTTATTAAATTTGTCAAGCGATAAAATTTTTAGCCGAAAGAGTTTTGTAAACACCAAATCGGCCGCGGGTTGCGTGAGCGATGGTAGCGGCATCCTTGCCCGGTGTGCTGTTTGATTTAAGACAGCAGTTTTAGGGCAAGATACAGCGGACAGCGCGACCCGGATTTCTCCTTTTGTTGACAGCGACGACCCCTCAGCGGGGCACGCCCGGAACATCGTCGCCAGTATTTTAGTCGTTAGTTCAATCCTCTGGTCAGCCAACCTCTTTTTGCGGCGGTGGCGATTGCATATGGTGTGATCCAGAACAGGCCGAAAGTGTAAAGTAAACTATATGAATATGCCCAGAATGATTCGGCGAAGGTATAGCGCTTAGCATAGAAAAGGACGGAAAAGCTTGACGCAACCAGGATGCTTACCAAGGTAGAACTCAGGAATAACAGCGGGTGAACCGCAATAAAAAATAGCATGAACAACAAAAACGGATAGGTCATCACGATTTTCAGCGATTGGTTTAAAAACAGCAATCGGGCGCCGACTTTCGATTCGCTTCTGAAATTTTTAAAAACGTACTTCGACATCATAATGTTCTCCCGAACGTTGCTTCGGTCCCAACGGATGAACATTTTGTAGAGTCCGCTGTACTTTTCCGGAACGTTGGTATAGGCGTAGGCATTTCGCTGAAACAGCACATGGTGGCCGTTTTTCATAATCATATTGGTCATCGCGCGGTCTTCGCCAATGTCTGAAGGCTGCCCCATAAACGTCTGATTGATCCACTCCGGCAACACTTCAAAGACGGCGCTTCCCCGATATGCCGCCAAAGCTCCAGGCGTACACAAAACCGAATTCAATTTGCTTTCCACGGCGCGCTGAAACTCGAAACTCATCACAAAGCTCACATTGAGCATTTTTGGAAGCATCGATTTTTTATTATTCAGCACCTGAATGTTTCCGGCAACGGCCGAACATTTTTGGTTTACCACAAACGGACTAACCAAATTTCGCAACGTATCGGTTTTGACAACCGAATCGCTGTCGACTGTTACAAAGATTTCGCCCGTTCCAACGTTAAATCCGCGGTAAAGCGCATGACGTTTTCCTTTGTTTTGCGGCTGCTGATAAATTGCCAGTCGGTCGCCGAGCACCTTTTTTGCCTCTTGCATCCAATACCAGGTGTCATCCTGGCTGCCATCGTCGATTGAAAGCAGCTGAAGTTTTTCTGCAGGAAAATCGCTTTCGGCCAAGCTCATCAAGGTATCCCAGACTTGTTTACCTTCGTTATAGGCCGGGACAATTACGGTTACTGTCGGAAGTTTATCGTCGGTTACCGATTCGATTGGCTTGTACTTTACATATAAAAATAAGCTATAAACAAAAAAGCAAACACGGAAGAAAAGTAGGGCAGATGCGACAATCAGAAATGGAAATCCCCAAGCCGAATTGATTCGCTCGAAGTTAAATTGTGTAAAATCGGCTTGAAGTTCAAACAGCAATGCCACACCGCTCGCCAAGAGCAGGAAAGTTGCAAATAGCGTTAAAATGTTCCAACTCCGCGTAGGTATGTTCGATATGTATGATTGTATGTCCGAGGCTTCGGCCTCAAGAGGATAAGCAGTAGTAAAATTCTCGGTCTGGTCAATATAGTTTAGTTGTTCTGTAGATAGGGTCTCGCTTTTCATCAAATCGGCTTTTATATTTTCGCCTGCTCTTGGCAATGCGTGTGCCGTGAAAATTTACCTTTGAAAACTAGCGGTTTACTAATATAGGTCAGTTTGCAAGTGTGTAACGCTTACCCAAAAAGTGTGTAATAATTTCCCATAGGTGAAAATAATGATGAGGCTGAGAAGCTTAATCCGGCTGTACGCTTCTATCTTTTTTTGACCTGCGCTTCCTTGGCCAAAAAAAGGATAACCGCTGCCATCCGGGCTAGGGCTTTGGTGGTACGCTTTCAGAAATCGCTTTAAATTTCGCCGGATTCTTACGCAGAAAAGTTGATTGGTAGCTAAAATGAGTCACCGTTGTGCGACTGAAAATTGAGTTAAGTAATTTCAGTATCTGGTTTAAAAGGTTGAACAATGCAAGTGTCAGTCGGTGAAGATATTGCTCCAAAACATCAAATTATACGTTTGACATGACGGGCAATAATTGTTGGTCGGACTTAAATAGAGGTTGCCCCAATTTAAGTTTTGATCTTTTTCGGTGTTGCTCTTTAATTTCGAATCTGTATAGAAAGAGTATCTCGGATTATCTTTATGTTCGTAATAATTCGGCGATTCGAGGCTGCCGGTTTGCTCATCCAAAGCCGGAACCGGATTGTTGACATTGTGATTGTGTCGGCCGCCACCAAAGGCGAGTCGCTTGTTAAAACCGCAATTGGTACACTTTGATTCGACTATTATTCCCATAATAAGACAATTATTAAATGATGGCGTGCGTTAGGGATGGAAAGCGGCATCCTTTTTTTGAGGAACGAGAAAAAAGATACAGCAAACAGCTCGGCGACGGCGTCCTGTTTTTTGATGTTAGTTGGCAATTCCTCGCCGGCGCAACGCCCAAATACTGCTGCAATTTAAGAAACAAAAAAGCGCGCAGACATTGCCGCACGCTTTTTATTCAATATTTTTCAGATTAGTGTTTGACAACTTTTACTGTCGCGGTTGCACCATCGGCGGTGATCTTTGCGACATATGTCCCTGAGGTTAAGTGAGACGTATCAACTTGCGATGCATTGCTTGCCTGAAGCACTTGCTGACCAAGTAAATTGTAGAGGCTGACTTCGGAAATTGCGCCCGGATAACTGATTTCCAGTAAATCCTTAACCGGATTATTGTAGGAAAGCAGCTCCTTATTGAAACTATCGACAGCCAAAGCCGATGTTACCATAAGGTCGTCGATTTGAATATAACCTTGATCGGCCTCCGAATAGCTGTGAAAACCGATGTAATAAGTGCCGCTTAACGGTGGCGTAAAGGTGATGGATGCCGGAGTAAAATCGCTTCCAAAATCGGTGTCGATGTTCTCAGCTGTAAAAAGTGTTGTTGTCATGGCCGTTGAAGATGCTTCGTTGCCGAGTTTGACTTCCATATTCTCTAAAAGGAAGGCGCTGCCAAGTCCGGAGCGATATAGGAAATCGAGGTTGTACGAGACGCCTCCAACCAAATTCAGACCGGGCGTAAAAAACCAATCATCGCCGGGAAGATCTAAGTCGTAAACGTATATCATGCTGGCATCGCCGGTTTGGGTTGGGAAAAATTCATTTTCGATCATCCATCCCGATTCTATGCCGCCGTTCACGTCTTCATACGTCAGGCAATCAATATCGTCAGTATCTTCGAATCCCATAAAATATGGAATTTCGACAATCGGCTGTGTGCATTGGGCATTTGCCGCTCCAAAAGAAAATAGGCCAGCGATTGCCGCACTAAAAAGTAGTTTTGATTTCATAGTATTCAGATTTTGTTTGAGTTGTAAGTTAGTGAACTTTTTCTGAATACGTATTTTTTGAAATCTTGTAATTTTAAATCAAAGCGATTTTAGCTGCTTTGATAGCATCGATGGATCTTGACCAATCGGAATTATCGCTTTAACGAAAAATGGCCGCGATGTTCTGAGCCGTTTTTTCGGCTTACAACAAACCAATAATCGGATGATGGAAGGGGCGCAGAATTATAGGTTCCGTCCCAGGCATTGCCGTTTTTGAGGACGACCAAAAGTTTTCCATACCGGTCAAAGATATGGATTGTCAGATGTTGATCGGCTTCAGCAAAATCGATTTTCCAGGTATCATTTGCACCGTCGCCATTTGGTGTAAAAAACGCCGGATACGACAGCACGAACACATTTTTGGAAGTAATGCCGCAGCCATAGGTATCCTGGACAAACACCGTATAACTTCCAGGAGCTAAATTTGAAAATACATTGTGGTTTTGATAATTGAAACCATCGATTGAATAAACGTAATTTCCGGATCCGCTTGGAATTATCGTGATGCTGTTATCGTGTTGGGTCCAATCTTTTACTTCCACATTAATCCCGGCCGCGTTCGACATGACTGCAGTAAAATTATATGTTGTTGAGCAAATGGTGGATCCGTGATTTTTGGTCACCATAACCGAGTACGAACCTGCTTGCGAAATCGCGATCGTTGGTGATGTTTGGCCTGTCGACCATGTATAGCTATCCCAAACGCCCGGCGATACCGCAATGCTGTTATTTTCACAGAACCTGACCACTGGCGGAATGGTCACTTGCGGTGGTGCGACCAATGTCAGATTTAGTGCCACAACTTGAGAACAACCTTCCTGAGATGTGATCCGCACATAAAACGTATTTTGTCCCAACTCCAACACTTGGTTATTTGATGTTTCTTGAGCAGGAAGCTGATTGTTTGCGCCATAGGCAGTTAGAAAATATTGGTAAGTGAACCCGTTTTGTGAGCCCACGAACTGCGAATTGTAGCCAGACAACGCCACTAATTCAGTTCCGCTATTATCACTATCGCAAATAATGTCTGACACCGGACTCGCATTTAATGATTCGATCAACGTCGCTGTTACTTCGAGTCTTACCGAACTTTCGCAGCCTGAAATGGTTTGAGAAGCATAATACTTTAATCCGGAGGTCAGCGGCGTAGCAGGGGATAGTGGAGTGGAAGATGTAGGAGAATCGTACCACTGAATCGCTTCGCCTAACGCTTCCAAATTGCCGACCGTTGGATTAGCCACACTACAGAACGTTTGGTCTGAACGGCCTCCGGGTGCGGTAGTATTGGTAAAAAATACAATCATCGCAATCTCTGAGCTCTCGCATCCGTTTATGGTTTGCGTAGCGTGATACCATCCGTGGTGGACAAGTGGCGTGCCGGGTGCTAGTGGTATCATTGATCCGTCTTTGTACCACTTAATGTTTTCTCCGATTACTTCGAGATCTTCGATTGTCGCATTCTGATCCTCGCAGAAATATTGTTCAGTTGGTATTACGGGCAAAGGCTGCTGAGCAATGACAACTTGTTGGTATTGTGAAACGATAACGGAACCGTTGTGGAATTTCCAACTAATCTGATATGTGCCGGGAAAAGCGAAACTAGTCGGATCAGTTGTTGTCGCGGTAATCAGGCCGGTACAAGGATCCATAGCAGTTGGCGGTATAACCACAAGCGAGCAATCGCCATAAAGCGGTGGCAGATCTGCGATAGTGGGCACGGGTGGGGTAGCATTGTTTATCACAACCTCGACATTCGGAATATTGTCGCAATCAACAGAACCTGTGATATGACAGGTATAAAAGCCGCTTTCTAGGTGAGTGGCATTGCTAATAATCGGATTTTGCAGATTAGAGGTGAATCCGTTTGGCCCGATCCACGTGTATGCTGTTCCACCACTGGCGGTTAGTTGCACATCCGAACCGATACATGCTACGATTTTTGAACTCGCTGATGTTGATGATAGGCAGTCTCTGAATTTCACCAAGAAAGTATCCGGGTTCGACCCTAAGACTGTTTGGCTCGCACCGATGGTAGCAATTCCGGTTTGACTTCCATTAACGTTCCCATAAAGATAAATATCGTCGTTTTGATCGATTCGGACATATCCAACTTGTTCGGCCCGATCACCTCCAAAGTACGTTCCCCAGACCTTTTGACCCGTCGGACTGAGCTTAATGACAAATGATTTCATATAGTTGGATTTGGTAGGCATAAATCCGTCAGCTGTTGCAAGTCCGCTATTAATGAACGTATCACTCGATATATAGATATTACCGTGCGAATCGCGGTCGATACCTCGAATTTGCTCATCGAAATAAGATCCCCAAACATATTCCTGAGTTGCCACATTGAACTTGAAAATAAAAGAGTTTTCAGTCCCCGACAATACTGAGCCGGGGGTAAGAGGAATAATTTGATTTTCAAACATCGTCCCCGGAGTTCCTATACCAGGCCCGAAGCATTTTCCTATTGCAATTATTTCGTCGCCATGTTTTATTGCTTTGTATATGAACGCCATGTCTGCGATAAACGTTCCGTAAACCCGAGCGCCGTCAGGATCAAATCTTGCGATCATTCCGCCGATGCCATTCGATGTTTCCTGATACGCACCAGGCGTGGTAAGATATGCGTCTGAACTTTGATGACTTCCAAAAACATAAAGTTGATCGTCATCCGATACGAGACAGCTAGTTAATCCATCCACCTCTGATCCACCGTAAAACGTTCCCCAAAGTCGCTCCCCATTCGGACTGAACTTCGCGATAAAACCTGTCTCAAAATCGCCAAGTGACTGCTTGGTGGTTTGAAAAGCTCCGGGAGTGCTAAATGTGTCAGTACTATTTGTACCGCCAACCACGTAAATATTTCCATTAGAATCCACGCTTAAACTTTCGATTCGCTCGTTTTGGTTCCCACCGTAATATGTTCCCCACAGCTTTGCACCCGCGCTATTCATTTTAACCAAAAATCCGGAGGTGTAAACATCTTTTATCGGTTGATGACAGCCCGGTGAAGGGATAAAGTTGTTGACCGCGAATGTTCCCCCAGATGAATACATATTGTCGTATTGATCTAAAACAAGTTGACCGGTTGCATAAGGATAGTATGAACTCCACAATCGGACACCCTCGGGTGAAAATTTTGCGATAAATGCGCCACCGCTGGTATATCCACTCGTATTTGGGCCACTGGTCGCGATATTATTCGAACTTCCGGAACTTCCCGAGAGGATAACATTGTTATTAGAATCGATATTAATCGACCCTGCGAATTCTGAACCTGAGCCGCCGTAGTACGTACTCCAAAGTCGAACGGGAACGGGATCCACGACTAGTTTTTCACTTCCGTGGATGGCAATGTCTTCAAATCCATAAAGATCAGCCGATATCGTACGATATTTCACGTGTACAGGGCGCTTTTCAGAACCGTTATCGATCCAGCTATTTGGAATTGTTTCTTCCATCTCACCAAATCTGCTGGTATATATGATTTTATTATCACGTAACGTGTTTTTAGCACCTGCGACTTTCAATTTTACATCGGTAAGTTTTCCACCCGGATGCACAATAAAATTGTACTCAATCGGAGCCGAATTATCGTTTGGAACTACAAATTCGACATCAATATTGTTGTAAAGATTTTTATATGTGACCCTTTTGTATTTATATACATTTGTGATGCCACCCGAATTTATAGCCGTTGTATGATAGTTCAGTACTTCGCGTACTCTGTCGTCAGCTACAATTGTCGGCTTCGGATTGCTATTCTCAAAAATGATATCGATGCGATGATTGGTGTAGGTAAATTCGGTTGGTTGTGGGTCGGCATCGTTGAATTTTTTTAGCATCGTGAGTTCAGCTCCTTTCTCGCTATGATTCTCGGCACTTACTGCCTTGTATTCATATACATCATACGAAAAACCATTAGCCAAGAGTTGTACATTCAATCCTGAGCTATTCAATAAGTATAATACTTTTGGGTTTGTGGCGCCATTCTGGTCGATGATCTGACCTTTATTTTCCATAAAACCGATTGCAGAAGGTGCGTGTTGCGCGGTCATTAGAGATACCAGAAAAAGTGTACAGAGCTGAAAAAGATGACGCATCAGTAGGGTTTTGCGGCAAAAGTAACTAATACATTCAGATTATATCATTTTGCCATATTTATTATTACAACGATATCTTTCCTGTTAAAAGTGGTTGAATTTTGCGTAATTCTACTCGTTCTAGTTACTAAAAATCTGTATATTTAAGAAACTTAAATATCTACAACCATGAATATTACACTTAAGCAAGCTCAGCAAATCGTGATGGAGGCAATGGAATTCTCAGAAAAGAAAAATTTTAAAATGAATATTACCATAGTCGATTCGGGTGCTAATCCGGTAGCATTTGCCAGGATGGATGGGGCTTGGCTAGGGTCGGCCGACATAAGTCTGAAAAAAGCTAAAACCGCCGTATTCTTTCAGATGGATACTAAAGAAATTAGTCCGCTTGTTCAGCCGGGAAAACCGCTTTATGCGATCGAGCATTCAAACAATGGTCTGATTACTTTTCCGGGTGGAATGGTGATCAAAAATGCGGATGGAAACATGATTGGCGCGATCGGCGTTTCAGGTGGTTCTGTCGACGAAGATCACAGTGTGGCTGAAGCAGCAATCAAGGGTTTTTCTAAGTAAGATAAGACGCTTGATAGTGATTGACTAAAGGCTTTTATATCAATTATAAAAATTAAAGTCATTAAATCAACAAGAAACCCCGACTGATTGGCCGGGGTTTCTTTTTTACAGCGATCAAATATTATCGCTCCATTTTTAGTTTGCCACGATTCGCTTCTTTTGTAGCGGTTTCATTACCCGATGCGGCGGCGTTAATCGCATTCAGCGCAACATCGCTAAGCAACATGTCGGCTTCTTTTTCTTCGGCTAATGTCTGAGTCAGTAGCATTGCCGCGTCGTTGTGACCGAGTGCCTTCGCAAAAGCGCAAAGAGTTCCGTAAGTTGCAATTTCATAATGCTCAATTTTTTGCGAAGCGGCAATTATTCCGGCATCACGAACCGGCCCCGGCGTTGTTTCCTCAAGGATTTCATCACCTTCTTTGATAAGTCCGGCCATTGCTTCGCATTTCTTGCCGTCGGCTTTTTCGCCGATCAAACCAAAAACTTTCTCAAGTCGCCCGATTTGAACCTGAGTTACCATTAAATGATCTTTAATCGCAGAAGCTAAACTCGGTGCCGTCGCATTGGCCATCATTTTTGGCAATGCTTTCAGTAGCGCGTTTTCGGCCCAATAAATATCTTTTAGAGAATCAAGGAACAAGCCTTCAAGATCTGTTGCCGCATTTGAAGCTGCTTTTACCATTTCTGCGGTCGTTGCTGCCGGTTTGTTGCCCTCGGCTGGCATATTTTCTTTTTTCATACTGTTGATTTTTATAGTTTGTCTTCCCGAGCCCAGAATCGGTGTTTGGTCATGGCTTCAATAAATTCCTGAGCAAATGCCTCGTCAACCGATTTACCTCTGACTAGCAAACCGAGTTCTTTTGAGTCGACGATCTTGTCCGAAAAATGTGTTGATTCAATGAATTTCTTGCCCAAAGCGTCAACACCGATTACTTTGCAATGACGATAAGCATCGCTGATAAAGTCCATTAGATCGGCATTGTTGCCAAGATCATCCGGAGTTCCCGCTAATACGAAAATCGCATCGAACATTACCGAGGAAGCGGTAAAGTAGCTGAAGTCGATTGGTAGTTCACCATCTTGATCAGTTGTTACAAAACCAAGATGTTGCGCCACAATAAACGGACATGCATCCTGTTTTTTCAATGCGGTTTTAAGTGCCACAATCGAATCCTCGCTAACGCCATCAGCACATACAAAAGCCACGCGTCTGGTAGCAATGGTAGGCGAGTTGCTCGGGTGATTAATCATGCTAAGTGGTTTTGAAGCTTTTACAGCCGACTTTTTCAACGGCTTTGGCTCTTGTGCAGCCGCATGTTCATTTGGCGGAACACCGTGATTCATTTTCTCAAACGGTTTTGCCGGAACTTTCATTCCAAGACCTTTAGCCACATCTGCTGCCAGATCTTCATCAACCTGAGCTAAAAGTCCAAGCATTCTCAACCTGATTTCGGTAGTTTCGCACTTGCCGAGTTCAAATCGAAACGCTTTTATAATATGTTTGCGTTCAACCTCGGTTTGGCTGTCCAGAAAGAGCTTAGCCTGACTGAAATGATCGGCAAAACTTTCACTCCGCGCTCGTACTTTGTGCGCTTCTACGCGTTCGTTGTGACTTACAAAACCACCTTGTTTTTCAGGAGTTTGGAATGGTGTTCCGTTGGCTAAGGAATTCGGAAAGTACGCTACTCTGCCAACATTGACTTCATGCCGGTGATAGCCATTTCGCTGGTTGTTATGCATGGGCGCCAATGTTCGATTGATCGGAATCTCATGAAAGTTCGGGCCGCCAAGTCGGATTAATTGCGTATCGGTGTATGAAAATAAACGTCCTTGAAGTAACGGATCGTTTGTAAAATCAATTCCCGGAACCACATGTCCGGGATGAAATGCGATTTGTTCGGTTTCTGCAAAGAAATTGTCCGGGTTCTTATTGAGCACCATTCGCCCGATAATCTGCACGGGAACCAATTCTTCAGGGATAATTTTAGTCGGATCGAGTAAGTCAAAATCATATTTGTGCTCATCAGCTTCAGGTACAATTTGAACCCCGAATTCCCATTCCGGAAAATGTCCTTGGTCGATAGCTTCCCAAAGATCCTGACGGTGGAAATCTGAATTCTTTCCGGAAATTTTCTGCGCTTCATCCCAAATAACCGCGTGCGTTCCAAGTTTCGGTTTCCAATGGAATTTTACGAAATGCGACTCATTGTTTTCATTGATAAATCGAAAGGTATGAACACCAAATCCTTCCATCATTCGGTAGCTACGAGGAATGGCCCGATCACTCATCAGCCACATAATCATGTGCATCGATTCCGGCATCAGTGAAATAAAGTCCCAGAAGGTATCGTGCGCTGATGAGGCTTCGGGAATTTCGTGATGTGGTTCGGGTTTTACGGCATGAACCAAATCTGGAAATTTCATTGCGTCCTGAATAAAAAACACAGGCATGTTGTTGGCAACCAGATCGTAAATTCCTTCTTGAGTATAGAATTTTACTGAAAATCCGCGTACATCCCGGGCCAAATCCGTCGATCCGCGTGAACCTTGAACCGTCGAAAACCGCGCGAAGACCGGCGTCTTCATTCCCTTCTCTTGTAAGAATCCAGCCTTGGTAAACTCGGGAATAGGATTAGTGCATTCAAAAAAACCATGTGCACCTGAACCGCGGGCGTGAACAATTCGTTCCGGAATGCGCTCATGATCAAAATGAGTCATCTTTTCGCGGTAAATGAAATCTTCAAGCAACGATGGCCCACGATCGCCGGCCTTAAGCATATTATTATCGTCGTTGACTTTCACCCCTTGGTTTGTGGTCATGAACTTGTTGGTGCCAACCGATCGGTTTATCAGCAGATCACGTTGTTTTTCATCCTGTAAATTTTGTTTGGGATCGTCGTTTTCTTTCATAGAATGATTTTTAAGTTATCACGTATTGCAGTAAGGGTCATAAATTTATGACACGATAGCCACTAAAATTTTATACGATTGCAAGGTGTTCTTGCATAATTATTTGAGTGAACTCATATCAATTACATATCTGAAGCGGACATCTTCTTCCTTGATTTTTTTGAAAGCGTCGTTGACCTGATCGATGGTAATGATTTCAGTTTGCGGTATAATTTGATGCTTGGCGCAGAATTCCAGCACTTCTTTAGTATCTGCCACACTTCCAATAATCGAAGCGCCGGCTGATCGGTTGAATTTCGCCAATTCCATATTATTGATTGGTTTTTCGTATGGTCCGAGAAGTCCGACAGTGACTATGCTACCGCGTGGCGCAAGCAGATTGATATATGGATTGATGTCGAATTGATCGGGGATGGTGCATAGCAAAAAGTCGAATGTGGCTTCAGCTTCTTGCATTGCTTTTTTGTCTTCCGATATTAAAACACTGTTGGCACCAAGTTCGAGCGCGGCCTCAATTTTATCTTTATTAGTTGTAATCGCCGTTACTTCCGCGCCCATAGCTTTTGCAATCATCACACCCATATGACCTAATCCGCCGATGCCGATTACGCCCACTTTATCGCCTGATGTTACTCCGCGATCTTTCAGCGGCGCATACGTTGTAACTCCGGCGCATAAAATTGGTGCCGCAGCCGCCATAGGAAGCGAATCCGGAATTGCAAAAACAAATTTTTCATTCGAAACCACATGCGTTGAGTATCCGCCGAAAGTATTGTATCCTGAACCGTCAGGATCGAAATAACCGTTGTAGGTCATTGTCATCCGCACAGGTCCGGTACATAATTGTTCTTCGCCACTAGTACATGATTTACATTGCTGACACGAATCAATCATGCAACCAACACCTACGAGTTGTCCCACGGTAAAGTTCGAGACACGTGCTCCCAATTCGGTGACGCGCCCTACGATTTCGTGGCCCGGAACACAAGGATAAATTGTGTTTTTCCAATCGTTTTCGACCTGGTGAATATCCGAATGACAAACGCCACAATAAAGAACCTCGATAAGAACTTCATCGCCTTGAGGCTTTTGCCTTTCAACTTCCATTTCTTTGAGTTTTTCACCACTGATAAAACTTCCTGTGGCGCCGTAAGCCTTGGTTACAAAATGTCCGAGTGTATCATCATTTTTCATAGTTGTAATTTTAGTATCTTAAAACTACAACTCGGCTGAAATCATACGGTTACATAATATAGATTTGGATTTATATAATACCGATTAACGCAAAACGCCGTCGTCGCCGGTTGATTCGACTGCAACCCGGCTTGAAAGATGGACTTCCTCGTCGGTTAATCGCTGTTTCTTCCAATGGCCTTTTGCAAACACAGCAATTGTGATCAGCGAGATTGCAACGTTTGATATCGGAAATGCCCACCAGATTCCGTCAACTCCCAAAGTGGTGTTGTGCGATAACACATACGCAAGCGGAAATTGCAAAACCCATTGCGAAATCAGCGTTAAAATCATAGCGGTTAAAGTACTCCCCGCCGCCCGGAAAACTCCGGTAAAACTCAACTGCAATCCCAGGAATCCCCACGACAAACACATAATCCGAAGGAAATGAGTGCCGCCTTTGATAATTGCCGGATCATCGGGGACAAAGAATTCAACCAAATGTGGCGCCGTAAACCAAACAATGATGCCGAGTGTGGAAAGAACGGCAAAACTCACCCGTGCACCAACGAAGGCTACCTGCGACGCTCGTTCAATATTTCCCGCGCCAATGTTTTGCCCGACAACCGTTGAGATTGCCATCGAAAAACCAATGCCAAGGATCAGTACCACCTGAAGAATATTAGACGCCGCACCATAAATGGCAACCGTTACTGTTCCAAATGCGGCAATCAGAAACGTGAGTAACATTATTCCCAAGGCGCGCATCGACTGTTCGATAGACGCCGGAAAGCCCAAATTAAATGCGCGTTTGATATGTTTAAAGTCAGGTTTGAAGTCGGATAGTTGCAATTTCACGCCGTGTTTTCCACGAAATAATATCATATATCCAAGTCCGCACGCGACGATCTGTGTTGATAAGGTTGCAAGCGCCGCGCCCATAACGCCATGGGCTTGGAAAGGGCCATAACCGAAAATCAGAATGGGATCGATCAAAAAGTTTAAAATCACCGTTCCCAAAACAATGTAAACCGGAATGGTCACTTGTCCGATTCCGCGCATTATCGATTGAAATACAAAAAAGCTGAAGTTAAAGGCCAATCCGATAAACGACACCCGCAAAAAACCAAGTGCGCCATCATAAACATCCGAACTCACGTTAAGCAGACTCAGGAAAAACGGACTCAATAACCAACCGACAATGCCTAAAGTAACCGACAATACCGCCACCAATAAAAGTGTCTGAGCCGCAATATGACTCACGTTTTTCATATTTCCGGCGCCATAATATTGCGCAATAAGAATCGAACCGGCCATGGCAAAGCCCATTCCGAGTGCCATGCTCAAAAATACAACCGGTGTACTCACCGATACCGCCGCAACAGCCGCGCCACCAAGTCGGCCCACCCAAAATGCGTCAACTAATTGATAGGCAGCCTGAAGCATATTTACTAATACAATCGGACCGGCCAATTTTAAAAGCGAACCAAGAACAGGTCCTTCGAGAAGTTCGTTGGATTTATTCATTTCCTGAAATTACAAAATCCTGAAATGCGCAAAAGAATGTTAATACGACTTTAACGAACTAAAAATTTGGTGCGTCTTCATGCAGTTTTCGCATGATCAATTCCTCGATATCGCTTTTTCGTACGCCGTAAACCTTTAATTTGTTAACGGTCGAATTTACGTTCAGGCGCAGCGATTTCTTGGCATATTGAATCTGGGCAAAAATCTTATTAAACAACAATTCCTCATCGGTATAGCCATGTTTATCAAGCAAAAGCAAGTGATAATCGGTGTAATTTACCGGGAGTTTAATACTTCTGAGGATACTGTCGTTCTGAAAAAACGTGGTCGAAATATCGACTTTGAGTCCGCTGATGTCAATTTGATTTTCAGTAACCACACACGAAATTTCCTTTCGGCCGGTGCTTTTTACGACGTCTAAAAAATAGTAAAAATGAATGGTAGCCTTGCACGTTGAATCGGTTTTGCACGCGAGTTCGACTTTTACACCCGGAATGACAAGCGTGAGCAAATTGTCTGTGATGGTGAGTTCGACCGTGAGATTGCTAAACAATTTCTGGCTGGTTATTCGGCCAAACGGACGCGCCATCTCTTTTAAGCACTGCAAAAGTTCAGCTTTTGGGACGACAAAACTTGATCGGTTCATAAAATATACTTTTTCTAAAAGTATAAATATTTGACAATCAGAATATTTTTGTTTATAACTTTTGGGCGTTGCCGAAGGCCGGGCTTTTCGCTTTATCTTTTATTGTTGTGATATTTTTGCTCCACATTAAAATATCGGGCAACAATAAAAGGATGTCGCTGCAATCCCTAACGCAACGGCAGTTAAGTTGAATCTATAAAATGGAATTGGATGCAATCAAAAGCCGCAACAAAGCCTGAGCCCGGCATTTATGCGTGAGCGATGGGCGCGGCATCCTTTGGCGAAGCATGAGCCAAAGATATAGCAGACAGCGCGACGGCGATTGTTGGATCTTATCGGATTGAAAGAATCAGGCGCCGGCACGCACTATAAAATATCGGCCTTAACATCTGAAAGCGCATCATCTGAATCTTCTGAAAAAATCATCACCGAAAGCTCGCCCGAGGATTCCATGACCACGGCGTCGGCATCTGAAATGTTTCGCAAACCTTTGTGTCTGATTGCCGCCAGGATATCATCTTTGGTAATTCGCTCGAGTTTCATTTCGTTTTCGAGCAAAACGCCCTTAAAAGCAAGCAGGCGGGGAGTTCCGGTGACCATCATCCGGATTTTCTTGTTCCTAACCGACACCCACGATAAAATGAATTGGAATAAAATCAGTAAAAAAAGTGCGAGCAGTCCGTCGGCCAGAGGTTTGTCCTTACCTAAAATAAGCGACGCCAGCAATGAACCGACCGCCACTGAAACGATGAAGTCGAATTCGTTCATTTTCGAGACTGTTCTTTTTCCCGCCACGCGAAGCATGAGCAATAGCAAAAAGTAGCCGGAAACCGTAAGGATGAAGACTCGCAGCAGCGTTTCCCATGAATCAAATAAAAGTTTTTCCATAAATATTAGATTTTGGTTTTACTCAAACAATAGGCACAGACGTCGTTCATGACACACTCGGCGTGATGCGGATTGGTCGGACGGCAAACCTCGCGACCCAGAAACGACATGGCGCTTCCAACCTCAGTCCATTGCTCTTTTGGCAGGATTTCCATCAACTCTTTCTCGATTTTATTGGCATCGGTGGCTCTGGCAATGCCGAGTCGCGGAGCCACGCGCGCCACATGCAAATCGACCATGATTCCCTCAAGCTCGACGCCCGCTTCGCGCATGATTACATTAGCCGATTTTCGACCAATTCCCTTTAATGTGACAAGTTCGTCCATGCTGGTCGGAATGTTCTTGTCGTCCTTTAGCGTTTGCGCGATGTCTTGCAGCCAGCCGGCTTTTTTGACATGGCCGCGAACGGATTTGATCAGCGGAATTATCTCGTCGACTTCTGCTTTTGAAAGCGCTTTCAGGTTTGGATACGCTTTAAAGAATTCAGGGGCGAGCTTGTTGATATTTGCGTCGCGATCCTGCGCTGCAAGCAATACCATAACCATCAACTGATAAATATTGTGGTAGTCGAGCACGTGTTTACGCGTTCGATATTTAACAATCAATCGCTCGATTGCCTCCGGCCAATTTGTCTTTTTAGCCTTTCCCATTTTACTTTTTTAGATCGACTGAAGCCGAATTGACGCAGTAACGAATACCGGTTTGTGTTGGGCCGTCATCAAAAACATGACCCAGGTGGCTTCCGCAATTTGCACAAAGGATTTCGGTTCTGATCATTCCAAAAGTTGTGTCTTTGACATATTCAATCCGACCCGGAATCGACTCGTCGAACGACGGCCATCCGCAACTGGATTTGAATTTTGAGTTACTTTCAAAAAGCGGTTCGCCGCAAGCGCCGCAACAGTAAGTTCCCTGGTCGAAAGTGAGGTTGTAGGCGCCGGTATTCGGGGCTTCAGTACCTTTCATGCGAAGAATTCGGTAACGTTCGGGACCAAGTTCAGCGAGCCATTGTTCCTCCGATTTTTCTATTGGATATTTCATAAGCTATTTTTTATCGGCCGGGATAAATTTTACCGAAACCGAGTTTGTACAATATCTTTTGCCGGTTGTTTCTTCAGGACCATCGTCGAACACGTGTCCGAGGTGGCCGCCACAAGCCGCGCACATTACCTCGGTGCGTTGCATGCCAAAGGTAAAGTCGTCTTTATAAACTACCGAGCCTTTCACTGCTTTGTCGAACGAAGGCCAACCGCAATCGGAAGCAAATTTCGAGTCGGATCCATAAAGTACATTTCCGCAGGCGGCGCAAACATACTTGCCATTTTCGAACTTATTGACATATTCGCCGGTATGTGGCCGCTCAGTACCTTTTTCGCGCAACACATAATATTGCTCGGGCGTCAGTTCTTCGCGCCATTGTGCGTCAGTTTTTACGACTTTAAGCGAAGATGTCGGCTGATTATTTTGCTTTTTTTGCCCGTTGCACGATTGCAAGGCTAAAAACGCCAGTAATAAAATTACATATTTCATGAGTTATTTTTTAAAAAATTAATCGATTTTTCAATTACCTCGTGGTGACCGAGGATTTTTCGATGACCAAGTCCGCTTGTCAATAGCAATTTACCATGTTTCAGATGGGGAATAATTTGCTTGGCGGCTTCAACCGGAACTTCATGATCTTTCTCGTCATGAACAATCATCACCGGGAAGTCGATTGTTTGAGCCGCGATGTACGACGAATAATCATACATTGGTTCGCCCGCCATCTTTTCAAACTCAACCGACATCAGACGGCCGATCTTACGATCAAGTTTCATTTTATCGGTAAACTCATCGATCACATCCTGAATAACATTTCCGCTTCCAATGGTAACAATGGCTTTGGTTTTAAAACCTCGTTTGGCTGCATTTAGGAGTGCCATGCCGCCTAGCGAGTGACCAATGGCGCCTTCAAACGGACCAAATTCGTCTGATAATTGCTGGATGGTGGCTACGAATTCGGGCATGACCGTTGTTTTTCCTGACGATTTCCCGTGCGCCGGCGCATCAAAACTTACGGTTGAATATCCCGCTTTTAAAAGTTCGTCGGCAAATTTGAAAAGTTGTGTCCCACGACCGGACCAACCGTGTACGAGCAACACTTTTTTGTTGCTGTTGCCATAAAAATAAGCCACGACTTCTTTGTCAATCGAATCGATATGTCGCTTGATTTGCTTTGAATTCGAGTTCATGTCGAGTTCACGACGCGGAATCTTGTGCTTGAAGGGCGTTGTGAAAATTTTCGCGGCAAATCGCATGGCAAGCTTCGGAGATATGAACTGCAGAACTTTTCCGGTTAACACGATTGTGGCTGGAATTTGGAGGGTGTTTTTGGGTTTTCCCGCTTTTTTCGGCATCAAATGAAATTTTCTGCAAGGTATTATTTAATGCAATTTTATGTAAATCAGCAACTCATAAATAAAGTATAAAATCCGAATGTAAATTTAAAGGATATAGTGATTGCTAAATATATGCTAAAAAGGTAGTTACGGCGAAAACGAGTTTTGTAATTTTAAGTAAAAACAATTGCTGTTATGGAAGAAATGCATCAAAGTAAAGACGATAAGATCATTCCGATGACCTCAGTGTCGAGTGGGAAGGGCAGGGAAGTGCGATCAGATGTTTATTATTATACCAATCAAATTGTGAATGTCATATTTCTGGGTTCGCCGGATTCAGGAGACTGGATATTGGTTGATGCCGGAATGCCAAAATCGGGTAGTGAACTGCTCGAGGTTTGCGAAAAGCGTTTTGGAAAAAACAACAAGCCAAAAGCGATTGTACTTACTCACGGTCATTTTGATCATGTTGGTGGCATTGTTCACTTATTGGAAGCTTGGGGCAACATTCCGGTTTATGCCCACCGGTTTGAAATGCCGTTTCTGACCGGAGTTCAATCGTATCCCGAGCCCGACACTTCCGTGGAGGGTGGAATGATTGCAAAAATCTCATCGTACTTTCCGATTGAACCAATTGACATTTCAAAAGTTGTTGAGGAACTTCCCGCTGATGGATCCGTTCCATTTATGAACGACTGGCGATGGATTCACACGCCTGGTCATTCTCCGGGTCATGTGTCGCTTTTCCGCGATTCAGACAGTACGCTGATTGCGGGAGATGCTTTTGTGACGGTCAGACAGGATTCGTTTTACAAAGTTTTGGTTCAGAAAGAAGAAGTTCATGGTCCACCGCGATATCTGACCACGGATTGGCCGGCCGCGCGTGATTCAGTCCGACTGCTAAATGACCTTCAGCCGCTTTTGGCCATTACAGGACACGGGACTCATCTTGAAGGCGCGCCACTAGCAGAAGGGTTGCAGAATCTATCGCAAAACTTCGACGAATTAGCATTGCCGGATTACGGGAAATACGTAGATGACGACGACCGGGAAATTTAGTTGTCAATTGTGTCCATAATTCTTAAACATTTTTTGTGATTTGTATAACCGAGGTATTATCGTGAATTGTAATTTTACCCTAAATTTATAGGTATTATGAAAAGATTATCGCTTTACTCCGGACTTTGTACAGTTATGCTGATTGCAGCTTGTACAACCAAGAATCCGTTTACGGGTAAAAACAATTTGAACTTTGTGTCAAATGAACAATTGTTCCCATCTGCGTTTCAGCAATACAGCCAATTTTTAGCTGAAAACAAAGTTGTAACCGGTACGGCAGATGCGCGCCGGGTGGAATCGGTTGGTGTAAAAATCAAGAACGCTGCTGAGCGCTATCTTAGTAGTTTGGGATATAACGATTATCTTAAAGGATATGCCTGGGAATACAAACTCGTTCAAGATCCTGCGATTAATGCTTGGTGTATGCCGGGTGGAAAAATCGTTGTTTATACCGGAATTTTGCCGGTAACACAAGATGAAGCTGGATTAGCTACTGTAATGGGGCATGAGGTTGCACACGCACTTGCCAATCACGGTGCTCAGCGAATGAGCGCCTCACAATTGCAACAATTGGGCGCGGCTGGTGTTGCCGTAGCGACCGGAAGTAAAAGCGAACAAACCCAACAAATTGCGATGCAAGCGTATGGTGCCGGATCGAATGTTCTGGGAATGTTACCCTTTAGCCGAAACCATGAAAGTGAAGCCGATATGATCGGACTTACATTAATGGCAATCGCAGGTTACAATCCGGATAACGCGCTTGGTTTCTGGCAACGAATGTCTGCTAAAGCTGGTGGCGCGGGTGCTCCGCCTGAGATTTTGAGCACGCACCCTTCAGATGCAACGAGGATTGCCAATATTAAAAAACTGATTCCCAAAGCCAAGGCCGAAGCTGCAAAGTTTGGCGTTAAATATTAAAAGTCAAGCCGTTTCTAAATGAAGCGGCTTTTTTATTTTCTTTCGGCCGTAACTATTAAAAATATAAATTAGCCGCACAAAATATTTGTATGGCACAACTTGAAAAAGGAAGCAAAAAGCTTTTAAATGCGTGGGCGTTTTACGACTGGGCAAATTCGGTTTACAGTCTGGTAATTGCTTCGGCGATTTTTCCGATTTTTTACGCGGCGCTCTTCACCGATGGCAATTTCAATATTCACGTTTTTGGGGTCGACTTTAAAAATACGGCACTCATCAGTTTTGTTACGGCGGCGGCCTTTTTGGTCGTGGCAATCATGTCGCCTTTGCTATCAGGAATTGCCGATTATGTCGGAAACAAAAAAACGTTTTTGCAGTTCTTTTGCTACTTAGGTGGAATTTCCTGTATCGGATTGTATTGGTTCAGCCTCGAAAACATTTATTTTAGTTTGCTCTGTTATTTTATGGGGTTAATCGGATTTTGGGGAAGTCTTGTCTTTTACAATTCGTATTTGCCTGATATTGCATTTCCCGAGCAACAAGACAAGATCAGCGCACGTGGTTATTCGTTGGGATATATCGGAAGCGTTTTACTACTGATTGTCAACCTTTCGATGGTAATGATGCCGGAATGGTATGGCATTTCAGGAACCAAAGGTGAGGCTGCGATGAAAGCCATGCAATATTCTTTTGTAATGGTGGGTGTGTGGTGGATTGGGTTTAGCCAGTATACTTATGTTTATCTGCCGGTAGGACCTCGTGATAAAAGTCGCAAAATTACGTCAAGTGTTGTATTGAATGGTTTCCGTGAGCTTAAGAAAGTATGGTCGGTGTTGGCAGATAACAGAGCGCTCAAGCGATATTTAGGTAGCTTTTTCGTTTATAGCATGGCGGTTCAGACAGTGATGTTGGTTGCGACTTATTTTGGATCGCAGGAAATAAATTGGGGAAGTGAAAGCGAAAGCACTACAGGATTGATAATTTGTATTCTGCTGATCCAACTTGTAGCTGTGGCAGGTGCAATTCTGACCTCGCGCGCTTCTTCGAAATTTGGAAATATTCGGGTACTCATCGTTCTTAATATTATTTGGATGTTGATTTGTGCGGTTGCGTTTTTTATAACTGAACCGACAGAGTTTTATATTATGGCTGCGGTGGTCGGATTGGTGATGGGCGGAATTCAGTCACTTTCCCGATCGACGTATTCGAAATTATTGCCGGAAACCAATGATACGGCCTCATTTTTCAGTTTTTACGATGTTGCGGAAAAGATCGGAATCGTTGTCGGAATGTGCATTTATGGCATAATCGATCAGGTGACAGGAAGTCCGCGATACTCAATCGTATTTCTGGCGATATTTTTTCTTTGTGGCGTTTTGATGCTAACCCGTGTGCCGAAAAGTGAAGTTATAAATCAAAAATATAGCTGATAACGAGCATAAATTTCTATTTTTGAGAAAAATTAAGCAAATGAGATATTTTTCACTGTTCCTTTTAGGATTAAGTTCACTTTTTATTACGTCGTGTTCTGATGTAGAACCAATCGATCCAAACGTGGTCATCAATGAACCCGGACCAAATCCTGGAAATCCCGGAAATCCTGTTCCAGCCGGAATCTTTAAAGTTGATATAGACGGAGTACCATTTACGACTAGCAATACCATGGTTTATATTTCGGGTGGCTCGATCATCTTGAATGCATACGGTCCGCAAGGAAATTCATTCGCGTTTCTTCTTGATGGAACAACAACCGGAAGTTATGCTGCCAATGACAATATTGTCGCGTATACGCCGGCCGGAAGTGAAGCCGGATATTGGGGGAATCATCCAACAGATCCCACTGCAAACACAGGATCAGTAATTATTACTTCGATTAATACGACTGCAAAAACCATTTCCGGAACCTTTAGCTATACCGGCTATTGGTCAGACGATTCAGTTCCTGCAGCACCGCAAATGACCTTTACTAACGGAACATTTACGAATTTGCCGTATGTGTCACAAAATCCGACTAACGATACGTTCTTTGCAAAAGTCAATGGAACCGAGTTTGTGGATACCGATATCTTAGGAATGACAATCGCGGTAAACAACATCGAATATATATCGGTTGGGGCAGAAGATGCTGCAACGCGAGCAATTACAGTCAGCGTGCGAAGCAACTTGAATACCGGTATTTATCCGATAACAGGTAATACGTCAACCGATCCGGTACAATTGACATTCGCGCTGGATGAGAGTTCAAGCGCGGTTACAGCTTCAGCGGGAACTATCACCATAACTGAGAAAACAGCCGACAGAATCAAAGGAACATTCACGGCAACGGTAACGATAAATGCGACCGCCTATCAAATAACGGAAGGTGCATTTGATGTCGGATATTAACAAGGTTTAGCAATTGTTTAAAGATCCGCTTCGGCGGATTTTTTTATTTTTACACTTCTGCAACTCGTTAATCGATTCAATTTTAACGACGAAAAATAGGTCGTTCGACCCTCAACAAAATAATAGGTAATACGTCGATAATAAAATTAATTCTTACAAAGTTATATTACATTTGCTACCTTTAATTATGAAACCTTTAAAGTCAACTGACCCCAATATATCATGTCGAATCACAAAATAGTCACATTTGGCCACATGTCACTTCAGGAATTCGATTCTGAAGCCGATTTGATTCCGCTGCTAACTCCCGAGGACGAAGCTGAAATGAACAATGAGGAATTACCGTCATCATTATCAATTTTGCCTTTACGTAATACTGTACTTTTCCCCGGAGTGGTGATTCCAATTTCAGCCGGGCGCGATAAATCGATTAAATTGATCAATGATGCAAATGCCGCGGGAAAAATCATTGGAGTAGTGGCTCAGAAAAATGAGGACGATGAGGATCCAAGCAAAAACGATATCCATAAAATTGGTACGGTAGCGCGAATTCTCCGTGTGCTTAAAATGCCTGACGGAAACATAACTGTTATTCTTCAGGGTAAAAAACGCTTTGAAATTGACGCAGTCATTTCTGAAAAACCGTACATCCGTGCAAACGTTAAAGAAGTTGGCGAAAAGCGTCCGGGTCATCACGACACCGAATTTCTAGCGATTATCGAATCGATCAAAGAACTCGCCATTCAGATAATAAAGGAAAGTCCGAACATCCCGACTGAAGCCACATTCGCCATAAAAAACATCGAAAGTCATTCATTTCTGATCAATTTCGTATCGTCGAACATGAATTTGACTGTTGCCGAAAAGCAAAATTTATTGGCAATGAATACGCTGAAGGAACGCGCTCTTGAAACCCTTCGTTTTATGAACGTTGAACTTCAGAAACTTGAGCTTAAGAACGATATTCAGTCGAAAGTTCGTTTTGATCTCGATCAGCAACAACGTGAATATTTCCTTCATCAGCAAATGAAAACCATCCAGGAAGAACTCGGTGGCGTTTCGCATGATGAGGAAATTGAGGAAATGCGCCGAAAAGGCAAAGAGAAGCGTTGGGACGAAAAAACGGCCAAGCAATTTGAAAAAGAACTCGCAAAAATGCAGCGGATGAACCCGCAAGCGCCCGATTTCGGAATACAGCGCAATTATCTCGAATTGTTACTTGAATTGCCTTGGGGCGAGTATTCTGCCGATAACTTCGATCTGAAACGCGCACAGAAAATATTGGATCGCGACCATTTTGGTTTGGAAGATGTCAAAAAGCGAATGATTGAACACCTGGCGGTTTTAAAGCTGCGAAACGATATGAAATCGCCGATTATTTGTCTGACAGGTCCTCCCGGAGTTGGTAAAACCTCAATCGGAAAATCGGTTGCCGAAGCGCTTGGACGTGAGTATGTCCGGATTTCCCTTGGCGGATTGCGTGATGAAGCCGAAATACGCGGACACCGTAAAACATACATCGGTGCGATGCCGGGCCGAATCATTCAGAGTTTGAAAAAAGCCGGAACGTCGAACCCGGTTTTTGTCCTTGACGAAATCGACAAATTATCAAGCAGCAATCAGGGTGATCCGTCATCAGCATTGCTTGAAGTTCTGGATCCGGAGCAAAACAGCGAATTTTACGACAATTTCCTTGAACTCGGTTTTGATCTGTCAAAGGTGATGTTTATCGCAACTTCAAACAATATGCAGACCATTCAACCGGCCTTGCGCGACCGAATGGAAGTTATCAAGATGAGCGGTTATACTGTTGAAGAGAAAGTTGAAATTGCCAGGCGTCACTTATTTCCGAAGCAACTAAAAGAACACGGTTTAAAACCAAAAGATTTAACGATCAGCAAAAAACAACTTGAAAAAATTGTTGAAGGCTACACCCGTGAATCAGGTGTTCGCGGATTGGAATCGAAGTTGGCACAAGTCATCCGAAATGCAGCAAAATCAATTGCGATGGAGGAGGAATACAACATTAAAATCACCGACGAAGATATACGCAAAGTTTTAGGCGTGCCTAGATTGGAGCGGGACAAATACGAAAACAACGATGTTGCCGGAGTGGTCACGGGACTTGCGTGGACTACAGTTGGCGGCGACATTTTATTTATCGAATCGCTGATTTCAAAAGGTAAAGGTTCGATGACCCTTACCGGAAATCTGGGTACGGTAATGAAAGAATCGGCTACGATTGCATTGGAATACATTAAGGCCAATTCGCAGTTGTTGGGAATTGATCCTGAAATTTTGCCAAAGTATAATATACACATTCACATTCCGGAAGGCGCGACACCAAAAGACGGACCGAGTGCCGGGATTGCAATGCTTACTTCACTGGTTTCGCTATTAACTCAACGTCGCGTTAAACGCAGCATGGCGATGACCGGCGAGATTACCTTGCGCGGAAAAGTGCTGCCGGTTGGCGGAATAAAAGAAAAAATTCTAGCGGCCAAACGGGCAAATATTACTGAAATCATCATGTGCGCTGACAATAAAATGGACGTCGATGAAATTAAGGCGGAATACCTTGATGGACTTACGTTTCATTATGTGACTGAGATGAGTGAAGTTATCAAATATGCACTGACAAATGAAAAAGTCAAAAATGCAAAAACCCTATAAATCAAGCCGGCACGTGAAGCCGGCTTTTTTTATGACCGACAAATTGCCGAGTTGTTAGCGGTTCCGACAAAAAATAATATCTTCGCAACTGCGTTTACATTCTACAAACGCTTCGTGCCGCACATGTTTAAAAAACTGCTATTACTCCTTACAATTATTCTTTGCAATGTGTCGCATGCGCAGATTGGAGGCAAGTATACCTACCAGTTTTTAAATCTTGTGACATCACCCAGACAGGCCGCATTAGGTGGTAAGACGATAACGATTTACGATGAAGACGTGAATCAGGCACATTACAATCCGGCGACAATCAATCCGGAAATGGACAATCATCTTGCACTGAATTATGGCAGTTACTTTGGCGAAGTTACCTATGGTACGGCTTCATATGCCTATACCTATGATCGTCATTTTCAGACCATTCAGGCCGGAGTAAATTATGTGAATTACGGTACTTTTGACGGTCGGGATGAAAACGGAAATCAGACTGCGGAATTTACTGGTAGCGAAATCGCGCTTTCCGTTGGCTATAGCTACAACATACCATTTACCGATTTTCATATCGGCGCCAATGCAAAATTGATTTCGTCGCAATTGGAATCGTATAACTCTTTTGGCGGTGCGATTGATTTGGGCGGACTATACATTGATGAGGCAAATGATATCAACATTGCGGTTGTGGTCAGAAATATCGGAATGCAGTTTACCACCTATTCTGAAACCCGAGAGCAATTGCCGCTCGAAATTATGGCGGGAATATCGCAGGAGCTTGAAAATGTGCCGATCAGATGGCATTTGACACTTGAAAATTTGCAACAGTGGAACATCGGATTTTCAAACCCGGCGCGTGCTGTGGGCTCGATTGATGGCGGATCTGAAGAAGAAAAAGTATCATTTTTCAACAATGCGCTTCGTCATGTGATTATTGGAGCCGAATTATTTCCCCAAAAATCTTTTAATTTGCGCGTCGGATACAACTTTAGACGATCTGAAGAATTGCGTTTGCTTGAGCAGCGAAATTTTAGCGGATTATCGGTTGGTTTCGGTTTGAGATTAAATAAAATCAAGTTTAATTATTCGTATTCAAGATATACCTTAGCGGCCAATACCAGCCTATTTGGTCTAACCATTAATTTCCAAGAGTAATTGCATAAAAAAATTACCATAGCCATCGACGGATTTTCGTCTACCGGCAAAAGCACACTTGCCAAACAGCTCGCAGATCATTTACATTATGTGTATGTCGATACAGGTGCGATGTATCGTGCGGTAACGTTGTTTGCCTTGCAAAACGGATATATCGCCGAAGATTTTCTCGACGCACAAACCCTGATTCAAAGTTTGCCTTCGGTTAAGTTGGATTTCAGGCGAAACAATGAGAGCGGTATTGCCGAAATGTATCTAAACGACGAAAATGTCGAGCAGGAAATCAGAACAATCAATGTTTCCAATTTTGTCAGTCGAATTGCCGAAATCAGTGAAGTACGCGCAAAGCTGGTCGAACAACAGCAACAAATGGGTCAGAAAAAAGGCATTGTGATGGATGGGCGCGATATAGGAACCGTTGTGTTTCCCGATGCCGAGCTGAAGATTTTTATGACCGCAAGTCCGCAGACCCGGGCTCAACGCCGCTATGACGAACTTACAGCCAAAAATCAGCAGGTTACATTTGACGAAGTTTACAAGAACGTGTGCGAGCGTGATTATATTGATACGCATCGCGCTGATTCGCCTTTGGTTAAAGCTGACGATGCGATTGAAATCGACAATTCCAATCTTTCGCGTGAGCAGCAATTCGACCAAGTGCTTTCTCTTGTAATGCAACGCCAACAGTAATTTGCAAATCTTTTTTTTAATAGTAGATTTACCCGCTTTAATTTTATAAAACCCTTTTATGAGTATCAAGTCTAGATTAATCCTGATGAGCTTCCTTCAGTTTTTTGTTTGGGGAGCCTGGTTGCTAACAATCGCCAACTATTGGTTTGGCACCAAGCAATGGGACAACACGCAATTCGGACTCGTGTTCGCAACAATGGGTTTTGCGTCGATATTTATGCCGACAATCATCGGAATTGTGGCTGACCGATGGATTAACGCCGAAAAACTGTATTCGGCTTTGCATATTTTATATGCGATGGTACTCATTTACCTGCCAACCATTGACGATCCGACGACATTTATTTACGCCATGTTTTTGGCCATGTGTTTCTACATGCCGACAATTTCCCTTAGCAATTCAATTTCGTATACCGTTTTAAAACAAAGCGCCGGCGATGTTGTAAAAGACTTTCCGCCAATCAGGGTTTGGGGAACCATTGGCTTTATTGCTGCAATGTGGACCACGAATTTAACCGATAGCAAAGCAACTGCAAACCAGTTTTATATTGCTGCAGCTCTGGCGATTGTACTTGCGATTTACGCATTGACGTTACCTAAATGTCCGCCGCAGGGCAAGACAACTGAGAATGCGTCTTTTGTACAAACATTTGGTTTGGGTGCATTTAAGTTGTTTGCCAACTATAAAATGGCGTTGTTTTTCATCTTTGCGATGTTCTTAGGAGGCGCATTGCAATTGACAAATGCGTATGGCGACTTATTTTTAAGCGAATTTGAAAATTTTCCGAAATACGCCGGATCGTTTGTAGTCGAAAGATCAACGATAATTATGTCGATTTCGCAGGTTTCTGAAACCTTGTTTATTTTGGCGATTCCATTCTTTTTAAAACGATTCGGCATCAAGCAAGTAATGCTGATCAGTATGCTTGCATGGGTGTTGCGATTTGGCTTGTTTGCATTTAGCGATCCGATAAACGGATTGTGGATGATCATTTTGTCGTGCGTGGTCTACGGGATGGCTTTTGATTTCTTCAATATTTCAGGGTCGTTGTTTGTTGACAGCAATACGGATGCTGAAACGCGGTCGTCGGCGCAAGGTTTGTTTATGATGATGACCAATGGCGTTGGAGCTGTTTTGGGTTCTGTGATCGCGGGTTGGGTTATCGAAAACTACTTTACAAAAGCCTATACGACGATTTCGGGATTGGCAACGCACTTGCAAACCGAACCTGGAAATTCGCATTTGGCCGGTTATTTAGCCAAGATCAACGCATCGGTAAATCCGGATGGAACGTTGAGTCGCACAGTACTTTTAAACGATTGGCCGAACATCTGGCTTGCCTTTGCCGGTTATGCGCTGGTAATTGCGATTGCCTTTGCGATATTGTTCAAGCACAAGCACGATAGGAGTGAGGTAATGGAGGTGAGACATTAAACCCAGCCCCGATGGGAAGCGGCATCCTTTTATGAAGACCTTTTGGGATTTATAAAAGATATAGCGGACAGCGGGAGATTGTTTCAGCCAAACCGATATGCATGCTGCTGCAAAATAACAATCATCATACTTTTTGTGATGATATAAATAATTTGTACATTTGCAAACCTTTTGGCGGAGCAGAGTTTCCATTAGGTATCAACTATTTACGTAAAACAACTTCTGTTTTATCTATCGCATTAAGAAACTCGGATGGGCAGAATACAAATTTTTTTATCAGCATGGCTGAATTAGCAAAATCACAAGAAGAATTTTTGGAAACGTTTAACTGGCACAATTTCGAAGAAGGAATTGACGCTGTAGACGAAAAAAACCTGAAAGAATTTGAAGATCTAGTTTCAAAGACTTTCATCGCTACCGATCAGGAAGAAGTAGTAGAAGGAACAGTTGTTAGAATGACTGATCGTGACGTTATCGTTGACATCAATGCTAAATCTGAAGGTGTAATTTCTCTTAACGAATTCCGTTACAACCCAAGTTTAAAAGTAGGTGACAAAGTTGAAGTTTTGATCGACGTTCGTGAAGACAAAACAGGACAACTTGTATTGTCACACAGAAAAGCGCGTACCATCAAGTCATGGGATCGTGTTATCGCTGCTAACGAAACTGGCGAAATCGTAAATGGTTTCGTAAAATGCAGAACTAAAGGTGGTATGATCGTAGACGTATTTGGAATTGAGGCTTTCTTGCCAGGATCTCAAATCGACGTGAAGCCAATCCGCGATTACGATGTTTACGTGAACAAGACAATGGAATTCAAAGTTGTGAAAATCAACCACGAATTTAAAAACGTTGTTGTGTCTCACAAAGCGCTTATCGAAGCGGATATTGAAGTACAGAAGAAAGAAATCATCGGTCAGCTTCAAAAAGGACAAGTACTTGAAGGTGTTGTTAAGAACATCACTTCATACGGAGTATTTATCGACCTTGGAGGTGTAGACGGATTGATCCACATTACTGACCTTTCTTGGTCTAGAATCAACCACCCAAGTGAAGTTCTTGAACTTGATCAAAAACTAAACGTGGTAATCCTTGATTTCGATGACGAGAAAACAAGAATCCAATTAGGTCTTAAGCAGTTGAACGCTCACCCTTGGGATGCGCTTGACCAAAACCTAAAAGTTGGTGATAAAGTAAAAGGTAAGGTAGTTGTAATCGCTGATTACGGTGCGTTTATCGAAGTTGCTGAAGGTGTTGAAGGACTTATCCACGTTTCTGAAATGTCTTGGTCTACGCACTTGCGTTCAGCTCAGGATTTCGTGAAAGTTGGAGATGTTGTTGAAGCTGTAATCCTTACACTTGACCGTGAAGACCGCAAAATGTCTCTTGGTATCAAGCAATTGACTCAAGATCCATGGACGGACATCACATCTAAATATCCGGTTGGTTCACGCCACACAGGTATCGTTAGAAACTTTACTAACTTCGGTATTTTCGTTGAACTTGAAGAAGGAATCGACGGATTGATCTACATCTCTGACCTATCTTGGACTAAGAAGATCAAGCACCCATCTGAATTTGTAAACGTTGGTGAAAAACTTGACGTTGTTGTTCTTGAACTTGATGTTGACGGACGCAAATTGTCTCTTGGTCACAAACAAACTACGCCAAACCCATGGGATCAGTACGAAGACTCTTTCGCAGTTGGAACTGTTCACAACGGAACTGTAGCTGAAATCGTTGACAAAGGTGCAACCGTAGAATTTGGTGACGATATCGTTGCTTTCATTCCGGCTCGTCACTTAGAGAAAGAAGACGGTAAAAAATTGAAAAAAGGCGAAGTTGCTGATTTCAAAGTTATCGAATTCAACAAAGAGTTTAAAAGAGTTGTAGCATCTCACACTGCTATTTTCCGTGAGGAAGAAGAGAAGAACGTGAAATCTCAGGATAACAACAATTCATCGAACAACAACGCTCAGGCGTCGACTTTAGGTGATAACAACGATATCCTTGCAGGTCTTAAAGCTAAAATGGAAAAGAACGAGAAGAAATAATTTTCGCTCTCTCTTATATAGAAGCCTCGTAGAAATACGGGGCTTTTTTTTTGGCCCTAAGACAATTACATTTAATTCCCTGCACGCAAAAACCACGGTTTATTTTGGCATGAACACAAAAAAAAGACCTCGTCATAACGGGGCCTTTTAAATTGAAATATAGTAAACCGCAAACAAGTAACGCGGCTTGTTTAAAAAGAAAAGGTTTTAAGCCAGAAATTGACCGCGATTTCTAACATGCGAAATCATATCGATAAAACGTTGCCTGTCGGTCGCCGAAAGTTTAAGCGTAATTTCCTTACCGTCGGTCTGCACAATTTGAAGCGAATATCTGTTGTCCAAAACCGCATCAAGCGCCTGAAATCCGCCTTTGCGACTCTTAATATGCATTTTCTCGATTAACTCGATTGGCAGTTTCACGACTTTGCCCTTGTAGGAAATCTGGATTTGTGCGTCAGAAACCACCGCATATTTATTGGCAAATTGCCCTCGTTCACCAAGAGGCTTCCCGATCAAACGGCGAGTATTTTTTTGAAATTCCATCCGTGCGAGTTATTTTGCGTACAAAGATAAGTGAAAAATCGACCAATAGCCAATAATTCCGATGAACTGCAAGTTATCTCTCTGTGAAGAAATTGATTTATTTGGGCGAGTCACGCTTTTTACTAACGGAATAATTAAAAAAGTCTGCTAGCGTGACCAGGCTGTCCGGTACAAGTCCGCGCTTGTTATCACTGCGCTGTGGGCTTTTCCCTACCATCCTTCTCGCGAGTTTACCGGTAGTAATACAATTCTATTCCTATCAATCAATTCTACCAAACCGATTGATCCATTTTTTTACCTACAGGAAAACTTGGTTCGTCTTATTGGTGATTCTGAAACATCCAATACAAACCAAGTTCGGTTACAGCGGCCATAAAATTTTTGAACCCAACCGGCTTTACAATAAAACTATTGGCGCCACAGCCGTAGCATTTTTCAACATCCGGACTTTCCTTACTCGAGGTCAGAACCACTACAGGAATCGATTTGGTTCTCGGATCGGATTTAATCTGTTGCAAAACTTCAATTCCACTCACCTTGGGCATATTAAGATCGAGTAGGATGACTTTGGGTTTGTTTTCAATGTTTCGATCAGCATACTGTCCGGTGCCAAAAATAAACTCGAGCGCCTCAGCGCCGTCCTTTACATGCATTAATTGGGTGATGTTGTTTTTCTTCAACGCGCGAATGGTGAGTTCGGCGTCTTCCGAATTGTCCTCAACCAAGAGGATATCAATCTGCTTATCGTTCATTTGAGGTGAATTAAATTAAAAGAATTCACGCTTTTTATCGGTTATACGCAAAATCTTAACGAAGAGCAAGATAAATAATATTATATTCGTTACCAATAAATTTGAGCTACAGAAAGATTTTTTATGTCAATTCTAAATCGGCTGCAATTGCGACTCTCATTTCCTGTGCCTAGCTTTAGTAAGTACATGCTACTGATATGGTTTACTTTTACGGGTTTTGCTCAAACGCCAACGGCAGAATATAAAGTGAAAGCTGCCTTTGTCTACAATCTGACGCATTTTGTCACGTGGCCCGAAACTGAATTTGCAAGTCCTGATGCTCCTTTGGTTATCGGTATTTATGGTGAGAATCCATTCGGCTATTTTCTGGAGCAGATGATCAAAGACGAATTCGTTCAGGGTCATGAACTTAAATTACAGCACATTACCGATATCGACAAGGCTAAGGATTGCCATTTACTCTATATCAATGTCGATGAGAGCAAAGATCTTCAATCAATCATAACTAAACTTAAAAACAAGCGCACACTTACCGTTAGTGATGCGCCAACGTTTGTTAAGATCGGCGGAATGGTTCGGCTTTTTACCGTAAATGATAAAATAAATATCGAGATCAACCTCGAAGAAGTGCGCTGTGAACAACTTCAAATCAGCGCCAAACTTTTGAAGTTAGCTCAAATATCCGATTAGTAAATGACGATTCCTCCTCATAATTCCATACGAAAAAAGCTAACCCGTGTTATCATGCTGGTAAGTTGCGTCGGCATTTTGCTTACGTGCTCCGCCTTTTTCTTATACGAATACTACGCTTTCCGGAATCGGATGATGCAGAAGATGGTCACTTACGGTAAAATTTTTGCCACCAACAGCACTGCGGCGCTTGCATTCCGAGACAGCGATGAGGCCTACGAAATTTTAAGCGCCTTAAAAGCTGAAGAAAACATCGTCTCTGCCGTCATTTATGATGCAGAAGGAAACGTTTTCGGCCGCTATCCGCAACATCTAAAGGTTGGTCCACAAACTCGAACTAAAGATGGCTTTGAATTTACGCGGTCATCGCTTCAGGGTTATCAGCCAATTGTTCAGGATGGCGTACGGCTCGGAACGTTGTATCTTCAAACCGATCTTAATAGCATGTATAGTCGTTTCGGGATGTATGGATTGATCGCCCTTGTGATCCTGACGCTCGCATTTCTGCTTTCATTCTTGTTGTCGCGATTCCTGCAACGCGGAATTTCTCAACCAATTTATGCTTTGGCAAAAGCGGCGGAAAGAGTGTCGGCTAAACGCGATTATTCCGTTCGGGCAACAAAAGTCGAGAATGATGAAGTTGGCGTGCTAACCGAATCATTTAATCACATGCTCGAGCAAATTCAGCGGCAAACTACATCGCTCAACCAGTTCAATCAAAATTTGGAAAGCATGGTTAAAGAGCGGACTTCTGAACTTGAATCCGCTAACCGCGAACTTGAAGCGTTTTCATACACGGTGTCGCATGACCTTCGCGCGCCGGTTCGTGCAATCGACAGTTACACCCAGATATTTATCGAGGATTACGGCGATCAGCTTGACCACGAAGGCCGACGGTTGATCGACATTGTGCTCAATAACGGCAAGAAGATGGGTCATTTGATTGATGATTTGCTTGCATTTTCACAATTGGGTCGCAAGGAGCTGATCAAAACAAAGGTTTCAATGCAGGAAATCGTCGAGTCTGTCTGGGCCGAATTGCACGCGGTCGAGTCAGATCGCAATATCAAACTGATACTTCATCCGCTTCCGGAGGCGATCGCAGAACAAGCCACTATAAAGCAGGTTTGGAGCAATCTGATTGCAAATGCCTTAAAATACACCAAAAACAAAGAGTCCGCAATTATCGAAATCAGTGGCGAGCAACTTGACCATGAAGTTCGTTATACGGTTTCTGACAACGGTTCAGGCTTCGACATGAAGTATTATAACAAACTGTTTGGCGTGTTTCAGCGACTTCATTCAGGAGAAGAATTTGAAGGAACCGGCGTGGGACTTGCGATTGTTGAACGGATTATCGAAAAACATAACGGCACCATTTCGGCGGAGGGAGAAGTCGATCGAGGTGCGTCGTTTCGTTTTACCCTTCCGCTAAGCTGATTTTTTGGGTAAAGTAACCAAAACGGTTGTCCCAATGTCGGGAGCCGATTCTATTGAGATCTCGCCATTGTGTTTATTGACGATGCTCCGCGCGATTGCCAAACCAATTCCGTTGCCCTCAAACTCGCTTGAGGGATGGAGTTTGCTAAAAACATCAAACAATTTTGCCGCATATTGCATTTCAAATCCAATTCCGTTGTCGCGGATAAAGAATGAGTTGTCTTTTTCACCTACGTGAATTTTAAGCAGTTCATCGGTTTTGGCGAATTTCAGAGCATTTGAAAGTAATTGCCTGATGAGTTGTTGCATCAATTGTTTATCGGCGTAAACCGGACCGGTGACCGTTATTTCGAGTTCGTATTTCTTGGCGGCCGATTTGAGTACTTGCCGTACCACCTTTTCCAAATCCACTTTTTCAAGTTTGATTTCACTTCGATTGACCCGTGATAATTCGAGCAGATCGTCGAGTTGGCTTTCGAGTTTACCTACGTTTGACCGAATGCGGTTCAGCATTTTAACCGACTGTTCGGATAGTTTATCGGATTGGTCTTCAATGAGAATTTGCGAATAACCGTTTAATGCCCGAAGCGGACCGCGAAGATCATGCGAAACGATGTAGCCAAAAAAATCGAAATCGGCTACGGTTTGATCGAGTTTTGATTGTATGGCTGCCACGCGTTCTTGCGATTCGGTTTGTTTTTGCTGCAAGCGATGAAACTCGAGTAGGAGTGTGGCTGTTGTGAGTAGATTTGCAGGTTGCGGATCAATCGTCATCCGTTTTTTAGCGTCATTGAAATTACCCAAAAGCACCACTTGGGTTTCAGCATTTAAAACCGAGTTTGGAATCTCTAAAGCTGAATTTATAAAAACAATTGCGGGTGCCGGTTCTTTGAAGCTTTCAGAAGTAACTAACTTTGAGGTTGTAACGGTTGCCTCTAAAACTTTTAAAGTGTCTTTATAACTCCTAAGAATTTTAGGATCGTTATCGATTAGAAGTATTTTCGGTTTGGCCATAGTTGTTGTGAAAACGATTTTAAAGTTAGCAAGATATTGGCGGACTTGCTGTGCGTTTTTAAATTTAATTATGATTTTGAAAATGCAGCGGTGGCTTTGTGCGTTAGGGATTGAGGCGGCATCCTTTTTTTTGGGCGATAGCGAAAAAAAAGATAGAGACGAAAGCCCGGCCGAAGGAAACGCCCACAAATCAACATTCGGTTTTAGTACCTTTGTGAGGCAAAATCCGAAACGTGAAAAAAATTAAGCGCGGCTACCGCAAAACCAGATACATTCTTTACCGTGAAACCCTGGTTGATTTTCGGGAACATTTTTGGGCGTTTATGGGATCGTTTTTTGGAATTGGACTGATTGCTTATAGTCAGCTGAGCGCGCTTGCGATTTCGGATGTCGTGTACCTGATTGGATCGTTTGGCGCTTCGAGCGTTCTGGTATTTGGCGTGATCGAAAGTCCGCTTGCACAACCTCGAAACTTGATCGGCGGTCATTTAGTTTCGGCTTTTATCGGAGTTTCGGTTCAAATGCTGATCCCGGACTTGCTATATATTTCGGCGCCGTTGGCAGTTTCGTTGTCGATTGTTGCGATGCAAATGACCAAAACGCTTCATCCGCCGGGAGGAGCCACAGCGTTGATTGCTGTAACGGGAAGCGAACAAATAAAATCGCTTGGTTTTATGTATTTGCTGTCGCCTGTTTTGAGCGGCACGCTGATTTTGCTATTAACAGCACTTGTTTTTAACAATATGACCAGGCATCGGCAGTATCCGTCATCGCAGAAATTTCGGGTATTTCGAAGCAAGATTGTTCGGAGAATTCGCCGATGATCGCTATATTTACGTAAAATGTAGTTATGAATAACGGTCCGATTGTGCTGATCGACGATGATCAGGAAAACAAAGAAGTCTTGCAGAGCGTGCTTGACAACTTAAATATGACTAATGAACTTCAGTATTTTGAAACCGCAGACGAGGCGTTGGTCTATCTAAGAAACACTACGCGGAAAGTACTGATGATTTTCAGCGAAACTACATTGCCGGGAAAAAGCGGACTAGCTTTAAAAATGGAAATAGATTCCGATCCTGATTTGCGAAAACGTGCCATTCCGTTTGTCTTCTGGTCAACGTTGATTAAGCAGAGTCAGGTGAACGATGCGTATACTTTGATGACCGTTCAGGGGTTTTTCCAGAAAGGCAATGATTACTTAAAAATGGTCGGACAAATCAGTACAATTTTAGATTATTGGAAAGAATCCTATGCCCCGCAATACTAAAGTTTAACGTTTTATTTACAAAAGTTAAATATTGACGGTTACTTTTTGGTTTATCTTTGCCATTCCCAAATCTACATGTTTTTTACAAACAACTGTATTTTAGACAAGTACGAGTTGCTTTTTATTAACAGAAATTAAAAAATAGTTGCCGACTTGAATTTAAGTTGGTGAGATAATATTTTTCTAAACTTAACCTATGGAACTATACTCTATGCAAATAGTTTATGGTGTAAGAAAAGATAAATGAAGAGGATCATATATATTGGCGGTCATTACGAGACTTTATTGCAGGACCTTAACTTCTCGATGGCCGAGATACGCATTGTTTCTACTGCAAATCAATTTAAAGTTTTACTGCAAGAATTTTTGCCCGGAGTAATTCTCTGTGACACCACCGTACTTTTACCGGAGATTGTCAGCACGTTACGATCGCAGCAAATGAAAATTCCGCTGATCGTTTTGGCTTCAAACCAAACCGCAGAATCGGCTGTGGAAGCGTTCAGGCTGGGGGCGAGTGATTACTTGCTTGAAAAGGATTTGCCGAATCTTTCAGAGATCATTTCGCGGCACGTATCTTCGAATTTGCCCTATTTAAACTGGCAGCATTTAAATTTTTCCGATAAATCATCATCGCTGCCGGAACTGGTTAAGCGGCTAAATTCGGTGATTACCCACATGCGTGATGAATTTCTGCTATATGATGAAGTTTGCAGCATTATTGTAGAACACGGCGTTTTTGATTTTGCGTTTATAAATATAAAAAATACTGAAACCGGCGAACTCGAGGTTGTCGCCAGCGCGGGTGCAACGGTCAATGATCTTGACTATTTTGCCGCGTGCACAAATCTCAGCAATCAGTCGATAGACGAGGTTCGGACCGGCAAGAAATCGCATGCTTTTTTGAATTTGGATCAGTTGGATTTGGGTTCAAAGCGGACTGATGTCGATAAACTTTCGTCGGTTATTTGTTTTCCGATCAAGCGCTTAGGCGAGATTATCGGAACGTTTAATTTATTCTCCCGGAACTATCTTGAATTTGACGATCCGGAAATTACAATTCTTTCCGATTTAACTGATAATATTTCGTTTGCGATCGAACTATTGGCCAAGGAGAAGATTCAGCGCCGTACCGAGCGCCGATTGCAGATTGAATATGCAAAGCTGAAACAAGCTCAAAATACGGCCAATTTTGGAACCTGCGAAATTGATTTCGAAACTCAGAATGCGGTTTGGTCAGAAGAATTGCTTCAGATATTCGGATTGCCGACCAATAATAAGCTGATCTCCACCAAGCAGTGGCTTTCAATGATTCATCCAGATGACCTTCATCGGGTTCACGAAGCTCGTGCCAAAATGTTTGAACAACAAAAAGGTTACGTGGTTTCTCATCGGATCATCAGGCCAAACGGCGAAATACGACATTTAGTTACGCGAACCGGGGTTTCTTTTGATGCTCAGGGAAATCCGACAATGTTGATTGGTCAGGCTCAGGACATAACCGATCTTCACCAAACTACTGAGGCGCTTCATGCGTCAGAACTTGCATTCAAGCAAAGCGAAAGCCGGTATCGCCAAATCGTCGAGCTTGCCAATGAAGGTATTTGCTTGTTGAATGCGCAGAATCAGATTGTGTTTGCCAACAACCGGCTCTCAGAGTTGCTTGGTTATACGAGTGCTGAACTGGTTGGAAGCGATCTTTTTTCGTTTGTCAGCAAAAAGCATAAAGGAATTGAGAAGCGGCTGATAAAGAACCGACGCAGCGGCGAGGCAGATTATCTTGACATTTGTTTTGTTTCAAAAGAGGGAAATACGGTTTGGACAAGCGCCTCCGTGAGTCCGGTTACTGATGATGAAGGTAATTTTGACCGAACAATTTTCTTGTTGACTGATATCACGGCAAGGCATGAAGCCGAAGAAATCAACTTGTTTAAAGTTAATTTGCTCAATAATATTGGTCAGGCGGTAGTTGCAAGTGATAGGAACGGCGTCGTTACTTTTATCAATAAGGTTGGCGAAAAGATGTTTAAGGTTCGCCAGGAGACTTTTGTCGGTCGGCGACTTATCGACATTGCCCAACGTGAGGCAAGCAAGGAAAAAGTTGACCAAATCATTCAAACCACAAAGCGGGGAGAGGTCTGGACAGGATTTTTTAATTTGCGTGATCCAAACGGTTTTCCAATCGAAATTGAGCTTCGTGCCGTGCCGCTTTTAGACGATAAAGGTAGGATGAATGGCATTATCTGCGTGAGTACCGATAAAACCGAACACCATCGATTAGAACGGTTGCTCCAATCGTCGGTCGAGATGGCGCGACTCGGACATTTCGAATATAATGTGGTAACCGGCATGCTTTACTGGTCTGATCTTAAGCGAAAAATCCTCGAAGTAGACGATGCGTATGTTCCGCATATTGATTCGGTTTTGCCATTTTATAAAGAAGGAGCGAGTCGTGATAAGATAAACAAAGCGCTTACCGACGCCGTCGAGAAAGGCACCGATTGGGATATGGAACTTGAATTGGTTACGGCTAAAGGTCGGGTGCTATGGGTTCGAAGCATTGGACAAGTTGAAAAAAATGACGGTAGAGTTGTGCGAGTTTTGGGCTCGCTTCAGGATATCGACAGCACGAAATCAGCCGAGAAGTCTATTTTAGCTGTTTATCAGGAGCGAAACAATTTGCTTGAAAGCATTGGCGACGGATTTTTTGCAGTTGATCACAATTTTAAACTGACCTATTGGAATGCTAAAGCTGAAGATATTCTTTCCAAAAAGAGAGAAAATACCATTGGAAAAAGCTTGTGGGAAATTTATCCCGAATATATCGGATCTGACGCCTATCATTACTATTATGAAGTACTCCGAACCCAGGAAGCGGTTTCGTTTGAAGCATTTTTTCATTCATTTGAGAAGTGGCTCCACGTTTCAGTTTATCCATCGGCAGATGGTTTATCAATATTTTTCAAGGATATCACCGAACGAAAGCATTCTGAGATGGAAATGCGTGAACTCAACGAAAACCTGCAGGAATATACCAAAGGATTGGTTGCAATCAACCGTGAGCTTGAGCAGTTCTCGTACATTGTATCGCACAACTTGCGAGCACCGGTGGCAAATATCATCGGGCTTGCTGAAGAACTGACAGACGAGTCATACGACCGCGATACTCAGTTGATGTTTATCGATTCGCTAAAGATTTCAGCCAACCGATTAAATGAGGTAATAGCCGACTTAAGTTATATTATTCAGATTAAAACCGATGTAAAAGACCGTGCTGAACTTATCAATTTGCAAAATTTGACGGAAACGGTTTTAGGCACAATTCATCATTTGATCGTAAAGGAAGATGCTGAGATCAAATTTAATTGTCACGAAAAGGAGATTTTAACCGCAAAGATTTATTTACAAAGCATCATCCACAATTTGGTCACTAACGCTTTGAAATATCGACGTCCCGACGTGAAACCAGTTATTGAAATTGGTTGTCATCCGGTTGATGAAGGTGTGGAATTGGTGGTCAGTGATAACGGTATTGGAATCGATCTGGCAACAAAGGGCGATGAAGTTTTTAAAATGTACAAGCAGTTTCATTCGACCTGCGAAGGAAAAGGCATGGGCTTGTTTATGGTAAAAACACAAGTTGATATAATTGGCGGAACAATTTCGATTGAAAGTGCCGTCAATAAAGGAACCGTGTTCAGAATCTTTATTCCCCAGTAATCATTTACCGATTAAAAAATTGCGGTTGCAATCGTGTTTCTTCCAGTCGGTTGATATGAGAAGCGACAGGTTTTGTCTAAGTCCGGTAACAGTTCGCGGCTTTTTCATGTAACAAGTTGCTCCGGCTGCCTTGGCCTTGTGGATGGCTGAACTTTCAGCATTTGTCGAGAAGGCGATAATCGGAGCTGATTTTAGCATCGTATTATGATGAAGCGAACCGATGATGTCGAAACCTGATATTTTAGGCATATGCAAGTCGACCAAAATGGCATCAGGTATTTCGTTGCATTGACGTGCGTGGATTAAAAGGTGTTCACCGCTGCTGAACAATCTGACATTTATAGCAAGCGATTTTGCGACATACAGGAACATCGACAGATCGTCTGAATTGTCATCAATATAGAAAATTAAATGCGAAGACATGAGTAAGTTTTGGGTTTCTAAATGTAGCCATTTTAACTATTTCACACAAATTTTATCGGTGATGATCAGTTTTAGTTGTAACTGATTAGTAAGCAAATACATAGTTTTACTGCTCTACGAAAACGTTTGCGTAACAAGTCAGAAAGTTTTGACAAATGTTAAAGTCTTCAACGATAAAAAAGCGTGATTATTAAAAAAAACACCGGATTCAATTTGTGTCCGGTGCTTTCATGGCTAAACTAAAAATTATTCTACAACCGTAAATTGCTTCATTTCTTCAAGAGGTTCGATGGCGCTGTAATTCTTCCAGATGTTCGGATCGTACTTTTTTAATTTCACATAATCAAACTCGGCTTCGGCCATACCTTTGAATTGATCTTCGGTCACCGGCTGATGCGAAATATTTAAAAATTCTATTTTGTCGACGCTATCGCCTTCAAATTTAATGTCGAACGCAACAACATCCTTATCTGACTTAGCCAATTCGATTAGTTTAATAGGACGGTGTGCGTAAATATATGCACCTTCATGAATTGTGGCATAACGAAGATAGTATCCTTTTCCGTCCGGTTTCGGTGCATAGATCAAGGTACCGTTTGCTTGATTTTGCTTGAATTTGACCCCGAGCAATAGTTTTAAGTTGATGCCGCCCAAAGTTTTCCCCTTTGCCAGCTGATAATCGCTGCGAACAATTGCATAATCATTTTCGGAAACATAGAGTGTTCCGGTGTATTTCGCGCGACTCTTTTTGGGCTTAAATTTTAAAACGTAGACAAATTCATTTTCAGCTGAGTACATTGCACCGTCGTACGTATATTCATATGCGTCCAGATCGTTTACGAAGTCGAATTTCTTATTTTCAAAATTATTTTCTTTAATAAAATTCGCAAGTCGCACGCGAGTGTTATAAATACGAGTGTCTTCCGGTTTTTTCTTTTCGGCTTTTTGCGCCTTTTTCATTTTGTGATATTCTTTGTTCATCGTAATGGTGTCGCCAACCGGAATCCAACCGCTTTTCATGCGATAGAATTTCGTTGTATCAACGTGTTGAAAAAAGATTTTTGATACGGAACCCGCGAGATTATCAAGCGACACCGATCGGTTCTGATCAACGAGCTTGGTGGCTTTTACAACTTCGAGTTTGGCATTGTTGGCAGTTGCCGGGGTTCGGTAGAGGTTGCAGAGAATATCGGTGTATTCGGTTGCCGGACTTTGGATAAGTCGTTTTGAGAAACCCGTGATTTGATTGTTGGTCTGCTCAAGCTGTCGTCTTGTAAATCCGGTCGATTTGGTGATTTCGACATCAAAAGCTTTCGGTTTTGTTGATGTTCCTTGACGGAAAAAGATCAAATCTTTCGAATTGTCAGTCAGGCTGTAATTTTGTTTCAGGTTTTGCCGAACCTGAGCCATGACTTGCCGTGGGTCGGGTTTAACTCTTGAAACGTCAACATCATCGAGTTCGAAAACACCGGGCTGAAGTCGGATGACATTTTGCATTCGGTTAAGATCCGCAGCTTTAACTTGCTGACCAACGTAGCCTAAGTATGAGACGGTGAAAGTGGTCTGATCGGTTGCGTTTCCTGGTAAATTAAAATATCCTTCCGCATTCGACACTTGATTTTGCGATCCGTCGATGGTAATATTTGCAAACGGAATGCTTTCGCCGGTTGACGCATCGATAACGCGAATGCCGGATTGAGCGGCTGCGAGAGTTATGCTGAAGTTAATTAGCAAAAAATAAAGAAGTTTCATTGTTTTGTGTGTTATTGATGCCGAAATTTAAGACAATTTCACAAATTCTAAATAAATTGTTAATATTTTTATTTGTGTTGATTTGCAATGAAGTACATAAGCCTTAGCCCCGATGGCGCCGGCATCCTTTGCGAGGTCAGGAGCAAAGATACAGGCAAGAGCGGGAAATAGCTCCTAAACCATCAAAAGCTCATGTGATTTAGGCGTTAAAAATGTGTCGTTTTATAAGATAAAAAAGTTAACTTTACTTTTCAACAACTGTTAAGATGCATAATGAGGACCACAAACACGTGGATAAAATAGCTGATTCAAAGGGTTCTTCTTCGACGGCAGAGACGCAAACTTCAAAGAATCGGTTTCAGCTTTCGAAAGACGCCATTGAGAATTTATACTACAAAATGGTTGAGGAAGTGACCGATTATGCCATTTTGCTTTTGGATACTGACGGGAATATTTTGAACTGGAATAAAGGCGCTGCTGCGATTAAAGGCTATTCGGCCGATGAAATTGTGGGCGTGAATTTCCGTGTTTTTTATCCTGATGAAGATCGGAAAGCAAAAGTTCCGGAGCGGCTTTTAAACGACGCTTCTACTACCGGTCGTGCCACTCATGAAGGCTGGCGACTGAAAAAAGACGGTACTAAATTTTGGGGATCGATTGTAATTACGGCTTTGCATGACCAAGACCAAAAGGTGATTGGATTTTCGAAACTGACTCGCGATCTGACCGAGCGAAAGATGTCGGAGGAGTTGCAGCAGCGAACCAACCGCGACCTGGCGTTCAAGAATGAAGAACTTAGGCGCAGCGAGGATCGGTATCACCGAATGATTGCCGAGGTTGAGGATTATGCGATTATTTTGCTCGATGTTGAAGGCAAAATTTTGAATTGGAACAAAGGTGCGCAAAGCATCAAGGGGTATACGGCAAAAGAAATTGTCGGCCATAATTTCAGTGAATTTTACCTGCAAGACGATATCGACCGGGGACTTCCCGGAAAGCTACTTGAAGAGGCGCGATTGAACGGCAAGGCGCGACACGAAGGTTGGCGCGTGAGGAATGACGGCCGGACATTTTGGGGAATGATCGTAATTACGGCATTGCACGATAATGACAACAATGTAATCGGATACTCGAAAGTAACGCGCGATTTGACCGAGCGAAAAGTGGCTGAAGAGCGATTGCAACGATACATGGTTGAACTGCAATATCAGAACGAAATGTTGCAACGGAGCGAAGAGCGCTACCACCGGATGATTGCCGAGGTTGAGGATTACGCGATTATTTTGCTTGATCGCGACGGAAATATCCTAAACTGGAACAAAGGTGCGGAAGCAATTAAAGGTTATAAGGAGAATGAAGTCATTGGAAAGAACTTCAATATTTTTTATTTGACCGAGGATCGTGAGCGAAATTTGCCGCAGCAATTGCTGGTAACGGCAGTGGAAAACAATACTGCCACGCACGAAGGTTGGCGAAAGCGCAAAGACGGAACTCGGTTTTGGGGTTCAATCGTAATTACGGCGCTTCACGATGAAAACGATAAAATCATTGGATTTAGCAAAGTAACCCGCGACCTTACCCAGAAAAAAGCATTTGAAGATCACATCTTAAAGCAGAATAAACAACTTGAGGAGTATGCCTATGTGACCTCACACGACTTGCAGGAACCGTTGCGGAAAATCAATTTATTTAGCGACCTTTTGTTGGATAAAGTGAATAGTCCGGATGCGGCTTTGTTGCTTGAAAAAATCCGCGCATCGGCCACACGAATGACGAGTTTGATTAAAGGTGTGCTTCAATATTCACAAGTCAACAGCGATGATGAGCTTAAAGTTCCGATCAATCTTAATCAGGTTATTGACGAGATCGAAGTTGATTTTGAAATGATGTTGAACGATAAGAACGGTAAAATCGAGCGAGGTGATTTAGGAACGATTCGCGGAATTCCGATTCAGATTCACCAGCTTTTCTCGAATTTAATCAGCAATTCGATAAAGTTCAATGAGAAAAATCCGTCTGTTAGGATTACAGCCGAGCATTTTATTGACGATGTAACCAAGAAGACTTTTGTGAAGATTACCGTTGCTGATAACGGAATCGGTTTCAAACCCGAACATTCGGAGCGAATTTTCCAACTTTTTAGGCGATTGGAAGGTGAGGCGCCGGGAACCGGAATCGGATTGGCACTTTGTAAACGGATTGCAGAGGCGCATGGTGGAACAATTTCGGCAGTAAGCAGACCGGGTGAGGGTAGTGTCTTTGAGATTATACTAGCATTATCAATTTAACAACTGACTAATAGTTTTTAGCTTTGGATTGACATAACATCCGTTTTAGTAAGGCAATTCGGAGCAGTTGCTAATGTTAGATAAAAAGTCGGCCAACTGTTTACCGAACCAATTGATTTTTTGTTACTTTACGACTCTTTTAGATTTTATGACTACAGTAAACATTACAGATTACAACTTCCTTGAGACGTTAAAAGCAGAAACTTCAGAAGCACATCAACAACTTGAACAATTGCAGATAAGCCGTGCGATTGTTTCCCCTGAAATTACCAACCATCAATATTTTACATATTTATCCAAGATGCTATCGGTAAACAAGGCGATCGAATCGCAGGTTTTTCCGATGGTCGAATCCGTTTTTCCCGATATTGATCAGCGCTACAAATCGAAGTGGCTTGAAGCCGATTTAGTGCACGATGATGGAAATGTTGAAGCGAGCGGCGAATTTACATTCCAGGCACAACTGACACTTGGAATGGCGGTCGGAATCATGTACGTGATTGAAGGTTCGACCCTTGGTGGACGATATATACTGCAAAATATTTCAGCAAACTTGGACTTTGATGCTGACCACGGCGCGTCGTATTTTGCAGGTTACGGCAATAAAAGTGGTGCGTTTTGGAAATCCTTTTTAAATAATTTGCAGGAGTTTGAAAAAAAGAACGACGGTGACGAGATTATTAAGGGTGCAAATATCGCTTTTTCGTCAATTTATAAATTTTTGAGTGAATGACGTTAAAGATTAAGGACATCGTCAACCGCGACATTGTGACGTTGACAAACTGCGAATACGAACCAATCCATATTCCGGGTAGTATTCAGCCGCATGGTTTTTTGCTTGGCGCAGATGATACGCATACCATCAAATATTGTAGTGGCAACATCGATCAGTACCTGGGAAAGACGTATCCGGAATTGATTGGAAGTCGTTTGGATTCGATATTCGACAGTAAAACCATTGGTGAAATCAAGGCGGCGTTACGTAAACCATCGCCTTTCTTTGTACTGCCTATTGATTTGATTATTAACCAAGATCACTATCAAATCAAAGTTCATAAAAGCGAAGATATTACGATTATTGAAGCAGAACCGCGGTTGGGGAATGTCGAGGGAATCGCGTCGGTTTACGATCAAACGTCGCAGTTCGTTCTCTATATGAACCAAACCGATACATTGCGAGAACTTTGTGACATGGTTGCCAAGGGAACGCGTAAAATCACGGGTTATGATCGTGTGATGATTTATCGCTTCGACCAGGATTATAACGGTGAAGTTTACGCTGAAAGTTGTCGGGACGATCTTGAATCGTTTTTGGGATTGCATTATCCGCATACCGATATTCCGGTTCAGGCGCGGCAACTGTATTTAAAAAATCTATCGCGACTCATTGTCGACATTGGCTACACGCCCGTACCTATTTATACTGCTGACGACGGAACAGACAAAAAGCTTGATTTGAGTTTGTCGGTTTTAAGGAGTACTTCGCCAATCCATGTCGAGTATTTATCGAATATGGGAGTTGGCGCCACGCTTACCATTTCGTTGGTTCACCGCGATCGTTTGTGGGGACTCATCGCATGCCATCATTATTCCCCTAAAAATTTGTCGCCCGAACTTCGGTTGGCGGCCCAGTTACAAGGACAGTTTATTACATCGCAAATCGACGTGCGACAAAGCAATCAAGAATATGAAGTTTCACGTCAGACCAATATTGCGCTTGAAAAGTTAAATGCTGTCAATTTACCGCCGATCATTGAATCGATGAAGATTTTGAGCATTTCACCACAACTCCTCAAAGTTTGTAACGCAGCTGGTGTTTCGATTATCGTTGGTGGCGAGATATTTAAAAACGGCCACACGCCTTCAGATGACTGTATCGAGAAACTTTCAGATTTTCTGGAAGAATATACGAACGAAACTCATTTTACTACAGATCGAATCTCTGAAGTAATGCCCGATTGGCCGACGGCGTTTTCGATTGCCGGCGTGATTTTTCATTCGCTTGGAAACGGCAACAGCGTGATTTGGTACCGGCCTGAAACCGAAAAAGTAGTTCATTGGGGCGGAAACCCGCAAAAAGCAATCGTGAAAGATGAAAACGGATTGCATCCCCGAAATTCATTTCACTTGTGGAAAGAAATTGTACGGGGAAGATCAAATCCGTGGGCACAACCTGAGGTTAATGCGGCAGCGAATTATTCACATTATCTGCAAAAGCAAATCGGGTTTATGTTGCTCAGTAGGGAAGAAGAACGCTATCGTCGTCAGAGCATTGAGCTGACTGAAATTAACCGCGAACTCGAAAATATAAACTGGATCAGCGGACATGATCTTCAGGAACCGTTGCGCAAGATTCAGATGATGGCTTCAAAAATCAAGAGTCAGAACGAAGATTTATTGCCAGAAACCGTTTCGCATACTTTAGGGCGCATTCAACATTCGGCTCAAACGATGCAAAATCTGCTGATAGACATTTTGCGATATACGCAGATCAAGCACACTGAACGATCAATGTCGCTTGTCGATTTAAACACAGTAGTTGCGGAAGTTCTTCAGGAATGGCACGACACGCTTTCAGAACAAAATGCAGACCTTACTGTTGATTATTTGCCAAAGGTCAATGCTGTTCCGTTGTTGACGCGACAATTATTCAGCAATTTGCTATCGAATGCCATTAAGTTTCAAAATCGCGAACGACAGCTGAAAATTAAAATCGGTTTCGACGGTCCGAAAATTTATGAACCCTATACGCATGAAACGTGTTATCGAATTTCGGTTACCGACAACGGACTCGGGTTCGAACCGCAACACGCATCGCAAATTTTCAATATTTTCAAGAAAGTGCATTATGGCGAATTTGCCGGATCGGGAATAGGTTTGGCACTTTGCAAAAAAATAATGCAAGCCTTTAAAGGCAATATCAGCGCTGAAGGATCACTGGAAAATGGCTCAACGATCTATCTTTATTTTCCTGTTAATTTTAAATAATTGATGCCGTTGCCGAGATTTTAAAATTATAACTGATCCTGCATTTCTCGTTTGTAGAATATATAATCGACAATTGGCGGTGAAAAACCTTCGCTTCGCAGCAATGAATTGACTTGGCCGCGATGGTAGGCCGAATGTAAAACAATATGGTTTAAAATTTCGAGAATTGAATTTTGGTAGGAATCACCTTTCGAATTTCGATAATTTACCACACGTGAAAGATCGGATTCGGATTGAATCAGTTGAATCACGTCAGTCAATAATGTGTCATTGATCGTAAAATATTCATCGGAAGAAACCGGATCCCACGGTAGCAGATTGATGGTTGGGTTATCTTGAATCCGGCTGATCCAAATCTGCTGAGCATTGAGTATATGCCCACATAGTTCATGTATCCGAAGCGAAACTTTCCCGCTTAAAACCCCATTGATCATTCGACGGTTAGCCTCATGATTATGTCTGAATAGATCTAGTAAATTCTCGCGCATTGGTTGATAATTTACTACATATTTACAAAATTTTTAGTTCGGTACGCAAATTTTACGGGAGATTGCTATTTGGTGGAGTTCAGGTTCGCTATTTTACTTTCCAATGCTGAAATCCGCTTTTCCAGATCATTGTCGGTTGGAATTGAATAATGAAAAACGTGAACAACTTTCCAAAGGGCTGTGAGTTCGTTAACCGAAATCTGCAATGTTGGTGTTCCTGTGAGCTTGGCGGTTAGAATCAAACTATGATCAGTGTAAACCGCTTGTCGAAATAGCAATTGCGATTTTGTAGCAACCATTACAAGATCGCCGTTTAAAGTCGGATAATATTCTGATGACGTTTTCTCAGCAATGACAATGTCGTTTGGACGAAAAGACGGTGTGCCTTCAGACATATAAAGGTCGTTTACCATAAATGCGGTTTTATCTTCGGGCGATAAATTTGGAATGATGATGTTGGCTAATTTAAGTTCGGTTTTTGTCTGAATCGCGGTTAAAAAGGGTTTAACATCTTCACTGCTGACTAGCGAAATCCCGGTTGTAACGTCTTTTGCTTGTGAAGTCGGGCTGGTTGTGATAGTTTCATTAAAACGAAGTAAGTTGTTTACCGTTAGCTCCTTTGTCATCAGATCTTCCATATCAATGCTAAAATGGTTAGCAATTTTTATGACAGTTTCCATTTTAGGATTGCTGCGTTGTTCTTCGTACGCTCCAACAGTAGCGCGTTTCATATCGAATATTTCGGCGAATTGCTGTTGACTGAGTCCGTGTACACTACGTATCTTTTTAATATTTTTTCCAAACATGCTACAAAATGCTAATTATATTTGCAATTCTCAATTTAATGCGTATATTTGTACTAACGCTATGAGCAAATTTACGGATAAAGCTAATTCGATGAGCGCTTTGTGAAAAGAATTTGCATAAGTGTTAATAAATTCTAAAAATTAACTTGGTGGCGCACCGAAAAAAAACGAGTTTTATCAAATCATTCAATGCGATGAATTATGAAAGATTATTTTGATGTTGTCAAATCGTATCTGGTCGAATTGCAACTTGACATCAAACACGAAAACCAGAAGGAATGCCTTTTTATAGTTAGTAGTGAGCAAGAAGGAATTTTCAATTTGATTATTTGTGTTGCCTATCCGATTATCATTTTCGAGCAGTATTTATTCGAAATCAAAACCGATTCGCCCACAGTATACAAAGCGCTTCTTCAGAAAAATCGCGATATCATCCACGGCGCTTTTGTTCTGGACGACACAGGTAAAAAAGTGATTTTCCGCGATTCGCTCCGTCTGGAGAATTTAGATCTCAACGAGTTAGGGGCGACCTTAAATTCACTTAGCTTGCTCCTTAGTGAGTATTCAGAGCAAATTATTAACTTTTCAAAAAACTAGAAATTATGAAATTCCTAAGACGACTTTTTAAAATAGGACAGGCCGAAGTGCATCATACCATTGATAATATGGAAGATCCAATAAAAATGACCGAACAAGGGATTCGCGATATGAAAGACGATCTCGATAAAGCCCTTGAAGCATTGGCTCAGGTTAAGGCGATGAGCATCCGCGCGAAAAATGAAGTCGATGAGTACGAAGTAAAAGCCGAAGACTACAACGAAAAGGCGATGCTGATTTTGAAGAAAGCACAAAACGGTGGAATCGATTCTTCTGAGGCAGACCGACTCGCAACCGAAGCGTTGATTAAAAAAGAAGAAGCAATTGGACATCAGAACCGCGCCATAGCTGATAAAGAAAAATTTGATCAAAATGTTTCGCAAATGGAAACCAACGTTCAAATCATCAAGCAAAACATCAGCAAATGGGAAAATGAACTTAAAACCTTGCGGTCGCGCGTTAAAGTTGCCGATGCTACCAAGACCCTGAACAAACAAATGGCTAAAATCGACAGTAATGGCACCATCGCATTGCTTGAACGTATGAAAGAAAAGGTAAATCAGGAAGAGGCGCTTGCTGAAGCTTACGGCGAAATTGCTAATAACGCTAAATCGGTTGACGATGAAATCAATAGTGCCATCGACGTAAAAAAAACGAAAGCTACGAGTGAACTCGAAAAGCTTAAAGCGCAACTCGGAATTGGAAATTCCACTGATTAATTAGCCATGGAAGAACTCATTCGGATCTCGTTTTCGCCTGTAAACGCATTTTTTACCATTATGTGCATCGTGATGGTGGTGTATTGGCTTCTTGTAATCATCGCCGGGCTAGATCCAGATTTGCTAAGTGTGAATTTCGATTCCTCAGATGTTGAAACAAGTTCAGGTTTTGGCGGAGAAGTGGATGGCGACGTCAGTTCGTTCACCAAAATACTGGAATACTTTAACTTTGATGAACTTCCGCTAATGTTCATCATTACGATTGTATTTTTCAGTATGTGGTTTATCGGAATTAACGTGTCATACTATCTTGGCGTTGAAAGTACGCTGCTCGGATTTTTACTGCTGATTCCAAATTTTATTTTGAGTTTATTTGTCGTAAAGCTGTTCAGTCGGCCTATCAGCTATTTTTATAAACAGGTGAACCACAAAGGCGAACCCGAAATCGACTTCCTCGGCCGTCGTTGTACCGTTATTTCATCAGTAGGCCCGAACCGAACCGGCCAATTGGAACTCATCGTCAATGGCGACCCTATAAAACTCTATGCAAGAAGCAACGACGAAGATTCTCTGGTTGCCGGCCAGCAAGCAGTCATCGTCGGGGAAAGTGCCGACCGAAAATATTATCTCATAGAAAAATTCGACTATTAATCAACCATATCCGGATCGGAGCCTCGCATCACCGTCCACCATTAACTAAATCATAAAACAAAACAAATGTTAGGAAATTCATTACTCGTTACAATGATCGCCATTATTGTTGTAGTCATCGGACTGCTTGTATGGGTCATTTCAATGTACAAAAAGATCATTCAAGGAAAGGTGATTGTACGCACCGGCGCCGGCGGAACCAAGGTTTTTTTCAATGCGGGATTGGTCGTTCCGGTATTGCATAAGATGGAAATCATGGATATTTCCGTGAAAAAATTAGATGTCGAACGAACCGGCGTCAACGGGCTCATCTGCAAGGATAACATTCGCGCCGATATCAAAGTGACGTTTTTTATCAAAATCAATAAATCGACCGCAGATATTATCAACGTGGCTCAAACCATCGGTTGCGAACGCGCGTCTGAAATCGACGTACTCCGCAATCTCTTCGACGCTAAATTTTCTGAAGCGCTCAAAACAGTGGGTAAAAAATTTGACTTTATCGAACTCTACGAAGCCCGAAGCGAATTCCGCGAAGAAATCATCGCCATTATCGGAACCGATCTTAATGGTTATGTGCTTGATGATTGTGCCATCGACGATCTTGAGCAAACTTCTCTAAATCACCTAAAAGCCGATAATATTCTTGATTCTGAAGGTATCAAGAAAATCATCGAACTGACAGCCGCTCAAAATATCAAAGCCAACCTTATCCGTCGCGATGAAGAAAAAACGATCCGCAAGCAGGACGTAGAAGCGCGTGAAGCAATCCTGGCGCTTGATCGCCAGCTTTCAGAAAAAGAAGAACAGCAAAAACGAGAAATCGCCAACATCAAGTCGCGCGAAGAAGCTGAAATCATCAAAGTCTCAGAAGAGGAACTTCTCAAATCAGAAACTGCCCGAATCAACACCAGCGAAAAAGTTCTGGTAGCTGAAGAAAATAAACAGCGACTTATAATCGTAGCAGCTAAAAACAAGGAGCGAACCGAAGCCGTTGAGACCGAACGTGTCGAGAAAGACCGCGCCTTGGAGCAAACCGAAAGAGAGCGTATCGTAACTCTTGCACAAATCGAAAAAGAAAAAGCAGTCGAACTGGAAAAGAAAAATATCCAAAATGTGATTCGCGATAGGGTAGTGCTCGAAAAAGGGGTCATTCAGGAACAAGAAAACATGAAAGATATCGAAGCTTTCAAAGAAGCCGATCGTGACAAGCGCGTTGCCGTTACTCTTGCCGAAAAACTCAGTGAAGAACTATTCATCAAACATACAAAATCGGCCGAAGCAGACCGTGAAGCTGCAAAATACAAGGCTGAAGAAATCAATATCGAAGCAACAGCCCGACTTGCAGCCAGCGAAAAAGAGAGCGAAGCACGCAAAATTTTGGCTGAAGCTAAAGCCAAAGAAGATGCAACCATCGGACTCTCGGAAGCTCAGGTTATGCACGCTAAGGCTGACGCGAATGAAAGACAAGGTATCGTCGAGGCGGTTGTGATTGAGCGAAAAGCACTTGCTGATGCCATCGGACTTAAAGCAAAGGCCGAAGCCTCGAAAGAATTTGGTGTTGCCGAAGCCGATGTAATCCGCGAAAAGGCATTGGCTGAAGCAACCGGAATCCACGAAAAGGCTGAAGCGATGAAGAAATTAGATGGCGTCGGTAAAGAGCACGAAGAGTTCAAACTCAAGCTCAACAAGGAACTTCAAGTGGATTTGGCTCACATCAACATTCAAAAAGATATTGCAGATGCTCAGGCAAGCGTTATTGGCGAGGCGCTGAAAGCTGCGAAAATCGATATCGTGGGCGGCGAAACTATGTTCTTTGACCAGATTGTGGGACAAATTACCCGCGCTAAAGGGTTCGACCGACTCGTGAATTCTTCGGAAAATATCACTGAAATCAAGGATGCTGTTCTTGGCGATAGTGCCGATGGCCAACAAAATCTACTCGATCGCGTTAAAGGTTTTGCGGAAAAATATGGCATTTCATCGGAGGATATTAAAAATCTAACCGTTGCCGGTTTGCTGCTGGAACTTCAAAAACGAAGCAATGACGATCAGGAAATAGGATTGTTCTCGAACCTGATGCAGATGGCGCAAAACCTGGGATTATCAACTAAAAAATTAGGATAAGGAGCTGTTTCCGGCTATCCGCTATATCTTTTTTGCCGAAAAAGTTAAGATTCAACGACTATTTCGAAGCAAAAAAGGATGCCGCTCCTATCCGGGCTAAGGGCTTTATTGGTAATTTAAACTCCGAAGTTACTATTGAAATCGCCAACTGATTCAAAACCAGCAAAAAGCCAATAAATTAATATTGATTCCGTGTGGGATAGTGCTACGCGGAATCCTTTTACAAAAATCCACGACCATGAGCACATTGGAAGGCGGGACATACGAAATTATCCGTGGCAGGCTTGAAACCCAAAAAGAGGATCTTCTTGAGCGACTACATAAACTAAATGAATCGCGAAAGAAAATTTTTGGGAGCATTGAAACAAAACTCATTGCCAACACCAGAATCATCACCGAAAATAACTGCATCCCGAGCGATATTATTTCAATCGGCGATACTTGCATTTTTGGTTATAACGTGCATTTTGGCTTACGCACTGAAATCAAAACCGACGATGTTTTCAGCATTTACAGGTTTGAAGAAAATGAGTTTAAGCAACAACCGCTGGATCTCATTTCAGAGGAAACCTTTCTGACGGACTTCCACAATCTTTATAAGTATTATCGCGATACTGAATTCCGAAAGTTTTTTATCAGCGGAAATTATATGCACATGGTCTTTCAGATCAGCGATCGGGTTTCAGATGTCAAAACCTTTAAATGGCTGATAAAAGATCAAACGCTCATTTATCAGGATAATCGCAGCGACCACGAATATCGCTTTACAAGACAACACGATTTCAACTGGACCGAGGCCAATCGCGACATGCATAAATACGGTAAACATCCGCACGTATCAATACTCGACAAGGTTTTTGTCGAAACCGTCGGAGGAACGCTCACCATTAAAATCGAAGACAATACCGCCACAGGAAAAGGAATCTACGACGAGGAAGTTGCTTTCCCCGACCAAACCCTCGACGATGCAAATTATAAATTCGCCGATCTTGGCAACCTTATCGCTTTGCAGATTAAACCGTTTCAGGAAGCACCGAGGTTTTTTGTCTACAACCACAAACTTCAGGATGTAAAAAAGATCGATAGTCTGTCAACTTCGGCCATTTTGCTGCCTGATCAACACGGAATCATCTTCTCAGATGGCTATTATTTGCAGACAGGCGAATACAAAATTTTCGAAAACAGCCTGCAAAATCTATTGTTTCAAGAAAGAATCGCCTCACAAAATGGCGAGGATTTTCTATACGTTTTCTACGAGCAAGTTACAGGACAACATGTGTTAATGTCGTATAATCTCATCACCCATGAAGTGATGACACCAATAATCTGCAATGGTTTTACGATTCTTGAGAACGGCGAATTGTGCTATTTTCGCGCAGAAGATGAACCTACAAAAAATCATCTGGTCCAAATTTGGCAAACGCCGTTTGTAAAAACCGACCGGACACCATCGGCAAATAAAGACAACTACATTTACAAGCTCGGCAATCGCGATATTGTCAAGGCAATGGCCGACGGACAATCAATAATTACGCTTTTGAATAAAGGCGATAATTATGAGGGGTTATATTCGGATTTAACCCGGATGTCCCAAAATATTCTAGATACGTATTATTGGATCACCAGCAAAGAAACTTTTGAACTTCACATTCCGCTGACCGAAATTAAAAAGACGGCAAACGCGGCCATAGACGAGTTTGAAAAGGTGGTTCAATTACGGATCAACGCCGAAAAAATCACCCGTGAAATCAATGAAAAAGCAGACCGGCTTTTTATTGACATCAAAAGTTCGCCGCTTGATAATATTGATGTTTTTGTAGCGGATCTTTCAAGATTACGGGCCTTAAGAGGCGAAGTCATTGGCTTGCGGGAAATTCGCTATGTCGATCACGATTTCATAAATTCGCTTGAAGCACAAATTGCCGAACAAACAGAACACATTTCTCAAAATTGTGTTCATTTTCTGCTCGATGAAAAAGCATTGGACCCGTATCAACAACGTGTTAAAGCGAAGCAGGACGACCTATTGAAGATTGCTACCGTTGCGCAAGGCCGAAAATTGGAAGCTGAAGTCTTGTCGATTACTGCCGATCTGGAGATGTTGATAGATATTGTTTCAAACTTAAAGATTGACGACACTTCGCAATCAACGCAGATTATCAATAATATTTCGCTGATTTTTGCAATTTTGAACAAGCTTCAGGCCGATATCAAAAACAGCATTTCATCGATAGGAGGAAAGGAAGCAAAAGCGGATTTTGCCGCACAGATGAAGTTGATTGATCAAAGTATCGTAAATGCACTTGATCGTGCCGATGCGCCTGAAAAAGCCGACGAGCAGTTAAATAAAATATCGGTTCAACTCGAAGACCTCGAAGCTCGCTTTGCAGATTATGAGGAATTTACCGATGCAATTTTACAGAAAAGGGAAGAGATTTACACGGCTTTCGAAGCCAGAAAAAATAGCCTGATCGAATCGCGAAACAAAAAAGCATTGGCGATTTCATCAGCGTCTGAGCGAATTCTGAAAAACATCACTGCAAAAGCGCTTACTTATAATTCGGTTGACGACATAAATGGCTATTTCGCTTCTGATCTGATGATTTCAAAATTACGCGATTTGGTTCAACAGCTCAAAGCCCTCGATGATACCGGAAAAGCCGAAACCATAGAAACGCAATTAAAATCGGCTCGCGAAGATGCACTTCGGAAACTTAAGGACAAACACGAGCTTTACGAAGATGGCGAAAATATCATCCGGTTGGGCAAACACAAATTTGCGGTCAATAAACAACAACTCGACCTTACCATTGTATTAAAAGACGGTGAATTAAATTATCATCTAACCGGAACCGATTTTTATCAGAAACTACCGGCAACTAATTTTGAACCGTTTAAGAAATATTGGAACCAGGATCTTATTTCAGAAAACAACGAAATTTATAGATCGTCTTTCCTGGCTTATAAATTATTTAAAAGCCAAGATCCTGCACAACTGTACTTAAAAACAGATGAGTCGCTGATGGATTTGATCAAAGAGGAAACATCAAAGAACTACAGCGAAGGGTATGTGAAAGGTGTCCACGATGCTGATGCGTTTAAGTTTCTGAAAGTCCTGGTTGAAAAGCACAACACACTGAAACTTCTGCGATACAATCCGACCGCTCGTGCGTTGGCACAATTTTTCTGGTTCGGATTGTCAGAAGATCATCGAAACGCGCTAAATGCAAAAATAAAATCAGCCGGAAATATTTTAACGGTTTTCCCTGAAAGTACTCAGTTCGACTACATTCTTGATGAACTGAATCAGCTTATAAATGATTATCTGACCTCGAATGTTTTGGCTACGAAGATTTCAGTACAAGCTAATGAGGTTTCCCAATACCTATTCGACGAGTTAAAATCGAATGATTCGTTTTACATCAGTTACAAAGCTTCGCAGTTAGGCGAAAAGTTTCTGAAAATGCTGGATGCCAAAGGAGCAACGACAACCTTTCGTAATACAATCGACAACGCATCCGACAGCGATTCTGCAACACAACTTGCCATTCAATGGGTTTCGTCATTTATGACGCAAAACAATCATTCCGAGCAAGCAGAATATTTGTATGAAGTTGCCGCTTTGATGTTATACCGCCATGAGTCGGCTGAAAATACGGTAAACATCGATCCAGGCGAGGTAATTACTGGACTTTCAGGATCGCATCCAACAATTAGTGATGGAACGTATCATTTCAATTATCACCATTTTACCAGGTTGCTTGCCACATATTTCGAAGAAGATGTACCGGCATTTGAACATTTTAGAAATGAACGGCATCGCGTTACGCAAGAGCTGAAATCGGATTTGAGATTACACGAGTTTGTTCCTACGGTCCTCTCGTCGTTTGTCCGAAATAAATTGATCGATCAAGTTTACCTGCCGCTATTCGGCGATAATTTTGCAAAGCAGCTTGGTAGCGCGGGAGAAAACAAAAGAACTGACAGATCCGGAATGCTATTATTGGTTTCGCCTCCCGGTTACGGAAAAACTACGTTGATGGAATATCTGGCAAACCGACTCGGAGTGGTATTTATGAAAATCAACGGTCCGGCGCTGGGTCATGAAATTACGTCTGTCGATCCGCTATCGGCAACCAACTCGGCCGCATGTGAAGAATTAAAGAAGTTGAACTTGGCGCTAGAGATGGGAAATAATGTCATGTTATATTTGGATGACATTCAACATTGCAGTCCGGAATTTCTGCAGAAGTTTATTTCGCTTGCCGATGGAACCCGAAAAATCGAAGGTGTTTTTAACGGACAACCGCGCACGTACGACATGAAATCGAAAAAATTCTGCATCGTCATGGCGGGTAACCCGTATACTGAAACTGGCGAAAAATTCCGAATTCCCGATATGCTTGCCAATCGCGCTGACATTTATAATCTTGGCGATGTGATCGGAAATTCGTCATCATTATTCGAACTTAGTCTTATTGAAAACGCGCTGACATCAAATCCAATCCTGGCACAACTTGCTTCGCGGAATATGGAAGATATTTATCCGCTTTTAAAAATGGCCGAAACAGGTCAAAAAGATGGTTTTGATTTGCAAGGCAATCATTCGAAACAGGAGATTGAAACCTATATTTCGATATTGGATAAAGTTTTAAAAATTCGCGATGTGGTGCTTAAAGTCAATGCCACTTATATCGAATCAGCTGCGATGGAGGATGCTTATCGCACTGAACCGCCGTTTAAACTTCAAGGTTCTTATCGCGATATGAACAAGTTGGTTGGCAAGATTGAACCTGTTTTGAACGACAGCGAATTATCAGCGATTTTATTGTCTCACTATCAAAATGAAACACAAACCTTAACTGGAGCTGCTGAAGCCAATCTCTTAAAGTATAAAGAGATTTCGGGTATTATCGGCGATGATGAAAAGGATCGGTGGAATGCAATCAAAGAGATTTTTGTCAAAAACAATAAACTCAAATGTTTTGGAAATAAAAGCGAAATGGCACATGTTCTTCAGCAAATAACCGAATTTACAAGCCACATCGAAGGAATTAAACTCGCCATTCGGGAAGGATTAGAAAAGCGATAAAAACACTGATTTCTTTAGTGAAATTATTTGTTATTGGAGGGTTTCAGACTTTTGTTTGAGTCGTCTTCATCTTCCATATCCTTGAAGTCATCTTCTTGAGTGCCTTTCCATCGGTCGACTCCGCTTCGGTAGGCAGTTCGGGCGATAAGGTGTGCGGCAACAGGCGCAGTCAGTACCAGGAAAAAAATAATGGCGATTGATTTTGTGGTTACCGAAACATCAGGAAACAGAATTGCGGCACAAGCCAGGAACAAGCCAACACCCAACGTAGCTGCTTTTACGGTAACTGACAACCGAAGATAAAAATCCGGCATTCTAATGATTCCGATCGCAGACAGCAGAATGGCAATCGCACCGATAGTGCTGATTATGCAAATGAGAAGATCAGTCATTGTTGTTTGTCTTATTGATGTAATATGAAAATGCGATGGTTCCAAGAAATGCAATCAGCGCAAGGATCATCGCAACGTCTAAGTAAATTGGTTGCTTGGTGCGGATGCTGTATGCTGTAATGGTTGCAATGCCGATGGTGATCACAAGATCGAGCGCCACAACGCGGTCAACAACATCAGGACCTTTTATAAGTCTGATAATTACCATAAATGCCGAGACCATAAGTATCGGAAATATCACGTAATCGAAATAGTTTTCTATAGTCATCTTAGGAGTTCCAATAATTTTCGTTCCAGTCCGTTTTGAATTTGTTGTGTGAACTCTCGCTTATCTTTCAGATACATCACATGCAAATACAATATCGTGTTGTCTTCACTGATATCAAGAACCATTGTTCCCGGTGTAAGCGAAAGTGCCGTACTTAGCAGGTTGATTTCAAGCGGTGTTTTCGCCGTCATTTTATAAGCGATGACACCGGGCGTAAAAAAATATCGGGGTGTGATTACATCAAACGCAACTTGCAAATTTGAGTTGAGCATCTGATACAAAAAATAAAAAGCAAAGTAAATGGCATTGGGAATCCGCGTAAAATAGCGACGGTCTGCCGCTCCGCGATTCATAACCCACAAGATAAAAAAACCGAGAATGAATCCGAACAGAAAGTTAGTGAAATACATTTGTCCGGTAAGCGCTACCCAAATAAAGGACAGCAGCATGTTCATTAAAAACTGTTTAACCATATCATTTACAATTTTTCGCCCAATACGGCTTTGATATACGGCGATGTATCCATCATTTCGCCTGCAATTTTATCGGATATGTTTATAATCATTTCAGCGTTGAAACCGATATACAGCGTGACTGCTGCCAGAAAAACAATCGGAAGTACAAAGAAAACCTTGCGATGTCTTTGCATTCCGGCAAAACTATCCTGAATGATATCATCTGTTGAGGCATCTTTCCAAAATACTGCAGCCCAAAGTTTAGCCAGAACATATAAAGTAACGAAACTTCCGATGATTATACCCGCAATCATCCACCCATTTTCAACCAGAAACGCAGCTTCAATCAGATAGATTTTAGGCCAGAAGCCTGAAAGTGGCGGAATTCCTGCCAGCGAAAACAAAACGATTGCAATAACTAACGACAATTTAGGATATTCATCGTAAAGACCACCAAGTCGGTTCATATCCATCGTTCCGCGCATTTGCCTGATAAGTCCTGCGATTAAAAACAAATTGGTTTTAATGATGATATCATGAATCAGATAAAAGACGGCACCTAAAATTGCCAGCTGCGTATATAGACCAAGTCCGCCCACGATAAATCCGATGTGACATACGATCAGGTAGGAAAACAGTCGGCGGATATTTGTTTTCATCAGCGCTCCAAAAGCACCTGTCAAGACCGTCATTATTCCAATTACGATAAAAATCATCTTCATAAAATCGTCCGGAGTAAATACTAGTGTGAATACCCGAAGCATTCCGTACAATCCAACTTTTGTCAATAATCCGCCAAAAACCGCCGCAACTGCTGATGGGGGCGTGTGATATGACGATGGAAGCCAGAAGTAGAGTGGGAATACCGCCGATTTGATTCCGAATCCGATTAGGAAAAACATCGCCGTAAGGTTGACAATCGACTGATTCGCTACGAGCGGAACTTTTTCAGCAAGGTCGGCCATGTTTAATGTTCCGGTGATGCCATAAAGAATCCCGATTCCCGTCAGAAAAAATGTTGATGCCAAAATGTTTAGCGCCATGTATTTTACCGCACCTTCCAACTGCGCTTTTCTTCCCCCGAGTGTTAACAGTACAAATGAGGAAATAATGATCACCTCAAACCAAACGTACAAATTGAAAATATCGCCGGTCAGGAATGCCCCGTTAAGACCCATTATTAAAAAGTGGAAAATCGGGAAATAGCCGTACATCATACGTGCACGTCCAACACCAACAGCTGAAAATACCGAAACCGCTAGTGCAACGACCGACGTCAGTAGCACCAACAAAGAGCTGAAAGTATCTGCAACGAACACGATTCCAAAGGGCGCTTTCCAACTCGCCGCCGTCAAGGTTGTTATTTCACCATTGTAAACCCCGGTAAACAAAACGTATGCGATTACAAGACCCATCACACTCGATACGATGCTAATGATACGATGCGTCACGGTTTTCCGCCAGAAGATAAGCATCAGCAAAGCGGTAAACAAGTGGAGTAAAACCGGAAATATTATAAAGTTACTGCTCATAAATCTTCTTCTTCAGGAGTGTTCAGATCGTCAAGATCATCCGAACCTATCAGCGCGTAGACTCGTTTCAAAAGAACAATCGCGAATGACGTTAGGCCGAAGCTGATTACGATGGCGGTTAGTATTAGGGCTTGCGGAATCGGATCAGCATAAGGACCCGTAAGTCTGTCGAGCGATGCATCAATTATCGGTGGTTTGGCTTTGGTGATATTCCCAAGTAAAAATATCAGCATATTGGTCGCATTTCCCAAAATCAGAATTCCAAGTAACAAACGGACCATGCTTCGCCGAAGGATAAAATACACCCCGGCTGCATATAAAATTCCGATTAGTACGACTAGTAATAACTCCATTAATGGGTGCTTTTTGAAATGGTAAATAATATGGTTAGAACGACACCAATGACCACAAGATAGACTCCGATGTCGAAAAATAGTGATGTTCCAACCGCGCCGATCACGGGAATATCATAGGCGAACCACATTCCGGTCATTAAAGGAGCGCCAAAAAACATCGGCAAAACCATGCTTAAGGCTGCGATCGATAATCCCATTGGAATCAATGAAAGGGGTTTACGCTGAATAAGTACCATTGTTTCATCGGTCCCAAAAGCAAAACTGTGTAAAACAAATGCGATTGATGCTACAAGTCCGCCGACAAACCCTCCGCCGGGATGATAATGTCCGCGTAATAACAAGAAAAACGAGAACAGCAGCAATATTGGCAGCAAGTATCTGGATGCGGTTTGTAAGATGATACTTCTCATATTATTCTTTTTCAGATGATTTTAACCGTAGTTTGATCAGGCTGTAAACCCCCAAAGCGGCAATGCTCAACACGACGATCTCAAACATGGTGTCGACTCCGCGGAAATCGACCAGGATAACATTCACCACGTTTTTACCTTTTCCTAAGGCATACGCCGATTCCCCGTAGAAATCGCTAATTTCAGTTGATGTTGGCACGTGAAGCACGCGAATTGCGATTAACGACATAAGCGTACCAAATGAGATCGCTACAAAAGTGTCACGCAGTATGATTTTTTTATTCTGACCGACAAAGTTGATAAACGATGGCAGGTTAAATAACACAAGAACAAATAGAACCACAGTTAAAGTGTCGATTGTAAATTGTGTGATGGCAAGATCCGGAGCGCTGTAAAATACAAATAATAAACAAATTGCGTAACCGATGATACTGGTTCCAATGACCGCCGTCAACCTCGATTTGGTAATGATTGTCATAATCAAACCAGCCAGTAAAAAGAGAACCGTTGCACCTTCATAAATCGTTATTGGCGAAAGTTTCGAATAGTTTATCGCAATTGTTCCGCCATCAACGAGTTCGTAAATAAGTAGTATTTGAGCAAAAAGCAATATTTTTAGAATATACGATCGTAAAAATCCGTTGTGCATCACATTGGTGTACCAAGCTGCAAATCTCATAGTCTGCGATACAGCAAAGCGAAAAATACGCTGTGGCGACATAACATCCAACCGGTCGACAAATTCCTGCATTGATGCTCTCGGCGTATTCAAAAAGTAAATAATTGTTCCCAGACCAAGTGTGGCAAGACTTAACCACAAAACCGTGTTGAAACCATGCCAGATTGCGAGATGTACGATTGATTCATCGCCCGAAATTGCCTTTAACATAGGGCCGATGAGCGACTCTCCGATAAGTGAAGGGAAGCAACCTAGTACAAAACCGCCGACTCCGAGAAGCAGTGGCGGAACCCACATCCACCTTGAAGGCAAATGTATGTCATTAAACTTTTCAGGGAGTTTTCCGGAAAAAGGTCGCAGGCCAGCCATAAAACCGGCGGCAACTAGACACGTATTGGTTAAGACCGCAATGATTGTAATGTACAAGGAAAAGGAACCGTTAGCCTTCAGCGTTGCTTCATAAATTAAATCTTTGCCGACAAAACCAAGAGATAGTGGCAAACCTGCGCTCGAAAGTGCTGCTAAAACACCGGCAATGTAAACCGGTTTGAGTACTTTTCGAAGTCCGGAAAGTTCGAGCAAATTCCTGGTGCCTGTTTCGTGATCGATTATGCCGGTGATAAGGAAGAGTGCGGCTTTATAAAGTGCATGAACGACTATAAAGGTGGTCATGGCAATTAGCGCTTCTTCGGTTCCGAGGCCGATCAGAAAAGTAAGTATTCCTAATGCCGAAATAGTAGAGTAGGCCAATACCGATTTGAGGTCGGTTCGGAAAAGAGAATGGATTGCGGCATAAACCATGGTTACACCACCTACAATCATCAAGGTATATGACCATTCGGTTGTGCCACCTAAAATTGGTGACATTCGCGCTAACAGGAAAATTCCGGCTTTGACCATTGTAGCCGAATGGAGGTAAGCTGAAACTGGCGTCGGAGCTTTCATTGCGCCGGGCAACCAAAAATGAAATGGAAATTGTGCCGATTTGGTGAAGGCGCCAATAAAAATCAGAAATAATATCAGTGGATAATAAGCGTGGCTCGTGATTAAATCAGCAGATAAAAATAGTTTTTCGATAGAATAGGTGCCTGCAACCTGACTTAAAAGAATAAGCCCGGCAAGCAAAAAGAAGCCTCCCATTCCTGTGATGCTAAGCGCCGTGATAGCACTTTTGCGAGACGCTGAACTGTCATTATTGAATCCGATCAGAAAAAAAGAGCTGATACTGGTTAATTCCCAAAATACGAATAGCAGCAAGATGTTGTCGGATAAAACCATTCCGAGCATAGCCGACATAAACAGACATAAATATCCATAAAACCGATCCAGAAACTTGTGTCCTCGCAAGTATGAACTCGCATACACGAAGATTAATGTCCCGATTCCGGTAATCAGTAAACTAAACAATAACGAGAGTCCGTCGAGTCTAAAATCTGCATTTATGTTCAAGGAAGGTACCCATTGGTGGCTTTCCAGTAGCACTGATCCGGCTCTGATTTGGGGAAGCTGCAGTAAAAAATACGCAAAGAGCGATAGGGGCAAAATGCTTAGAACGATGCTACGGCCGGATCGAAAAAATTTTCCGAACGGAATTAAAATACCTGCAATCAATAATCCGGCTAGTACCGCTAAAAGCATCAAATTGTCGTTTTTGCAAAAATAGGTTATTTAGTCCTTAACGAATGCTGTTTTTTGTTATTAATAGCTTAAAGTTGGCAAAAAGCTGATAAAAAATAATGATGCAACAAACATTTATCTGGATTTGGATACTATCGGAATGTCGATTTTTAATGTTTAGTAAATTTAAAATTGATTTTATTGAAAAAGAACCGATTCGTGTTTTTTGTAGTGGTTGAATCGAATTCGTTTAACTTTGTTCCGATGTTCTACTTGCTCCGGGTGTAATTACACCAATGATTTTGCTAAGAAAATTCTTTTGGGTTTGATTGATGTTATCAAAATAGTTAAGGGATAGTCCATAATTTCTTATACGATGAATCGAAGCGACATCAAACTAATTTTGGTGAACTATTTGGAATTATAAGGTAGCGCTTTTTTCCATGCGGCCATTCCACCCGAAAAATTGCTAATGTTTTTAAAGCCATGCTTGATCAACAGCGAATAGGCAATTGCTGATCTGTCTCCGCTTTGGCAGTGAATCACAGTATTTTCCTTCTTATCTATTTTGTCTAAATTGTCTTCAAATGTACCAACAAACACATTTTTGGCACCATCCACGTGTCCTGCATTATATTCGGTAGCGTTACGTACATCAACGATCTGAACATCTGGGCTCTCAACAGCTTTTTTAAATTCTTCTATATCAATGACGTCTGATGTTTTTAGTTCCAAGCCGGTGGCAGCCACATCGGTGATATAGCCATAGACGTTATCCAATCCAATGCGCATTAGTTTTCGTGTCAGGTCGTCCATTTGGTTTTCTTCTGCAACGAGAATGAACGGATCTTCATAATTCAGCAACCAACCGCACCAGGTAGCGAATGAGTTATTGCCTTGAATATTGATACTTCCGTCGATGAAACCATCAGCAAAATCGTATTTGCTACGTGTGTCTATAACTGTCATTCCTTTTTGATATGCTTCAAGGAAATCGTCGTTTGAAAGCTTTCGGTGTTTTGGAACTTCCGTAAGTAGTGGCCGATCAATTTTATTGAGCTTTTTCATCTTTGCAAAATATTTTGGCGGCTCGGGCTGATCTGCAAGAAGATAATCTGAAAAACCACGCTCATCGTTTTGATGCTGAAAAGCCCAGTTTCGGATTTTTTCATATCCAACCGTCGTACTTGGAACGGCTCCCAACGCCTTCCCACAGGCAGATCCGGCACCATGACCCGGCCAAACCTGGAGATGTCCCGGCAGATTTGCAAACTTTTCAAGTGACCGATACATTTGTTTTGCGCCTTCATCCTGAGTGCCTCTGATTCCCGCCGCTTTTTCAAGTAGGTCAGGCCGTCCAACATCGCCGACAAAAACAAAATCTCCTGTAAAAATCATCACGGGCTCGTCTGTTGCAGGATGGTCGGTTAGCAAAAAGCTGATACTTTCGGGTGTGTGACCCGGCGTATGTATGACTTCTAAACTGAGGTTTCCGACTTTAATTATATCGCCATCTTTCAAGCCCTCATGTTCAAACTCATATTGCCAATCGGCGCCACCTTCATCTGAAAGATACATTTTTGCGCCGGTGACTTTTGCGAGCTCTCTTGTTCCTGCCAGGAAATCGGCGTGAATATGTGTCTCAGCAACATGCGTGATCTCCATATTATTTTGTTTTGCGATCTCGAGATAGGTGTCAATATCTCTCTTGGCGTCGATGACCATTGCGACCCGTTGCGATTGGCATCCGATGAAATAACTTGCCTGCGAAAGGCTTTTATCGTAAATGTGTTGAAAATACATAATTTAAAATTTTTGTTTCAGTCAAAAGTAGCCTCTATGGAAACGCTGTGCAGTAACAAAAGTTACATATCGAAAAAGTGAAGGTCATTGGAGCATAACAATGCTGTTGCGGTGTAATCTGATTTTCCCCTGATTCTCGAGCGCTTTCAGAAGTCGCGATACTACCACGCGTGATGTATTAAGTTCGTAGGCGATTTCCTGATGGGTTTTTTCAATGGTCTTGGTGTTGTTAATTTTAGATTTTTCGAGAAGATAATTCGTCAGGCGCTCATCCATATTCATAAATGCCAGGTTGTCGATAGCATTCAGCATTTCACTCAGCCGCTTATTGTAACTTGAAAAGACAAAATTCCGCCAACTCTTATATTTCCCAAGCCATTCTTCCATTTTATTCACCGGGATCATGGCTACGCTTCCGCTGTTTTCGGCCACTGCTCGGATCTCACTTTGCGTGTCACCCATACAGCATGCGAGGGTCATTGCGCAGGTGTCGCCACGTTCTAGAAAATACAGAAATAATTCACCTTCGTCGCGGTCTTCGCGCAACACTTTGATCGCTCCCGATAACAACAACGGCATGCGCCGGATATATTCGCCAATTTGAATAAGCTGGTCGCCTTCATTAAAATCGACAATTGAAGACACTGCTTCAATTTCGTCAATGAGCTTTTCTTCAAATGTGTTACCGTAAGCTTCTTTGATTAAAATATTCATTTAAATCCTTTTTCTAAAGTTAGCGAAAATATAGCGATTGACTGTTGATCTTCCTATTCCGATAGGCGTTAATGTTATATGTCACTTGTTTATTTTCATATGATTATTTAGAATGTAATATTTGTTACCGTCCCGCAGTTCCAAAACCACCAACTTTGCAAAAACAAATAAGATGGAATACGTGGGATATTTTGCTGCAATGATCATCGGCATTGCGCTCGGACTAATTGGCGGCGGCGGGTCGATACTGACAGTGCCAATTTTAGTCTACTTGTTTAATATTGATCCGGAAACTGCAACGAGTTACTCGCTCTTTGTAGTCGGGGTTACAGCCCTGGTAGGTTCTTACCGATATTTCAATCTTGGCTATTTAAAACTCAGGCAGGCGGCATATTTTGGCTTACCAAGCATAATTTCGTTGCTACTGATGCGGAACATTTTGATGCCGATAATTCCTGAATCATTATTTGTAATCGGTCAGACGATGATTAGCAAGTCGGTTCTGATCATGCTGATCTTTGCCTTATTAATGATAGCAGCGTCGTATTCGATGATTAAAAAGTCAAGTGGAAGTTCTGCAGACGATTCGCTCCCTGATTTCCGCAAACTTGTGATGGTCGGCTTCATCATTGGAATCATAATTGGATTTTTAGGTGCCGGCGGTGGCTTTTTAATTATTCCTGCGTTGCTTATTTTCGGTAAATTGTCGATGAAGCAGTCCGTTGGTACCTCGCTACTTATAATTGCTGTCAATTCGCTGATCGGTTTTGGAGGTGACCTGGTCTCTGGTCTCGAAATTAAAGGCATGCTGCTGGTCATCATCTTAATAATGGCAATAATCGGAATGTTCATAGGAACCATCATTTCGAAACGGATAAACGGTGCCGCATTAAAACCAGCTTTCGGATGGTTTATCCTGTTAATGGGAAGTTACATTATTATCAAAGAACTGTTTTTTCATTAATCCGCTTGACCTGTGATCTATAACAAAACAATTTCCTTCTTATGTGACTTTTGTAACAGAACGACACGCTAAATCGGTGCAAATTTGCAGCTTTAACTTACACTTATGAATATAATAGATTTTATCCGGCAGCCGTGGCCGTGGTATGTTGCGGGACCTCTTGTTGGGTTAACCGTACCGGCATTATTACTTTTAGGTAACAAATCATTTGGGATCAGTTCGTCGCTGCGGCATGCCTGCGCCATGTGTTTCCCGGCAAACATTCCTTTTTTTAAGTACGAATGGAAAAAAGAGATCTGGAACCTGATTTTTGTATTCGGGATATTCCTGGGTGGATTGCTAACAATGGGTTTTTTCTCCAATCCTGATGCCATCGTAATTAGTGGCGATTTACGATCCGAACTTGCCACTTACGGTATAACAGAAATCAATGGCTTAGTACCCGAACAATTGTTTTCGTGGGATAGGTTGTTCACAGTTAGAGGATTTGTGATTATGGTATTGGGCGGATTTCTGATCGGCTTCGGATCGCGATATGCCGGGGGCTGCACCAGTGGACATTCGATATCCGGACTTGCAAACCTTCAATGGCCATCACTAGTTGCGACCTGTTGCTTTATGGTTGGCGGACTGATCATGGCCAATTTCATACTTCCACATATCCTTTCACTTTAAAAATCAGAAATGAAGAATCAAATAGAAAATACCGATTTTGAAACCAGATCATTAGATAGTGTCTGCATCAACGAAAGCAGGCTTCAGCACAGATGGTATCACAATGCAAAATATCTCATTACCGGAATTCTTTTCGGGATAATTTTTATTAAAGCGGAGGTTATCAGTTGGTACCGGATCCAAGAAATGTTCCGATTCCAATCTTTTCATATGTATGGCATCATAGGAAGCGCCGTGGTCGTCGGTATGATATCAGTTTGGGTGATAAAGAAGTACAATGTTAATACAATTTATGGCGAAAAGATCGAGTTTCATGATAAGACGTTTAACAAAGGGCAAGTGATCGGCGGACTTATATTCGGCTTTGGGTGGGCTCTTACGGGAGCGTGTCCCGGTCCGCTCTTTGCTCAAATCGGAACAGGCGCTACGGTTATTATCGTAACACTGCTATCTGCAATTGCCGGCACCTGGGTATATGGATTTTTTAGAAATAGGTTGCCACATTAGATGGTCATTTATGGTTTGAACCATATTAACTGTCAAAGCCATTCTCGGCGACGGGGAATTCGAAAGATGAACCCAAAGAAGAATTACAATTAAAAACCCCGCGCTTTACAAAGAGTGGGGTTTTATAGTTTCTTTCAGCGTACAAAATCAATTGCATTTGCCGCTGTTCTAAAACAAAAAAGCCGAAACTTTCGTTTCGGCTATTCTTCGCGGAGAAAGAGGGATTCGAACCCCCGGACCTGTTACAGTCAACAGTTTTCAAGACTGCCGCAATCGACCACTCTGCCATTTCTCCCTTTGGGTATGCCGCTCTTGGTCTTAGCGGTTGCAAATATAGCAACGTTTTTCGCTTTTAAAAACAAAATCACAAAAAAAATTCAAATATTTTTCAGCCCAATCTTTTACCTTCTGAAAATCAGTGTAAACCGTTTTTGGGCGTGCCCCAAAGGGTCGGGCTTTCGGCTGCACACGGTGCCTGCCTCAATCCCTCACGCACTCCATACCGCGTGATTCCGCTTCCATTTCCAACCAAAATTTTACCTCATGTCCGTCAAGATCCGCAACACGCATTTACTTTTTTCGCTATCTTTAAGTAAATTGTTAATCAAATGCCGGAAGGTCCGTCAATAGTCATCTTAAAAGAAGAAGCCACCCAATTCAAAGGCAAAGAAGTAACCGAAATTTACGGAAACACCTCAATCGACCTTAACCCATTTGTCAATCAACAAGTAACCGATTTCAAATCGTGGGGAAAACACTTTTTAATTTGCTTTAAAAATAAAACCATCCGAATCCATCTTTTGCTCTTTGGCTCATATCGCATCAACGAAAGCAAAACCAACGAGCGCATCGGATTTAAATTCGAAAACGGCGAACTCAATTTCTATGCGTGTTCCGTAAAAGTGCTCGACGGTAAAATTTCAGATCATTACGATTTCACCGCCGATGTGATGAATCCAAAATGGAGCCCCGCCAAGGCCCGGAAGAAACTTGCCGAAATCCCATCAGCTCTTATCTGCGACGCACTGCTCGAACAGGATATTTTTGCCGGCGTCGGGAACATCATCAAAAACGAGGTCTTATATCGCGTTAAAGTGCATCCGGAAGCCCGCGTGGGCGACATCCCGCTCAAGAAACGCAATGAAATCATCAAACAAGCAACCGTGTACAGCTTTGAGTTTCTGGAATGGAAAAAAAACTTTGTCCTAAAAAAGCATTGGCTGGCCCATGCCAAGAAAAAGTGCGTACGATGTGACATCCCGCTAAATAAGAAGCAAACCGGCAAGAAAAAGCGCCGTAGTTTTTTTTGTAACAATTGTCAATCAATTTATCAATGATGCAACGGTTTAATATTGGTTGCTCGTCCTTCGATAACAGCTATTGGACAGGCGTGTTCTACCCAAATGATCTCGATCGCAACCGCCGGTTCGAATTTTATTGCCAATATTTTTCGACATTCGAAATCAATTCAACGTTTTATAAATTTCCGACCGTCCGGACACTCCGCACATGGAATGAAAAAGCTCCAGCCGACTTCACGTTCTCAATAAAAGCACCTCAAGAAATCACACATAAAAGGCAATTTGTAAACTGTGACGATGAGATTCAGAAATTTTATGACGTATGTGCAAGCGGAATGGGAGGGAAGCTGGCGCGGATTTTATTTCAGTTTCCGCCATCGTTCAAATATTCAGCGGAATCACTGCAAAATATTGTCCGAAAACTTAATCCTGATTTTCAAAATGTAATCGAATTTCGTCATCAGTCCTGGTGGAATAGCGAGATTTACGACAGGCTAAATGAACACCAGATTACATTTTGCAGTGTAAGTTACCCAAACATTCCGGATCAGATTATTGCAAGTAAAACACCTTACATCCGTTTACATGGCGATGAAAAACTCTTCTATTCGGGATACTCAAGTGAATACCTTCAAACACTGTTCGGAAAATTAAAACATTCCAACGCTGATGAAATATACATCTATTTCAACAACACGGCATCGATCGCCGGAATCTTAAACGCGCTGGAAATGAACCTGAAAACCGGTTACTAATAAGCTACGTATTCCGTAATCTCAAGTCCGTATCCAATCATACCAACCCGTTTAGCCTGCTCGCTGTTCGAGATAAGCCTGATTTTAGATATATCGATATCGTGCAGGATTTGCGCGCCGATTCCGAAGTCCTTGATGTCCATCTTAACTTGTGGCGCTTTGTAGACACCTTGAGTTTGTAGCGATTTAAGTTCTGTGACGCGTGTTAGCAAGTCGCCCGGCTGAACTTCCTGATTGATAAAAATAATCGCACCTTCGCCATGTTCGTTAATCAAATTGAACATGCTGTCAAGTTTTTCGTCCGCATCATTGGTTAACGTTCCCAGAATGTCGTTGTTGACAGAAGTCGAGTTTATTCGGGTAAGCACCGCATCGCCCTTATTCCACGTGCCTTTGGTAAGCGCAATATGGATATGTTTGTTGGTCTTTTGTTGATACGCTCGCAACCTGAAAGTTCCATATCTGGTTTGAATGTCGAAATCTTCCTTCTTAACAATCAAACTGTCATGTTGCATTCTGTAAGCAACGAGATCTTCGATCGAAACGATTTTTAGACCAAATTTCGCAGCTACATCCAAAAGCTGTGGAAGCCGCGCCATCGAACCATCTTCGTTCAAAATTTCAACAAGGATACCGGCCGATTTGAGTCCGGCGAGACGTGCTAAGTCGATTGCAGCCTCTGTATGGCCGGTTCGTCGCAGAACGCCACCTTGTTTGGCACGAAGCGGAAAAATGTGTCCGGGACGCCCCAGATCTTCTGGTTTGGTCGAATCCTCAACAAGTGCTTTAATTGTTTTTGCTCTGTCGTGAACCGAAATCCCGGTGGTGCAACCTTGCCCGATTAAATCAACCGAAACCGTAAATTGGGTTTCATGTAAAACCGTATTGTTTGTCACCATTAAACCGAGTTCCAGCTCTTTACATCGGGCTTCAGTTAGCGGTGCGCAAATCAATCCGCGGCCATGAGTTGCCATGAAATTGATCATCTCCGGAGTTACTTTTTCAGCAGCAGCAATAAAATCGCCTTCATTTTCGCGATCTTCATCATCAACCACGATTATGATTTTTCCCTGACGGATGTCTTCTATTGCTTCTTCGATTGTGTTGAGTGTCCCGGCCATGTTATGTTTTTTGTTGTGGAAATATCTTTTGAATAAGTTTTTGAAATGGAGCTAAAACAACGTCCATATTAATCAAGCCAATATCATTCTTGGCGCGATAAGTAAGTAAAATTGCAAGCGGCGTTAAAATAAATGACGAAAGCCAAGTTCCCATGAAAGGTGTAATTCCATCTTCCTGCGCCAGCTTTTTACCAAATGTATTTACAAAGTGGAAAATGATAAAGATGAGTACCGCAAATACAATCGGCAGTCCCAAACCACCTTTGCGAATAATCGCTCCAAGCGGCGCACCAATAAAAAACATCATGAAACAAGCATACGCAATCACGAATTTATCATAAAACGCGATCAGGTGATTGTTGATGTTTTTCTGTCTGGCTTTGAATTCAATTTTCGAACTCTCAATAGTAAAGGCGGTATTGGAAACGTTGTTCGAAGCAATCGTCACGATTTGTCGACGGTCTTGTTCCGGTAAAACGGTTAGCAAATTTTCGGGAATTATTTTATTTACGACGGGTATTGGTGTTATTTCCGACACTTTCGTGGATGCAATACCGGTACGCATGTAGATATTGTCGACGAATGAGGCAACTTCCTTCCGATTAGAGTTGTCCAATGAATCAATCGTATAGCTCAATTCACTGATGGTAAGCATGTTGTTGGTGTTTGTGATTTCACCTTCATCGGCATTCGAATTGGTTAGTTTCGACAAATCGATATTGATCACATACTGCTCAAACGAACTTTTCGCAAAAGGCAATTTATTTCGTTCTTCCAACTTCTTCGGAATAATATCTTCGTAATAATATCCGTCTTTCAACACCATTTTCAACACGTTCGAATCTTCGTTGCTGATCAATTCGCCATCTTTGGCTTTAATCACAACCGTATTGTTTCCACGATCCTGAGCGGATTTTTTGTGAATGGTGATTCCCTCTAATATGTTTCCGTTGTCGCCCGACTTCTTTTCAACCTTGATATTGTAAACACCGATATCGCTAAACTGACCTTCGGCAATTGCCATAGCGGGCTTCACCTGAGCGATGTTTCGCCGGAAATTGATGAACTTATATTCAGCAAGCGGAATTACATTATTGGCAAACAAAAAAGAGGCAAGGCTTAAAACGGCAATAAACACCGATAACGCCTTCATCGATCTGACAAGCGAAATTCCGGCCGATTTCATTGCGGCAAACTCGTAGTTCTCGGCAAAGTTTCCGAAAGTCATGATCGAGGCCAATACAATTGATAGCGGCAAAACCAGCGGCACAATGCTTGGCATCTTAAAAGTCAGGAATTTCAAAATCAGCCAAATATCAAGATCCTTACCGGCAAGTTCCCCGATAAACAACCAAACAGTTTGAAGAATGAAAATTAAAAAGAGAATGACAAATACCGTAGCAAATGTACCAATGAAACTCTTAAGGATGTATTTGTCGAGGATCTTCACCGAAATCAATCAATTTTATTGATGTAGTAATTTGGATATTTACTAGCGGCAAAGGTAAATTGATTTTTGGATAAAGGCTGATCGGTTTTAAAAGAATTAACAGTGAGTACGGTCTTGGTACCGTTTCGGCCGATTTCAATCAAATTGTAGATGTGTTTTGTTTGAACGTCCACACCAAGAAGAATCTCTTTGCGCTGATCTTTTGAACTAATTGGAATAAGCTTAATATATTGAATCTTACGGCCTTTCACATTTTGAAGAATATCCCACGAATACTTGTAACCCGAATTAAAAAATGTCAGCATTTTAGATGGCGTAATCGCGTTTTCATCTTTTTCGTCGTACTTAGAGATGGTGATTTCTTCGTCTTCAGGATTAATCGTATAGGTTTGTTTCCCGTCAAAAATCTTGGTTACACCCATAAAGTTCAAGGTGTACATATTGCCTTTCATGACAACATTTCCTTTACTTTCCTGATTGATGTTTTCCTTTGCGTTGTGAAGCGAATACTTGAAGTCGATTGCAATATTGTTGTAAGTGCCGATTTTGGCGGTAACCTGGTTTAATAGATCTTTTGCTTTCTTGTCTTGTGCCTGACCATTTAAACAGAATAAGAACATTACAAGATAAAGTAGCGGATTTTTCATTTCAATTATTTTTGTTCATTGTTAAAAAACTCATCTAGCGACGAGAGATCCGGAATATTAACGCTTCGTGCTTTACTTCCTTCAAACGAGCCTACAATTCCCGCAGCTTCAAGCTGATCGATCAGCCTTCCGGCACGGTTGTAACCCAATTTAAGTTTTCGTTGGAGTAAAGAAGCCGAACCTTGTTGTGCGGTGACAATAACTTCGGCAGCTTCACGGAAGAGCGAATCTCTCTCGGAAATGTCGATATCAAGATTGATGCCACTATCCTCACCAACAAATTCCGGAAGCAAGTATGCGTTTGGATAAGCCTTTTGTGCCCCAATGAATTCAGTGATTCGTTCAACTTCCGGAGTATCCACAAATGCACACTGAACCCGCACAATATCATTGCCGTTCGTATAAAGCAAATCTCCTCGTCCTATCAACTGATCGGCACCCTGGGTGTCCAAAATGGTTCGTGAATCAATTTTCGATGTTACTCTAAAAGCGATTCTGGCCGGGAAGTTAGCTTTGATTATACCCGTAATTACATTTACCGACGGTCGTTGCGTTGCGATAATCAAATGGATACCGATAGCACGCGCCAATTGGGCTAAACGTGCGATTGGCGTTTCAACTTCTTTACCGGCCGTCATGATCAGATCGGCAAATTCGTCGACCACCAAAACAATGTATGGCAAAAACTGATGACCGTTCTCGGGGTTGAGTTTTCGAGCTTTGAACTTTTCGTTATATTCTTTGATATTTCGAACCATCGCGTCTTTTAAAAGCGAATATCGATTATCCATTTCGATGCAAAGCGAGTTTAGCGTGTGGATAACTTTGGTGTTATCGGTAATGATCGCATCTTCAACATCAGGTAATTTGGCCAAATAATGTCGCTCGATTTTATTGAAAAGCGTGAGTTCGACCTTTTTGGGATCGACCAAAACAAATTTGACTTCAGCCGGGTGCTTTTTGTAAAGCAGCGAAGTAAGAACAGCGTTGAGTCCGACCGATTTTCCCTGACCCGTTGCACCAGCCATTAAAAGATGAGGCATCTTTGCAAGATCGACTACAAAAGTTTCGTTCGAAATCGTCTTTCCAAGTGCGATAGGAAGCTCCATTTCAGCCTCCTGAAACTTGGCTGATCCAATAGCGCTTTTCATTGAAACCATTGTAGGATTCTTGTTTGGAACCTCGATACCAATGGTGCCTTTACCCGGTATCGGCGCAATGATCCTGATGCCCAGTGCCGAAAGTGACAATGCGATGTCGTCTTCAAGCGATTTGATTTTCGAAATTCGGATTCCCGCTTCAGGAACAATTTCATATAATGTTACCGATGGACCTACGGTTGCTTTAATCTGAGCAATCTCGATTTTGTAATTCCGAAGCGTTTCAACGATCCTGTTTTTATTTTCTTCAAGTTCTTCCTGGTTGATCGTGATTCCGCCGGTTGAGTATTCCTTTAAAAGGTCGAGCGTCGGAAATTTAAAGTGGGGAAGATCCAATGTTGGATCAAAAAGACCAAAATCTGAAACTAATTTGGCCGCAAGGTTCTCGACAACGACATCTTCTTCAGTAGCTTTTTCGATAACAAACGCTTCGTCACTGGTGTGGATGAGTTCTGGCTCTGCAGCTGGGGTAACGACGGCAATTGGTGCCGGTGGAGTAGGAGGTGTTGGTTTTGGCGAGGTTTCAAGTGCGATTTCTGACGAATGCGAAATGGTCGGTTTCAGCTCACTGCGATTTACCTCAAACTTCGACGGCTTTTTTAATATCGGTTCTTCGATGATTTCTTGCTCATCGTCAAACTCGTCTTTCACTGCAAATTCCTCCAGATTATAATCAGACGAAGCTGGTTTTACAGGAGTTGCTGATGAAAGATCAGCGTCGATTTCTTTCTTTGTACGTTCGAAAAATGATTTTATGGTATCCGGCGAAACCTGAAGTTTAAAGATCAGATAGATGACAATACCGAAGATTAAAGTCAGCAGCGTTCCCGTTTTACCTAAATAATCCTGCAAAAGCGAATTCATCTCAAAGCCGATTACGCCTCCAAGATCCGGAATGCTTTCCGCGAAAAATCCAAATAAGATTGACGCAATCACCATCACGAACAAATCCCAGAACCAGATACTTTTGAGTTTCTTTAGCGAAATGTCGAGAAGTAAAAATGATCCGGTTAAGAAAAAAAGCTTGACAAACAAAAATGAAGCAGCGCCAAAACCTTGATAAACAAAGAAATTGGCGAGATAAGCGCCAAATTTTCCCAACCAGTTTTTAGTTACTTCAGTCCGATCGGAAAGTGCATTAACCGCGCTTTGATCTTCATTTCCGTACATGAAATGCGAGATAAATGCAAGCAAAAGCGCAATCGAAAAAAGCACCAATAGCGTTCCAAGAACAGCTTTATGTTGTCGGTTGAATTTAAATTTCTCTTTAGGAACTGCAGCTTTTTTATCTGCGGTTTTCGAATTTACGGTTTTCGCCATCCTCGTTTAAAATTGCTGTAAAAATAGATAAATTATAACTGAGGTTATAAAAATTTCGGAACGTAGATCATCATCCCAATGGCAATCGCACTTATGGCAACAAGCATTACTGCGCCGGCCGAAATGTCTTTTATAAAACCAATTCGTTCATGATAACCGGGATGAATAAAATCGCATATCTTTTCAATCGCGGTGTTCATGCCTTCAACGCCAAGCACGACTCCAATAGTAAGCGTTTGCAAGATCCATTCGGTGCGACTGATCTCAAAATAAAATCCTGCCACGATCATCACCATCGCGATAAAAATCTGCGTCATAATGCTGTGTTCGGTGGTCAGCAATTTAAACATGCCTTTTACGGCGTACTTAACGCTTTTTAGCCGGCCACTGATAAAAGTATTGTCTTTTTCAAAACTCATGTTACGACAATGAAGCTAGTGCCGCATCGTAATTTGGTTCATCGACGATGTCGCCAACTTGCTCGGTATGTCTGATGGTTCCATGTTCATCAATCACCACAACCGCTCTGGAGTGAAGACCTTTAAGCGGACCGTCTTCGATCAAAAGGCCGTAGCTTTTTCCGAAACTTCCATCCCGAAAATCAGAAACCGGCAATACATTGTCGAGTCCCTCTGCGCCACAAAAACGTTGTTGAGCAAATGGAAGGTCGCGGGAAACACAAAGTATTGTTGTGTTCTCAAGCTTAGAGGCAAGTTCGTTAAACTTTCTGACCGAAGCCGCGCAAGTTCCCGTGTCGATGCTTGGGAAAATGTTTAACACCACCCGGCGTCCTTTCAGATCCGACAGAGAAATCTCAGACAAATCGGTTTTTACAAGTTTAAAATCTGTTGCAGAAGTATTTACCGCGGGAAGTTCACCGCTTGTATTTATTGAATTTCCTTTTAATTTGATCGTCGACATAAGTTTTGTTTAAGTGTCAAAAATACACAAAAATATCGGAGGCCGAATCAGAAATAAGCCACCGATTACTCCAAAAAAAAACGCCCGGAAATACCGGACGTTTGATTTTGAGTAAAACATATTGCTATTTATCGATCGAGCCAAGCACCCTTTGCATGAATTGGTTGAGTGCTTCTTTTTTGTCGACACCGTCAGAAACCATTTTGTGGACTTCAAGGGCGCCATACATGTTAGAGATCAATTCGCCAATTACATCAAGTTCTTCATCCTTTAACGACGGGACTTCGGTTAATGCCTCAAGCACCTCGATGGCTTCAATCAGATAATCCTGATCGTTGTCGTCGATAAATTTTGACAAGTGTTTAATTACGGGTAGCTTCATAGTTATTTGATTTCATCAACAAGTTCCGCAAGCACTTCCGCTTTATTGGTCTGTGTTTGGTTAACCAGAGTCCCATCCACGAAAGTGGCAAAAGTCGGCAAGTTGGAAACATTAGCCATCTTTCTAGACTCAGGCGATTTCTCAGCGTCTACAAGTACAAACGCAAAATCTTCATTTTCAGTAGCCATTTTCTTGAATTTCGGTTTCATAATACGGCAGTTACCGCACCATGACGCCGAATATTGAACCACCACTTTATTGTGTTGAGAAACAATTTCCTGAAGCTTGTCTTCGTTTAATTCGATCAGCATAGTTTTGATTTTATAATTAGTTGCTCAAATAAGAAGCAACACCTTCTCTTGTTGCAAACATAGCATCTTTTCCTTCTTCCCAGTTAGCAGGGCAAACTTCACCTTTTTCTTGTACGTGAGTGTAAGCATCTACTAATCTCAAATATTCTTTTACGTTACGACCAAGTGGCATGTCGTTTACACTTTCGTGAAAGATCTTACCGGTTTCGTCGATCAGGTAAGTAGCTCTGTAAGTTACATTAGAACCTTCGATCATAATTGAATCAGTTTCTTCGCTATAGCTTGTAGATTCGATGTCCAAAATTCCGAGGATATTCGACAAGTTACGGTTTGTATCAGCAAGGATCGGGTAGGTTACGCCTTCAATTCCGCCGTTGTCTTTTGCCGTGTTTAACCATGCAAAGTGAACTTCGTTTGTGTCGCAAGAAGCGCCGATTACAATTGTATTTCTTTTGTTGAATTCCGGCAAGGCCTCTTGAAATGCGTGAAGCTCAGTTGGGCAAACAAATGTGAAGTCTTTTGGATACCAAAACAAAAGGACTTTTTTGTTGTTGTTTACCGCTTCTTCAAAAATGTTGATTTTTAGGTTATCGCCCATGCTAGAGATAGCATCTACTGCAATGTTTGGGAATTTTTTTCCAACTAATGACATATTCGTTTTATTTTAAGTTTGATGCAAAGATATGACGCAAATGCCCCCTAAATATATGTTAATCATCGGATATTTTTATGCAATGATTGTTTTAGTTTATCGCTGATTTTCGCTCGCGCAATTGGCTGATTTTAATGCTGAATGCGGCAAATATTAAAGTCATAAACGGACTTATAATATTGAAAAACGCATACGGCAAATAGCTAAAAGTTGAGACGCCCAAAACGCTTGCCTGATAAGCGCCGCAGGTATTCCACGGCACTAATACCGAAGTTACGGTGGCTGAGTCTTCCAGGGTGCGACTCAAATTCTCCGGTGCCAAATTCCGATCGCCATACGCTTTCGAGAACATTTTTCCGGGAACCACAATCGAGAGATACTGATCAGATGCGGTAATGTTTAAAGCTAAACAACTCGCAACCGTACTGGCAAATAATCCGAAAACGCTGTTAAATGTTTTCAGCAATGCGTCAGTTATTCGGGTCAGCGCACCAATGGCTTCCATAATGCCACCAAAGACCATCGCACATAAAATCAGCCAAATCGTGCCCATCATTCCCTGCATTCCCTTGGCAGAAAATAAATCGTTCAGCACTGAGTTGGAAGTTTCAATGCTTGTTTGAACGGTAATCGAATTCATCACTCCGGTGTACGCTGAAACAAAATCAAGGGATTCGCCACCGCCGATCTTTGCCACCAAATTCGGCTGAAAGATCAACGCAAACAATCCGCCAAGCAATGTTCCCGCAAGCAAAGCGATCAATGGATCCGTTTTGCGGATAATCATCAGAATTACAATTCCGGGTACAAGAAAAAGCCACGGCGACACATTAAAAGTATCCGTAATCGCGGTCAACACCGCCGTATCTTCAGCATTTCCGGTAGTTGTTTGCGCCAACCCCAAAAACACGAAAATAATAAGGGATAATACCAACGTCGGAACAGTCGTATATAACATGTATCGAATATGTGTAAACAAATCAGTACCCGCCATTGCAGAAGCCAAGTTGGTGGTGTCTGACAAGGGCGAGAGCTTATCACCGAAATAAGCTCCTGAAACCACAGCTCCAGCTACCATTCCGAGTGGCATTCCAATTGTCGATCCGATACCAATTAGCGCAATGCCAACCGTTGCCGATGTGGTCCATGAACTTCCCGTCGCCACCGAAATAATCGAGCAGATCACCACACATGCCGGAAGAAAAACCGTCGGGTGCAATACCTGCATTCCGTAATAAATCATTGTCGGAATCACACCACTGAGCAGCCACGTGCCTGAAAGCGCACCCACCATTAGCAGTATTAAAATGGCGCTTGAAGTCGATTTAATGTTTTTTGCCACTTCCTCGATCATGGCTTCATACTGCACTTTATTGCGAAATCCGACGATCGCTGCAATTGCCCCGCCAAGTATAAGTATAAACTGGTTTGAACCGCTCACGGCCGAGTCGCCATAGATGTAAACATTGTAGGCCAACATGCTGACAAGCGCGATAATCGGAATCAATGCTTCAAAGAGTGATAATCTGCGATTTGTAATTATTGGTTGATCGGCAGGTGAGGTGGGAGAAATATTTTGACTTTCCATTGATTTTTTAGTTGCCGCAATATAAAAAAACTACCCTAAAAAAAATCCGCTTGAGGAAGCGGATTTAAAAGTTTTTCATTTTGTCAGGTTACGACAAAATTCCAAGGTCAACCATACACTGTTTCATCGTTTGATAGGTACGCTCAATATCGTTGTCCAAACCGATCGAGAACCTGATCAATCCGTCGCTTAGCCCCATTTCAAGTTGCTCATCCATCGGAATCTCTGAACTGGTTGATGTTCCCGGCGCGCTGAACAACGTCTTGTAAAACCCGAGACTCACCGCCAAATAGCCAAGATTGCGTTCTTGCATGAGTTCCATTAATGCATTTGCCTTGTCGAGCGATCCGACATCAATTGTCATCATACCCCCAAAACCGTATTCAGGATTGATCATTCGCTTATACAGCTCGTGACCCGAATGACTTGCAAGCCCCGGATAAACGGTTTTTACACCGTCGTTTTCGAATTTTTCAGCCAAATACTGCGCATTTTGACTGTGTTGTTTCATTCTGATATGAAGCGTTCGAAGGTTTTTCATCACACTTGCCGAACGAAGCGAATCCATTGTCGGCCCCAAAAGCATGCTCGCACCGTCATTTACGTTTTTAAGCGCATTGATAAATTCAGACGTCGCACATGTCACCCCACCAACTGTATCACTGCTTCCGTTGATATACTTGGTCAAACTGTGAATCACGATGTCGGCGCCAAGTTTAATCGGCGACACTGAAAGCGGTGAAAATGTGTTGTCAACAACAAGTTTCAAATTATGTTTTCGCGCGATTTTAGAAAGCGCTTCAATATCCGCAACTTCAAGTAAAGGATTACTTACGGTCTCGCAGTATAACACCTTAGTATTCTCCGTGATAGCGGCTTCAACAACATCTAATTTTGTGATGTCGACAAAAGTGGTTTTAATGCCAAAACGCGGTGTAAAATTCTTGAGAAATGCATAGGTTCCGCCATAGATCGTGCGACTCGAAACAACGTGATCGTTCTGACCACAGAGTTGCAAAAGCGTTGCCGTGATCGCGCCCATTCCGGATGCCGCCACATTTGCCGATTCGGTGCCTTCCATTGCCGCCAGCGCCTGATCCAGATAAAGATTGCTTGGCGATGAATGCCGCGAATACAAATAACAACCCTCAGCATTGCCTTCAAAAGTATCGAACATGGTTTTTGCCGATAAAAAAGTATACGTTGAGGAATCAGAAATTGACGGATTAACGCCACCAAATTCACCAAAATACTGCAAATCCTGAATTTTGTCGGCCGGATTAAAATCTTTCATTTGTTTAGTTTTAGGAGCTATTTCCCGCTTTTCGCCTTTATCTCGCGCTATCGCTCGAGGATGCCGGCTTCAATCGGGGCTAGGGATTATGAACTACAAATAAACTGACCAATAGATGAAAATTCAACTATTCATTTAGCATTTAGAATTACAATCTACAAAACAAGGATATTATAGATTATATTTGCGACCTTCTGACAATATGTCGCCATTCATCGAAAAAATTACAAATGACTTTAGACGCCCTCGACAAAAAGCTGCTGCTGCTTTTGCAACAGGATACAAAATCAACTACCAAGGAATTGTCGCTCAAATTAAATCTATCTGTTACGGCGGTTTATGAACGGATCAAGAAACTCGAGCGCGGCGGAATCATCGCAAAATACGTAGCGCTTCTCGATCCGGTTAAAATCGACAAAAATTTTACGGTGTTCTGTCACCTTAAATTAACGCAGCACACTCGCGAGTTCATCACCAAATTTGAATCGCAGGTTGTAAAGTTGGACGCGGTCCTTGAATGTTACCACGTTTCCGGCGATTATGACTACATTCTTAAAATTGCTGTTAAAGACATGGATGCTTACCGCGAGTTCCTCTTGAGCAAGTTAACCACACTCGGGCATATTGGTAGCACGCATAGCACCTTTATGATTTCGGCGGTGAAGAATACCACCGTTCACAATCTGCAATAAACGCGATTGTAGCAACAAACCCCTAGCCCTGATGGGAGCGTGCATCCTTTTTCCCGGCGCAGCAAAGGGAAAAAGATAAAGCAGACAGCAGGAAAAAGCTCCTGAAATCAATCCTTGCGAATCAATTTCTCGATCGCTTCGATATGATCCTGGAACGCCTGTTTGCCGAGTTTGGTAGCTGAATAACTCGTGTTTGGCTTTCGATCGATGAATTGCTTTTCGACTTCAATATACTTTTCGGCTTCGAGTGCTTTGGCGTGACTGGCAAGATTCCCGTCGGTGGCGCCCAAAAGCTGTTTCAAGGTTTTAAAATCAGCCTTATCGTTAACCATCAAAACCGACATGATTCCGAGCCTGATCCGGTGATCGAACGCTTTATTGATGTTTTGGATAATGTTTTTCACAGCGGCTTTCTATCGTATTTAAAGTACATGATTGCGCCGTAAATGATGTGGCAAATTCCGAATCCGATTGCCCAAAAGTATAGGCCGAGAAACCGGAATTCGAGTGCGAGGAGTCCGAGGACAATAAAAGTTATTGCTAAATACCGAACATCGCGCAAGGTATATTTGCTGCCGTTTAAACATGCTAAACCGTAGAAAATCAGCATTAAAGACGCAATTAATGAGTAATGACCAAGTTGGAGGAGTTTAGCGATTACGAATCCGCCGGTGAGAAGTGGAATCAGAAAATTGACCAGCAACCGTTTGGAAGTGGCATTCCAGAAACGCTCGCCGATTTTTTTGGATTTGTAAAAGGTCATCGTCACGGCTGTGGCTACCGCGAGAAGAAACACGATTGCCGCAATTGCAGAAATTTCCCGGACAGCTTCACAACTAAAATCGCAGCCGTCGTAACCGTGAATTTGGCGGTGCTGCTGAACGATGTTGTTTGCGAAGTGCGCACCAATCAGCGCGTAAATTCCGGCTAAGACTCCGGATAATCCGCTTAGCGATAAAAACTGCGACGACCGGCTCATCAAATTTTTGATGTCGTGAATGTCCTGAAGGTATTTTTGCTGGTCCATAAAAAAGTACTTTGGTAAGCAAAGGAAACAAGAAAAGGCGAACTTTTCAATAAATTCTGAAAAAAGTAGGCGAGAGTCTGCCAATACCAACAAAAGGTTTAATTTTGTGCAAGTTTAATTTTCCAAACAAAAAGTATATGAGTGCATTTGACGTTGTTGTTATTGGTTCTGGTCCGGGTGGTTATGTTGCCGCCATTCGTTGTTCGCAACTTGGGATGAAAACTGCCATCATTGAAAAATACAGCACTTTGGGCGGAACATGCCTAAACGTTGGATGTATTCCGTCGAAAGCGTTGCTAGATTCATCGCATCATTATCACGACGCTACCAAGCATTTCGCCGATCACGGAATTGAGATTGCCGGCGATATTAAAATCGATTTCGAAAAAATGATTGCCCGAAAAGCAGGCGTGGTTGATCAAAATGTAAGCGGAATTAAGTATTTAATGGGCAAGAACGACATTACCGTTTTCGAAGGCATCGGATCGTTTGAAGATGCAACACACGTTAAAGTAGCAAAAGCTGACGGGTCTTCTGAAACCCTTGAGGCTAAAAATATAATCATTGCAACAGGTTCAAAACCATCGTCGCTTCCTTTTATCAAAATTGATAAAGAGCGTGTGATCACGTCGACTGAAGCCTTGAAACTCAAAGAATGTCCAAAGCATTTATTGGTTATTGGCGGCGGTGTTATTGGGCTTGAACTTGGACAGGTTTACCTTCGATTGGGCGCGCAGGTTTCGGTTGTTGAATATGCAGACCGTATTATTCCCGGAATGGACGCAGCTTTATCAAAAGAACTAACTAAAGTTTTGAAAAAGCAGGGAATGAAGTTTTATACTTCACACAAAGTAAAATCGGTTGAAAGAAACGGCGATAACGTGACCTTACAAGCTGATAACGCAAAAGGCGAGACCATTACCCTGGAAGGTGATTACGCGCTTGTTTCAGTGGGAAGAAGACCGTTTACTGACGGACTTGAAGCTGAAAAAGCGGGCATAAAACTTACCGATCGCGGTGTCGTTGAAGTAAACGATCACTTACAAACAAATGTGTCAACTATTTACGCCATCGGCGATGTTGTTCGCGGCGCGATGTTAGCACACAAAGCTGAAGAAGAAGGTGTTTTTGTAGCGGAAACCATCGCCGGACAAAAACCACACATCAACTATAATTTAATTCCGGGTGTTGTTTATACCTGGCCGGAAGTTGCGGCTGTCGGGAAAACCGAAGAGCAGTTAAAAGAAGCCGGAGTTGAGTATAAAGCCGGAAGTTTTCCGTTTAAAGCTTTGGGACGTTCCCGTGCCAGCGGCGATACTGACGGATTTGTAAAAATTCTCGCTGATGCGAAAACTGACGAAGTTTTAGGTGTCCACATGATTGGCGCCAGAACGGCAGATTTGATCGCAGAAGCGGTTGTAGCAATGGAATTCAAGGCAAGTGCTGAAGATATCGCCAGAATGTCGCACGCGCATCCAACATATGCTGAAGCCATCAAGGAGGCGGCACTCGACGCCACTGAAAAGCGGGCACTTCACATGTAATATCAACCCGTTCGAGAGAGCGGGTTTTTTTAGCTGTCAATTTGAGAACATCAATAGTTAAATCGATCGGGAATACGTCCGACTTTAAAGCCAAGTTACTTGGTTGGGCGCAGCAATTCCGCGAAGTTGCGTTTTTGGATAGTAATGATTATCCACAAAAATATTCGTCGTACGATTTGATTGTTGCCGTTGATGCAATTACTTCGTTAAAAACCGATTACCACAATTCATTTGAAGAACTGACTCAATACCAGCAAATATCAAAAGATTGGCTGTTTGGGTATTTATCGTACGATTTAAAAAACGATATCGAGGAGTTGAAATCAGAGAATTTCGACGGTTTAGGTTTTCCTGAACTATTCTTCTTCCAACCAAAAAAGTTGTTTTTACTAAAAGGAAGCGATCTCGAAATCTGCTATCTAACCATGTGTGATGACGAAGTTGATGTCGATTTGCAGGACATTTTCGCGTTTGAAAATGAGACCGAAAAAACTGCACTTCCCGAAATCAAAAGCCGCGTTTCAAAGGCTGATTATCTTGAAAAGGTGGGCATGATGAAACATCACGTTTCGAAAGGCGATATCTACGAGGCGAATTTCTGCATTGAATTTTATGCCGACAATACGACGATCGATCCCGTATCAACATATTTGAAGTTGAATGCCATTTCAGAGCCGCCGTTTGCAACTTTTTTTAAAAACCACAACAGTTATGTGCTGTCAGCATCGCCTGAGCGCTATTTGCGAAAGCAGGATTCGCTGATTATTTCGCAGCCAATAAAAGGAACCGCACGCAGACATGAAAATCCGGAACAAGACCAGCAAATTAAATCGGAACTTGTAGAAAGCGTGAAGGAGCGTGCCGAAAATATCATGATTGTCGATCTGGTCCGAAACGATTTGTCTAAAACGGCTGATAAAGGCTCGGTTCATGTCGAGGAGTTGTGCGGAGCTTATACGTTTAAGCAGGTTCATCATCTGATTTCGACCGTAACGTCAACTTCGCAGAAAAGTCCGGTGGAGATTATTCGGGAATCGTTTCCAATGGGAAGTATGACCGGAGCGCCAAAGATCTCCGCAATGCAAATTATCGAGACGTTGGAAGAAACCAAACGCGGCGTCTATAGCGGGGCGATCGGATATTTCGATCCGAGTGGCAATTTCGATTTCAACGTGGTTATCAGGTCTATTTTTTACAATAAAGCCAATGGATATCTATCGTTTTCTGTTGGTAGTGCGATCACGTCTTTATCTGATCCTGAAAAGGAGCACGAAGAATGTTTAATTAAGAGTGTTGCGATGCGACGGGCCTTATCGGATTGACTTTTTATTCCTAAATTTGGGGATGTTTGAAAAGTTTCAAAAGCACCTCCGAAAAAGTTTTCCTTCAATTGCTGATAAAAAGTTGCTTTTAGCCTCCAGTGGCGGCATCGACAGCATGGTGCTCGCTGACCTTTTGAAAACCGCTAAACTTACTTTTTCAATCGCTCACTGCAATTTTAATTTGCGTGAGGAAAGCGCTGAAGATGCAAAATTTATACGTGATTACGCCAATTCAAATAATATTGAAATTTTCGTAACTTCCTTTGATACAGTTAAATTCGCATCAGATAATAAACTATCGATTCAAGTCGCAGCCCGTCAACTTCGCTATATGTATTTTCAGCAATTAGCGACCGAAAACAGCTTTGATCATATTCTGACTGCGCATCACTTAGATGACAATCTCGAAACATTTTTGATCAATTTTTCACGCGGAACCGGTCTCGACGGACTAACCGGAATTCCCGAATCAAATGGAAATATTCTTCGATTATTGTTGCCGTTTACGAGATTCGAAATTGAAGAATATGCCAGCCAAAATCATATTCAGTGGCGGGAAGACAGCAGCAATCAATCGGATAAATATGTGCGAAATTCGGTCCGGCATCACATTGTCCCGAAGTTAAAAGAGCTTAACTCACAATTGCTGTCATCATTCGCGCAAACGGTGCAAAACTTGCAGCAATCTCAATCAATGGTAGAGGACGCGTCGATTTTGGTTTATAAACAAGTGGTCATTGAAAAAGAGACAAAAATCATTTTCAAGATTCACGAACTGAAAAAACTCAAAAATTACCCGGCTTATCTTCATCATTGGCTAAAAGATTTCGGATTTACGGCGTGGAAAGATATTTATGAACTTCCTGATTCGCAGTCGGGTAAGAAAATCTTTTCTTCGGATTTCGTGCTTTTTAAGGACCGCGAGATCTTGATTCTTGAAAGGCAGGTCGAACCCGAAAGTGGCACGTATGAAATCGATCGTGAAACCCCCGAAATTTCCAAACCTTTGCAACTGACTTTCGAAATTGTTAATGCGATTGATGAGCCAAATGAGAATCGTATATTTGTCGACGCTGATAAAATGTCATATCCGCTGATTCTGCGCAAGTGGGAGCGTGGTGACCGATTTTATCCAATCGGAATGGTGGGAAGCAAAAAAATCAGCAAGTATTTTAAAGACGAGAAAATATCTGTTTCCGAAAAAGCGTCAATCTGGATCTTAACCTCGAACGAAGAAATTGTTTGGATTGTTGGCTATCGCGCCGACGACCGATTTAAAGTGACGGACGAGACCGGAACTATTTTAAAAATATCAAATCTATCATGAGAAAAAGCATTGCTTTACTTCTGTTTTTATTCTTTTACACCAGTTTTCAAGCACAGATTTTAGATCCTGTTCAATGGAAAACCAGTATCGAAAAACTAAAAGACAACCAATATAATCTCGTTTTCGAGGGAATTATCGAACCGCAGTGGCACGTCTATTCTCAATTTACTCCTGAAAACGGACCGTTGCCGCTTGAGATTGTTTTTGACAACACCAAAGGCTTTAAACCAGTTGGGAAAGCGACGGAGAGTCCGTACAAAAAGCAATACAACGATATTTTCGAGGTCGACGAGTATTATTTTGAGAATAAATTCACCATAAAGCAGAAGATACAAGTAACTGCGGCAACTAAAATCAATGTTACGTTGAACTACCAGGTTTGCAAGGAAGTTTGCATCAATCAGGACAAATCGTTTACATTTTCTCTGCCGGCGCCCGAAGTTGCTACTGAAAAAAACACTGAATCCACACCGGGTGAAACCGTTATACCGACCGTTGATTCGTCGCAAATAGCACCATCTGATTCAGTCTCAACAACATTACAAGTTTCCACTCCCAAAGTAAAATCACATATTGAGCCCAAGCAGGACCGCGGGCTACTGTCAATCTTTTTCATTGCATTTTTAAGCGGATTTGCCGCATTGCTTACGCCGTGCGTTTTTCCGATGATCCCAATGACGGTCAGCTTTTTTACCAAACAAAGTAAAAACCGGATCGCAGGAATCCGAAATGCGGTGATCTACGGAATTTCCATCATCTTGATTTATGTTGCTTTAGGTTCTGTGGTAACGGCAATTTTTGGTGCTGATGCGTTGAATGCCTTATCGACCAATGTCTGGTTTAACCTCATTTTCTTTGTGATTCTGATCATTTTCGCACTGTCGTTCTTGGGCGCTTTCGAAATTATGCTGCCAAACTCATGGGCAAATAAAGTCGATCGTCAGGCTGACAGAGGCGGAATTGTCGGCATTCTCTTTATGGCACTCGCACTGGCCATAGTGTCGTTTTCATGCACCGGCCCGATTGTGGGTACGCTGCTAGTCGAAGCCGCATCAAAAGGCGGATTGGCACCCGTAATTGGAATGTTAGGGTTTTCATTGGCACTCGCCTTACCGTTTATGTTATTCGCAATGTTTCCGGGTTGGCTGAACACACTTCCAAAATCAGGCGGATGGCTCAACACGGTTAAAGTATTTTTAGGATTCTTGGAATTAGCTTTAGCATTCAAATTTTTGTCAAATGCCGATTTGGTTCTGCAACTTCACCTGCTTGAACGCGAGCTTTTCCTTGCAATTTGGATCGCAATCTTCGGAACGCTTTCACTTTATTTGTTCGGAAAAATATCTTTGCCGCATGACAGCCAATCGCCGTTTATTTCCACCGGCCGACTTTCACTCGGACTAATCGTTACAGCTTTCACATTGTATTTGATACCCGGACTTTGGGGCGCGCCACTGAAAATCATCAGCGGATTTCCACCACCGTTAACTTATAGTGAAAGTCCGTATGGCGTGGGAAGCTCAAAGGGACAAGGTCTTGAAACCGTGATTCCCGATGGCGCCAAACTTGGGCCACACGACATTCTTGCTTTTACAGATTACGAAAAAGGACTTGCTTATGCTAAATCGGTTGGAAAGCCCGTTTTGGTCGATTTTACCGGTTATGCATGCGTGAATTGCCGAAAGATGGAAGATTACGTTTGGTCTGACGAGCGCGTGTTATCAATCCTTAAAAACGAAATTGTGCTTATCTCACTTTATGTAGACGACAAGCGATCACTTCCTGAAAGTGAGCAATACGTATCTAAGGAAACCGGTAAAAAAGTGAAAAGTGTTGGAAACAAATGGAGCGATTTCCAAATCACGCGATACAAATCGAATACCCAACCATTGTATGTCTTAATCGATCACAGCGAGCAAATGCTGATTGAATCAGTGAGTTATACGCCCGATATCGAAGAATATCGCGATTGGTTGCAATCAGGTATCAACGTGTTTAAAAATATTAAATAGCCTTCTAAATCCGTCTGCGAAAAATCAGATTTAATTCTTGACCACTTTCTCGACGTAGTAGGAGTTGAGCAAGTATAGTGCGCCCATATACTTTAGATTGAACGAGATAACATCGCCTACAGCGTAATTCGGATTGCAATTCGTAATATCAATGACCAACATATCAGAACTCGCATCGATGATTTTAACTGATTCATCTTCAGGTTCGAGATATTGCGGTCGCATGTCTAAAAGGCCAACGTCAACAATCGCTCGCAACACTAAGTTACCCAGATCGTTGTTTTCATGTTCAAAAATATTCCCCGACGGATTAGCTGCTAATTCGCCAATCGGAATCACCGGTTTCTCAGTTATTTCTATAATCTCGGCATAAAGCTTAAAAACATCGGTTTCCATTCCTTCAATCGGCAAATCACTAAACAGATCTTTCCCGAAATACAAAATTTCGCCAATCCTGAAGTGGTTCACGTTAACCGTATCGGCATTTCGAAGCAATAGAGAAACCGCCGCCGAGGTGCCGCCAGAAACCAATGGTACCGTTACGTTTAATTTGGCTTCAATCAATTGTTTGTAAAGACTAAGCTGAATGAGCTTATCCTGAGACGGGACCACGCCACTTAAGCAATGCAGATTTGTACCAATCCCCGAAATGGCGATATTAGGCAAGTTCATCACCGAGGCATAAAACTCAACCACATCGGGTCCTAAAACGCCTTCGCGAAGATCGCCCATCTCAATCATGATAATGATCTGGTGGATTTTACGCTGTTTTACCGCTTCATCCGACAGCATTTTGATCGTCTCGTGTTCCGTATTAAAACTCATATCGGCATACTTGACAACGTTGGCAATGCTTTTCTTTGCCGGCGGCTTGATATAAACCGTAAAAACCTCGGGATTCACCGCTTTGATAACTTTCAGATTGCTGATTCTCGAATCGTGAATTTCACGAACGCCCATCGCAACCAACTCTTCAATATACATTTTGGTACCGCAAAGCAGTTTTGAGACAACGCCAAATTTAATGTCACGAGACGAAAAAACCGTTTTTAAAAACTCGTAATTCGTTCGCAACTTCTGAACGTCTAAACTTATATAAGCCATGTGGATTTATTTTTGAAGACGCATTTCGAGATACTTGCTTGTAAAACCCAGTTTTTGATACAATTTTAACGCGGGATTATCGGGTTCACAGTGAAGTGCAATCGATCCTGATGATCTTTTAACGACCTCATTCATGATTTTTTGACCGATTCCCTGTCCACGAAGCGAACCGTCGACAGCGATATATACTAAAATATTTTCAGGAATATAACCAGACATGCCGGTGTTATTGACAATGCAAGCGCCTTGAATTTTTCCCTCATTAACCGCAAGGAAAATATTTCCACCACGATTAGGCGTCATGACGTAGTCAACCGATTTTAATATATCTTCAATCGGGTCCCCGAACTGATCTAAATGTTTGTAAAGAAAACCAGCAATATCGTTTGCTGAATAATCCGGATGAAACCCCGAATCGACGTTTGAAACTATAATTTCCATAATCTAATTGGCTTTGAGATAATTCCAAAGTTAAGGTTTATGCAATCAAAAAGCCAAAATCGCGCTACATTAATGCGAAATCATCAACAAATTAGTTCCGTTAAGCAGAATTTTTCAACTATAAGGTGTATCGCCCAAGGATTTTGTACACCTCATTTATGTTGTCGCTCGACTTCCCGAACTGTTTCTTAATCGGAGTAGCTTCATCCTTAACCCAAATCTTCAACTCGGCGTCAAGATCCAGAATGCCCGCGCTTTCTTTCGAAAACCTGATAATGCTCGAGTAGGGGATCGTCACATATTCAGCCTTACTGCCAACCAATTGCTTCTCAACTAAAATCAGTCGTTTGTTAGTAAAGATAAACATGTCTTTGATCAGCCTAAACGCCTTTTCGATCTGTTCTCCATCAATCAAAATCGGCATAAACTCCTTTCTGACATTATCGATATTAACTTCCGAAGCATTCCCCATAATCGCATTGAACAAACCCATATTTTCTAATTTTAGTTTACTCAAATTTAGCTAAAAACGCATTATCAAAAATTTTTAAATCGCATTAAAAATGATTTGGGCGTGACCACAAGGGTCGGGCTTTCCGCTATATCTCTCCGCTACCGCTTCGAGGATGCCGCTCCAATCCCTCACGCGCCTGCCGGATGCTCATCGTTTTTCGGTCAAACCTTCTCGCAATCAGAATATTTAACATTCCGGGTACAAAAACCGCAACCCCGATTTTATCCTAAAAATATCTTCGTAAAATAAAAAGAAAGCCGATTTGAGATTGCAGGACTAAATTACTCACCATGCTAACTAAAGTTTTTGGAAGCGCCGTATTTGGAGTTGAAGCCACAACAATCACCGTGGAAGTCAATATCGATAAAGGTATCGGTTATCATTTGGTCGGTTTGCCGGATAACGCTATTAAGGAAAGCAGCTATCGCATCGCGGCAGCATTGAAAAACAACGGCTACTCATTACCGGGGAAAAAGATTACCATTAATATGGCTCCTGCCGATCTTCGCAAAGAAGGTTCAGCCTACGATCTGACTTTGGCCATCGGAATTCTCGCAGCTTCCAACCAAATAATCGCCGATCACGTCGGGAAATACATCATCATGGGCGAACTTTCCTTAGACGGAAGCCTGCAACCAATTCGCGGGGCGCTGCCAATTTCAATCAAAGCAAAAGAAGAAAATTTTAAAGGTTTTTTTCTGCCGATTCAAAACGCAAAAGAAGCTGCTATTGTAGAGGGTATCGACGTCTATGGTGTCGAAAATTTACTGCAAGTAATCGAATTTTTTGACGGCAAGACCTTAATCGAGCCGACAAAATTTAATCCGACAACCGAGTTCAGCCAAACCGACGATCATACGCTCGAGCACGATTTCAGCGATGTAAAAGGCCAGGAAAGCATCAAACGATGCATGGAAATTGCCGCCGCCGGAGGTCACAACATCATTCTTATCGGTCCGCCCGGCGCCGGTAAAACAATGCTTGCAAAAAGACTTCCCAGCATTCTGCCACCAATGACATTGCCTGAAGCGCTGGAAACCACCAAGATTCATAGTGTTGCGGGAAAGTTAAAAGAAATCGGATTGATGAATCATAGACCGTTCAGAAGTCCGCATCATACAATTTCAAACGTCGCACTCGTTGGTGGTGGAAGTTATCCGCAACCCGGCGAAATTTCGATGGCACATAACGGTGTTCTATTTTTGGACGAACTTCCAGAATTCAAACGCGATGTGCTCGAGGTCATGCGCCAACCGCTCGAAGATCGCGAGGTAACGATTTCTCGTGCAAAATTTACGGTGACCTATCCATCATCGTTTATGCTGGTTGCAAGTATGAACCCGAGTCCGGGTGGATTTTTCAACGATCCCGATTCCGCTTCAACCTCGTCAGCTAACGACATGCAGCGTTATATGAGCAAAATTTCAGGACCGCTACTCGACAGGATTGATATCCATATCGAGGTCACTCCGGTTCCGTTTGAAAAATTAGCAGATAAACGCAAAAATGAATCAAGTAGGGAGATTCGCGAACGAGTAACATCTGCACGTGAGCGGCAAGCAATTCGGTTTGCAACTTTAGAGAAGGTAAATTACAACGCACAAATGGGATCAAAACACATCCGCGAGTTCTGTTCACTAGACGAATTATCGCTGCAATTGCTGAAAACAGCTATGGAGCGGCTGAACCTTTCGGCCCGCGCATACGACCGGATTTTGAAAGTAGCCCGAACAATCGCCGATCTCGAGCCGGCCATGAATATCGGTGCAAATCACATCGCCGAAGCTATCCAATACCGAAGTTTGGACAGGGAAGGTTGGTTGGGATAAATAAGTGAGATAAATTAATTGGTTCGCTTTACCTATCGGCCGAAGAATATAAAAGTAGGCTGCAAACTAATTAATGCTGCGAGTACTCAATTCCAAAGTCGGAAAGAAAACTATACAACGCAATATCGCGATCGCTGTTGTAATTTTTGGAACCGCTGCGATAATATTTGATGATGTAACTCATTTGAAGTTCGGTGTAGCCTTCAGCTTCAAGCGGCATTCCAAGTTCGCCGGCGAGCAGGTATTCATCAAGATCTTTGTCGGTAAGGATATTTTCGGGGATTCCGTTTTCTAGCAATCCGTTAATGCGTTCATATTTTCTACGACCACTTTTAAAACCTGCTAAAAAAGCTTCGTTGTTAAATTGTGGCGCTACCGATGTCAGATCTTCAAAATCTAAAAAGATCGGATTCTGCCCAAACACATAGCCGTTGAGATATTGCTTTCGGAATTTCGAATTGAAAATATTTTCCATGGAGCAAATATATTCCAAATTAGAAAATTAGGTTTGTGATCTTGAAATTTTTTTCAACCGAGTTTTAAACCGTTTTCGCTGGCCTTGATCAGTTTAACTAATCTGTTTTGTCTGGTTTCCGCTTTCTTCGCCTCCATTATCCAATGAATTATCAACTTTTGGTAGGATGCTGATTGCTTTTTGAAAAACTCGAAAGCGACTATGTTTTGTGAGAACATGAGCGCCAAATCCGGCGACAAAGTTTCTTGCGGCTTCTCGAAATGATAAATACCGGTTTTTTCCGGCCTACGCCGATTGTAAGTTGCCAATCCTTCTGGCTTCATTTTTCCGGCTGCAATCAATTCACCGACTTTTTTAATATTGACATTGCTCCAAATGCTATTCGGTTTTCTAGGAGTAAACCTTCTGGTGTACCGCTGATCATCGACTGGATTGAGTCGGCCGTCAATCCATCCAAAGCATAAAGCTTCATCAACCGATTCAGCCCAGGTCATTGTTTTCCGATTGCTGTTAACGCGATAATAGCCAACAAACAGCTCGGTTGAAGACGAGTGATTTTCCTCCAACCACGCTCGGAATTCGGCAGCCGATTCAAAATAAATCGTTTCAGCCATTAAAATGCGTCGAGATTTTCAAACGTATTACCTCTGCTGACATCGCCTGTCTTAAAGCCAAGGTTGAACCAATACATTCGCTGTTCAGAAGTTCCGTGGGTAAACGAATCGGGAACAACCTGACCTTGCGTCCGACGTTGAATCGCATCGTCGCCAACAGCATTGGCCGCGCTTAAAGCTTCTTCAATATCGTTTTCATCAAGAATGCTTTTCATTTTTTCGTTATGGTGCGTCCAGACGCCGGCATAAAAATCAGCTTGCAATTCGAGCGCCACCAAAAGTTTGTTAGCTTCTTTTTTGCTCATTCCTGACTGCAATTGCTGGACTTTTTGCGAGGTTCCCAAAAGCGTCTGCACATGATGACCAACCTCGTGCGCAATCACATATGCTATTGCAAAATCGCCACCTTGGGCACCAAATCTGCTTTGAAGCTCATCAAAAAACCGCAAATCCATATACACTTTCTGATCCGCCGGACAGTAAAAAGGCCCTGAAGCCGAACTCGCTCCGCCACACTGAGTTTGAACCGCATCGGTAAACAACACGAGCTCCGGCTCTACATATTGCTGGCCACTTTGGGAAAAGATTTTGTTCCAGACGTCTTCGGTATCAGCCAAAACAACAGAAACAAATTCACGCATTTCAATTTCTTCAGCTGAAAGGGGAGTGGTACGTTCAGTTTGTTGACCTTGTTGCATTTGATTCTGCAATCCGTTTATGAGATCACCGGAATCGCCACCACCGAGAAAAATTGAAATCAATAAAATAATCACGCCGGCAATTCCGCCACCCGCCACCATTTTGCCACCCGACATTCCACGTCTGTCGTCAACGTTTCCGCTTTGCCTTCTACCTTTCCAACGCATAGTTATAAGTTTAGATCCATTTCATTAATTTACGAATTTTTTTCAGTTTTCCACTATAAGGTGCATATCTCAGTGGAATGTCGAGCCAAGTTGCCCGGAGAACTATTGCTTTTTTATGTGAAAATGTGTCAAAGCCGATTTTCCCGTGATACGCTCCGATACCACTATCGCCAACGCCACCAAAGGGCAAGCGGTTATTTGCAAACTGCACCACTGTGTCGTTGATGCATCCACCACCAAACGAGAATTCAGTAATAATTTGTTTTCCGAATTTTAAATTATCGGTAAAGACATAAAGCGCTAATGGGTGAACACAACGTGAAATCAATCGGCGTAGCTCATCATTGTCACTATAGGAAACCACCGGAAGTATCGGACCAAAAATTTCTTCAGACATAAGAATGCTTTCCATTTCGGGATCTGCAATTAATGTTGGCGAAATATAATTCTGATCTTTATCCGTCTGTCCACCAAAAACAACTTTCGACGGATCGATCATATTCTGAAGCCGTACCCAGTTTTTATGATTGATGATCCGGGCAAAATCGGGCGACTCGATCGGATTTTCGCCATATGCTTTTACGATCTCCTCACGCAGAAGCCCAATAAATTTATCTTTGATTTTTGCCGAAACCAACAAATGATCGGGCGCAATGCAAGTCTGACCGGCATTTACAAATTTCCCCCAAACGATTCGTCGGGCAGCAAGCGGCAAATTCGCGGTTTCATCAACAATACACGGATTTTTCCCGCCAAGTTCCAATGTAACCGGTGTTAGATTCTCGGCAGCGGCTTTCGCAATAATTTTCCCAACTGAAACGCTTCCCGTAAAAAAAATATAATCCCACTTCTTCTCGAGCATTCTTTGGGTTACTTCAACGCCGCCTTGATAAACTTCAACATCAAAAGGGTCAAAAGTTTCAGCAACGATAATCGAAATAATTGCTGCTGTGCTCGGGGTTAGTTCTGAGGGTTTCACCACAACCTGATTTCCTGCGGCTACTGCGGCAATTAACGGGCACATGGCGAGTTGAAACGGGTAATTCCACGGGGCAATGACCAGCACCTTGCCGTAAGGTTCCCGATAAATGTAATCTGACGAAGGGAAATTTAATAGCGAAGGCCAAACCTTTTCCGGCTTGGCCCATTTTTTCACGTTTTTAATCGTGTGCTTTAAATCTGAAATAACATATGAAGTTTCGGTGACAACCGCCTCAAACGCCGGCTTTCTGAAATCTTCATACAGCGCGCTGATCACCGCATTTTCATGCTTGATCACTACACTTAACAATTTTGTCAATATTTCCTTCCGATAGGATACATCGGTACGGTAATTTCTGCTTGGTTTGGTACTAGACATACTCAAATTTAGCAAGAAATCTGTTAAGTCTATCGTAATCCGAAACTATATCCTAAGAAAACATCGGCCTGCTTCGAATCGTTAGCCAAGGCCGTGATCGCAGATCCCGAACCGATAAAAAATCCGTAGAATCTAAGTCCGAGTCCGCCAGCTAATCCTGAAATTTCGTTGTCAGACCAAGTCGACCACAACTCAAAATTATTGATCGTAAATCGCGGTGTCACCGAAAAAACATTTTGCGTGGCGATTTGGTCGTTAGCCGAACTATCATTCAACTTCTGTTTGGTATATAAAGTAACATATAATTTTGGGACGACTTTAAAATCTGCGTAAGCGCTGAAAACCGCCGGAGTTTTAACCTTAAAATCAATGTTGTCCTTTTCATTTTTGTTTAAATATCCGCTGTCAAGCAAAATATCTTCGGCATCAGCCAAGCCATCGGCGTCCTCAAAAACTTCTAAATTCAATTGTTCGGTTGGCGCAATGTTCAACACATAATTGGTCGACGCATTATTTGCATCGCTAAAAGTCATTGAGCCCATATTCCGGAGCGCAAATCCGGCTTTGATCTTATAATGCACATTATCAACGTCCTTCCATTGATAATTCGCGCCAAAATCAAGTGCAACGCCATTCAATCCGCCGAAAATCGAACTCGTGTAATCGCTGAAATCATCAAAAGTTTCACCTAAATTACCGGAATACGAAACATTCAGATCTGCATTTGCATCTGTCAGGATCGAACTCCCGGCTCCGGTTAAAATTGTTCCTGAAAATTGATTGGCACCAAAATTCGCGTAAGATCCCGGAAACAACAACTTAATGGTTAAACCACCATTGATTTTATGCACGTCGGTTTCGTAAAGATTGCGAGCTACTGACAAGCCGAGTTCACCCCACGAAGTTCCGGTAATACGTTGGTTAAAATCGTTGTTGATAATGGTTGTGAGCATTTGAGACTGAGAGTTGCCACTTGAAACCGCATCGCCCAGGTTCGGATCGACATCAACCATATCCATTTTGGCATATGCTTTCAAACCAACCATAAATGCCCACTTATTAACCCGGAATGCAAAAGCAGGACCGTGTATTTCAGTATCAGCTCTAAAGTTCACCGGCTTATTACCGTTAAAAATTAAATCCTCGAAATCGGCATCCGAATTCAAATCGCTGAATCCAACTTTATTATTTGCAACATTTGCGCTGATCGCGAACAACTGCGTTTCATATTTCGAGCGTAAGTCGGCAAGTTCAGCCGGATTTATATTTGCGTTTAAAACGCCAACGCGTTGGGAAGTATTGATTCCGGAGAAATGGTCCTGCGCGGAAGCCATCGAAAAAGCGCAACCGCAAAATAAAAGTATCGTTTTTTTCATGTAGGGATTTTTAAGGCGCCAAAAATGGACAAATTAAATCTGCCAAACAATACTTATTTCTGGCTATTTTTTGACGGCATTCCAAACCGGATCATTCGGCGGATCAGCCTCAATCACAAGTTCTTGCTTTGTAACCGGATGCGATAATTGTAATTTTCGGGCGTGAAGGTGAATGCTGCCATCGGGATTACTTCGGTCAAAACCATACTTTAAATCGCCTTTGATCGGCGAACCAATAGCGCTTAATTGCGCCCGAATCTGATGATGACGACCGGTGTGGAGTTCGACTTCCAGCGCAAAATAATTATTCAATTCGGCAATTACGGCATATTCTAAGCTTGCAACTTTACTATTCGGAACTTCCTTTACGTGCGCTTTCGACAAATTGCTTTTCTCATTGCGCGTCATGTAATGAACCAGCGTCGCAGCGTTTTCCGACGGTTTATTCTTAACAACCGCCCAGTATGTTTTTCGGGTTTCGCGATTTTTGAATTTTTCATTCAATCGTGTCAGCGCTTTGGAAGTTCGCGCAAAAATCACAATTCCCGACGTCGGCCGATCCAGCCTGTGAACCACACCCAGGTAAACCTCGCCGGGCTTTTCGTATTTCTTTTTAATGTATTCTTTTACAACATCCGACAGCGGTTTGTCGCCGGTTTTATCGCCCTGAACAATGTCGCCAGCACGCTTATTTACCGCAATTATGTGATTGTCTTCATAAAGGACCTGAAGATTTTCAGCCGTCGAATACTTCATCAAACTTTAGTATTGTTCTTTTTCGTTCGGAAAATCAGAAGTTTTCACATCGTCGACATATTGCGCGATTGCCGAAGTCATTGTTTCATACAAATTGGCATAACGTCGCAAAAATCTGGGGTTGAATTCGTTGTTCATTCCAAGCATGTCGTGAATAACCAAAACTTGTCCGTCAACGCCGCCGCCTGCGCCAATTCCAATTACCGGAATCGAAACGCTCTTTGCAACCCTTTGGGCCAATTGCGCCGGAATTTTCTCTAAAACCAATGCAAAACAACCAACGCGCTCAAGCATTTTCGCATCTTCAAGCAGTTTTTCAGCTTCGTCGTCTTCCTTTGCACGAACGGTGTAGGTTCCGAATTTATAAATCGATTGAGGCGTTAATCCCAGATGTCCCATAACCGGAATCCCCGCGTGCAAAATTTTCTTGATCGAGTCTTTGATTTCTCTACCGCCCTCAAGTTTTACCGCGTGTCCGCCACTTTCTTTCATGATTCTGATCGATGATCGAAGCGCCTCTTTCGGATCTGATTGATAACTTCCAAAAGGCAAATCAACAACTACAAGTGCGCGATTCGTTCCACGAACTACCGACGCTGCGTGATAAATCATTTGATCGAGCGTAATTGGAAGTGTTGTTTCGTGGCCCGCCATCACGTTTGAAGCCGAATCGCCAACCAAAATCACGTCAATTCCCGCCTGATCAACAATGGTCGCCATGCTAAAATCGTATGCCGTTAACATCGAAATTTTCTCGCCATTCGACTTCATTTCAATCAACGACTTGGTGGTAATCCGCTTGTAATCTTTTTTTGCTACCGACATTTTTGGTGTTTTAGAATGTAAAAGTACTAATCTTAAGTGTGATTTGGCAGCTAATCCTGCTATCCGCTATATCTTTTTTAATTCCTGTCGTCATTAAAAAAGGATGCCGCTCCTATCAGGGCTGGGACAGAAAGTTACGCGTTAACAATCAGCCAGGTTCACCGCAATGGCAAGTCCGCCTTCAGAAGTTTCTTTATACTTATTGTTCATGTCTTTTGCCGTTTGCCACATGGTGTCAACCACTTTGTCAAGGGGAACTTTGGCATTCTTCGGGTCTGTTTCCAAGGCGAGTTCGGCCGCGTTGATCGCTTTAATGGCGCCCATCGTATTTCGCTCGATACACGGAATCTGAACCAATCCCGCAATCGGATCGCAGGTAAGTCCAAGGTGATGCTCCATGGCAATTTCAGCCGCCATCAATGCTTGCTCCGGAGTTCCGCCCATAACCTCACAAAGTGCTGCTGCCGCCATTGCCGAAGAAACCCCGATTTCAGCCTGGCAACCGCCCATCGCTGCTGAAATTGTCGATCCTTTTTTAAAGATACTGCCAATTTCACCGGCTGTTAATAGAAATTGCTTGATTTCCTTTTCGCCCGCCTGATGATTTTCGATCACGAGATAATACATCAAAACCGCGGGAATCACGCCGGCACTGCCGTTTGTTGGCGCAGTAACAACGCGACCTAAAGCAGCGTTGACTTCGTTCACGGCGAGTGCAAAACAAGAAACCCATTTTAAGATTTGCCTGAATTTGACCTCGGTTTTCCGGATTTGTAAAAGCCACTGCTGCGGCGATTCGTATTGCGCATCACCGATTAAATTTTTGTGCATGTCAAATGCCCGACGCCGGACGTTCAATCCGCCCGGAAGCGTACCTTCAGAATGGCAACCGATAAACATACATTCGAGCATGGTTTCCCAAATCCGGAGCAGTTCGCTGCTGATCACTTCTTCGGAACGCATCGATTTTTCATTCTCGTAAACGATTTCCGAAATTGATTTGTTTTCGGCTCGGCAAAACTGCAGAAGTTCGTCGGCTTTGTCAATCGGGAACGGAAAGGCGTGTTTTATTTCGCTTTTAATCGCTGCATTTTCACGTTCTTCCTTGACGACAAATCCGCCGCCAATAGAGTAGAAGGTAGACGAATACACTTGGTCGTCTGTCGTATATGCGGTAAATGTCATTCCGTTTGCATGGAATGGCTGAAAGTTTCGGTTAAAGACAATATCGGCAAAGAACGAAAACGGTATTTGCCGCTCGTTTGCCAGATTGATGGTTCCGGTGGATTCGATATCGGAAATAATTCCTGAAATTCTGTCGATCGGAATGTATTCAGGATCCTGACCGCTTAAGCCAAGCATCACCGCAAGGTCGGTCGCGTGGCCTTTTCCGGTTAGCGACAAGGAACCATAAAGGTCGGTTTTGACACGATCTGTTTTATCAAGAAGATTTTCCTGACGAAGTTCCTCAAGAAAACGTTCGGCGGCGCGCCACGGACCAAGAGTGTGCGAGCTTGATGGCCCGACACCGATTTTTAACATATCGAAAACGGAAATAGATTCTTGCATTATCAAAGCAGATTTGGCTACAAATATAATCTACTTTCGCTGACTATAACGTTTGAGCACGTCGGCAGACCGTTAAATTCGGTCTTTAATAAATAAGTAGATGCATACAAGTCCGATAATGATCATCGCAACACCCCAAATTTGCACGCCATCAGGTTCGTTATACCTCATGGCTCCGCGGATTAGCAGAAAAATACCAATAAGAAGCGTCCAAAAACTTTGCTTTTTTGGTTCTGGTTCCGGTTCGGGCGTATATGGAGTTTGTACTTCAGCGTCAAGCGGCTGTTGCGTAGGTTCGAGCGAGTTTATATTTTCTTCTGCCATAATTACTAGTTAGGTGACAATGATAACAAAAATCTTCAACTTAATTAATAAAGCGGCAAAAACAATTCGTGTTGGCGGCTGCCGTCTTTTGCACTTTCTTCAAACATTATAAGATTTAAAGCCGAGTTCTCACGGTCTTTCTCGACGTTAATCACAAACGAAAATGTTCCCCATTGTGGCGCACCGGCGCTTGTGGTGACAAAACCTTGGGCAAGTTCGTTATGTCCGTCTTCGACCACCCAGGAAAAAGTAGCTTCAAACACCTGAGCTTTTCCTTCAACGCGGAACGAATCGGGTGATAGTTTGGTGGCAACAACATCCCGAAAACGCTCATTTGAAGCTGGCGGCTCTTTGGCCGGTTCGATCTGGTCGGGTTTGATGATGGTAACCGAATCTGTGGCAACTGAAGGTTGAACCGGCAATTCAGCTTTATCCGATTTACATCCAAAAATGGCAATCGCGACTAAGAATACGAATTTTTTCATATCTGTAAATTTTCACTAAAGTTACGGCAGTTTTAGCCCAGATAGAAGCGGTTATCCTTTTTTTGCGAAATCGGGTTTTGTTGGATCTGGAAAAGCATCCGGCAAAAAAAGATAGTAGCGGATAGCTGGAAATAGCTCCTAAACATGTTGGAAGTAACGCGTAATAAGATAAAAATCTGACGCGGTTTTTTGAAAAAGCTTGCCATCATTGACGTGGCGACGCTAAATCTACACATGACATTGACATTTTGGCAGATAAACTTTGCACATCCTGACAAATTCCAAGTGTTTTTAGACATGGCACAAAGATTGTCTAAGCGGCGACCGAAGTAAAAAACGAACTTTAATCTAAAAATAAAAACAATGGGTAAGATAATTGGAATTGACTTAGGTACTACAAACTCCTGTGTTTCTGTAATGGAAGGTAGCGAGCCTGTAGTAATTCCTAATGCTGAAGGTAAAAGAACTACGCCGTCGGTAATCGCTTTTGTTGAAGGCGGCGAAATTAAAGTTGGTGATCCTGCAAAACGTCAGGCGGTAACCAACCCTAAAAAAACAATCGCTTCTGTTAAGCGTTTTATGGGAAACAAATATTCTGAAAGCCAAAAAGAGGCTTCAAGAGTTCCATATTCTGTTGTGAAAGGCGATAATGATACACCACGTGTTGACATCGACGGACGTCTTTACACGGCACAGGAATTGTCAGCGATGACACTTCAAAAAATGAAAAAAACCGCTGAGGATTACCTCGGACAAACAGTTACTGAAGCGGTTATTACCGTTCCTGCTTACTTTAACGATGCGCAACGTCAGGCTACAAAAGAGGCCGGTGAAATTGCAGGTCTTAAAGTAATGCGTATCATTAACGAACCAACTGCTGCGGCACTTGCGTACGGACTTGACAAAAAAGGGCAGGATCAGAAAATTGCGGTATACGATTTAGGTGGTGGTACTTTCGACATCTCAATCCTTGAACTAGGTGATGGCGTTTTCGAAGTACTTTCTACAAACGGTGACACGCACCTTGGTGGAGACGATTTCGACCAGGAGATCATCGACTGGTTGGCAGACGAATTCAAATCTGAAGAAGGTGTAGATCTTCGTCAGGACGCAATGTCATTGCAACGTTTGAAAGAAGCTGCTGAAAAAGCGAAGATCGAGCTTTCATCGTCACAACAAACAGAAATCAACTTGCCATACGTTACGGCAACAGCTTCAGGACCAAAGCACCTTGTAAAATCACTTTCACGTGCTAAATTCGAACAACTTACGGATTCATTAGTTCGTCGTTCAATGGAGCCTGTAGCGAAAGCGCTAAAAGATGCAGGTCTTTCTAAATCAGATATCGACGAAGTAATCTTAGTTGGTGGTTCTACAAGAATCCCGAAAATCCAGGAAGAAGTTGAAAAATTCTTCGGAAAGAAACCTTCAAAAGGAGTAAACCCTGACGAAGTTGTAGCAATCGGTGCTGCAATTCAAGGTGGTGTACTTTCGGGAGACGTAAAAGATGTATTGCTTCTAGATGTTACTCCGCTTTCACTTGGTATTGAAACCATGGGTGGCGTGATGACAAAACTTATCGAAAGCAACACGACAATCCCGACTAAAAAATCACAGGTTTTCTCTACAGCAGCGGATTCGCAGCCAAGTGTTGAAATCCACGTGCTTCAGGGAGAGCGCTCAATGGCAACAGATAACAAAACTATCGGTCGCTTCCACTTAGACGGAATTCCACCTGCGCCACGCGGCGTGCCTCAGATTGAAGTAACTTTCGACATCGATGCAAACGGTATCATCAAAGTTTCTGCAACTGATAAAGGAACCGGTAAATCTCACGATATCCGAATCGAGGCGTCTTCGGGGCTTACTCAGGAAGAAATCGAAAGAATGAAAAAAGACGCTGAAGCTAATGCTGACGCAGATAAGCAAGCAAGAGAGCGCATCGAAAAACTTAACGAGGCAGACGGAATGATCTTCCAAACTGAAAGCCAACTTAAGGAACTTGGTGACAAACTTTCTGCAGATCACAAACAAGCGATCGAACTTGCGCTTACCGAACTGAAAATGGCTCACCAGAACCAGGATCTTGCTGCAATTCAGCCGGCGTTAGACAACATCAACGCTGCCTGGAAAACTGCAACTGAATCTATGTATCAGCAAGGTGATCAAGCTCAGCAAGCGCAACCAGAGCAAGGTCAGCCTCAAGGTGAAAACCAGGGCGACAATGTTCAGGATGTAGACTACGAAGAAGTTAAGTAAGTTTAGAATAGGTTGAATTAAAGCCTCGCAGCAATGTGAGGCTTTTTTTTATTTTTTTTTGGCGTGCCCCTCAGCGTGTTTTTCGAAAATTGTAACCAAACCGTCAATTTCACGTAAACAAATAATTGAAAACTTGATAGGAAAGGGTCAGGCTGTTCGCAGTGCACGGCACTTTGCTGCCATCCTTCACGCGGCAAACAGGTATTCAGAACCCATTTACTATCATTGAATTAACACCTTCATCCGGTAATGTGAAAATTTAAACCGCAGCAATAATTATTGATTTTGCATTAAAATAAATTGTTACTTACACCAAACTAAAACAAACAACATGAAAAAATTTTTACGCGGTGGAATGGCAGCTTTGATGTTCCTGGCAACTGTATCCTGCAGCAGCGACGACGACAATGATTCAGCGCCTGATAACAATCCGGGAACAATTACAGCAAAGATCAATGGCCAGCCCTGGACCGGCGAGGTGAGTTCGGTAACATTAATCCGCGTTGAGGCGGAAGGCGCCCAACGTTTTGATATCAGCGCTGAGGATGACGATATCCGACTCTTACTGGCCGCAACCGGTACATATACCGAAAGCGGCGCAATGACTTTGGGAACCTATACTTTCCCGCAAGGCGCCTTATTTGTACCTTCATACAAAGTGAACGGAAATTACTTCGGCGAACACATGCCTGAAGAAGGTACTATGATTATCACAGCGGTAAATCCGGGCACCAGGAAAATCTCCGGAACTTTTAGTTTTGTAGCCGATAAGGCCGGAACATTGCAAAACCAGGTGACTACGCCCGAAGTTTTAACTGTAACCGAAGGCCAATTCACAAATCTTACCTATACGGTTACGGATTTGTAAATTCGAATAAAAGCAAAAGCCGGATGAACGATCATTCGGCTTTTTTTGACTAAAATTTATCCAATAAAAAGGCAATCAATTTTGCCTGGAAGTCAGCCGTAACGGTCGGGTTCCAATTCCCGTGTCCGCCTTCGGGATAAAAATGCAATTCATTGTAAACATCATATTCGTCCAGCCTGGCCTTAAGCCTCGGGCCTTGAGAAGCGGGAATTAGCTGATCCTGACCGCCGTAAAACAGAATCGTGGGCGGCGACTGCGCTGAAATATGTGTGGCCGGACTCACTTCCAAATAAATTTCGGGATTCGACAACGGATTGACATTGCCAACAAGATTTATCAAACCGTATTGGAAAAACGGACTTTGCGTATACACGGGATCGGAAAAATCTCCCGGACCAACAACGCTCGCAACTGCTTTAATCTCCTGGTTTTCGTCATATCGGTAGGCGTAAAGCATCGCCAAATGCGCACCTGCACTGATGCCGATAAACGCAAATTGATCCGAAATCGAGAAATCGCCCGACTTTAACTGCGTAATTGCCTTTTCAATATCCTGAATTTGTTTTGGAAAACCCGGACTCGACGCTGTTCCCAAACGGTAGTTCATGTTTACAATCGCATGATTGGCAAACCTGCTTTTAAGGATCGGAATAAAGTAGGAGAGGTCAGCTTTTGACCCGCCGCTCCAGCCGCCGCCATGCAAGAGAATAATGGTTTTGGTACTAGCGCCGCGTCCTTCGGGAAGGTATACATCCATTTTCTGCAACGGATCACTTCCGTATGATACATTCAGCCGGGTTTCAGCAGGCAGATTTTCTTCCGCATTGCTTTCGCTTGCTTGATTGCATCCCATGGCAAGAAGCAGAAAAAGTGCTGATATCGTGTTCGTTTTCATTATAACTTTTTTATATAAACATCTGATTTCTAGAAAAATACCCAAATTTAGGTATTGGTTGCGGGAGTCGCTTCGAGTACTTTCGATGCAATCACTCTAAATTAACTAAAAATGGCAAAATCAATTGCAAGAGTTTACACCGATGCCGTTAAAAAAAATCAAAAAGTACTATTCGGCGTCTGGGAACCGGGATTTCCCGTAAAATTAGGCGACTTCGGTGTAATGACCGGAAACATATTTACGCAACTCGGCAACATTTCCGAGATTGCGGAACTCAAAAACTTTACGATTAAATATCGCTCTGACGATACCAAAGACACTAAGTTTTTCACCTCCGAACGCGGCGTGAAATATTCGTTAAATCCGCGGGCTTCAGGCGTGGTTAACGGCATTCAGGCAAATGCCTCGATCGATGTCAGTTTCTCAGCTGCAAACGCGGTGTTCTTTAACGCGGCAGAATGCGTTTTCGAGATGATTGAAAACAAGTATGAACTTGGTCAGAAACTTCTTGAAATTCATAGACAGTCCAATAAAAAGTGGCGTCGCGAGTTTGTAGTGGTGACTGATTGTGTGGTGGCAAAAAGATCGCTGATTTTGGTGTCAACTTCGTCCGACTTTTCAATCACTCTGGAAGCCGACGCAAAGGTTCCGGTAATCGATCTGGCAAGCGGCTCATTGGGATTGACCATTAAATCTCAAAATTCAAGCGGCTACAAACTTATCACCGAAGAAGGCATAATTCCGCTAATCGGACTTTCGAAAATCAAACCCACATTTTTATTTTTCGGTAAGGATTTTAAACCGCTGAGTGCCAATTACACCAAAGCAATGACTACGGCAATCATCGATCACGACACAATTCAAACCGAGCGTAGTGAAGACGAATTGCATTTTGGCCAATATATTGACGATATCGACGAATAAAAAAAGTGAGCCGTTGTGGCTCACTTTTACTATTTTGAAACTTTGATTTCGAACATCTTATCCCAGTTTTTTCCGGTGACAAAAATCGTTTTGGTTTTTGGATTGTAGGCGATTCCGTTTAGCACCTCTTGCGTCGGACTTTTCAATTCTTTTCGCAATTCGGCCAGGTTTAGAACACCTTCAACGGCGCCGGTCGAGGGATCAATAATCGCAATGGCGTCGCGTTGCCAAATGTTTCCATAGATTTTACCGTCAATGTATTCAAGTTCGTTGATGCTTTTAATTTTATTGCTTGATGAATAAACATTCACGTAGTCGGTGAGTTTTTGAGTTTCGGGATCCATCGTCCAGATTTTTTCTGTACCGTCAGATTTGTATATGGTTTTCCCGTCGTTGGCCAAACCCCAACCTTCAACCTCGCGGTCGTACGGAAACGATTTTATCAATTTGCCGGTATCGGCGTTGTAAATAAAACCGGTTTTTTCGCGCCAGGTAAGCTGGTAGATCTTGTTGTCGAAAACCGTAATTCCCTCGCCAAAATATTGCTGTGATAAGTCGACTTGTTTATAAACCTTTCCGGTTTTATAATCGAGTTTTCTAAAATATGAGTTACCGTTCTGACCTGAGCTTTCGATCAGCGTATCGCGGTAAAATTCGAGTCCCTGGGTAAATGTTGTCATATCGTGCGGATAGGTGTTGACAACCGTATACGAATAGGCGACAGGCGTAACATCCGATATCACTTCAATGCTTTCGGTGGCTTCGGCATTTTCACCTTCGTAGAACACCAGCGCCTTGATATTCTGGCTTCCAAATTTCTGATCTTTAAGCGATACCGTTAATTTTTGCGCACCTCTTACGGTTCCGACATTTTTGTCGTTGATGTAATAAACGATGCTGTCAATTTCTTTTCCCTTTTTATTGAGAACTTCAAGGTTGATGGATTCTTCGGGCTTGTATTGCGCGTTGATGAGCTCAGAATTTATCGCGAAGAGATCTTCTTTTGCTTTTTCCTTGTCTTCACATCCAATCGCTAAAACAGCTAAGGAACTGAAAAACAATGTTTTAATATATTTCATTTGATGATTTGATTTACAGACTGATTTTTGACTCTGTTGTCTTGCGAAAATACAAAAAGATTGTATATTTGCAACGGCAAGTCCTACACGACCAGCTCCTGCAGACTCCTCCAGGATGGGAACATAGCAAAGGTATGTGGTTGTAGCGGTGCGATGTAGGTCGCTTGCCATTTTTTTCAAATTTGATCTTCCCTCGGGAGGATTTTTTTATTCTTAGCCGATTTTTTTTTTTAGCTATTCCTGCTGTCCGCTATATCTTTTGCTATATGTCTGGTCAGAATTACGCAAAAGGAATCAACCGCAAAAGGATGCCGCTTCCCATCAGGGCTAGGACTCATCCGATACCATCAAGAACCGTTTACCCTTAACCTTTTACCCAACACCCAACAACCCTTTCAATAATGAAAACAATTCTCATCACCGGAGCTTCAAGCGGAATAGGCAAAGCCATAGGCGAGTTTCTTCATCAAAAAGGTTATGATGTTTATGGAACCTCGCGTAATCCGGAGCGAATTTCAGGATCTGTTTTTCCGTTGATTGCGCTGGATGTCAGAGACACTGCGTCTATTGACAATGCGGTGAGCGCGGTAATTAGTCGCAGTGGGAAGTTAGACATTGTGATTAACAACGCCGGTGTCGGCATTACCGGACCGCTTGAGGAAATTCCGACGACCGAGATTAAAAATAATTTTGAAATCAACTTCTTTGGCCCGATCGAGGTTATGAAAGCCGTGCTGCCACAAATGCGTGCCCAGCGAAGCGGTCTTATTATCAACATCACATCGATTGCAGGGTATATGGGATTGCCTTATCGAAGCGTTTATTCGGCTTCAAAAGGAGCGCTTGAAATCATAACTGAAGCCTTGCGAATGGAAGTCAAAGGTTTTGGTGTCGAGATTACCAATATTGCGCCCGGCGACTTTGCGACCAACATTGCTGCGGGAAGATATCATGCGCCGCTCAAACCCGAATCGGCTTATTATAACGTGTATAGCGAAATGCTAAGCACGATGAACGAGCACGTTGACAGCGGCAGCAATCCCAATGAAATGGCCGAGGCGGTTTACAAAATCATCACTACCAAAAAACCGCGAATCCACTATAAAGTAGGCGCGCTGATGCAAAAATTTTCGATCGTTTTAAAACGCGTTTTACCTGATAAAACCTACGAGCGGATGTTGATGAAACACTACAAACTGTAGCTCTTGATTGATTCAGAGAAAGTGATGGGATTAAAATTTAAAAAGTTAGCTATAAAGCTGTAATTTTGCCCGCGTGAAGGATGGACGCGGAAATCCTTTTTGGCTTTGCAATCAATTTAATTTGAAAGCCGATTTTTGAGCCAAAAAGATTGCAGCAACAGCCTGACCCTTCGGGGCACGCCCAAAGAAAAAATATAACAACCAACTTTTTTTATATGAAATTTTTTATTGATACGGCCAATCTTAACGAGATTAAAGCGGCTCAGGCACTTGGAGTTCTTGACGGCGTAACTACCAATCCGTCGCTGATGGCAAAGGAAGGAATTACCGGGAAGAATAATATTTTGAAGCATTACGTCGACATTTGCAACATTGTCGATGGCGATGTGAGTGCCGAAGTGAACTCGGTTGATTACGACGGAATGATTCGAGAAGGCGAGGAATTGTCTGAATTGCACGATCAGATTGTCGTGAAACTTCCGATGACAAAAGAAGGTGTGATGGCGGCCAAATATTTTTCTGACAAAGGCATCAAAACTAACGTAACGCTTGTGTTTTCAGCCGGTCAGGCGCTGATGGCAGCAAAAGCAGGTGCTACTTATGTATCGCCGTTTATTGGTCGTTTGGATGATGTATCGACAGACGGTCTTGCGTTAATTGAGGAAATTCGCCAGATTTATGACAACTATGGCATTGAAACTGAAATTCTTGCGGCTTCGGTGCGTCATACGATGCATATTGTGAACTGTGCGAAAATTGGTGCAGACGTTATGACCGGACCGTTAAGCGCGATTCTGGGATTGTTGAAACACCCGTTGACCGACATTGGACTGGCGCAATTTATTGCAGATTTCGAAAAAGGAAACAAACCACAATAAAAAAAGGCCTCTTCACAGAGGCTTTTTTTTTAATCTAATAATTCTTCAAAATCGCTGTCGAACAAATTGGTAAACGCGTCTTTTATATTGCCGTTTTCATCGATGATTATCGTACGGTGAATTTTATTGATTGCCCACTGATACCGCATTGAATCAAAGTTTTTGGCGCGGAACTGCGGGATTTTATTAAAGTTCTTGTTCTTTAAAGCACTTAACCACTTCTCGTTGTCGCGGTTGATATTGACCGCAATAAATTGGTAATCGCGATGCTTTTGCTGATAGTTAAACGCCCGGGCATGCGCTTCGATGTGATGTGGCGCCATGTTGGAATTCCAAAAGAAAATTACCGTTTTGCGTTTGGTGAGCGAATCTGAATTGATGTCGCGGCCAAGACGATCAATTAATTCCACTTTAGGCAATGGCTTTCCGCGTTCGAGGAGTTTGATGGCATTGCTGATGTTTGTAATTTCGTTCTTCTTGCTTTTATCGGTTGAATATTGGTTGTAGACCTCGAGGAACTTTTGGTTGTTTTCCATGTTTTGATCCTCGAGCAGGTACGTGAAGGCGATGTTGTTCAGAATCGTGTTTTTGGTTGTTTGATTGGCGATTAGCGTATCGGCGATGTTGAGTTTTAACGTGTTTGTCTCAAGGGCAATCTCTGCTTTTGTTCCGGATTTGGAAATATTGGCCTGAGCCGCCACGTTATTTAGCATGTGTGATAAATATCGGACGAAAGGCGAATAATAGGAGAGATGCGGATTGTTGAAATCGATGTTCTTTCTAAAATCGTAGTAGTCTTTTGGAAGTTTTTCGCTGACATCGACGCCTTTTCGGATTTTGTGTAAAACGGGATAGACTTCCTTTTGGGAATAATACGGAAAATCTACTGTGGCTTTGGCATAGACATCAAAGTCGTCGCTCCATGAAATTGCTTCTTTTTTCTGACTGTAATAGGCCAGATTTTTCTTGTAGGACATATTGATTTCTTTCAGGAATTCATCTACATCGCTATCGAAGATGTTAAAGAGTTTCGACATTTCATGTTCATTGTTGAGATAAAGTTGCATCAACATGTTGTTCTTTTCCTCGCCGCGACCTGTGAACACGATTGATTCATCGAAATCCCGTGTATTGATGGAAACCAGTAAGCTGTCGTTTTTTTCAAAGTAGACATACTGATATTCGGGCGTGTGGCGGAAAGAGTACATTCCGGGTGCCAACGAATCGAACTTTTTAAAAAACCTGTTTTTTTCATTAAGCGGCAAGGTATCAAGGACTTCAGAACCTTTGCAAAAAAGTACGTATCGCGATTTTGGATTAGAAACTTCACCTCCAAAATATGCGGTATGATTGCCGGCTTTAAATTCTGAACTACAGGACCCTGCGATGAATTGAAGTAGTAGAAGCGGTGATAGGGAAAGAATGGCTCTAAAAAATCTCATCTAAAGGTGTATATATGGGCAAAAGTATTTAGTACCTGAGTAACATGCTGTTAATGCATCGTTAAATGTATCAACCCGCCAAAATGCTAAGGAAATCACTATGTTTTGACCGTTATTTTTTGTACTTTTGCCGCCAATTAAATTAAGATTAAATGCTTTCAGTTAATAACTTATCTGTGCAATTTGGCAAGCGAATTTTATTCGACGAGGTCAATACAACCTTCACGCACGGAAATATTTACGGTGTTATTGGTGCTAATGGTGCCGGAAAATCGACTTTCTTGAAAATTTTGGCCGGCGATATGGATCCGACATCGGGACATGTGCACCTTGAGCCTGGAAAGAGAATGTCGGTTTTAAACCAAAACCACAACCTTTTTGATGAGCATACTGTTCTTGAAACGGTGATGATGGGAAACAAGGTTTTGTATGCCGTAAAGAAAGAGATGGATGAACTTTATCTTGATTATAACGATAAAAACGCAGACCGAATTGGCGAGCTTCAGGTGCAATTTGAAGAGATGAATGGCTGGAATGCGGATTCTGACGCTGCTGCGATGTTATCAAACCTCGGTATTGGCGAAGAATATCACTACACGCTGATGGCCGATTTGGAATCAAAGTTGAAAGTCCGCGTGCTCCTTGCCCAGGCATTATTTGGCAATCCTGATGTGTTGATTATGGATGAGCCGACCAACGACCTTGACTTTGAGACGATTGCCTGGCTTGAAAACTTTTTAGCGAATTACGATAATACGGTGATTGTGGTTTCGCACGACAGACACTTTTTGGACTCTGTTTGTACGCATATTTCCGATATCGATTTTGGAAAGATCAACCATTATTCAGGAAACTATACATTTTGGTACGAGTCAAGTCAGCTTGCGGCAAAACAACGTGCCCAGCAAAACAAGAAAGCTGAAGAGAAAAAGCAGGAACTTGAAGAATTCATCCGACGATTCAGCGCTAACGTAGCTAAGAGCAAGCAGGCAACTTCACGCAAGAAGATGATCAGCAAATTAAATATTTCAGAAATAAAACCTTCAAGCCGACGGTATCCGGCAATTATTTTTGAACAAGAGCGCGAGGCTGGAGATCAGATACTGAATGTTCAGAACCTGAGCGCATCAGTTGACGGTGAAGTGGTTTTTAAAGATATCGACCTGAATATGGCCAAAGGCGATAAGATCGTATTGTTTTCTAAAGACTCACGTGCTACAACTGCTTTTTATGAAATATTAAACGGCAATCAAAAAGCTGATTCAGGAACATTTGATTGGGGAGTTACCACGATTCAGTCGTATTTGCCGGCAGACAATCACGAGTTTTTCGAAAACGATTTGACCTTGGTTGATTGGTTGAGACAATATGCAAAAACCGAAGAAGAGCGTGAAGAAGTTAATATTCGCGGATTCCTTGGGAAAATGATTTTCTCAGGTGAGGAAGCTTTGAAAACATCCCGAGTGCTTTCAGGTGGTGAAAAAGTTCGATGTATGTTATCGCGAATGATGATGCTTCGTGCAAATGTCTTAATGTTGGACGAGCCGACAAACCACTTAGATCTCGAGTCGATTCAGGCGTTTAACAACTCGCTTAAAAACTTTAAAGGTTCGGTGATTTTTACCACTCATGACCACGAATTTGCACAAACCGTCGGAAACCGGGTGGTTGAAATTACACCAAACGGCGTCATCGACAGATATATGACCTTTGATGATTACCTTGATGATGAAAAGGTAAAAGAGCTCAGAGCAAAAATGTATTCATAAAAAAATCCCGCTGTTAAAGGCGGGATTTTTCGTTTAGTTGTAGTTGTGTGGTCGTAGTGTTTATTTTCTGAACTTGCTGATGATCCAAATTACAATTGCAACAACAAGGATGACAAGGAAAATTCCAACGCCAATTCCGGCCTGGAAAATGTCGCCTACCAGTTCGCAACTTGTAAAGGATAGCAATACAACAAGTAGTGCGGCTATGCGGAGGATGAAATTTTTCATAATGTGTGGTTTAGTTGGTTTGATGTTATTGTAAATTTCACTTTTATCTGTGGCATAAGCCTTACAGAATTAATTTGGAAAATTATATAATTATGAGTGGTCGATTTCAGCATAAATGGCGATGGCTTCTTGAGAAAAATATGCTAATTTTACAATCCAAACAACCAACCTTATGGAGCACCGAACCCTGCTCAACCCGACTGAGGTAAATATCATCCTTCATCGTTTGGCGTGTCAGCTTGTCGAAAAGCATCACGATTTCTCTGACAGCGTACTAATCGGCATTCAACCGCGCGGCGTATTTTTGGCCGAAAGGCTGTCGAGTATTCTAAAAACAGAACATCAAATTTCTGATTTGCAACTCGGTTATCTCGATATCACTTTTTTTAGGGACGATTTCCGCCGAACAGACAAACCACTTGAAGCCAAAAGCACGGAACTCAGTTTTCCTGTTGACGACAAAAAGGTGATTTTTGTTGACGACGTATTGTTTACCGGAAGAAGCATCAGATCGGCATTGACTGCGATACAATCTTTTGGCCGGCCTAGTGAAATTGAACTTTTGGTACTGATCGACCGCCGATTTAGCCGACATCTGCCAATTCAACCGGATTATCGAGGTAGGCAAGTGGATGCGATCAATAATGAAACTGTAAAGGTTAATTGGTCTGAGGACGGAAAAAATGACAGCGTTTTACTCTTTAACAACATCTCCTAGATGAAAGAACTTTCAGTAAATCATTTATTAGGCATAAAATACATCACCAGAAACGATATTGATCTGATCTTTGAAACTGCCGATCATTTTAAGGAAGTAATCAACCGTCCGATCAAAAAAGTTCCTTCGCTTCGTGATATAACCATCGCAAATATCTTTTTTGAGAATAGTACGCGTACCAAACTTTCTTTCGAGCTCGCTCAAAAACGCCTGTCAGCCGATGTCATCAGTTTTTCTGCAGCTCAGTCGTCGGTCAAAAAAGGCGAAACCTTAATCGATACCGTAAACAATATCCTTTCGATGAAAGTCGATATGGTTGTCATGCGTCACTCGCACGCCGGAGCGGCTCATTTCCTCGCCAATAACGTCAAAGCGAGTATTATCAATGCGGGCGACGGCGCTCATGAACATCCGACTCAGGCCTTATTGGACAGTTACTCCATTCGCGAAAAATTAGGAGAAGTTGCCGGTAAAAAAGTGGTTATTGTTGGCGATATTCTTCACTCGAGAGTTGCGCTTTCCAATATTTTTGCACTTCAAATGCAAGGTGCGGAAGTGAAAGTTTGCGGACCAAAAACACTTATTCCGAAATACATTGAATCACTTGGAGTAGGAGTTGAGTCAAATCTGCGTAAAGCGTTAGAATGGTGCGATGTAGCGAACATGTTACGAGTGCAGAACGAGCGAATGGACATTAATTATTTCCCGTCGGTTCGCGAATACGCTCAGCAATATGGCGTGGATAAAGCACTACTTGATTCGTTGAGCAAACAAATCGTTGTGATGCATCCCGGGCCAATCAATCGCGGTGTGGAGATAACCAGCGATGTAGCGGATTCCGATCAGTCGCTGATCTTAAATCAAGTTGAAAATGGCGTCGCAATCCGGATGGCGGTAACCTACCTTTTAGCGTCCAAAATAAAATAGCGCATTTTCGAAAAGGGTAGTATATTAGCGAAACTAACTGTTTTGTTATGAAAGTTGAACAACAAGGACACACGATCATTATCCGGGATACTCAGGGTAATGCAGCAAATTTTCTTGAAAAAGTTACCCGCGAATACCATTCGTTTGAAAACCACAATCTTATTTTAGATATTTCTCATGATACTAAAGTAACCATTCCGATCCTGAAACTTTTTGGCCCGCTTTCAAAGCAACACCGCAAAAGCAAAAAATCGTTCGTACTTGTGGCGCCTGAACTCGATTATAACGCATTGCCGTCATCAATTGTGGTTGTGCCATCGTTGTTGGAAGCGCACGATATCATCCAAATGGATGAAATTGAACGCGATCTGGGTTTCTAAAATCCGATTAATTTCACCTTATGAACCTTACCATTTTAGGCTGTTATGCCGCAACTCCGCGAACATTTACCAATCCGACTTCACAGGTTTTGGAGATTAACAATCGAATGTTTTTGATTGATTGTGGCGAGGCGACGCAGGTGCAATTACGCAAGAACAAGATCAAATTTTCAAAGATCAGCCATGTATTTATCTCGCATTTGCACGGCGATCATATGTATGGCCTCATCGGACTAGTCTCAACCTTTATGCTTTTAAACCGAACGGCTGATCTTCACATCATCGGCCCAAAAGGCATCAAAGAGATCATTTTGCTTCAGCTTAAATATTCAAATTCGCATACCGGCTACAATTTGTACTTTAAGGAACTCACCTCGAACGAAAGCGAAATTGTATTTGAAGACGAAAAAGTTGTTGTCAGTACCATTCCGCTTCGACACCGAATTTACACCAACGGATATTTGTTTACCGAAAAAATCGGTCGGCGAAAACTTAATGTAACTGCTGCTGAAAGTTACAAGATCGAAAAATGTTATTATCAGAATATCATTCTTGGAAAAGACATCACACTCGATAACGGAGATGTTGTTTCTAACCATCTACTGACATTCGATCCGCCACAACCAAAAAGTTATGCGTTTTGTTCAGATACTATTTACGACCAAAGCATTGTAGAAACGATTCGCGAGGCCGATGTTTTATATCATGAAGCTACATTTTTAGATGCCGATGAACATCTGGCCGAAAGAACAATGCATTCCACATCAATTCAAGCGGCAAATATTGCAAAACTTGCGAATGTGAAAACACTGATCCTCGGACATTATTCAACCCGATATCCCGATATCGAAATATTCAGACAAGAAGCTGAAACTGTATTTCCCAATGTATTGCTGGCAAATGATGGCGTCACTTTTCAACTATAACTATGAAAGATCTTAGCAATTACCGAAAGTCCTACGAGAAAAGCAGCCTGGTTGAAAACGCGATTCCGTCGCATCCAATCGAACTCTTCGCCAAATGGTTTCTTGAAGCTGAAGAACAAGGTGGAACCGGAGAAGTAAACGCGATGACGGTGTCGACGATCGGCCAGGACGGTTTTCCGAAATCCCGCGTTGTTCTGCTCAAAGAGTTCAGCCTTGATGGTTTTGTGTTCTATACCAATTATCAATCGGAAAAGGGTAGGGCAATCGAATTAAACCCGAACGTTTGCCTTTCTTTTTTTTGGCCCGCGGTGGAGCGTCAGGTAATCATCAAAGGAATTGCGGCTAAAACATCGGCAGCCGAATCAGACGCGTATTTCAACAGTCGGCCTGAAGGAAGCCGGATCGGCGCTATTATTTCGGATCAGAGTTCTGAGATTCCATCCCGCGCCGAACTCGAACGCAAGCTAACCGAATTTTCGGCTGCGACTATCAACCGCCCCGACCATTGGGGAGGCTACCGGATCACGCCCGTTCAAATGGAATTTTGGCAAGGCCGACCAAACCGACTCCACGACCGGATCCGTTTCACGTTAACAGACAACCGCTGGGAGCAAAGCCGGCTTCAGCCATAACATTATCTCACCATTTTTTTAAGCTGCATCTGTTGCAGCTTTTTTTTATGTCAAAATGTAAGAATATATCCTTAAGTTTCATATATTTTATGTAGTTCGTCGATTTTATTTTGCACTTTAACGATGTTTGTAGTAATATTGTCTCAACAAAAAAACAACGTTCATTAATTAGAGAGTTTGCCCCACAATCTACTTTAATTTAACTGTCACCCTTAAAGAAGTTTGCCCCACAATCTACTTTAAACTAAACCTACAACTATGAAGGCAAAAATATTCCGTTCGCTGCTGCCATTGGCTCTTGTTTTTACAATGATCTCATGTTCTTCTGATTCTGAAGAAACAGCTACAAAAGCCCAGTTAGTTCAAGATTACGATTACAACCAAACTGAAATCGAACTAGCGAGAATGATCAACGATTACCGTGAAAGCCAAGGCCTGAATACGCTTCAGACCATCAATCACATCTCGTACAAGTCAGAGGAGCACAACGAATACATGATTGCCAATAATGTCGTAAATCACGACTACTTCCAACAGCGCTCACAAAATATTATCGAAGTTTTAGGTGCGGTAAAAGTCAACGAAAATGTGGCTTACAATTACAACACACCTCAAGCTGCGCTTAATGCATGGTTAAACAGCAATGGTCATAAAGGGAATATCGAAGGCGATTTTACGCATTTCGGTATCTCCGTTAGAACAAACCCCGAAACAGGGAAAAAATATTACACAAACATCTTTATCAAAAAATAAAGATTTTGGGTAGAGTTTGATTGTTTTTTTGTTTTGACAAAATTCCACCCGCAAGGGTGGTTTTTTTTGCTTATCTTTTTGGCAATCCCTAAAACTCAAGTATATGAGAATAAAAAAATTACTCTTTTCAGCTTTTATTTTAGCTTTAGCGCCCGTCAATGCTCAATATGGCGTTCTCGATCAAACTTTCAATCCCGGTGCCGGTGCCGACGCCTCCATTCAAGTGGTGGCTGTTCAAGGCGACGGAAAAATTCTAATCGGAGGCGATTTCCAAACTTTCGACGGCGTCAACAAAAAAAGATTTGCCAGATTAAACTCCGATGGATCACTCGACTCCGAATTCCAAATCGGAACCGGCGCAAACAATTCCGTAATGTCGATCCTGGTTCAACCCGACCAAAAAATTATTGTAGGCGGAATGTTCTCAGTCTTCAATAATACGGCTCAAAAACGAATCATGCGACTAAATTCTGATGGCACCATCGATTCGACATGGAATCCCGGTTTCGGCGCCAACAACGATGTTCTTTGCTCATACCTGCTTCCCGACGGCAAAATTCTAATCGGCGGAACATTCACCTCATATAACTGGATCGCAAGAAACGGAATCGCAAGGCTGAACGAAGATGGTTCGCTCGACGAATCTTTCAACCCGACTGCGCCAATCACAATGGTCAACGAAATTACCTTTCTGAGCGACGGAAAAATGTTGGTCAACGCCGGGACAAAACTCATCAAATTAGCTTCTGACGGCACCACCGACGAAACCTTCCAAACCGGTACCGGAACCGATTATCCAATTCAGGCGGTTCATGAGCAACCTAGCGGAAAAATCATCATCGGCGGATATTTCAACGTCTATAATGATCAGCCGCAAAACCGTTTCCTCCGACTCAACGCTGATGGTTCAGTCGATGACACTTTCATCACCACCGGGGCCAACTACGGTGTGCTCACCATTACCGAGCAGGAAGATGGACACCTTTTGATATCCGGATTATTCTCAACCTATAACAATGCTCCGGCTCAAAAAGTAGCGCGAATCACGCCCGACGGACTTCTAGATTTAACCTTCAATCCCGGAAATGGTCCCGACAGCATTGTCTTGCATCACGTGGTTCAGCCCAACGGCAGCGTGGTTCTGGTCGGCGATTTTTTAAGCTATAACGGGGTCGAGCGCGGTCGGATCGCCAGAATCAGTGGCCACCTTCCGCTTTCAACAAATCAGTTTGTCGCAAATCAAAACATCACAGTTTTCCCAAATCCGGCATCGCAAAATCTTAATGTGTCGCTGCCGGAAAATATGGTCGCCTCGAGCTTTGCAATCCTAACTTTGACCGGTAAATCAATCGCTAATTTCGATAGCTCAAGCACCTCTTTCACGGTCGATTCGCTGCCAAACGGATTTTATATTTTGCAGACAAACACCGATGATCACTCATATTTTACCAAGTTCGTCAAAAACTAATTGAGTCAATAACACAAAAAAAAGCATCCGCTAATGGATGCTTTTTTGGTTTAGGAGCTATTCCCGTCTTTCGCTCCTATCTTTTTTCGTTTTATCAAA